>Ga0065711_1035407_pt1 | contig 22367 bp, 11 predicted proteins | sample Hoacrofraction12_FD_59098 | JGI IMG/M metagenome (GOLD analysis project Ga0065711, IMG submission 59098) | Hoatzin crop microbial communities from Cojedes, Venezuela - Epithelial fraction 12 v2 (version 2) | ecosystem: Host-associated > Birds > Digestive system > Esophagus > Crop | place... | reverse complement strand
AAAGAGAGAAAGAAAGAAAGAAAGAAAGAAAGAAAGAAAGAAAGAAAGAAAGAAAGAAAGAAAGAAAGAAAGAAAGAAAGAAAGAAAGAAAGAAAGAAAGAAAGAAAGAACCACCCTAAAAATCTTCTGCCTTTCTTAGTTCTTCATTGTCATATTCTCTGAGAAAGACAGTTTGTATGTGAACATACATCATACAGTGGTGTATAAGCAAGCAATACTAATTAAAATAATGTACTGTGTTATGAGAAAGAAAATATTAATCTATGTTAACCTATGTAGGGAACAGAGTAATTTTTCTTCATGTATGACCTAAGTACCAGTGTTATTTGTTATTCATTTCTGCTTTAATTGTGTTCCAATTTTGAAATTACAAAAATAAATCTTCTTCATCTATTAGAGTCTTTATTCTCATATAAGCCCATAGTAATAGTTAATAAGACAGATTTTAGTAAATGGGTAGAAGATTATACACCTGAACATCTGAGTACTTCTGAAATTTTAGTTAATTAAGCTGACTGAAGGCAGAGTTCTCTGAGTATGTAGAAAGTAAAGTGCTAGAGCTATGATGCTTCATAAAATTTTACGGAGAAATTTGACCTGAATTTGTCTTATTTCTATTTCAGATGAAAAGCAAAATGAGCAATGATCTCGCTACCTAATACTTCCTTGTAACAAATGTAAGAAGTTTTAGCTAGCCTAAAATAAGAACACATGTGACACAACTGGTAAGAAAAGAGATCACATTTGTAAATTTATTCTAAAATATGTTTGAAATGGATCTTTGAACTGAGTCTGGAGGCTGATTTTCTGGTTTTGCCATAGACTTATTGTTCAGTTTTCATAAATGTCTTCTCCATTTAAACATCTGTTAAATATGTAGAGCTATAGTTTCCAATTTAATGACACTCTTTTAAGGCTTAATGTATGTATACAGACTGCCTATATATTCTTGGATGAAGAATGGAAAAGGTTCACTTCCCTCCTCCTACCTTGAAAATAGAATTAAAACTTTCCAAATCATAAGTGTATTTTGTAAATTATTTCTAGGCAAACATATGAAGATTCAACACTTGATAAAAGCTAAGATGCACCTTTTGATTCATGATCACCAACACACTAAATATATGCTCTTTTCGAGATGGTGTATGTTATAAAACATGTCTTCAAACTGTGCAAGTAGCTTTCCTCAAGTGATTCACTTATCTTTTAGGAAATACAAGCATTATATGAAACACTCATATTTAGAAACGGCACTTGAAATGAATAAATCCTGAAAGTTTTCACAAAACATACTATATATATAACTTTGACATTTTAGATAAGTATTATACTCTCTTCCCTTTTGTGAAAAAAATCCAGAGAGTTGCTTTTAGTGTGGGAAAGATAAAAAATATCTAAATGCATTTTTAGTAGTTGTGTAGACACAAAGTGAAAAAATTAAAGTCCTCAGGGCTTTGTTTAAGTTTAGTTTTATCACTATGGAAATGACCTTGCAATTTAGACTGTGTAAAACTTTAAACAACCACTGCTGCTTCTGGTTATATATTCATCTTAGTCTTACAATGCCATTGGTGTCACATATTTAATTCATGTATTTAATGCAGATGATATGGAACATAGTGTCTTGAATCAGTTCAGTGGATTTATTTTTTTACAAATTCTTAGACTGGATTAATGCAATAACCTCTTATTTTTAAATTTGAATATAGCTATGACAGCTCTGTATTTGCAAAATTGTTGTGATGAGCTCAGTTTAAGTAGTGGTTATTAAAGCAAATTTAAGAAATGTTCCTTTCAGCAGCTTCACACAAATCATAGTACAGGAGATCAGGAAGGTTAAAAAAGAAAATGCCACAAAGTCTATTTAATGGATTCATAGGAACATTCCATTTATCTTTACTCTACAGCCTCTGCTCCTTTCTCATACTCCTGCTCAACAGATTCTCTGGAGCATTTCTCTTAGATTGCACTTGCCTCAGGACAGAGTGGGAATAACGTAAATCTCCAGAGCTCCCAAACATTTTTTCACTGTTAAAATTTACTTCACAGCTTGAAATAATAATCAAAGTCCACCCTACCTCAACAGCTCTTGATCATCAACATTAGCATAGAGATTCCCTTAGGACTGCTTTTGATGGTTTGGTGGTGTTTTCCCCATGCCTGAGAAATTTTCCATTCTGAGGTAGCATCAAGATCTATTTAAATTGAAAAGAAATAAAATACTTTATTGTTTGTAGTTGTGGTATTACTTTAAGGAAAAGTAACTGACGAGACTCATTTGCCTCTGAGGAGAAAATCTAAATTAAAAGCACCATATACTTCGTATTAATCTTTGTTCCATGGAATGGGGTGTTGAGTTTTGATATTTATTGGTATCTACATATAACCATCTAGAATAGATACCTGATGAAAGAGGTCAAAAAGGCATTTTTGCAGTACCTTTGGCACCTCTGGAGAAAAAAAAAAGAAGAAAAAACAATTTAAAAAAATAGGGAAACAATTAAATTATCAAGCTCATGTAATGATATCTAATGTCCTTCCAGGAGAGTCCATAGCCTCTCTGAAGATAAATCAAACCATTAATATTTCTTAACAAGAGGCAGTATAACTTAATGACATTCTTCATAGTGCATTTTCAAAGGCAGTGAGACATACAAGACACTTAAGGTGAGTTATCCAGTTTGATGGTTTTTCTCTTTTATTTTTATGAATGCACACATACATATATGTACCTCCTTCTCACTTAGGCTGATTTTTACATACCACACTTAGATGGAGTACAAAAGAATTAGTTGACTCATTCTTTCCCCCACTGGTAGAGACAGTTTTCATACAAAACCAATACCTCACACTTAGGAAAAATATTAGTACAAAATTTGGGTGTGACTAGAACTGGGAAAATGTTGCAAAGAAAATTATGAATCTTTATTTAATTTGGGAAGCTAATTAATGTCAGTTGGGTTCACTTCCCCTCCTATTAACAAAGGAATGTATTTATAGGAGTGTTTCTAAGAGATGAATTAAGAAAATAAAAAATTAATATTTACAAAAAGTGATTTAGTAACTCGTAGTCAATAACTACCACTCAGTCCCACACTGCAAATCTGTTTTTAAGACTTATACTCATCTGATCTGGGAACAGAATAAACACTTTCAGGGAACCGTTCGCAGAACAGAAATTATTGAAAAAACAAGTATAATTATAGAAAGAGTGAATTCAATGAAATAATGCAGTAAAACTGCAGTAAAACTTCAGTAAAGTAACAAACTGAAAGGAAGCTGCTTGTGTCTTGGAGAGAAACCACACAATCACAGAATCACAGGATGGCTGATGTTGCCAAGGACCTCTGGACATCATTTAGTCCAAATCTTTCCTCAAAATAGGGTCAGCTAGAGCAGGTTGCTCAGGATTGTGTTGAGCTGGTTTTGAACATCCCCAACAATCCCACAACTTCTATGGGTAACCTATTTCAGGGTTTGATCACATTCACAACAAAAAGGTGGAATTTTAGTTTTGTCCTTCCGCTGGGCACCACTGAGATGAGTTAAGCTTTCTAATTTTCAGTCCCCCTACCCATATACAGGGACAAAATTCCCCCCGAGCCTTCGCTTCTCCACGCTGAACAATCCCAGTTTACTCAGCCTCTCTCCATATGACAGGTGTTTCAGTCCCTCAGAGACCTTTGCGGCAGGTGATTACCTCAGCATGTCCATGTGTTGCGATTTTGGCAACAAAGGACCACACAGTCACTCTGCTGCCCTTCCCTCCACTGGGGTGGGGAGGAGAATGGAAAGAAGAAGGCAAAAACTCGTGGGTTGGGATAAGGGCAGTTTAACAGAACAGGGCACCTTGCTGACTTGTGGTCAGCTTGTCCACAGAACGCCTGATCCTTTCCTGCAGAGCTGCTTTCGAGGCAGGTTTCCTCAGCCTTTACTGGTACATGGAGTTATTACTCCTCAGGTGCAGCACTTCACAATTCCTTATGTTGAACACTCTGAGTTTCCTGTCAGATCATTTCTCCAGCTTGTTTAGGTTCCTCTGAATGGTAGAGCCTGGTCTATCAACCACTTCCAGTTTTGTCTGTAGACAACTGACTGGCTTCCAGCTGGTCTTCATGGTGCCGATAACAACCCTTTGAGCTGCGCAATGCAGTCAATTTTGTGTCTGCTTTGCCAGCCACTTGTCTAGTCTGTATTTTATCCATTTATCAGTGAGGATGTTACGGTAGACTTTGATGAAGGCCTTGCTAGTTGACATAAATAATATCTGCCTCTCTCCCCTTATCCACTGAGTCAATAATTTCATACAAGGTTATCAGATTGGTTAGGCAAGATTTTCCCTTATAAATCCATGCTAATAACTCCTCAACACCTTCTTGTCCATCATATGTTTGGAAATGGTTTCCAAGATGACTTGCTCTATCACTTTCTCAAGGATCAAGGTGAGTCTGACTGGCCTTTAATTCCCCAGATCGTTCTTCCTGACCCTCACACTTCAGTCAGGAGATCCCAAACTCTTGTGAAATCTGTGCTAAATATTTGTAAATGGCCCTTCACGCCCGAGTCAGGAGATCCCAAACTCTTGCGGAATTTGTGCTCAATGTTTGTAAATGGTGCTTCACAAACAACTGAAACCTTGTTCTGCAGACATAAAAAGCAGAGATCAATCACTCTGATTATTTCTAAAATGGAGTGTCATTTAGTGCAGAAGAGACCTTTAAAGGTCACCTAGTCCAACCCCACTGCAATTATTAGGGACCTTTTCAACTAGAACAGGTTGCTGAGAACCTCCTCCAACATGACCTTGAATCTTTTCAGGGATGAGGCATCTACCACCTCTCTGGGCAACCTGTGCCAGTGTTCACGACCCTCATCATAAAAGATGACTACCTCATTTCCAGTCTAAATCTACCCTCTTTTAATTTAACGCCGTTACCCCTTGTCCTGTAACAAGAGGCTCTTTCTTATAAGCCCCCCCTTTAAGTACTGAAACGCTGAAATAAGGTCTCTCTGCAGCCTTCTCTTCTCCAGGCTGAACAACCCCAACTCTCTCAGCCTTTCCTCCTAGAACAGGTGCCCCAGCCCTCTGATCATTTGTGTGGCCCTCCTCTGGACCCGCTCCAACACATCCATGTTCTTCTTATGTTGGGGGCTCCAGAGCTGGACGCAGTACTCCAGGTGGGGTCTCACGAGAGTGGAGTAGAGGGGCAGAATCACCTCCCTCAACCTGCTGGTCATGCTTTTCTTGATGCAGCCCAGGATATGGTTGGCTTTCAGAGCTGCAGGCGCACATTTTGGTCTCATGTCCAACTTTTCATCCACCAGTATTCCCAAGTCCTTCTCTGCAGGGCAACACACTGACTTGCAGTTTAAAAGATTACAGACATAATTTGACTGCTGAGAAATCAGAAACATTGCAGAAGGTTATAAGTTTAAACACATTAAATTTAAAGTATCTGTAATGTAATATTTTGGAGAAACTGATAGTGATATTATCAGACTGATATTTGAAAAGCTGAAAAGTCAAATTCAAGTCCATTTTTAATGATGGGAAATTATAGTATATCATACTTCACGGAAGTTCTACTTGCCAAAATACCTTCTAGCAGAGTCATATAATCAGATTATCTAATTAAGGATCTACAATTTAAAAAAAAAGGTGTTGTAAACTCATTTATGTACACCTTCAGAAGTGAAACATCACAGAATTGAATGTATATATAGCCATGAGATATACAAATTTTATTTAAGAGCAAAAGGCAGCAATATTGCATAGGCTCAATATTGTTCACATAATGCCACTGTTATAAAAGAGGAAACTTATAGATGGATCAAAGAGATCTTGAACTTTTCCCAGAAAAGGAGAAAGAAAATAGATTCAAAGTCAAAGAAATTAGAAATAGATTATAGAACAAGGGAGTTAAACAACTTTGAAGAAGTCCTTAAGAAAAGCAGTACTTTAACTAAAACCTTCTTAGACTCTACAGGACATCAGGACAAAAGAATTCAAAGACTAGTAGGATGCTATAGACTTTATATTAAACTTATGTATTACCCCTTTTACTTTTGAGGGTGAGACATAAGGATAGCGGGTCCTTCAGAATGGTAGAATCATACGATCTTTTAGGTTGGAAAAGAACTTTAGGATCATCAAGTCCAATCATTGACATAACACTGCCAAGTCCACCACTAAACCATATCCCTAAGTGCCACATCTCTATGTCTTTTAAATACCTCCAGGGATGGTGACTCAACCACAAGGTGTGGGAATCAGCCCCACTATTTTTTGTGATGTCTCAGAAAATTCACCGCCATCTTAAGTCTCCCCTAGCACCCCAGCTTGCTACAAGGGAAGTCTTTCCATATCTGTAGCCCGACTGGTCGTGGCTGGCCAGCAACAGGACACGAACTGTTACAAACTAAACTCACCAGGAGCAGCCAAGAGACCACAACTTGGAGACTCACAGATGCAAATATTATTGGTGTCAAAGTGACTGGTGTAAAGGTGACCGGTGCAAGGTGATAGGTGTGAACTGATCACCCCATATGGACTGGGATATATAAGGACCCTCTGAGAGACTAGTGGGGAAGGGGGCACCCACCACCCACTACTGGGAGACTGCCACCAAGTCATCAACAGAGGACCCATGGAACACTGCGCGATTCAGGGTAGTGACTATTCCACCTTCCTCCCAGGTGTGCACCCACCACTGACTGCTGAGGACCATCAACAGAGGACCCACAGGACTCTGCAGGATCCAGGGTAGTGACTATCTATCTTTTTTTTTGGTACTAATCTCTCTCCTCTCAATTTTGTTCCTTCCTTCTCCCTCTCCTTCATGCCGCTTAACCGAGACTGCTCCTTCCCCCATTCCTCGAACAAAGCTCACAAGGCTGTACGGTATCTGAATCTGTTCCGCATCTTAATCACATCCTTGGGATCGTATCAAAACCTCCCTGACATTGGATAGGGACAGAAGGTGAGGGTGAAAATATGGTTGAGCATTTGAACATCAGAGCAACCTTCTATAAGCAGACTGAAAGACACACTAGTCCCCATCCCTCAGTTACAAGCTGCGTTTTCTAATGTTTGCTTCTTCTTAAAGTTTAATGTTAGCTCTAAATTCTGACTTAGACTTCTCAGATTTCAGGACTAGGAACCGTACCATGACTGCATGTATCAACCTTGCAAAAAAGTTGTTTGTTATTCATATGCTAGTTCATCATCTAAAACATCTCATCTGGCTTTTGCTTTTGATCTTTCATGCAAGTGTCATGTCTGCACTAAAGATGAGCACCAGTTAAATAGGTTGAGGCACCGCCAAACTGCAAGAAAACAAGCATGTAAGCTTTGATGGTAACTTTGACAATCACATGTCTATTGATGTGCTCATGCAGTTACTCACCGTTGTGCGTATTTATCAAGCACGACTTTCTGGCAACAGTGAATTGGAAATAGGTTCATGTACACTGTGGACAGTTATTGATCTGCTGAGGTTTGACAGAAAATCTACAGTAGCAAGAGACAGCTTACATTCCACCAGTACATGTTTCTAATTTATGCTTTTATCATCCAAGAAGCCTGTGATAACCAATATTTCTTGCACAATGGAATAGGAATTTTTCCTATTCTTGACTGTATTCCAATCTACCCAGTAAAACTTTAAGAGGTCAGGGATAGGTTTTAGAAAAAACCAAGGGTCTACTCTTTTAAGATGCCTAAGCATGTGAAAGAAAACTATACCCTCTGAAGCCATATGAATATAGTCATGACTTCTAACACAATATTCGAAAAAAGACATTCCTGTACTGATTGCTTCTCATATGTCTTCTACAAATACTTCCTTTTTTTTTCTTTCTGTAGCAGATCTAGACATTTGGATCCTTAAAACCGATTTAGTCATGTAAATGAAAGTTTGAAGAGCCTTTTTTTGGAGGTTGAGCAATGTTGGTGATTAACCAGTACTCAGCCAATACCATTACTAAACTATTCATTGCAGGTTGTTACATTTCTGGCGAGTGTCTTTAATGTTTTTTGCATATTAAAGATGACATCAGTGAACAGAATAAAAGGAGTCTTAGTTCTCTATCTTCATTTTCAAAGAGGCCTCACTATTCAAGTCCCAAAAATGAAGAGATTGGCTTGCTCTGAAAAAAATTCCTCTGTCCAAAACAATGATTATCCACAAAAGCAAACACAGGATGACAATTAGACTTACTAGTAAGACAAAATACCGAGTGTAAATAAAATCCTTGCTTAAAAGTAATACAACCAGAAGGGCATTCTCTCTCTCTCCAGATTCGTTTACAGAACAAAAGGGTCAGAACAATGTAAGGTGGAACAAAATGGCTCAGTTTTGACCAGAGCAATTCTCTTTCAGTATAACAACTGCGTAGTGTATTACTGTACAGCTACAGAAAGAGAGACAGACAGGCAGTTAGCAACAAACAGTGTCTCACACAGATCCAGGGTAGAACTGAAGTGGATAGTCAGAACACATTGCTTCTGCAGTGTACATAGATCCCTAAGGCTATGTAAATATGGATGAAGTAGTGTGAAGCGTCGTTCGACATGGGGAAAAAAGGCAACTAAAAATGTTCCACCTTCTTCCTGACTACAGTATAGCTTATTTTCTAGAGATAAGTGATTTTGTGGAAGTATGCTTTCCAAGTGTCCTTCTTTGCCACTTACGGATGTTTGCCCAGAAAACTCACAATATGAGCTTCGACTGAATCACTTCCTTCAGTAAAAATTCTGATTTCAGTAGGCTGCTGACAGTAGCCTTCTCAGCACACTTATTCAGATGTGGTATTCTATTTTTTCTCACTTCCCCCACAAGATAAAACTCATACCCCTGTGTCAAGAAGAACTGTTGTCAGCAGTCTATTTCTTGGGTGCCAGCAGTGGCTAACAGTTACATTGTGAATAGCAAACATCAGGGCTAATTGAGTACTGGAAGTTAATATTTTTCAAAGAAGCAAAATAATTGTGACAAAAGTAGAGTAATAAAATGAGATAGACAGATAATCTTGCTTTTCAGACACTCAGAATAGCATGACTTCTTCTGAGTTTCTTCCTACACTTCTAACTAAAAAATTCAATCTGGTAACCAGTCCTAGGAAGAATACAGACACTCGATGCCATAACAGAGCCTTAAAACAAACAAATCTATTTTAAATTTTGTGGTTATATAATGCATATATTTTTGCACAAAATATTAACTGAGGCATTCAATAATTTCCTATTCCTAAATCAGTTACAAGTGACTTAATTTAAATAAAGGCTACCTTTATTTAATACCCAAAATATTTTATGGGAATTAAAACTATATTAAAAAAAATAAACAATTCACCTGGTGTTTGAAGCTGTATCAATGGAATGGATAGGCACTGGGACACAGAAAGACTGTCTCAAATTACAAAAACCACAAGAGAAAGGGCTTATGTGTCATCATAGCAAAGAGGTTTTAAAAGAGGTTTTATTCTGTTGGTATGATTTAGAAAACAAGCAATTAGAATACAGTTTATGTATTCTGTTAGGCAATTATATAAATCCATAAAGCACTAATCTAGTCTTCTGGGTGCTGTGTGGAAATAAAAAACTAATCCACTATGCCAAAGCTGATGCTAAACAGACCTTCACCAAATTATTTCCTCCTATTTCTATGTCTGCACTTCAGACAGGTGTGTGCTAAACTGCACCCCTAAGTTTATAACAGGGAGAAGAAGATCTTGTCAGACTTAGGTGGAGAGAAAACTGTCAAGTATACACACACTTGGTGAAAATGAAGACAAAGTTGAGGGCGGTAAAGAAGGAAAGGAGTGAAGACTGTGAGGTTGCAAAGTGACAGAAATAAACCCTTGGCTTCACAGGTGAGAAAAGAAGGTAAGAAAAATATATTCTCCACTTCTGCTTTTTCACAGTGAACCTATTTTCTCTTTCAGTTTAAGATTGTTTAGAAAGAAGCCTATGCTATTAATTCAGGTTGGGATTTTACAGAGTCTATGTTGGCTTATCTGTGCTTTCATTAAAAACAATTAAAAGTTTACTTTTTAATTCAATCAGCCTTAAAACATTCTTAAATACTCTGGAGAATGTCCTGGTAGGTTTCCTTAAGGATTTCCTACAATTACAAAAAAACCTGAATGCTTTAGAGTAGAAATTCTGAATGTCTTGTAACAGCCCACCCACTAAGTCCACTTGTCGACATGCTACTGGCATCACCTCAAAACATGAACAGTACTGGAAAAAAGCACTACATTATACAGCAATACCATGCTTTCTGAGATGTCCTCTATGTACTAAAATAGATATACAGGGCTTTGTTTTTATTTGTTTGGGATTTTTTTTACCCTAAGCTAGGTTTTTTTCTTTTTTATTTTTGTCAAAGAAAACAAACTCAGGCTCACTTAGTCCTGGTTTACAGCAATCAGGATTCTATCTGTGCTTTTCACCATGTAAATTTCTCTAGGTATATGTGAAACTGGTGATGTGTTATAATGTGCAATAATCCTTTCAGTGAAAGATTCAGTCATCTAACATGTCCACAGGGTAAGGGGACTGAGAAAGGTAGACAGTCAGGCAATTAGTAGAACACATTATTCTCATACATCTGGGTGTCATTTATTGGTTCTGTTTTCCGAGTGCAATTTTAATCTACCTCTGATCAATGGAAGACTCTACAGAACACAGTCTTGCATCTCAGGAGGGAATCCTAGCTTCATTGAGTGAAGGCAGTCAGCAGGTAAGGAAGGGGAGAAGCTGGTAAGATGTTTGCTTCTAGTCTAAGTGCTTAAAAGAGTTTTATTTGTTTATTAATACTGTTCTGATATGGAATGCAGATCCGTTCCAGAGAATACATTTGGAAAACATGAACTATTTCCAGTTAGGCGTTCTTGCCACTAGGATATAAGCAAGTTCTTTCCTAATGTCTCTGCTCTCTCTGTGGTTCTTGCATTTTGGGCTACAACGTGGCTTTCAGTCAAGATGTCTCATGACCTGCTGATTACAGTACCCTTGGATGATTTCACTGTGTAACAAGAAAGCAGAAGGCAGGCAACAGCACTGCAACAGCAGCAGTATTTCCCTTCATAAGATCATTCTTGGAAGTCTAGGCAGACTGAACTGCAAGTGAATGGAGACCTTCATATTTCCCATTGTTTTCTGTAGTCACAAGCATACAGATTTTGTATCTTGAGAAGCACTTAACCTGTCCCTATAGGTTGTTAACCAAGTCCTAAGTGCGTGATATTTTGGTGACAGGCATCTAAGCCAGACAGACCTATTTCTATCCAAAGCACTCACCATGTTAATTTCACAAACACAGTATTCCTCACAAAGTTTGAAAGACATGGCACACTGGAGAAGGCATCTACTTCGACTTAAGCAACCTTTTCTTAATAGCTAGCTTTGATTTCTTATACAGTCCATTTCTGAACTATTTACTATCTATTTTTTCATTAACGTGGAGGACGTAATAAGATCAATCCTAATAATTACCAGCTTAGATCTCTTTTAGTTCATAGCAACTCTTTCAGTATGAAGAAATAATTGCCAGCTAGGTGCTTGCTTAATCACTGTGTTAAGTACCTTGTAGACAAGACTCCAGAAAATGTTCCAAGCAAAAGCAAAAGTTGAAGAATTAACCCTCCTGACAAATTTTTTGTAGGGTGGAAAAAACACATAAGCCTCTTGTAAGTCTATGAGTATATTTTCTCCTCTGCATTCTTTCTCTAGGCTTTACTTCTTCAAATTTCAATAATGAATATAGTGCTTATAAGTTTATGTCGATAAGACACAATTTGAGGCTAAGCCCAGTGTTTGTTTACAGCAGAAGACTGTACTCTTACTCAAAAATTTATTACAGCCTGTATGATTTTTTCACCACATTGTCATTTCTTTCCTCATTATTCTGTTGCTCTTAATTTCTATTCAGAGATTCCACCAAAACACCTCTGAGTGAGAAGCCATCTTTTGTCAAGAGTTAAAAACTCTTGGAGAATCCATTTCTCACATAATAGGTACACCAGAAAATATGCCAGTTGGGCAGGTACAGAGGATATGCATGGTATAACTCAGTTATTGTGAGTTGTACTTAGAACATTTCCAGGTGGTTTCAGTGTTAGATATTCATACCGAATGTTACTTTAGCTATCATTTATTCCTAATTATTACTGATTTTAATAGATCTACTCATGGGACTAGAGCTCTCAGATTTAATTTTCGATAAAGTTCTTCAGTGTAAGAAAAGTAAGGGAATGGTTGAACCCAAATTTCTCCATAAGTTATTTCTACATATTTTCCAGCATTCTACTTGACATAAAAGTAAGAAAAACATTTTGATTTTAAACAATGTCATGCATATTATGTTTATTAAGACACTTTCCTCACAATAAACTTGTAATTACTTCTAAATTACATACAGGAAACAAACTAAAGTGGAGTTCTCAGAAAGAATTTCAAAACATCTATGACTACTGAATTAACTACATTTTTGAAATTCAGGAAAGAAGTGGTTGATTTTCACTATTATTTACTTTCTGAATGTATATGTTAGGATGCTAATTCCTATCTTTAAACAATATAGACCACATCTTAATTCAAAAGCTTTAAAAGTCTCCTGGCTTTCAGTTATCCAGTTTTCTCAAGATACAGAAAGCATCCTCTACTAGAAATCAAGTAATTTGTCAAGATCTTTAAAAAGATGTGTTTTTCCTCTGTGACTTCTGAAATCTCTCAGGCACATCAGCTCTAGTATTGTTTTGCCTTCAGTTAATACAAAATGCAAATTTTTTGCTTCTGAAAAGTGTTAGGACAGTGAGCAGAGGCAAAGAAATTGTATCCAATTGTATTTTACTATAACACATGGGAACAGTCCTCAGAACACAGAGCAGAAGCCAGTATTAGCCTAACCCAGACAAAAGGAGTAAATCCTAGGTCTAGCTGCAGAGTCAGAAGATCCATGTGTCTTTCCTCTTCCACTTAAGAAAGGAACACACTTTCACACCATTTTCATGAATAAGCTATAGACTGTTCATTCATGTGCATTTCTGAGAGTTAAGAAATGCATATTTAATTCCTACAAGAGAAAAAGAAGCTGTCTTTAAGAATATAGCACATAATTCTTTATGGCTTTGGCCTTTAGCTCCTTTTTCCTCAGTTCTACCTCTTTAAAATGTGAGAATGATTATAGTAAAGATAATGAGATACTCAGATGCTGTCATGATGGAGCCTTACATACGGACTACTGAAACAGATAGGTTAAGATTAAACGCTCCTCTACTTCCTAATGATGTAATTAGAAACCTTTTAAATTTAAATGAAACACCACTCAAAGTGCCCATCTCTGTCTTTGTGTGTGACCTAAAGGACACAGAACTGTAAAGATGATTAAGAAGCTATAGAATAAAAATTTGAATAACAAGAAATCAACTAATGCTGTAAATATGAAAATACATTGCTCTGGCACTTGTTTGCATTTAGAGGATTTCATGTGTGTCCTCTAGCTAGCAGTCTGAAGCTGTTGCTTCTCTTATGCTGAAAGTCCTTGAAGCCTCAACAGATGAAATTACGTGTTTCCTTCTCAGTTCACGTTCACCATAGGATAATACAGGGTGACAGTTATGGCCAATGAGTAACTGCTCTGGCACTATGGCAACAGAGATTGGGACAGATCCAAGCAATTTTATCTCCTGTATAAAACAAAAATAAAACCAAAAATCTCAGAATATTAAAAACTGTGCTTTGTGTTACCCATAAGGCTGAAAAAAATTTACATGGGGAGGGCATCTTATGTATAATTGAGAAAAATATGGGGGAGAATAAACTTCTGGCAGACTATAAGTATCATGCTTGTGATTTCCAGATTAAAAATTAATGCCCCTTTATTTGCCTGATTTTGTACGTATTTTGAGAGTAACTGGTTGTACTGGATCTGCTTGGGATGATACTAATTTTCTTCATAGCAACCCATATGGTGCTATGTTTTGTGTTTGTAACTGAAGCTGAACAGTGCACAGTGTCCATGCTTTCTCTGTTTCACACTCTAAGCTCCCCGCCCTCCCCCACCCAGTGATCAGTCTTGAGGCAGGCAAGAGCTTGGGAGGACACACAGAAATACAGAATTTTTTAACATAGGGTAATTAGACAGAGCAGCATGCTGGCTTCGTGCAAACAAATTCATTTCAACGTGGCCTCAAGGGGAGTTAGAGGTTTGGCACAGAAATGAATGTCACACCTACAGAATGGAAAAATGTATCTTTCATAGCAATAGGCCTGGAAAGGGTTTTGTGGCAAAGAAGTTGAAAACAGAATAACGTGATTAACTAGCATGATGTCTTTGCAAAAAAGACTAGTGCCATTCACAGAGGGATGAATGGAGTAAGCAAGGTAATGTTTGCATTTAGCATGTGTGACACTACTAGTGGAATCATGCATACAGCTGCGCCATTGCCATTCTTCAAAACAATGTTGTCATTATTAGAAAGAAGAGAATTTAATTTTTTTCCCAACTGTATAAAAAGGCCTTCTAGTGGCAGATGTCAAGACCTTAATCTATTTATCTTACAAAAATACTCAAAAAGAGTGACTTACTTAAGGGCATAAGCATTTTCACAAGAAAGAGTAGCCATGTATTAAAAGAGTTCTTTTATCTAGCAGAAAAGAGCATAATAAAGACCAGCAAAGAGCAAAGTCAGGTAAATTCAAGGAACATTTAGAATAGTTACTCACTAGAATATACTATGAAGAGAAACAGTACAATTTTAATCTCTTCATGTCTTCAGGTCAAAACTAGATTTCACCATGGATGATGTCTTTCCATGAAATACAAGTTACTTGTTTAAGATAGAAGTAAATGAAATTTTATATGCTATGTCCTAGTTGCATTTCCCATTGCAAAATCAAAGAAACACCAAAATTGTTCTGCTAGATATAAATAAGACTAAGAAAAGACTATCATGTCAGCTCTGAATAATAAAACTATTTTTGATTTTTGTTTTGCAAAGCTACCCAACATCTTTCCTTCAACTGTTTTCAACATCATCACTGAAACTAGCAATACAGAGTCTTTTTGAAATAATACCATAATTTTTTCTTTTCTATTTGTATGCACTGAAAAGACTTTTTTAAGAAATAGCTTTATAAATGTTGTCCTTTTACTGACTCTTATGGTACATCGAGATTTCCTTCTTTTAATGGTTTAACCATATGTTATATAGAATGAAATTGGCTTTCAGTTTTTTAACAATTTAATCAGATTTAATCAATTGTCACTCTGTTTTCTCAGCTATAATGGGTATAGTGCTGTTAAGCCTCAGGAGCCATAAAGACAAAATCTAATGAAATTCCTTGCTTTTGTCGCTTGTCCTAAAATATGTGCGTGTTCTAAATGATATGATAATTCACTGTAGCTGCAACTCGTTAATTTAAGTTTTTAGCTACACAGAAATTTGAGTTTTGTAAAGTTAGTTAAGTTAGTGCAACACTGAAGTGAGAAATTCTGATGGCAAATTGCCTGCTAGAGCTTAATACATTCCTAATGCTTAAGGTAAAATTTCCTCTAATTAATGACAAAATATTCTAAATTAGCTGGTCTTAGTGTCACAACAGTAAAGGGTGAAATTCAACTTTGGGTAAACATAGATGTCCTGTGCTGTTTCAGATGACCTAGAGTATCTGTCACTGCAATGGCCGTGTGCCTCCTGCAAGTCTTCTGTTACATCTGCCTGTGTTTAGCTGTGGCACTAAATGCATATGTTTGCATACCTGAATCACTCCCAGTGCTTGCATTCATAATTTCATTAGAGGTGTACTGGGTCAGCCTGGGCTGGAGTTAATTTTCTTCATAGAAGCCCTTATGGTGTTGTGTTTTAGATTTGTGACTAGAATAGTGTTGGTAACACACCAATGTTTTAGCTATTGTTAAGCAGCACTTGCACAGCTATTTCTGAGCAGTGCTTGCACAGCATAAAGGCTTCCTCTGTTTCTCACTCTGCCCTCCCAGCAAGTGGTCTGGAGATAGGCAAGAGGTTGGGAGGGGACACAGCAGACTCAAACTGACTAAAAGGATAATCCATACCATATGGCATCATGCTCAGCAATAAAAACCGGGGTCAAGGGACAGTCTTTTCAAAGTAGTCATTTTTTAGCAACTGGCTTCACATTGATCTGGTGGTTGGAGAAGATCCTTTACATCATTCGGGTTTGAGATTTTTTTTTCCTCCTTTACTTATCAAGCTAGTCTGGGTTAGTCTAATTTGATTTTACTCTCTCCTTTAAGATATAAGGATATCTTAAAAAAGCTTGTAATCTCTACTCATTTCTTTAACTGTACTTTAAATTTAAAATGATCCTTGAATATTATATTATCAAGTATTTTAAGAAACTGCTCGTCATTCCAAGGGCTTTCTTGAATAAACTTTAAAGAACTAATCCTGACAGTAGCCAAATTCTCTTAAATCATTCTGTTAATATCATTCCCATTTTGAATAGCAGTTTGAGTAACCAGCACTAGGTGTGTTCATATTTGAATTGCTTAATGAACAACTATAACTTCACAATTACATAATTTGAAGAATGGCACGTGCCAGTAAAATCGGAATTAAGATAGCAAATTGTTATATTTTTACAAAAAAGTTTGCAAGCTATTCAGTGTAAGATGCAAGCATGCTTTACACAAACACTTTAGTTGTCACTATCCTTAAGCATCGTAGTAGCTCTCTTAGTAGTCCCACAGATATGACGCCAAACTCCCACCCTTCTGCAGAATTAATCTGTGGGTCTTGTAACTTGTTCATGCAGGTGTAATTACAACAGTTATAATCACAGCTATTAACTATCATTTGATATCTTTGTGGGTGTGTGGATGAGTGTGTTGCCTTCAAATGTCAGATAGTGAACAATTCACATTTTCTACAAACAGCAGGTGAATGTTGCCCACTCTTGTACCCTTCCTTCCATGTGTCCCATCCCACTCTGTGGGTTCTATTGTCTGTGATCCAGGGGACCAAGCTTTGGCATGGCCCAGCTGAGTATCCTCAGTTTACACCTCTGAAGAAGTTGGCTGGCTATGACAAACACTAATTGGAAAGTTCGTACAGTGGCACTGTGCAAAATAGGAAAGTTAAAGTTAGAGAGATACAAGATTTGGAGCAGGGATCATTAGTTTCTCAAGGATGGAAGAGTTAAAACACCGCTGTATAAAGGTACAAAATTATAAAGAAAAACGAAATCTGGAGAAATAGATAGAAAATAGCAACTCAGCAACTTGATCATCTGTTTCAGAGAGCAGTGGAGGATCATCATTTTCTTCCTGACTGACCCTTACATGGCCAGCAAAGACCCTTTTTGGGATGGGGAGTGTAATACTGCTTGTACTAGTCACTCCTTCCATCCTAGCTATCCTTTGTATAAGCTAGCTAATAAATAGTTGCTTTACACTTGCAGAGTATCCTTGCACATGGCTAAAAAGCATCTTAAGAAAATCACTCTGATAAGAAGGGTTAACAAAATACCTTTTTCCAGAGTGTTTCAGTGATAACAATTTATGTAAGTCATTTAATCAAACTTCAGATGTCTGTAATAGAGACCTCTTCAGTAGACAAACCTGAGCTAATCATTCCCTTTTGAGCCAAGAGAGAGAAATAAACAATTTTAGGGTACAATTCAACTGACCTATTTTAAACAAAAATCTTTAGAGAAATCAATAGTGCCTTAGAAGTACCTCCTTTTCTTACTATTGACTAAAAAGGGGCCCTAAAGGACTAGCATGGATGTAGACGTATCCTTTGAAGACATCTGGTTTCGGTTAGATGACCTCCACTTAGTACATCTGAATTTGTATAATTTGCAAAAATCAGCACATGATTAGTCGAGTTCTCTGTAAGGACAGAGAGAGATTCAATGTGAAACCACTAAAGCTAAATTTCAGACAGACGATCTTTTATTTTTAATAGAAGTTTCCTTATCTTAAAACTTTCTTAAGCAACCTAGCCTAGTAATAAGCTCAGTAGTTGGAACATCACATGATTTTACCTATTAGTACCTCAGGAAATTACATATTTTCACTCAATCCATACTAAGAAGGCATTCTGAACTTTTTACTTCAAGTGCTCTCCTTTATCTTATCTTATCATGCTTTCGTCCAATGACAGCACCTAATTTTTCAGGCTTTGCTTCCTCTCTTACCATCCTCTTACTGCTATTTGAGTACCCGACACCATGCTCTCAACGTTAACCAGAGAAGGGGATGAATAATACAGCAGGTTTGCTGATCAAGTAACCATACAATGAAGGGAATCATAATCTGGCTAAATATGTTAAGTATCACAGAGACCTTGAACAAATATGTACACTGCAGCACTATAAATCTTGCCCACATGTTTAGACAGACTCAGGAGTTTCCTTGATCATTTAGCTCTGACTCTGGTAAACAACATATGGTAACTGTGATAGAGTATATTTTCTGTAATTGAATCCTTTTATGTTATTTCCTGTGGGATCAGAAACTTCAGGTCAAATTTAAAGGTGATACACACCATGATGTAGGTTTCACACTCACAATAATATAAACATAGGTGTGAGAAGCAAAAGAACTCATAATTTGGCCCCATGGTTATTGTCCTCTGATTATTTCAAGCACGTATTCTAAAACAGTGAATATTACCGTACAAGGCAGGATTTGGACTATTTTGATCTCATTACCTAGGGAAAGCTCTGCAAATATTTTCCCAGTGCAGCTATTGTCTCTAACTGATGACCTTCCTTGATGGATCAACAGAAAGGCTAGAGGGAAAAGAACAGGATTACACTGACTGTGCACAGTCTTCCCCTGCATCAACCTTTTGTTCTGCTACACAGTGAAGAAGGCTTGGTACTTCAGGTCCTAATTTTTCCATACCTAAATATTTTATCTCCCAAAACATTTTTTGAAAATGCATTCTGAAATGTTTTATTTCCTTTATGTGTGTTCAGAATGTTTGGGCTGAAGGCAACATAATTAGGCCCTGATCTAATCCTGAACTTCACTTCAGGATGTGGAAAACTGTGGGATATGACGTGAGAAGCCTCTGGACGTAACAAAATACACAGCAAAATACTGACAAAAGTCACAGATCATATGACAAGGCCAGGCTGGATTTCACAGGTGAGGAAGGTAGAGTTTTATAAGAGAACATGAAATTGAAAAGTGCACAGATACTTGGAAGGGGACATTTGGGACCTTTTGTGTAGTACAGTCTTGCAAAGCCAACAGCAGTTAGGTAACCATATAAATTATCCGTAAGGCCAGAAGAACAAGGTAACCACTTGACCAGGGCTTTCTTTGGGAACCTGTGAGGCAGCCCTAAGCTTGATCACCATAGCCTAATAAGGACAATAACCCAAATACGTCATTCAGATCATTTCACACAAGTCAAACCTTCTGAGTTTAGGAGGTGCTGGGGAAAAATAGAATGCTTTGATAACAGTAAAACACCCAGTGAGAGCATTAAGTGTCCTGTGAACAGATTAATCAATGATATCACTGTGCCAGGTCCATTCTAGGCTCAAAGGCATCTGCATCTACTCATTGCATCCTGACACAGACTGCTTAAAAGAACACTAATGCTAGAGCTTTACTAGCACTAGTGTTAATACTAGCACTTTGCTACTCTATTACAGTGAATGTCATTTTCCTGCAGACCGACTCTGTGACCCTGTTTTTTTCTCATCACACAATCACAGAATCACTGAGGTTGATGTTGTCAAAAATCTTGCTAAGTTCAAGACAATCAACATCGACTGCTCTTGCCTTGTCCATCAAGCCGCTCATTTCATCACAGGAGGCTATCAGGTTTGTCAGGCAGGATTTTCCCTTCAGAATTCTATGCTGACAACTTCCAATCACTTCCAGTCGTGGAAGTGGTTTCCGGGGTTTTACACTCCTTCATCTTCTCAGGGATCAAGGTGAGGGTGACTAGCCTGCATTTGTCAAATCCTCCTTCTTGCTTTCTTCCAGTACTCAGGAGCTTCCCTCAGTCACCATGGCCTTCCAAAGATAAGACAGTGGCCTTCTGTGATATTGGCCAGTTCCCTCTGCTCTTCTGGATGAATCCCTTCCGTTCCCATAAACTTCAGTCTATGTCTATACAATGTGTTTAAATGTTTCCTCTCATGATCCTTGTCTATGGAGAGTAGTTCTGCATTGCTCCAGAATGTGTCCTCTTTTCAATCTTTTTCTTCATGCAGTCTATGAAAAGATACTTTATAACAAAATAGATACTGTAGATCAAAGCAGGCATGGACCTTCCTCATTCCTTTACTGGAATGTATTGTTTCACCTCCTTCCACCTGCACTCAGCTGTCAAAAGGTCCTAGACAGAAATGGAGGACAGTATTGAACTGGTAAGAAGGAACAACATGATTACAAAGCTTCCCTCCTCTTTCAACTCCCTTTGCAGCTTTTGCCTTTGCTGTTTCATGCTTCTGTTGACTTCAATATTTTCAAATGATTGTTTGATCATTTGGTCAAGGTCCACAGCCTTTGATGCAGCTCTTTTCTTGAAATTTCAATTTAGTGTAGCGAGGCTCAGAAAAGATCCATTGTTTGACAGGCTGCAATGTTCGTATATAATGGTAATTAACAGCATAGACTGTATTCATTTGTCAACTGTGTTGGGGTTTATTTGTAAAGCTTCCTTGAGCTTAGGTCTTGAATTCATTTTGCTAAATAATCTAACCAGTTTTAGAAGAATGTCCTACAGATGCTGCAAAACATTTTAGTGCTTCACAGTAAAATGAAATAAAAATTAATTCTTTTTGATTCATTATCTCTTGAGAACAATTTGCATGAGAGTGTGATGAAAATACCTTTTCTAATCTGTCTGAGAAAACTGGGAGCTGGAACAGATAGAAGATTTTGTTCTCTATTTAATTTGAGTAGTTTGGTATGTTTTCTTTCAAAAAAATTATGTTCTGACACCAAAAATCTTCTTTTAAACACCCTGAAATGTAGTAATTTTTTTCAAGATACTAAAGAAATGTTACTGTAGAGCTAAACTCAGTATAACACATTTCATAAGACAGTAAGTTTTCCTTTGAAGAAAAATTCATCACAAGTTCTGGAATGACTACATTCTAATGCCACTGAGATATGGGGTGGAAAAGTATAAAGGAAGAAAACAGCTAAATCAGCCAAAGTGCTTCACTTTACTGAGGTTTTAAAATCTTACTAGCCTTCCAACAAATCACAACTCACTGTTAAATATCTGCATTACATTTTGCTAGCCTAATGTGGTTTAATTACAAAAGAGGCATAACCTCCTGCAGGAGTCCTGTTTTTAACTGCTAATGAGCAGGAGGCAATAAACTATTCTTTATAAATCAATATGTGAAAAATTAAATATGATCGCTTAGACTTGGTTGGCCCCATAGCTAATGTAACTCTAAAAGACATGATTAATTAGAAAGGTGTTTTAGAAAGGTTAATTAGTTTATTTTTTAAATTATCTGCTGAGATAATGTGGTGGCTAAAAAACAATTCCTGCATCACTGATTAGCCAATAATTTTTCTGAAGAATCAGAAAAAATCTATTTTGGCCAGCAACTGTAGCTGATGGATAAATCTGTTTATTGTTCAACAGTGATTTTAACTGGTGACATTTTTAAAAATCTCATCCTTAGTTATCAGTGTAGAGTTAATCTAAGCAATAAGAATTTCAGGTTAGGATTATGAGTTTTAAATCTGTTAGAAGTCAATGAAGTTAGTTTTGGTTTTTCCCAAAAGTATTGCTAAAGAAACCCTAGACTTTGACCACTGTCTCAACTGGCTAGGTACAATCTAATCTGAAAGACAGATCCACAGAAAAACACGTAGAGGAATGCTATGAATATTAAAACCATATTTATTGTTCCTACCTTTTGTGAACTGTCTTGATCACTAGCTAAAAATATAAGAAATGAAAAAAATTAACTGCAAAGCAGAATGACAGAAGCAGAGGGTAATCATAACATGAACTCTGCAGTGGTTTCTTATTTTTCAGAACTGATTCAAATGTTTAAATAGATTTGATTTGTACTGAAAATGAAAGTGCATTGGATCATTTTAGGCTAGGCAGTTTCTGAGCAAGCTCTTGTCTTCCCACACAAAAATTTTCTTTGACATATTGAAAAAATATCTTAAATAATTTCTTCTTTATCTTCTTTATAACACTTGTTGGAAATAGAGATTTCTTGTTTCTCTTGTATCTGCCATAAACATGATTTAGCAATGTCAATTCCTTAGTCTGATGTTACATGTTCCTTAATCTAAGCTTGGGTTTTTTTTTTGTGTGTTTTTTTTTTTTTTTTTTTTTTTTTTTTTTTTTTTTTTTTTTTTTTTTTTTTTTTT
>Ga0065711_1007201_pt1 | contig 22368 bp, 22 predicted proteins | sample Hoacrofraction12_FD_59098 | JGI IMG/M metagenome (GOLD analysis project Ga0065711, IMG submission 59098) | Hoatzin crop microbial communities from Cojedes, Venezuela - Epithelial fraction 12 v2 (version 2) | ecosystem: Host-associated > Birds > Digestive system > Esophagus > Crop | place... | reverse complement strand
CATCCTCGTAGCCCTCCGCTGGACTCTCTCCAGTAGCTCTTCATCTTTCTTGAACTGGGGAGCCCAGAACTGGACACAGTACTCCAGATGGGGCCTCACCAGGGCAGTGTAGAGGTGAAGGAGAACCTCCCTCATCCTGCTGGCCACACTCTTCTTGATGCACCCCAGGATTCCATTGGCTTTCTTGGCAAAATTGCCTGTTGCCATAGCAAAAATACATCTCCATGGATTTCCAAGCTGTGTCTGCAGAAGACACCATTCCTACAGAGGCAGCTGGAGCTCCTCGTGTCACTGCACGCAGAATCCCAGCAAGAAACGCAGTGACTGCGAGCAAAACTGATCTTCTCTGTCTTCTTTCTTTGCTGACTATGTTTGAAGAAAAGGACTTGGCAGGAGGCATGGCTGACAGCTCTTTATTTTAGTACAAGAGGGACAGTCTCAAAGTGAGTCATGACACAGAAATCTCTTACTCCATGTCCCTGAATCTTCAGTCCCCAGACTCTCCTTCAAACACAGCTCACCCGTGTACGTGAAAGCACCGCGCAGCCAGCCAGCCTTACTCCAGGAACAGCCTGGTGAAGGCAGCCTGCACCGAGAACGTCCCACTCTACAGGTCAGAGAGATCTGCAATTCCACCAGGATCAGAAGGGAAGGAAAACGCTCAAGACAGACTTTTTAGCTGTTCACTAACTCCCCAGCAACAAGAAGCCGCGTGGAGCTGCAAGGCGAGCAGTCACCGTGTGCAGGACAGTTCTGTCCTTCACGCGTGTCGTACTCATCACAAGCAGATCCCACAAAAGCAGAATCTCATAAATTCCGCTGTTTGCCCTGGAAATAAGCCCATATCCACCACAGCAGCCCACAACGGGTCCACTGTCTGCCTCAGAGGAAGATGTCTATTTCAAATGCAAAAATTACTGTGCTTCTTCACTGAAAAACCTCAGATCTTCTTCATCAGGTTAGAAGACCTCTGTATGGAACAGCAGATGCTGGAAATGAAACCGAAAGAGCCTCCAGCCTCTCCGTTGTGGCTAACATAAATACTCCCAAGTCAGAAAGGGGGGAAGCAGTGACTCCGACACTTGCGTGTCCCCGTTTCAAGGCAGCTGCCCTGCTCCAGTGCCACAGCATAGGCTCCTTCCGCGTCCACCAAGAGCATCGCAGCCCACGCAGGGATCTTCAGGAGCCTGCATGGCTTCAGCCTTCCCGTGGGCGTCCACCATCTTGCAGCAGCTGCGGAGAGCCCAGCTAACAGAGTCCGACACAGCCCAAACCCTCTTCGAGGGCCATCGCTCTGTGCCCCCAGGGCTGGCCGGCCTGATGCCTCCTCATCTTCCTCTTCGAGGGCCATCACCCTGCACCCAGGCTGGCCGGCCTGATGTTTCCTCATCTTCTGTCTTCAGTCTCACTCCTCAACCTCTCTTCTTCATAAGGAGCGATTCCCTGCCACACTTCTATCCCTTCCCCTTTCATGGAGGAGCAGCTAACTCAGAATACAACTGATTTAATCAGGCATGTAGCTGACTTGTTGACATGACAGAGAAATCGTCTTCCCAGAAGCATAAATACCATAGTCTTCTAATAAATCAGTGGATTATTCAATTTCAGGATTAAAACAGCCAACTTTTCCATCAGAAAACAAGCCCATAAAATATGGGATGATCACATAAATGATCACACTTGAAAAAAACCGAGCAGGTAATCTGTATTCTGAACAGCAAGAAGGACAGAAACCACCACTCACACCCCACATTATTACGTAGCGGTTACTGTGCAGTATTCCCACCCTACCTAGCAGAAACAGTCGTCACTACTCGTATAGTAGCTCTCTTTGTGTGGCTAATATAGGCATCTACACACGCAGTACGTCAGCCTGAGTACACAATCTATCTGTCTCTAGTGCATGCTCTTCCCCTTGGAAGAACAAGTCCCAACTTCTCCCAGTGGTGTCCCAAGTAGAGCTCTACCACGTAGTGACTGTGCTCTGCACGGGCCCATTCACACCAGTACTGTTACGTTACTGGAAAACCACAACATATACTAGAATTTATATTTACATCATTTAATTATTTGTTATGTTGAACTTTATTCCTATAGGAGATTCACTGAGTCTGACTTCAAATAATTGCTGTGTTTTAATCCCCCGACGCTGGGAAACCAAGACACTGGAGGTGACTTTCAACGGAGAAGAGATTAGCATTGTCACCACAGCACACTGCAAACCACCTCCTGAGGATGGTGGGCAAACAATTTCCAGAATTCATTTTCTCGCTCCCGTTAATAGACTTTGAAGAGATTGTATCACTACTTCTTGTGTATTCACACTGTGGCTCTTGCTGGAGGTGGATAAGCTGCCTTTCTTGGAAACGGGAATTATTTATTCTGCAGAAAAAAATCTCCATTATGCAGACTGCTTCCCCAATTTCATTCGTGTTCTTTACTTTATTTAACAGTCACCACAAAAGTTGATTACTTTCAGCTCAGTGTCCAATATTTACAGTATAATTAAAGTAGCTGACAAGGGATGTAACATTGGATTGCTCCACTGAGTTAAGCAGATTTCCGTGCAGTTATACAACGTTTGTACTCACCACATCTGAGCAGCCAGATACTGAAATGTTCAGAACAAAACAGAATCTGCAGTTTCTTATTATAGTAACACTGACGAGGCACAAATGCACGACGTAGACTGTGTTAGGTTGTGTGAACGGATAAACGCAGGTTTGACCCAATGTGGCAGTGAAGCGAAGCAGCAACTCCACCCAGAATGCCTGCTCGCAGTTTCTAGTGTGGCAGAGGATGGAGAAACCCTTCGAACCACTCGGCTGCCAGAGCCAGCTCCGTCAGACAACGTCAGGGCGCCTTCCTCCTCACCCTCCTGTCCCGGGCAAGGAACCTCCGGGCTGCTCTAGCAGCAACGGCTTTCGCCTCCCATCTTCAAGCGACTCCCTCGTACAAGCGTACCTCTTGTCGCTACCCTGGCATGAATGCAAGGGCTACTGCTTCTGAAACTGTCTTGGATAAAAAGATGAGAAGCCAGGGGGAAGGTATTTGCCTCATCAGTGCTGACAGCTACTTGCGCTAGGGAAGTTCTCAGCGTGCACATTACGACTTTCACACCAGTCCTATTCACTCAGAAGGCTTTACTTCAGGAACGAGAGGACCAGTCTCCACATAGATTAACAATCAATGTAATTATCACTGGTCAAACGCGTGGCTCCACCCCCCACTGCTGACTGCAAACACCTTTTAGTTTGCCAAGCTCCTCCATTGCACAGCTTTCCGAGCAGAGCATCTGAACGCGGCAGCGTCTCAGCCGACGAGCAGAGCCAGGCCGGGGCGGGCAGAGAGCAGCCAGTGTTTTCACAGAAGCAGGCCAGATCCAAGCGCTGCCATTTAACGTCTGCCGCCACCAGGTACTAGAAATTAGACCCCTTTCTAGCGAGTTTGTCAGCAAATGATGCGCGCCTCGGGTGCCTCTGCCAAAAAGGCTGCAACTGTCCCGACACTGGGCTGGCCTCCAGCCCAACGCGCTCATTTTTTGTCACGAACTGAAGAAGGTAATTGAAATGAAAAAGCCGAATGAAGACTTTTCAGGACACGAGGGGGCTGACGCCTGTCTGATGCGTGTAGGAACACACCCACCAAGCCCGCTGGGCCCGTTTCACACACTACAGATGTGACTACTAGCATCTGCATGAATAAATACAAAAACAGGTAGCAAACACCATCCTTAACTCACAATGCTTTAAACTTTGAAACAAACACACGGGTTTCCCAAACCTGTCCTCATTAACCTGCTCTCCTCCTTCCACCGCCTCGCTGGGACGAGACGGCAAGGGCAGCCATGGCAGCAGGGCTGCTGGCACCGCTTACCTTCTTCGTGACGGCGTCCGGTGGCACGTCCCGCCGCCCCAGCGGGTAGGGGTTCCACTGGCCGCTCACAGGCACCTCCTCCTGCCCGTTGTCCAGGACGCTGCTCTGCTGCGACGGCGTCTGTTGCACAAACGGTAGGGCAGCCTTTAGTCACCGTCACACCGCGACAGAAAAGTCTCTCAGCACATTTATCTCATCAACCCAGCTCAACGGCAACGCGCTGTCGCTAAAACGGAAAGCCTCGCGCGTCTCTACAGCGTTTCACCAACGTGTGATCGCACTGCTCCTGCAAGCAGGAGATCTCGAGAGACGTATAAGAGAAATAACGAGAATAATGAATGATGAGAGAAAAGAGAAAATTAATTTAACGGAACTCATTACTTCCAGAGAAACAGGTTTTGGCAAAGTTCCACATCTAAACGTGCAGTCTGCCGTCGGTCATTTGAGTTAGAACTTGCTTACTGGTCATTCCAGCATCAAAAACATTTTTATGAAGTATTTCTCAACAAGATTAAATTATATGCTTAGATTTTCTGCAGAAAATATTCCTTAATGGCAATACGGAACGTGCGACCACAACTCCTTCGCGCTGTGCTCTGTGCATCACTGCGCGCAGCGTGCTTCTCACAGACCTCTCTCGGCTCTGCCTGGCTTTGCTCTCAGTTATCATATGGACATTAACCAGTCATTAAATGCTCTCCTGAACATGAAGGGACATAACACACATCCAAAGTTTCCTAAACGAGCCTGATACTTTTGTTCTTATTTTCCATTTTTCTCTCCTTTTATAGATATTTCTTCTTTGTCCCTTTTCCCCTGGTTATTTCACTCCCGTTCTCAGCACTATGGAGGATGTGTACTTCTCCTGTCCCATCCTGATTTTCTGTTATCTGCCTCTATTTCTTCCCAACAGCTGGAAATTGTGCTGACATGGGTATGGCTACTTGTGTCAGACTTTCCAAAACGCCAGCCCTGTACTACCACTGACAGCACCTGGCATTATGCAGTGCTTCTTCAGTTAACTGCTTATTCAGTCTGGACTAATGGTAATCTGCAAAGGAAAAAAAAGGAGTATTCTTCCCCTCTGTCATTCAAGCAACAACTTCTTCAGCTTAGATTGAAAAAAAAAAAATCACGAAACACTTCTTTAGATGACTGAAGAACAAATGAAACTTGCTTTGAGATATTAAAGCCAGTAACTGGTCAATTAAGAACTCATTTTTATGCAAGCTTAAAAATCTTTTAAAAGTAAATAGAAATCAATTGCGATTTAAATCATACTCCTCAGAGGTTAAGTAAAAAAAAAATCAACCCTAATTATTTAAAATCAAAGAAAAATTTTCACTATAATTCATCATTGAAGAAATTGTCTGGAAAAATCAGGGAAGATGTGATTTTCTGCATGTTAAAAACCACTGGAAAAAACATTTCCCCTACAAGACCTCCCTGTAGCGCTGTCTTTACGCATATCAAAAATGGAAAAACGAGACCAGCCTCAGCCCTTTTTCCCCTGCCCAGTCCGGAGGGGTCTCCAGGACCGTGAGCAGCCTGCCGGGATGCGCTGCCACAGAGCACAACGGGGGTCCCAGCCTGGGCTCCGGCGGGGCTCTCTGTGCCTGCGTACCCTCACGCATCAGCCCTTCTGCCCTGTTCGCTGCCCGGCTGCCCCCACGCAGCCCCCATCCAAAGGGGGGGTGCATCACCCTGGACCGGGGCAGGAAACGGCCTCGCAAATGAAAAATCATAGAATCACAGAGTGGTTTGGGTTGGAAGGGACCTTGAAGATCACCTGGTTCCAGCCCCCCTGCCATGGGCAGGGACATCTCCCACCAGCCCAGGGTGCTCAGAGCTCCATCCAACCTGGCCTTGAGCCCTGCCAGGGAGGGAAAATCCACAATCGCTAAAAAAAAAAGCACAATTGCAAACATTTCTGCTCTGAGGAGTAAAAAGCAACGCAGAAGAAATGCTCTTCGCCGTGCGCGGCGAGTGCTCCCTCCCCGGGGACGCCTTCGCAAACCACGGCGAGCCCTCGCCCCGCCGAGCCCTGCGGATACGCTGACATTCCTGAGGGGAGCTGGGACTCCAACGAAGTGCGGCAAACCATAAACTTCAGAAAGAATTGGGCGATGGAGGCCAAAAATCGAAAGCGCTCTCCTGGGAAGCGCTGCTTTTGTCGCTGCAGACAACGCTGCGCCGTGTTTATCAGCGCCTGACTGATCTGCAGAGCTGAGCGCCCACTCCAAATGGGAAAAAACCCAAACTACAGAGGGTGCTTTGTGCTTTCTCAACAAACGGGAAAGCTCTGTGATAACAGGCTTTTCTTTTCATTTTCTGCAGTAAAATGAATTTGCCTACTTGCAATATTACTCCTTGGCTGCAAACAACCTGCATGTCGATTCAGTCCAAGTGAAAAATGAAAAGTAGCCGTTCAGACATTCTGCACGTGGAGTAGAACTGATGTAAGAGACTTTCTCAACATCAGCAATTGCTAGACTTGATTTTCTGATCTTCCACCAGACAATTAGACCTCACTCATTACTCTCTTGAATCTAGGCCACAAGAAGGAGAAGGAAGAAGAAGTAGGTATTAAGCTGCTGTGGCCTGGATTCATTAAGAAACACAAAACCCTTTAGAATATGCGAAGGAATAAAATTAAACAGTACTAAACATTCAAATTATTTGCTCAACAACAATTTTCCACCGCTCTCCCCACAGCACAGTAAGAGAACACCCCCCCTTCATGCAGCTCAGCACCACATTTCACACGGGTGGGCAGCAATGAAATGCTGGTGAAATACAGCGCGGAATAATTCCCGTAAGACCACACCCCAAAACCTGTCACCCTAAACGGCTTCATGAATTTCTTCCGACATCCATATATTAGTACCCATATTCATCTACAGCTTAAAATTATTAAAGTGATATATAACACCTTATTCCTAAATGCGTGCAGGGAAATAGTACCGTTATTTGGAGCTGACGCCAAACGGGCTTCTTTCAAGGACTCGTGACAAGAATTAGTTTATACCCAAACAGACAAATTATTTGAAATAAAAAAACAGTACGACCAACACCGGAAAGCTGTCTGCGCCCACACACACACACACACACCCCTGCGGTTCAGGCCTGCCCCAGGGGTCACTGACTGAACAACAGAGAAGCACACATGAACACCAGGACCCGGTTAAACCCGGGCGCAGCGGCGTGAGTGAAGCGTACGGGGAGGGGAGCTACAGCAGCCGAGACCCGGCGATGGTCCGCGTGCGCTCCGCTGCCCGTCCCAGCTTCGCTCGGCAGCCCAGGGAGCGATGCCTGCGCCTCTGCTAGCGAGCGAAGCAGTGCTAGGGCCTGTCCTCCGGCCGGCCAGCGCAAGCTGCTCGTGTTGCTGCCACTAAACTGTTGTCTTCTTCTAAATGGGCTTGGATCGGGCACTGGGAGGGTGCCAGCTGGCCGGGGCCAAGGCACGCCCGGGGCCAGGCCAGCCGGTGCCAGCGCAGACAATCCCGTTCCAGCGCCTGGATCTGCGCTCCGCTACCCTTTAATTACTGCCAGCGCTGGGGCTCATTTGCACGACAGCTACGGACGCTAAGGCAGCCCAGACGTTGCATGGTGCCCGTCACTCCCGGCGCCGCGGCAGCAGCCGCGGCCACCGCACGCCATCCCAGAGTGCGACCGCAGCCGGCGGCGGTGGCTGCGGTGACCGCGGCGCGGCCGCCGAGCCGGGCCCCAGCGTCTCCGCCCGGACGCCCTGGGAACGCTTCGGCAACGGCCCTCTTGGGCTTGTCACGTCTGCTTCTCCCACCAAACCTTTGTCTGCATGGAACCGTGTACATACGTACTTATCAACAATATTTATCTAATAGCTGTAAAATAAACTGCAAAAAAATGAGAGAACTATTTTCCTTCTATAGGCATTACTCAGCAGAAGGTTAATATTAATTTAGGTGTGGCATGCCTCAAAACTCCTCATCTATTACAGCATACCCAATTAATGTCCCTATGTTAAAATCCCTGTCTCTTGGAGCCTATTTAAATGCATATTACACATTTCCACATGAATTTTTCTAAGATCAAACAGTCACAAAACAGAACACGCTCTCCATTTCTGTGCACAGATTAAGTCATTGAGAAACTAGAATGATCGCATCGGTCTGGAACGAGAGCAGAAAGCAGTAATGACAGCCACGGGAGCTACGTAATCCAAAAAGCAAGATTTTGAGTAGGAAACCTGTGTTAATATCATCTTTGCTTTTGGGATTGTGTACAGTATAAGCATGAGTAATAGGCAAAAGCTAAACCAGGAAAAAGCAAGGAGTATTATTAATAATTTATTTTGTAATGCTGGCATATGCTGGCTATCCCGTACTTACTTGCGGTAGAGGTAGCTCTTGAAGCATTTGGTTTTCAAATTTAGATTTAGTCTGCAAGTTTAAAGTCATGCTTCTGCCGGCATGCATTGCTGAAAACCCTCCAGAGTGCAGCATGCCAAGGCTAACTGTGTTGTGTTTGTAAGCAGCGGTCTGAGTAGAGGAAACAACCACGTGACAGGATATGAACACACATGCTCATCGAATCAAGTTTCACACATATATGGTTAAGTTCACAGAGTTTTAGTTTAAGCAAACAAACAGTACCGAGAAATAAATAGCTTTCTGATGCATGCACGGGGTCACACGGAAGCAAATACATTGCTAGTTATACATAAAATGGATACCATAGAAGACTTCAACGCTGACAGCAGATGAAATATGTTGTTATCTGTAGTCTGAAAACTGCGGCATATAACACGGCACCAGTCTTTATTTTGCAAATATGGCCAAATTTTGGTACGTTTGCGCAGCCACGGATGGGCCGGAAAACACGTGTCTGGCGTAGAGGAGCACCAAAGGCAGAGGGAGAAGCCCTGCGGGGGGAGGCTCTGCCCGCTCTCCCGGGCTGGCAGCTGCCCACAGGGACGAGCCCGCAGCGCCCGCTCCGGAGCCCAGCAGCAAGGGCTCTGCCAGACGGCCCAGCTCCGCGGAGCTCCCACCGCCGCGCGTGGCACCCAGTGTGGAACCCGGCTCGGCACTCCGCCGAGCCAGGGAGCACCACCAGCGGCGGCCTCCCGCCAGATAAAGTGTTTCTTAAGCAAATACACATTGCAAACTACGTGTAAAGACATTTCTGAAACCAGCAACACCTGGGAAGTGCTTACTTCCACCAGAAAGGTCTCCACTTGGGGTGCACCATTTTGCCTAGGCGTCGCGTGTTTTCCAATCAGTTTTACACGCCGTAGGGAAAACGGCTGGAGCAAGGAAAAAGCTTCAGCCTTCAAGGCAGCTTTTCAAGTTTACCCATTTGATCTTTAGTGATATTTTAATACGCATTGCAGCCAAGTAACTGGAAGGCAATTCAGGGCTCAGCACCAAACTTCTATCTGGCACAGAATAGGGACACGGGCGCGTTCTGGCACTAACTTGCGCACGTGGCAACAGTAATCCTTCACAACCACTTCAGGTCACGGAATCAATCCGATTCGTGCAGCAGGTCATTAAATAGTTGAGAAGATTACTGAAATCATGCCCTGCCACACTTGTGCTGTTTCGTGCAGAAGGCGAAGCCGCGTAACTTCCTACGGCTAACGGGAGTAACAGCCGCGCTGCTCGGCACACCCAGCGCCGCTTCTCGGAGTGAAGAGATACCTTCAAACCCTCTCCACTAGCAGCGACGTGAAAGCTAAAATACGTGATTTTACTTTCTATCTGTGATGTTTTTCTTTATTGCCTTTCACTGCAAAGACGTCTCCAGCACCCGTCAACGCCCTCAGAGCGTTACTGAGGCGGTGGACTTCAGCAGCACCTTCACGGCTGTCGGCAAGCAGAGATTTTTTTGTCATGGCCGTTACTACTCCGGGCAGCGCTGCAGCAGGTGCTGCGTCAGCAACGCGCACCGTGGAGCGGCACTCGTGCAGAGGCTCGTTAGCGCTCGTTTGCCCGGGAAACCCCTCGCTCCCGCTGCCTCTGGGCACCCCCAGACCCCTTTGCGGGCCGGCTCCTCTGACACCGGCGCGGGAATCTCGTGACTGGGAATTCTGGTGGTTACCACTGTACGTGCAAATAGTTTGAAAGACCGAAACACACAACTAAAGGCATTAATTGCAGAGAAATGCCAAACATACCCTGTCTAACCTTCTAGCTTCTATATGTCTAAGTAGCTGTTGTCTCCAGTCAGCGGGCATTTTAGCACAGCTCTCATTTCCCTTCACAGGGGTAGGCCTTGTCTTTATATCACTGCTATCGGAAGGCTTGTCGCCATAGTTACCCAAGTTATAGTCTGACGGTATCTTTTCCAGCAGAGCTGCCATTGTAGGCCTCGCTGAAACCGGCCTGGTTTGGGACGTGCCGTAGCTCTCCGTACTGTAGCTTCTTGCGGACAACGGCCGCCTTTGTGTCAGGTTTTTAACTGGAAAGCTCCCAGTCTGGGCTTTCACCTCCTGGTAGGGAGGGTGCTCGTCTTCGTACCTGCCGTTCCTCTTGAGGAACTGAGACTCGGAGACCGAGACGCTGCTCTGGCGCTCCACAGCTCCTCGGTACGGAGGCCTGCCATACCTACTGCTCGGGGGCAGCTCGGGGGGCTCGCTGACCCGCCTGAACACGGACATCTCGGTGGAGCTGGCCAAGGAATCCGCTCGCCGCAGGAAGCCCGGCCGAGAGCCCTGGCTGGCGAAGGGGGCACTGACCCCCTCCTCGTTGACCGACGGCTGGGAGAAGGAGAAGATGTGCTCCACGGGGGGGTAGCCGCGGTACGCCCTGGGGCTGACCAGATCCTGGGGCAGGTTCGGGCTCTGCTGGGCGATGTACTCGGGGTTGAGCTGGAAGGGCGGCGGCAGCCTCTTCTCCGCGGTCACCTCCACCGCTCCCTGCGGGTTGAAGCTTTGGTCGAACTGGTAGACCTTCTTCGTGACCGACGACTTCTGCTGCGGCTGCACCTTGACGCTGCCGTAGGTCAGGAGCTCGTCGTCCAGCATGGGGACCGACTGGCTGCGGGACATGCTCAGCATGCCGTGCTCCGGGCCCAGGAGCTTGTCCACCCTCTCGTGGGTTCCTACAGTATCGTTACCAGATGCATAGTTTTCTAAGGGTATATTGTACACTTTGTATGTACCGATGTCTATCTCATCGATACTTTGCGACTTCTTAAATTTGTTAGTTTTTAAATCCCTCATCATCGGAGAAAGCCGTTCCGTACTCTTGCTGATCGAAATAACGCTTTTGGAAGGATCTGGGCGACAGTGGAGATGGGAAAAGACGTTTGTGAGACTTCTGTTGGCATTTGAATCGTGGTACTCCCAGGCTATTCCCGGCGTGAAAGTGCTAGTCATTTCAGGAGACTCTTTGACGTGATCCTTCCGCTCAGGCAAAGGGCTGGTGGTGGGGGTGCTTTCCAGTTTGGAAGGAAAAGCTGTCCTGTCTTCAAAAGGACTGGGGGTTCTGGTCCAATTTTGCCAAGGATTGGGAGGAGGCACTTCAGATTCGTGAGCGTTTCTGAGCGTCGGCTGCTCCAGCTCCAGGGGAATGCCAACTATCCGGTCCTGTCTGATCAGCGGCCTGCGTGCGTGTGCGGATGAGCTTCTGGATTTCGTGCTCAGGAGGGGGTTGGCACCGGGATTCTCCACCGCGCCCTCCTCCGCCACGAAGCCCGTGTTGTCGTAGTGCGAGCCGTCGTTCCAGCTGTCGGCGAAGGTGTCGCTCAGCGGGCGCCGGTCGGTGCGCGGCGGCAGGTTCCCCGCCGGGGCCGAGTCCCGCTGGCTTAGCAATGGCTTCGTTTCGAGGGGCTGGGGAAACGACTGTGCCAGCCTGCGGAAACAAAACAAAGCGAAACGAGATAAAACGCCTGCTATTGGAGCACTTCAGCAGCAACCAGAAAGGAGCAATTATAAAGCAATTTGATATTGTCCCGTCTGGCTCTGCGATCGTACTATGAGACGTGCACCTTGTGCCGCTGGTTTGGCATCAGCGGCTGCAGTGCTTTTTTGCACTGGAGTACAGATTCTCCTGGAGTACAGAGAAACTAAGAAGTCAGCCAAAAGTCCTCGATGGCTCACTGCCATGCTCACGTAAATCCAGCCGAACACGTTCTCCTGCTTTAAAAATCATCGTCTGTGAGTGCAAGGAAAGATTTTTACATTTACATAATTTTTTTTTAAAAAAAGGCACCTGATTCAGTTTGTGCACGTTCTCACCACCAAGATTTTCTGCACTCTGGCCCCTCTTTGATGGGGAAGAGCCTGTGGATGGGACTGCGTGGGGTGACTGATGGCAGGAACAGCCAGGGCAGAGAGATCCTGGTACGGTACGAGCGACCTCAGGCTGCCGATGGCCAGGGCTAATTACAGCCTTCAAAGAACTGTGCTGTTCTTGGAGGTCCAGGGCAGAGTGAGGCTCAGGACAGCGACAACACGAGAGACACGCTCTGCTGTCTACGCTAAACCACAGCCAGCTGCAGCTCAGGACCACACACAGCAGAATAACTGCAGCTCCATTCCGAGGCGCTTCCACCGCACGTGGCTGAAAAACCAGCTGCAGAATTAGTGCCACGCACAGAGTATGAACGGGCGGCCAGCTCTGCGCAGCCTGGGCTGTGCACATCTCCATGAAACTGGGGCAAAAAGGTTGTGGTTTTTTTACTGAACGCCTTGACGGACAGCACACCATCACTTGGAGTGCAGGTGACCACACGCAACGGAAGGCAACCAGGAGCTGGGTTAAGAAAGATGATCACACCTGTTCCCCCACAAAGAGTTATTCACTGCTTCTTTCGCCGTTGTCTGCAGGGAGCCCATTTTAACATGCGCGTTGGAGGACCCTGAGGAAGCCTGGGAAGGGGAATAGTCTGAGTAAGTGCCTGAGGAAACGCTGTTATTCAGACAATGGATCTTATCTGCTTCAGACTCATCTGTCGACTCTGAAACAAAACACAGCAAACGTTTTCAGGAGGGGGTATTTGAAAGCTGCACTCCAGAAAAATATACATATTAAAACTGACACTATGGATATATATACACACACACACGTGCACAAATACGCGTGTAACACGTTTTAAAATCAGAGTGAAGCGCAGAACACCTGAAGCAATGTGTCTATCTGCGTACATTACACACGCTTCCGTCGGAAAGGTTGCAAGTCAAGTTAGTACCTTTCTTCTCTTTACCCAGAAGAACAAGTTTGGGTGGGTACAGCGGAGTCTCTGGCATGGAAGGGCGAAGCTCCCCTATCCTCATCTCACTGGCAGGATGTCCAAAGGCATCCTGAGGAACACAATAACGTAGAGTAAACATAGGAAACAGAATCCACGTCACACCGCAACGAACAAGCGCTTCACAGCCTTCCCTTCGTGAATGTGACAACACACCAAAACCCCACCATAAGGGCAGTGTCGAATCACGCCGATTTGTCAGCTGAAAATTCTAATTAGTCCTACATAAATACTTGCAAAAATTATGGTGTTCATTCTGAAAACGAGGACAAAACAGATGGAACTTGCAAGATACATCAAGCCCATGTAAACATTTTTGATGAAGTAAAGGTCACAAAAATGCAAGCTGCCAGCAGAAATAAACAAAAATTTAGAATAAACAATTACTTTGTATTTCATGAGTAAGTACTGCTCACTCATTTAGTCGTGGCACAAATCCCTGCATAGATTCAGCTGTCCCTGTAGCTATATCTAAGTAGACTGACTTTGTCTCTAACGAGTTTTTTACTGAATTAAAATGATTTGGATTTCATAAACTTCTCATTGAGAGTTCAGCAAACCTCGACCTTCGAAGCCTGCCCTGCACACCTGTCCCGCTGTTCTAGCCACGGAAAATAACCTGAGCTAAACAGCAGTCTTAGAAAGCGATATTTTAAATCAGGACATGGAAATCAGGCAGACAGGACAGCTAGCAGGGAATGCAGACACAACCAGGGAACCCGTGGCATTTCTTCTCCCTGGAAGAACCTTCAGAAAGGAGGAAGACGCTGACCTGAAGACAGGCGTCCTGGGGAGACGGGGCAGGGGATGACCCTGACTGGAGTGACGGTACTGGTGACCCTGCCCTCAGGAGGGGGCTTAAGGACTGGGAGCAGGAAGAAGGAACAAGATGGGAAACCCACGCTGGTGCGTGGGCTCGGGGAAATGTCACGGCAAGGGAACCGATGGCGACGGGCACGGCAACACCGGGAAGTCGTGCCAAAGCCGGCCAAGATCCCTGCGGGGAGGGGTACGGGAAAGACGCATCATCTCGGAAGTGAGGGGGCGAGCTGTGGTTTCGTAACGAGGATGGAAGTTGAAGGAGGGGAGTACCTAGTGCAGAAGAGGAAGTTTTGGAGAGATATTAGGAGAAAATCGACAATTAGTAGCATAAGTGAGGAAGGAAATGGTTAGAAGAAATATATTTGGGAGGGAACTTGCACCAACGGAGGCAGTAGGAGGATCTCTGCACCCTGACACTTTGCTGCTAAAGGCACTCCAGGGATTTTGCAGAGTGAAGTCGATAAAGGAAAGAGATGGAATATTTAGAGAAACAATTTTACATGGAGTACCAAACCCAAAGCCACATTACTAAAATGTAAAATGCTACAATATTTCTTAAGTTTACTTGCTTTTGCTCATAAGGAGAAAACTTTCAGAGGCTTACTCTCCATTAACTACTGTTTGTAGTAACAGTGCCAACAGAGATTTGTAGAAGCATTTGCCATGTGATTTATCCGTGAAGTACATAATGATATTTATGCAACAGGTATTTTAATTCGTCTGCATTTGGTGTTCTCCTGGAGGTGGCACCATACCAAAACAGCAAAGAACAGGTATCTTCTCAGCCCAACGTGATTAACCCCCTCAGTGATAACCTTTAAGCAAACACAGCTACGTACTGATTTCGACGTGGTGTAAGACATTCGAGAGTTGACTCTCCCATGCAGAGAGCCCTTGCTGTGTGTGGTATTTCCTACGTAACAGCTTCAAGCCAGCAGCAGTGCAAGAGCGTATCTCCCGTGCGGCACAACCCTTTTCCAGTGCAGTGTAACAAACTTATCACCACCTTCTGCTGAGAAACCAAAGCGTGCGCAGCATTCGCAGAGTGGGAAGCTCTCCACCTTCGAAGCACGGTGCACGTGAAGTTTCTTGTTGTGCCTCTGAGCTTTTGGTACGCTCTTCCTTCTCCTTCCCATCTGGGATTTCCAGAGCCAACTTCTGAGTGTGGTCTGTATCACACAGGTGACTCTTTTGGAATTCTTTATTTTCTCTATCTTGAACCTAGAATCCCAATATTGTGCCATGAAACCTCCAAAAGTTATAAGCCTGAAATAAAACTACTTGCTGTGAGATAGGAAACCAGCAGTTCCATTTTGGACATCATGATGAACACAGATTTCTATTNCAGATGCACGATTTTATGANGNTTTCTATGTTGTANTCTTTTTTTTTTNTTTTTAGCCACTAGTCCAGCTATTCCAACAAAAACCAATACACTTTTGAAAGAACAGGTCTGGCATTTGTGACTATGCCACGAAAATGAAATACTCTGTGAAAAACCCAAAACTATATTCCATCTAATTCTACTCTGTTTAAGAGGACCTTCTTTCTTATAAGCCCAAGAACAAAAAGGTCACTAATAGGAAGAAAAAAGAAAGTATTATTAACAGGACAAATTGCAAGAACAAAGGAAAAAGATAAATGCAATTGTGTTGTGTCAGAACTAACTTCTCACGACTAACCAGAGAAAGACATAGGTAGAGGACAGAGAAATGTGCTGAGCTGTTTCCCAAGAGAAAATACACGGTAAAATCCATTAAAATAACTGGAAAGAGCAATATCACCAGTTATCACGCTGATAACACAAGAGCATTGAATTACAGTCTGGAGAGATGGAATTTTTAACTTAACCTAACTCTTCAAGCCTGCCTGCAGAGAAGAGCAAGGCTCCAAACCGAGCAGAGCGGGGCTCCGGGCAGACGCGGCATGCAGAGGGCAGAGGAACGCCGGACCGCTAACGATGGATCGTGTTCCAGAGGAACCGTTCAATGCACGCAGAGGGCTGGCAGCCCTTACAAACTGCAGAAGGCCAGGTCAATCTGAAGGGTGACAAGCTGGCTACAAAGAAACGGAGAAGCAAAGAAGTAAGTGGATTAAGGGAAATGTTACTCAGTGCAGACTTTCCCAAAGCTTTAATGAAAGAATAAAGGAGATCACAGAAAGTGTGGGAGCAAACGCAACCAGCCAGCCCTCAGAACATCTCTAGGTACAGGCAAGACTACCCGAGGCCCAGCATCCTTCCAGAGAATCACAGACAGCGGTGTGGGTCTGTAGCCAAACCTCGCTAAGCCACTCACCCACGTCACCATCTCCGCACAGAAAACAGCAGTACTTCCACCTCTCAGCCCTGTCTGGCCGGTCAGAGTCCCACTAACTAGTCTTCTCCTGACAAAATCACAAAACGAATTCTGTCTGCAGCTCAGCATGTGACAGGCAGTCACAGTTCTGGATATTTTGCTGTCTAAGCTAGCAATTATCAGACTGATCTAAACAAAATTCAGTCACCAAGCCAGGAATGCACGGAGATTCACCCCAAACCATGGGATTATCCCAGAAGAAAGCGGAGTGGAGGATCTTCCACCTGATCCTAATCTCTCCCACTCTTCTGGCTGCAGTGACAGCTTCCAGAAAGGCCACTTTCAGCAGCCATGAGATCTGAAGGTTGTCCCAAACAGGACGTTAATACAAGATATAACTGAACTGGTGGAAGGAAAGCTTCTGAATGCGGGTATGGAAGCTGAAAGGGGGAGAACGAAGGAAGCCCAACACACTTCCTACCTGCAGAGGTGATGCAGCAGCCAGCACAACGTTATGGCGCTGATGCAATGAGGTCTCACCTTTTCAGCTCCAGCAGGCAACCTCAAACATATGATAGAACTTTAAAAGGAGACACAAGTACATGAGGAATGGGGCAGAGGCAGTTTTTGGGACTCCACATGGAAAGACATTGTAAATCCTGGAAAATAAGCTGTCATCTGCAGGTAGGGCGTAATGACTATTTCTGCCACGTGTCTCTGCCTTGCATTCTGGTGGACCAACAAGCAGCTGGAGGAATGTACACATTAACCTTGCCTGCTCGGGTGATCAGAAATTCAGCCAAGGGGATGCATCCAGGAACTGACCAGAACTACCCATCACCAAGGAAATCAGAGATCCCCAGTTTACAAAGATGTATTTTAAAATGAAAACTTCCATTTCCAGTAGTTTATTCTCATATGGGTAAGCCTGTTAGCTGACACGGTCATGTTTCTGCAAAGGTAAACTGCAGATGCTTACCTGACCAGCCATCAGTCACGTACTACAGAGGATGGGAGACCTTCCAACATTATCCTCAGTTACAAACCATGGAGAGGCTCTTGACCAGCTCACATCTTCAGCGTGAGGGCCGAAGTCTCAGTGGCACCCTGAGTTACAGCACCCTGATACGTGAATTGTGCTCTCCCCTCTCTGGAGGAACCAAGCTTCTGTTGCTCTCTGTCTAGCTGGAAACGCACCCAGCTGCCTACGGTGCTGCCAACAGAGAGAGTCTCAGGCCTTCTGCAAAAAAGCCACTCCATGGTCCATCAAACATAAAGCAGGCCTACATGCCCTGCGTATATGGGTTTGTACAGAGTGCCATGCCCAGACACGCAATACCGCACCTCCAGAGTCCTCATGCTGGTGGGGACAGACAGAGCAGCAGCCTCAGGGGGTCCAGCAATGTCTTGGATTGATTTTATGGAAGGTAGGCTTTATCGTGGAGCCAGCCCTGCATAATGCCCTTCCAATCCAGACACTTAGATAAGGTCCAGCAGAAGTCAAAGTAACTCAAAATGAACTTTAAGACATTTGACATCCTATCTCAAGAAAGGTCTCTTGTGAGTCTGACCTCCAGATGAGTAAATCATTACCTCCTTTCTCCTTTGACAAGCAGGCACCAAGGTCATAACCTCAGTGAAGGTCTTCTGTGCCATAGAGAAACCCAAAACACTACAACGAAGATATTTCTGACTCCTGGTGAAATACAGGTAATTTTGTTGCAAAGAGCTTATCAAGGTATGGACTTCAAGCAGATACAAGTGAAAAATCTTTAGCATGTATTCCTCCCTCAACCAGGAGAGATGGTCTCTGTGCATCTCACTAGTGGCAAACAGCTCCCACAACAGACCCACCAACGGAATCGAGTCAAGGTAGGCATCCTGGAGGAAACAGAAGTGTGGAAGTCTTCCTGGAAAGGCAAGGGCATCTTTTAAGCCAGTCTGAAACTTTCACTAAAAACGAACCAAAAAGGACACTCTTCTCCACTCCCACCCACCCAAACTCTCCCCCCCAGCCCAAACCCTCGCAGCAACAAAGTCAGGAGTTAAACGGACTGAGGTGGTCTTTGGACTGAGATGAGACGCAGGGCTCGGCAGGTCCAACGCTGCCGAGGCGGTCGCTTCCTGGCTGTTGGCGTTAGCGTCTGCGTTGGGTCAGAGCACAACCACCGCCCCATCCCACGGCCTGAGCAAACCTGCTCGGAACGCGCACCAAGCACGGAACGCTGCAGGAGCAAAGGCTGCTTTGTAATCCGAAGCTGAGTTACGCAGAAGTATTTCCAGACATACCAAGAATATCAACTATAAAGCTCTTCATTGCTGATTTGGGGTATTTCTCACTGTTCTTCACGGAAGGGCTGCACAACGCACTAAGTTATCCCAGACTTCTCTCTGTTCTAAACGCACATCTTGCAGAATGACTTCGGACAATGAGGAGGTTTATTTTAACTGATGATTAATTAAGAAATAGTTTGCTTGTTATAACTGGATTTGAAATGTAGCTTGTTACTCATTTCAGATGCTCCCTTTAATTATTTAGAAACAGTTCTGTGAAGAGATGTGTAAATTAAATGCAAGAAAACCCAAACGAGATGCGAAAAGAAACCACCTTATCTGGCCTCTGAAGATGAAAAAGTGAGCATTGCACCTGAAATTAAATTACCTTGTTATTAGAAACTGTCTTCAGTCTAAATCTATATCAGAACACACCTGCATTTTCAAACTGTATTTTAACTTGAGGCTTGAGATCATGTCTCCTAATTATCTGAGAAGCAAATGGAGCTTAATCATGTTTTATTTAACGTGTTACAACTGAAATCATGCTAAGATTATTCACAAAATCATCCACGCTTTTTCTAGTTTCCCGTATCTCTTCATTATCTTCATGCACAAAGCCAAAGAGAGGACAACGTGTGCATCCTCCTGCTTCCCAGCCATCAGATCCTCCCCGTGTCATCACTTGTACCAACAACAAGAACCCTTTTTTAATTTTCTTTAGTTGACGAGACAGTTGTGTTACTAGTCTTGACTAAGTACTAGGGAAATTGAAATCTGAGAAAGTTCCACCATCCTCACTATTATAATGACAGAAGATGAAAAATACATCTTCACTGATACGATGGAAACAGTCATGCCCTCACATCAGCTGCTTGCCGTAGAAAATTAGCTAGGAGATTGCAATCACGTTCTCTAATTGCACTTCGGGAATTACCGCAGGGTCTTCAGCGGCTCAGCTATTTTTGTAGAACGCTTTTTGTGGTACTCATGCAATTAACAGTCCACGTGCATTCACAGAAAAGCTAGGCATGATTATTTTTCTGTTGCAGAAGCGAACGCATTTTTATCAAAGAACGAGACCTAAGAATGAAATCCGTCTTCAGCTCTTTCCACGCCGGAACCCAGCACGTGGCCACAGGAGCGCTTCAGAGGACCGGCAGCATTCCGCGGTGCGGCTGCCACTCGCTCTTTCCTCACGCCTCCAGAACGGAGGCTTCGCTGGGCTCCGCCTGCCCGCCGCCAGTTAACCAGGATGTTCACATTTGACTTTAATAACTTCACATTTTAGCTCAACAGCCACTNANCCGGTGCAGTCGCCTATTTCCGCAGCCCGCATCGCCGGCCACACGACCCAGCGCCTGGTGTCCCTGCCAGACAACACTGATGCCACTGCCAGACGGGTGATAGGGCTGTGTTCACAGGACGGGTAATTAAAACCCGCAGAAGGCTTTTAAGAATACTCAGGTTGAAAAGCTAGATGACACAAAATAAATTGCACGTATTCAGCAACAACAGAACATGTAATACTCACGCCACAAGACACACGTTGGTTCAAAGGCCAGATTTAGACAGTTAGGAAGGATTTAATGAATAAAAAGGAACAACGGCAGAATAGAAGATTTCAGATTTCGATAAAAACATGAATGATTTAACTTAAATATTTTAGTTTGAAGTACTAATCAAAATTGTGCCTAGATTTGAAGGAAGCCTTCCTGAGAGAAAACTTTCATTTGTTTTTTAAGAAATGAAAATGTTTAACTGTAAATAAAACAGAGAGCACTGACAGAGCAGCTACGGTGACTGCTGAATATGCAAGAGCAGCCAATCTGTGCTAACGATACAGAAAACTGAGCAAGAAAAATTCACGCATACACAACTAGCCAGAGAGAGGGATATTTCAAGGACAATGAATTAATCATAATGTTTAAGTAGCAAAGGAGTGAAAAGATAATGTGACAATTTTTTTTTCCTCACTTCTTCCTTTCGAACACGAACATTTCATCACGATTTTCAAGCACGCTGCTGTTCCTGTAGACCTGCCTGAGCTTATAAACCCTCCGTACCTACTGCCCGGGGAAGAGATTTCCCGTCTTCCCGCACTGTGCCTGCACAAAGCAAGTCGTTAGTGGGGATGCTAACGAGTAGATGCCCTCCGAGATGAAGCTGCAGCTCCGACAGCTTTGTGCAAGGCTGCGGGACTGAGGAATTTGCCTTTCCGTGACCGCATTCACGTCAGGCTCTGTGACCGTGCGCGCTGCTCCACCTCCGGCGAACACCCTAAGGGCTAGATCCTGCACCTCGCCGCGAGCCGCTGGTGCCTGCTCCCAAGTCCCGCTCCTGCTGAGCTCCTGCACCTCTGACGAGCTCTGACAAGGCCATCCCCCAAGCAGCAGAACCTACTGGCATGGCAGGGCCAGGCAGAAGAAGCTGGTTTGTCATTAACAGATTTGAGGCAGAAACACGCTGCTGCAGGAAGTCTGAGATGGGAACCGTGATCAGGTCCGTTCCCCTGCTAACACGCAAATCTCTCGTGCCACTCAAATTTAGGAGCGTGCGTGTAGATGTCAATACCAAAATTCAGCCTAGGTAGATATAAAACCAAATTTCAGCCTGATAAACTTCAGTAGCATGGGGAAAAACAGCAACTCAATAGAAAACTAAATTAACTTAATGGAATGGAGCTAGAAACGATGAGGTATGAAGATCACAGCAGATGCAGAGTATCGCGGGCTGGAGCTGTGTTAAAACCCCACCTCGAGCTCCGGAGAGGAACACCGATGCTTTTACATTACCTCCACCGCAATCTCCTTGGGTGCCATGGGCCACTTGTGCTCATACTTGTCTTGCACAGTTTGGTCACTGTTCGCAGCTGGTGTTGCGTTCTCAGGCCGTACTCCATGGCTCGTTTTGCCCACCAGATTTTGAACCGATTTTACCATATTCTTTAAATCCTCCGGGTATGGAGTGGGGTAACGTTTTAGATTTATTTCAACCTGAACATTCATAAAAAGAATTAAAGCACAAATACAAAATGAAAACAGCATGCAAACTGAAACCATGGTTACAGTACTACGGCTAAGTGCAAACTCCTCTAATTCTTAATTACCCTGTTTGAGGCAATGTGTTACACACAGCTATCCTCATGGATTTCTGCGCTGAGATTTGCTCTCGGTTACGTTACGTCACCCTACAGTGGAATTCCAGTGACACAAAATAACGGATGGGAATGGTCCCTACACGCCTGTCTTTTACCCTGTGAGGGTCTTGCATATTAATTCCACACTTTGCTTGAGAGTACTGACACGTTAAATCACACTTTTCCAAAACAACACTGGTGTAACTGCAGAACTAATTTCGCTGTGTTCAGTGTACTGAGTTAATCTGAATTATCTACGGCAGCCGAGAACAGAACCCACGGGGAGCTGTTTGCTCTGTGGGACGCATAAGGCACGCACACGCACTCCAGTGTCTCTCACGCCGTCCTCGTGCAGAAAATCCAGGAAAGCACACTCAAACCTCTAGAGAAGTCACCTAGGGCACACCGAGTACTGCTCTGACGGACTGACAGACATTCTAGAAAACTCCACGTTTTAAGTCGAGAATTTTTATCACTCAGATGTAGAGAACCATTCTACTTCCCAACTCCGAAGCAACCCTAACGTGAAGACGACTCCACAAAACCTCCGGGCTGAGTGCAAGGGGCAGAGCAGGCTCATGCACGGCATTGGCCCCGTCACCCGGCACCACGTTACGCTCCCAGCGACGTGCTCTGAGGAGACGCCACGGCGCAGGGCCACGCTAGGAACGAGCCCCCTGCTCCTGCCGTCCCCGCGCCCCACGCCGCGGTGCTGCCCGTCTCGCC
>Ga0065711_1035406_pt1 | contig 22372 bp, 9 predicted proteins | sample Hoacrofraction12_FD_59098 | JGI IMG/M metagenome (GOLD analysis project Ga0065711, IMG submission 59098) | Hoatzin crop microbial communities from Cojedes, Venezuela - Epithelial fraction 12 v2 (version 2) | ecosystem: Host-associated > Birds > Digestive system > Esophagus > Crop | place... | reverse complement strand
GGCCCGGGAGAGCTGCCCCCGCCCGCTCCCGCCGCCTGCGAGGGCTGCAGCGCCCGCGGGCCCCGGGCCGGGAGCCGGTGGCCGCTCGGAAGGCGGGGAGGAGCTTTCTGTTAGGGACTGCCTAAATCGCCGCTGAACTTGTGAAGGTTTGCTGTGAGCGGCTCTGAGCGGCGGTGCCCAGCGTCGCCCGTTTTTCACTTACTGGGCAGGGAGCTGTGGGGTTCTCACCCCCCTGCGCCACAGCCTGCGGGAAAGGGGCTCCGGGTGAGGGGTCCCGTTCGTTCCGTAAGATGAAGCGAATCCAGCCGTCTTCCCAGCCAAGTGATGTGCTGATGCCTGCCTGTCGTCACTTGCACCTTTTCTTTGCACCTCAGTTGGTCTGCGGGAGCGTGACACTGCTCGTTGGTGGTCGGGATGGACGGCCTGGGTGGAAACCAGGAGGAGTCCCTGATTTTGGGGTTTTTCCCTGTTCTCTTTTCTAATTCTCTCCACTAGTTTTGAGTAAGTTGTATCAAAAAGAACAGAATGAAATTAGTTCAGCTTTGTCTGAGTTAATTACATGTTCTTTCACTCAAGCGGTGTTCTTGGCTGTTGATACATGTGTTCTAGAAACAGACCTTTCTAATAACACTGGAAAGAAGTAATTACTAGGGATCATGAAATATAACTGTTTTCCTGGCATCTTGAGTGTTTTGTGTGTGGTTTTTGTTTTTTTTTTTTTTTTTAAGTGTTAAACTTATGTAATCAAGAATGTGAAAACTAGGAAAGACCAAAATTAAGATTGCTCTTGCAAGCTGGAGTTGTCATATTATCTCCTCTGAATCTGAGTTTTAGCAGCATCATCAGTTACATGGCTACATACCAAGTGTCCTGGGGGTTCACACCCTCTGAAGTCTATGTGTAGGTGCAACTGAAAGGGCTGCTGGAAGTCCTTTCCATTGCATTTGTAATGAGATTCAAAAAAGTTGGATTTTACTCTTAGCTATGCTGGACTTGAACTTTGTATGCTGTTAGGCAACAACTAGAATGTCCACCTTTTCCAGCTTCCCGTTCTCTTTAGGATACAAGTTTCTTTTCTATGCAGTTGCTTCTTTGGCAGAAAGGGGGCTTGAAACAATACACCAATCACTTTCCTTAATACCGATTTCACGATTCAGCATTTCATATAGTAATAATGGATGGTGAGAAGCTATGAAGCAACACAGGGTTGGTGCTGGAAAACGTAGATGTGTGAGCAATGAACACAAGACTAGGAACCAGGTGTGCTTGTAATGTGTCTCCTTTTAAAAAACGCTGGGAAAAGTAGTCAGCAGCTGTGCTGCCTGATGCTCTCGGTAACAGTTTATGTGTGTTCAGTAAACAGGTATTTTAAACCACTGGTGGAGGAAACACTGGAGAAGTATGAAAACCTGTGACTTTCTGAATTGATTTCTTACTTAATGGAAAGAAAGTAAAATACTAGGCTTTTCATCCTGCTGAAGTTTGCAAAGACCTTACAGAGGCATAAGCAAATGATGGATTTATTACTTGTTGCTAACGTTTCTATGCCTGCAGTAAATATTAACAGTAATGTAAACTGTGAATAGGACAGTGCACAGAGGGCTCTTTATTTCAGTGATACTGTATGTACCGTTTGTGCCGGGTTGGAGAATAAACAGTGTTTATTACTGAATACAGTCATGTAACCTATAGATGATATGCTGGAATCCTTTTTTTATGTAATAATCTTTTTTGTAATTGCTGATATAATTTTTTTAAGGTCTCAGTTTGGCACCTCCTGGACTGTTTTCCCAAGATTCCTAGATCAGGTTCCTCATGTTTATCCAGGGTGCTGTTGACTTCAGCTGGGCTCTGGAACATCACAGAGAGCTTTGCAAAGTGCTCCTGGCAGATGGCACGAAGGGAGTTTAGGCAAGGTTTTCTTTATGGCTTCAACCTGTAAGATGGGTTTCCGGAGACTGTGATGTAGACATGAGGTGTAAATAAACTTGAAAAAAAAATGTTGTCTTGGTTTATTCCTAGCAAAAGGAGATTTATCACTTTGCATGAGGGGTGAGGTAAAAATTTAATGGAGATGTTCCTTTTGAGAGTATAATATTATTCTTTTGTACACTTTACCTAATTGTGGGCCAGCTATTTTTATACATTTGGAAAAAAAATAGTTTTTCCTGAATCAAACCAAGTTTTTAAATAAACATGCTTGTGTTTTTGGCAGGAAAATTACATCCATCTCTAATACTGAAATGTTCCTTAACTGAGTGAAAAAAAGGTGCTCCAAGAATCTGATGTTACGTACAACCCTACGGGAGCTGTGTCAGCTGCCGTCTTAGATGTCAGCTTCCTTTGACCTTGAGAACCCAGACAACACACCGATGTGCTAAAAGTGATGTTCCTCTTTACCCTCCTGTAGAAACAGTCACTGTAAAAGGGCTTGGCATTGCTTCGTGAATGGGTGCAGCGTGCTGGCAGTGAAATGTGCTGCTTTCTGTTAGGTTCGTCTCGTGGAGACTGTGCATGACAGAGTGGCAATGTGATGCAGCAGACTCTTCACTGTGATGTTTACAAGATGAGGACTGGTGACTTTGGCAGAAGGGTTGTACTTTGAGTTTGGGAAGTTGACAAATGAAGGAGCCACTTTCTGGTAGAGAAAAGACATTAACGGAGATGTCCTTAGAACCAGGTAGGGATTTCCAGGGAGCACAGTGAGGAAGGCTGTGTAGAATCGTAGAATCATTAAGGTTGGAAAAGACCTCTAAGATCATCAAGTCCAACCATCAACCCAACACCACCATGCCTACTAAACCATGTCCTGAAGTGCCATATCTAAATGTGTTTTTTAACACCTCCAGGGATGGTGATGCCACCACTTCCCTGGGCAGCCTGTTCCAATGCTTTACCTCTCTTTCAGTAAAGAAATTTTTCCTAATATCCAATCTAAACCTCCTCGATGCAGACTGAGGCCCTTGCCTCTCGTCCTATGGCTAGTTAGCTGGGAGAAGAGACCAGCACCCACCTCACTACAACCTCCTTTCAGGTAGTTGTAGAGAGCGAGAAAGTCTCCTCTCAGCCTCCTCTTCTCCAGACTAAACAGCCCCAGCTCCCTCAGCTGCTCCTCCTAAGACTTGTTCTCCAGACCCTTCACCAGCCTCATTGCCCTTCTCTGGACATGCTCCGGCACCTCAATGTCCTTCTTGTAGTGAGGGGCCCAAAACTGAACACAGTACTTGAGGTGCGGCCTCACCGGTGCCGAGTACAGGGGCACGATCACCTCCCTAGTCCTGCTGGCCACACTATTCCTGGTACAAGCCAGGATGCTGTTGCCAGGGGGATTCAGTGCTGGAGAGAAGGAGAGAGCCATGGCCGTACGGAAAGCCCCTGTTTATGGTATGGCTGTGTGGGGAGCACACCTGAGCGCAGGGATCTCGGTGTCACTGACTTGCAGAGTCTGTAGCAAAAATGCATAACCTAGTGAGCTTCCATCCTTGTCCAGGTAGGCTTTTTTTTGTCACCAGTACTATACAATGTAGTATATGGCCATAGCTGCTTTGCCAGAGTCAGTGCTGACTGGTGGAAAAGCGGGTGATGCCCACATCTTCCACAGCTCCAGCTATGCGAACAGGGAAACGGGGTCTGTTGGCAGCAAGAGAAGTGCTGTGTTGCTGGTTGTTTCTCTGTGACTTCTGCCTGACCCTGATAGTTTATGAAGCCACCCATGGACAACCTCTCTGAGCATTTGGTTTTGGTGTCTGCAGCTGCAGTGCGTCTGTGAAAAAGACAGGGAGTTCCTCAGAGTCAGACCTGAGTTTGATCTGCAGTGCATGAGAAAGATCTGCTGTGTCTGTGCTTCTGAGAGGCCAAGAAAGAGGAGATGGCTGTTGGATGGGACCAAAGTACCTGAACGGAACCTGCTGTGCAAGCGCCAGCACCAGCTGCAGCCACTTCACTCACCTGTCAGAGCTGGGAAGGTAGTCCATGAGGGACACCCGTACTTACTACTGAGTGTAAAGTCTTTTGTAGCGTGGGGTAACTTTTGGTGTGTGTGTTGAGGAGCTAGAAATAGTCGTCACTGGGTTTTTATAACTGGGTTCTTCCTTCTTTCCCTCTCCTTGCTTTTCTCCTTGTATTTCCTGTTCTTGCCTAGCAATTTTGCTTGTAACACCAGCTCACCCAGTCTTACCTTCAGCAGCAGTCCCAGTTATAGCTAGCTCTTTCTTATACCCTGAGTGGCTCTGCAGGGCTGAGAGCCTCAGGAGGGTTGTGCAGAGAAGTATTGAACTCGAGGATGTTTTTAAAAAGCTTTATTTAAATTAGTATGTAAAATAAAAGCAGAATACTACAAGACTTGTGAAGCATGAAGGTGGACTAAACAGGGCAAAGAAGGTGAATGAATGTCTCTGTTTTAGAGTGTATCCCAAACAGAGATGGGCCGAGGCTTCTACCATGCTTTTTACTGTTCATTCTTCCTCAGCTAGAGCATGAAGTGAGTGCTCAGACGTTTGCATGGGAGAGGCATGTAAAGCTCCAGCTGTAGGGGCTGCGTGTGTAGTGCAGAAGACAACAGTGAAGTAGTAATATATGTACAGAAGGACTCCATGCCTGCTGCAGGACCTTGATTAGACGACTTCAGGTATTTGTTCACCTTCCCAGACCAACTTAAAGTATTTGTAAGAAACAGAAATTGTGTATTTGCCGCATGACTTCCCATGGCTGCCATACAACACTACTGCTAAGAGCATGAAAATCCACTGCTCCATTTCTTCTCAGCACTACTGTAGTGTCTTCCCTGCCCTCACACCACTGTGGATTCGGGATCTGAGGTCATAAGCATTCTTGGGGCAATTTTGGAGCTCACTGAGAGAGACAGGCTTTATGAAATCTTGCTCAATTTTATCCATCATGGTCTCCTGTGGAACAGACAGGCTACATCTTTAGCTCTGTGAGCACTGAAGCACAGTTTTTCATAGTGGGCAACAAAATGTCAACAAACATATTGCCCCATGCCAAAGTGTAAGTGGTACATGTTAAACGGGACAGTTGTTAAAAAGCATGGGACCAGCTGCAGGTTGGGTCTGGAGTATGGTGAAGACGACAGGCCTGGGCACTGCTGGAGATGAGGCATCCTGGTTGTTGTGTTAAATCACTGTGTTGGTTAAATGCTTGAGGCCTGGCTGCATCCCCAGAAGAGAAGAAGGGAAAACAACGATGTTAGGAAAGGTCCCACAGAGTGAATTTCTTATCTGGTCTTGGTCCTGGAGCTGTCTTGAGGTCCTATAGCAACTGAAGAGTCTCCCTAGGTACCTGTAGCTCAGCTTTTCTCAAAGGTTTGTTCCCTGTAGCAGTGTTCTCCTTGGCTATGGATGCTTCGTTTTTGCTTAGTGCACAAGAAATGGATCCAAATCCAAATATAGGAAGAGGCCATAATCTGTGGTGCATGTGGGAATTACATCTGTATTCCTCACCAGGATAGGATCCAGCTCCTGGGTCATGCAGCATGTCGCACTGACAGAACTGGAGCTGTCATGGGCATTCATGGTCTCCTAGTATGTGCTGTTCAGAGCCTGTCTCCTGCATTGCTCCAGGTCCGCTTAGCGCTGACATGGAGGTGCTCAGCCAGCAGCAATGCAGCTAAGCTCCTCACTGTCTGATTGCCAGGAGAGATTACTTCGCCCTCCTGCCTGCTCGCTCCCAACAGCATCTCGGTGCACTGAGCTGCATCCAGGGCACGCTGCTTACTGCAAGTCTGGCTCTGCGCTAGGGCTTGGTGCTGTCTTAGTGGCAATGCCAAGACTGTTAAATGCAATACCTGTGATTCAGGAAAAGGCCTAAGGAAAGGCAGAAGAGCCCGGTCCAAGAGAGGACATCTGAGGTGAAAGACAGATGCAAAGCGGCAAGCGAAGTGTGAGAGAGAGAGAGAGAGAGAGCACTGACTACAGTGAAGCTGCGGGAAGAAAGCACATGGTGCAAGCCTACGTTTGTGGAAGAGCAGCTGCAGCCGGGTGCTGTGAGCTCCGGAGTCAGGGAGTGTGAAAGGAATGAGAAGGGGCCTGGAAGGACCTGTGGGTGGTCTGGGGAATTCTCATATAGGTTTGCCAAAATGTTTGGAACAAATTTTAATGGACACAGTGTTTATGAATCAGACCAGCACTCATCTGACTGCAGAAGTTTTGATGTGCTCCTTCAAGACCTTATGCCACCTCACGGGTACAGTCAAACCTGGTTTAGAATAATGGTAAAGGGTAGAATTTTACTACCTTAATGAGTCACAAATTTGTTGATAGGTCAGTTAGGTACAAAGCTTAACCACTATTCTACAAAAAAATTATTTTATCTCCAAGGAAATCAAACAGTCTTTAAGAAGTCAAGTGTAGAAATACCTTCTGAATAAGTAAGAAATTAAGAAGTTTAGAAGGGAAAAGACTGAATTTGTGTGGAACCCTTAGAGGATTAGAAGAGAGAGCTTATCTGTAAAGGCCTATGTGATACAGAAAAAGAGGCTCTGTAGATACAGCCTAAGCTATACGATATGCACAAAACTCCAACCACAGGAAATATGAGGAAGGAGATTTTTTTTTCATATTTCATCTTGGTGCAAGGAGCTTAAGCACTTGTAACTTTGTCAGTTTTGGATGTTGTACAGAGAAATCCTTTTGTTAGGATTGTAAACAGCCTGAGAGTCAAATGTGGTTTCACTGCTAACTGAACTCGAAAGCTGTGGAGAATCAAACCATAGTGCACTGGCATTTCAGCTTAGGAAATGCCCAGCACTCCAGCACAGGCAAAGTGCTTCGAAGCTGTACAGAGCAGTCTGAGTGAGAGTGTTACAAAAATCAGGAAAAGCAGAAGAATCTGCTGGTGACAACAAGGAAACTACTGTGACGATAAAACAGTAGGGGAGACACTGAACTGCACAGGAACATTAAGGGTGTTAGTGGCAGCTGTCAAGCACAACCTACACTTTGGTAATTTACAATAAATTACTTTGCTTAACATGGAGTAAAGTTTAGGGGTCCAAGATAAAGAGAGAATATTAAATGACCCGATAGTCATTTCTGATCTTAAATGCAAAATCTTCAAGTCTGTGAGTAAAAATACTATCAAATTAGAATAGCTTTTACATATGAATTGGAAATATCCATTAGAGTGGAACGCCTGTACAATTTATGAAGGAATAGATGACTATATAAGTACAAGGCAGTGAAATACCATATTTCACAGCTTTGTGGGGAGTCTTTTTTAAAACTCTGTTATATATTGCCTGAGAGGTTTAATTGCTGATGGATTCTAGCAGACTCTTCTAGGTAGGGTTGTATTGGCGAAATCCCCTCAGCTAGGCAGAACTTCATTTTAACGCGGCGCTGGTTTACGGAAGCACCTCTCAGAGCTGTCGTGATAACTCACAGATTTCCTGGCAACTCAAAACAAGACAGCGTATTCTCTGCTTCCAGCACTGGAGAAAGCTGCAGAAGTGACACGGAATACTGTCAATTGCTCAGTGTCAGTCACAGCTGAAGCGGTTTTTGGTCCTCAGTTTCCACCCACACCTGCTCATTTCTGGCCCCATACTCCTTTTCTTCCCCCAGTTGTACCAGCACAGCTATTCATGGAACTCTCCTGCAAACTGGGACAGTAAACTGAGACAGACTTAAAGCAGTCTTACAGCCCTCTGTGGCGCTGCCCACTGGACCTCTTTGGCCTGGTGCAAGCCCCAAACTGCCTGCTCTCCCCACAGCATGCTGTCCCCAGCTGTGTGTTCCCACCACCTCTGTGCAGGCTCCTGTGAGTGAAACCATGCAGGGAGCCAGACCAGGGAAATCATCTGTCTGAAAACTTAAGCTGGAAGAACAATCAGAAAGCATGGGGCATGGCACAGAGATTGAGTGTTACACTGCTCTTTTGGACGGAAAAACTGTTTTCTTTTCCTGATTGAAGTTGCTGTGTCCTGAGGAACTGCATGTCATGCATGGGCTGGGACTGGGGGTCAAGAAGGCTTTAAGGCTCCCAAGTATTCTCTCTCAAGTCGTATGCTGTGTGTGAAACTGCCTCCTGCGCTTCCTATCACAGCTTCAAAATAACTTTGAAAAAGAGTGCTAATACCCATAATAAAAGTGCCTGTGCTCTTCTTTGAACATCTGAGGTTACCTCAAAAAGAGGTAGTAAACCCTAGGTCTTCGCACAGTTAATCCATTTGAAGAAGACAGTCTTGAATTCTAGGCCAAGTCAGCACTCCTGGCCTCAGCCCTGAAAATTAATATCTGGTTTCAGGATAGTCGTGCTTTGCACTTCATTAGAAACACCCAAGTGGCGAGGGCCTCCAGGTTGTGAATACTCCTCTGCAGAGAAGGGCAGAGGGTACTGTCCCAAAGCCTCCCAGCAGACTTTGCCAAGGAACTTTTTATGAAGGGGTAATATAACAGAATTTAGGGAATATTTTGCTTTGAAAGTTCAGAAGCTTGGACAAATTCCATTATTCCCTGAAGCAGCTCTCTAGTTTGTAGCAATGAGCAATACTTTGGGTCCTCTACTCTGGCCCTTTTTTCTTTTTTTTTTTCCTTTTAAGCTTGCTTTACAACACCAACTTCAGAGAAGTTTGCTCTAGTGTACTGAGGTATGGCTTTATTTGGATAACAAATGTTGAAATAAGGTGAGTATTTTTACCTTTGATTGTGGAGGACGCTATTGAAAAGTTTATGATTTTATGGCCGTTGTTTCAAAATTGTTCTCAACTTATAACTTTTAATACTTAATAGTGTAATACTTTCAATACTTACAAACTTTTATAACCTATAACCTTTAACTGGCCTGCAGTCTAGTATTGGGATTTAGGGGAAAATGAATTGGAGACCTTACTAGATTGTTTTGGGGGAACCCAGATGTTACTGATAATTACTCAGTTTCACTGATCTCAATAACCATTCATCATCCAATCAATGATCTAGTAGTGGACATTACAGAATAACATGAAGCAAAAGTATGAAGTAGAAGATGCTTATTTTTATACATGTTCTTAATCAAAAGTTGAGGACAAGAAGTGTCTATCCTGTATACATCAGTTAAATTAATTTTGTAAGTAATTTACAATCCAGAGTTTCCACTAGTACAAAGTCTAACAAGATTGCATGAGACTGTAGACAGGGGTAATAGTACACTATCTACTAGGTTTATTTTTTTTAATCTGTAGACTGTTCCTAACTGAGTAATAAACTTCAGTCTTGGCTTTAATGAGAAGGTCATTAAGTGTAGGGATGTCAAACTAGCCTGCACAAAATTGCTTCCCATGACTGCTGTATACCAGTATGTGTTCACCTTGATTTTTTGTGTGCCCAGAGACAGTAGAAAGCCAGCTGGCACTGTGATTTGATGGAAATTATGTGCTGTATTTCCTTTGGCTCCTTTCAATATCTTGTAGCTTCTATCTTTACTCTGCTGCCGCTGCTGCAATTCTGCCAACTGGAAAGCAGCATCAGGGCTGTTGGAACAAAATTTTATGTGAGAGGATCTTGTTTTTAAGAAGGGATTGCCTTCCCACTGGAAAAGTGGATGAATCAATATTATTTGTGCTCTGTGAAAATTAATGAGACAAGTATTTGTGAGATTATTTGGGGGGAGGTGATATTTCTACAGGTACTAGCTTGCCAGTAATTTGAGGAAGTTTTGTTCTTTTCACTTTCGTGTAAGCAACAATGACTTAAATGTAACTATTGTATTAAACTGATCTGGTGATACATAGTTTGTGTACAGCAGTTTCTATTATATCAATAATATTTTCTGTGAGCAAGTCTGCCCCCATTGTACAGAAGTTTTATTCTAAATATTGACAATGGATTTAATTCCTTCCTGAGCCTGAATTCCACTTCCCTAATGGTCTGGCATCGCTCTCAAACTAGGAGTATCAGGTTAGCACAGACTTCAGCTCTGCATTGGAGTGCACGCTTTGCAGGTCTTCACGTCAGCCTCCACGTGAGTTGAGATTGGCTGGAGTCTGGAGCAAACACTGGCTCACCACGTAAGGAAATTCAGGCCCAAGGAGGATTCAGGCAGCGTGGGGACAGCCAGCATGAACTGCGTGGTGCGGTAAAGAGAAGTCCACATTCAGAAATCACTGTAGGGATATCTGAGAAGGAGCGAGAGAGGAACTGGCATGATGACTTCACTGACTCTAGTTCACTTTCATAATATCACTGCTGAGGTGGGCTAACTCCAGGAGAAACACAAAGGAAGACTTGTCTGCAGCCAGAAGCCGCACCACATACTTTTCAAAGGGGAAATGCCAGTATTTCATTCTTAACTTGCCGAGAGCAGTAGGTCTGATGGTTACTGGCTGGTCTCTTTGCTCATCATAAAGATTTCTTGAGCGTGTAAGATATCTCTATTTTTACCTGCTCATTTACTAGTTACACATGAAGTGTCTTTTGTAACAATTGCATAGGGGCAGAGTGAATACTCTGCCTGCATAGCAAAGGTCTTTGTTCTGGTTCTATGTCATTTGGAGCACTCCTCCATGTGGGATGTTCCCAGATCTTCTGTAGTAGCCAGGATTTCCGGTGCAGATGGCCCACAGGACTTTTACAGCAATTATGAACTGGAAGACCTGCCGTGGGTCTAAGTGTACAGCAGCTCAGTATCCAGAGCCAGTGCCTGAATTTGGATTTCATTGTGTTTCCATGGACAGTTGATGGGGCCCTTAGTGATAATATGTGACTGTCATCAAATGGATGTCTTTCTTTGACTCTGTTTACAGTGCCACATCAGAAATACCTGTCCATGTTCCCTGCAGCAGGCCTGGTTACACAGCATGTCTCCAAAGCTCTCATTGATCATCAGTTTTGATGTGAATGGAATATGATCAGTATGACAGGGATCCAGTTAATGGTTAGAAGAAGAGGCTGTAGTTAAAGTTTCCATTCTGCTCTGCTCTGTATTCCACAATGGGTTTCATACTCATCATGAAAAGTTGCAAGGGTGTAGTTACAAAGGAAGAAGTGAGATTAAATGATTATGAGCTTAATCACATTATAATTCTCTTCTTGAAACCCATGGTAATTAGTTGCTTTTGGCTTTACCCTTCAGCCACGCCTGTAACTCATTTCTTATCTTCTAACTCCCCTAACCATGTCCTCACTGGTTTACCTTGTTGTTAATTATATTAATAATGCTAGTTTTGGTCCTGACTGTGTGACGTATTTATGTTTATCTCTGACTTTTTTCTAATGTGATCCCGATTAGAATACTTAATTTGCAAAACATGTTTTTTAAATCATAAAGTTTTATGGCTTTAATTAGGGAAATTAGGAGATTACAGGTGAGATTTGAAGACTGCCCAGGAAGACATAACTGAAAGAATAAGTGTTGTTTTGTCCTTTTAATACTTTTCTAGTTGTAAGACTGGGCAGATGAAAAGGAGCAATGGGAAGAGAGGAGGATGCTAGCTGAAGGATGATGAGTGTAAAGAGCAGTGCGTGCTGTTCTCAAGTATTTATGGGAAAATTTTTGTCTCTGTAGATATCATTAGATGTTGTGACAAACATTTTGCTGAAGCAGTCCTAAGTAAGTAACGACCACTCTGTTAAAAATGCCATCCTTCTGCTCGCACTAATGTTATTATTGTAATGCATGCCTAACTGTGGAGCTCTGTTAAGAATGCTGTCCTTTTGATTTTTACTGGTATTGTGGAGGCAGTGCCTTGCTCCCTATTTCTAAAAGAAAACTGTGCTCTATCATGGTATCTTCACATCAATGAAATGTCTGTAAACAAAGGGGTTGTTGTTTGTCTATTCTTTGCCACAAAAAGAGTCAAACTGTTGGCTGCTTTCCTTTGTAATTTTTTGAACGTGGACTGGTTGTTCCATGGAGATTTTTGGAAAGAGTAGATTGAGCAGCACAACTCAGGCTCTCATTGCCTGCAGAAGCAAAAAAAATCAGCTCTCAGACATGAGGCAATGTTCTCATGCCCATGAAAAAGCATATTTAAGTATTCAAATAAAATATTCTGTTAAGCAGAGTAGAACTAGATACAGGGATTTCATTAGTCAAGTGGATGTTTTTTCAAAGAGTCTTTAGATATCAGTTGAAAAATATTTCCAAGCAACTATATTTTGTTTGAACATTGCAGTCTGGCATTTTATCTTTATGTGTAGTTATGATCCTCACAAAATACTCTAGAAGTGGAATATGGATTTTTATTATTAATATCCTTGTGAGAAATAAGAGTACAAATATTTTTTTAGATAGACTAAGATTTGATGCCTTAAGCAATTTTTCCTGATTGGGCAAAGAAAATACTGTTGACTGATACATGTATTTTGACATTAAAGAGCTTTAAAGTACACATATAAGAAAAAGGTCTTTTTTTATTCCTCATAAAAGTATATTCTTTTTTTTGCTATTGTCTTCATTATTTTTCTGCACTTACCCTGTGTTAATCTGACTTTTACTCCTAAGAATAACTGTAAACAAAATTTGGCTAGTTTTATGCTTCTCTGGAATAATTTGAAAGTCTTCCAAGGCACTTAGAGAGCCAAGGCCTCAAGTACATTGAATCCAATGCAGTAAGGATATCCCCAAAAATCCCACCTTTTGCCTCCTTATTTCTTTTGAGAGTTTCCTGGAGAGCAAGACACTTCTCTGAAAGTTAAAATCTGTATGCAACCACCCCTGTTAAAACACTTTGCATCTCGTGCTAATCCTTTGTTCAGTGTGGGGTCGCATGACCAAGTACACAGTTAATTCTTCAGATCTCCAATTTTAAAATGCGGCAAGTGCACTAGGAAGGCCTTTTGTGATTGCTCTTCAATCACGGTGTGCCAATGTTGAGTTTTGAAATAAATTAACAGCCAGTGAGCTGCAAAATGTGTGCCGTAGTTTCAGAAGGAGAGAGGCTTGTTTTCATGTGTCTGATGCTTCTCAGGTTCCCGTACAAGTTTGCTGTGGTCGGTCAGCACATCCTCTGCAAGCCTCTAACCAGCCGGGTTCTTGCATTGACATCAGAGACGTGTAGTGTTGTTGAAACTCGCAAAAAAATGTTAGGGTGTGTTAGAAACTGAGCACAACCAAATACGTGGCTCCAGACTCCAGATGTATCTGGAAAATCTGAACAAGAGGAGGTGGAGACAGACTGATAGTGCTGTTCAGTTATTAAAAGTGCATTATCCACCATATTCCTGTTTGAACAAGAATCTATCAGCCTGGAATCAATACCTATTTTTTTTTGCCTGTCTGCTGTACATGAGACCAGCACCACTCACAGATACTGTTCCGCTTTCTTCCTCAGGACTGCTCTTGTCAATAGGGGCTGCAGAACTGAGCTCTCAGTGCAGGCCTTACAGCATAACCTTGAACTTCTGGATGTTGATGACAAAGAGGTTAGAGAAAACCTTTTTTTTAAAGCAGGACCTAGACACGAGCTTATCTACCTATACCACTCAGCTCTCACTCTTTTTTTTTAATGCTAAGCATTTAGATAGACATCTAGGAACAAGCAGTTAAAATAAGTCATGTCATTCTTTCATTTAGCTTCAGCAGTGCCTTCTCACGGAGTAAGATGTCTCCTTAAATGGAAGAGCCAGCAGTGTCAGAAGGAAATGGAACCTTATGCTTGGTTTCTAATCTTTGCTTACGCACAAAATATGTGGAGATATATATATATATATATATATGAATGCTGTCTTCCGAACAATTCAAATAGTACTTTGCTAAATGTGACTGCAGTCCTACTGCTGTACAGGTATAATCTCCCATGGACTTTATTTCTCTTCCACTGTAGCATAAGTAATATATAATTTCCATGAACATTAACTTTTTTGCAGGTGCACTTTAAGATATTGGGCTGAATTTCATCAAGTTGCAGGTTACCTGGTTATTGTTTGTCCCTAAGTTTAGTACACTAGAACCCCTAGGTTACAAACTTGCCAGTCTGCAGAAGAACTCCGTGTTACTGATGCTATATTTGTGCCTAACGATTGCTTACCCTATCACGGTAATGTTATTCAGACCCTTTCTGGGCTGATTGCTCCTGGAGCTGTTGCTTTGTAGTGCACAGCACTAAGTAAATTGATCTTCTATACACCAAAAGGCAGTGGAACAGAAGATTAAACTGGGATGTCAGCATTGCATTAATTTCCCAGGGAGGAAACAGTGAATTTCATACAATCAGACTGTCTGCCGTTGCTAAGATACTGGCATATGAGCAAAACATCATGTTCAAAAAAGAGCTAACACATGTGAAAGAATCAGCCCTAGGCGCTGGATCTCTTCCCGCAGTAGAAAGATGTCATCCATCAACACAGTCACCAGAGGGCTACATGCAATCTTAACAAGCACTTTAACATACTGGTGGTGGAGCTGAACAGAGGTGAATTTGTCCAGAAAGTGTTTAAAGCAAATGTCGATGTGTAAATTTGTCACACTACATTGCCTAAGCCTAAACTGGTTTAGCTGGTGCTTCAGGGATCTCTGTCTCTATATGTATGTATGTGTGTATGTATCACATAGACAATAATTGATGCTTCCATTCGTTGTGTATTCAGACTTGCTCCACAAAGCAGCAAGAGATGCTGGAGCAAGTCAGAGTCCAAAATGCTGGCTGAAAAGCCTTTATCTTGTACTGTTCAGAATTATGCAAGATCCTCAATGATTAAAAGCTTATAGTTATTAAGCTACAAACAGCACAGTGACTCACAAAGATTCAATAATCTGTGAAGTGAGAAACATTACTAACCTGTCTTTTTGCAACACAAGCAAAGACAATAATGGATCTCGTTCAAGCAAACACATGATTAAATCTGACAGTGCACATTAAGCATTTGATGTGGGAAACAGTCAATACTAATGGAATCCGTTAGTGGGAATATTCTCTGAAGCATCTGGTAGTTGAGGTGGATTGAAAATGGTGAAAAGATGGGTGTATTAACAATCCGATATTGTGGTGAACACTAAAACCCTTCACAAGCAGCAGAAGGATTAGCAAAAATATAAGAATCACAGACTGTAATTTAATGGGACTTCAGTAAAGACAGATGCTAAAATGACTGAAGAGGTAAACTGAATGTATTTTTGCTACCATAGTTCAAAAAATCTACTTCTTTTCTCATGCAACATATCTAGCCCTCTGTTGTTAATGATGTGTGTTAAGAGCTCTATTTGATGGGAAATAGAATTGCTAGAGAAATCCAATAAAATAAATAAATCTGTGTTGAATAACTGGAGGTCAGACCAGAAAACAAGCGTAAAGAAAAGGGTACCTGTGCCTGTTATTTCATAAACTATTTATAGTAGCAGTATCATTAAACCTGCTTCGAACAAAGTGTTGTGAAGACAGTGTGCTGAACTGGACAAAATTTGTTACATCCAAGAATGGGCGGAACTCCAAAGATCTACAGATGTTCGGTGTTTTTGAAAACTACCTGTCAGACAAGTGGAACAGATTAGTTTATGCATCGGAGTGGTTCCGTGTTAGCGAGTGCTGGAACATCCCAGAAGTTGACATTGCAGGGCAGACTGATCTTATGCATGAACTCAGTCCTTAAGGTCTAATCCTTTCCTGTTCTCCTGGGACTAAGGAACTGTGTACTGCCAGAGGGGCCACCAGGGAATTGCCTCTTGCTTAGAGAAGCTCTGCTGGTGGAAGCAGAACTCTTCCCTTTTTTTTTTTCAGCTATGACCATTAGCAGGTAGACTTTGCAAGCCTTAGACCATTCATTGTAGAGCTTCTAGCTGCAGAAATGCATATTTTAAATAATGCACACTAGCAGCTGGTCATATTTGAACCGTTCACTTGCTAGCAAGGGTGAGATGTTTGTTTCTGGTGGTTGTACCTACAAGGTGCAAACCACCTTCTGCTGCCTGCCTGTCCTGGACTCACTGAGCTGTTACAGACAGGTGCCACATCACCATTACTCACCTGTTTGCCTAGGTCACACAAGTTGCTTTAGTGAGCCTGCACAACCGATTCTGTGGCTCACTTACTCGGTTCTTCACCTGTCATGGAGTAATACGTAATTTCAGTCCTACTTTACATGCTCTGAGTCAGAGAAATATCTCTATGTGTACATATAGATAAATAACTATATTATGAAGTAATAATGTTAGAAAAACCTTTTGGGGGTACAAATCCAGAATGTCATGTGGATGTTAACCAGTACACTGAAAAATCACAGAGCTCTAGACTGCTAATACAGAGACCATGAGCTGAGAAATTGTGTTCTGTGCTTTTCTGAGCAAGTGCAAGTGTGGCTGGACATTTCTGGCTCTTTGAGAAAGACTCCTCCTGTGGTCCAGCCCAAGTTCTCACTGTGTTCGTGTCTGTCAGGTGTGTTTCACAGGTCTGAAGTCAGTCACTGGAGCTTTGTGGCCATAACTGAGCTCTTGGCATTTCCCATTTGACTTAATCATGCTTCGCTTCCGTAGCCCTTACAGGATGTCACTAATTTGTGAGAGGTATAGGGGTGTACAGACTGCATCTAGAATATTCATTTAGTGAAGACTGGATGGCAACATATTATCAGTAGAGATGTGATAAGCTGTATCCATGAAGGAACATTATTTTTCCTGTATTGTTGTTGCCGATAATTCTAACTGTTGGTGAAGTATCATGGAAACACAGATGTGTCTCTACATATCCCTTGCTGTGGGCACCTTGCATATTTAGCATCACTCCAGACTGTTACTTAGGTAGCGTTGCCATCTGGACATTTTGGAGAGACTTACTCACTCCTGAGAAAAAAAGTTATTCACTCCTGAGAAAACAAGCCTTACTTGTGGAGGCTCAGCTGAGTTTGCTGAGGCGATGGAGGCCCCTAGCTCAGCAGCCGATACGTCTCAGAGCTGTAAATGCACGCTGCAGAATCAGGCACGTCTCAAAGCACTCGCTACGCTCAGTCCTTGTTTATAAATTTTTATGACTTCAACTTTTATTTTTTAAGATTCTAATGGAATTATCTCATTCCAGGGCTGAATGTCAAGCCTTAGCCCAGCCTCCTGGAAGCCTCTTTTGAACGGACTTGGACTGGCTGTTCGACAGTTTACCCAGTAAAGGAGAAAATGAATCTCATTAAAGTCACCTACTTAGACCTGCATTTTAGTAGTGTTTAAATCACGCTTTGCATGCTGTTCGGCTCCTTGGAGTTGCTAGGTTTTTCCTGTTTTCAGAATAAATAAAAGAAGTTGTGAATAACAGTTGTATTATGCACCTTTCAATGATTTTTTAAAATTATGTAAGGCCTATTTTTGTTCCAATTTATCCAGACAAAAATCTGGAATAATTTCTTTGGGGCTAATGAAATTGAAGTAGTGGAAAAACAAAACGTAAGTGAAATCAGAGTCTAACGCAATAATCTTAAGAAATGTTGGAATAATTAATTACAATAAAAATGAATCAAGTGTTAAATTTCATTCATAGTCACTAAAATGGTATTTAAATCAACATTAGCTAAAATTAAAAAAAGAAGCCTGTTCTGGATGAGGAATTGCATTGCTTGCAAGCTGCTTCACAGGGAGCCATTATATATGCATTCATTTGAAAGCAACTCATTTCTACATTCTACTTCCATCTTGCTCTTTAAATTACATTAGTTGAAAATCTCCATAAAATTAAAATGTGTTGTTAAAGTGAGGACTAGCAGTGCTTGCTGGAATATATTTTATTCCCTATTGCACTGCCTTGAACCTAGAATACTTGTAGCAATGATATTACTTCAGATTTATGCCACCTTCAATCAGAACAGAATCTGAGTTTGGAAAGTGTGATTTTGATGTCATGTAACTTTCTCATTCATATTAAGTAATGCTGAAGAGTCTCAGGAAGAGAACACAAACTCAGGCAAGACTCAGTGCTGCTATGTTATGGAAAGTCATTTGTGTTTAGTATGCTTTTGAGAAGTAGCACAGTCTTTTTGAAATATTTTCTACTTTGAGGCCCTCAAACTGCTGGAATTCTTTGTGTGTGGTTCAGCCAAGTCTAATTTTTGTCATTTCAAAGCAGCTGGGGAGCGGAGCGCTGGGAGGAGGGTCCATCCTGCCAAGAGGGAGTTGCTCAGCACAGGGCTTTGCCAGCACTGCCACTAAGTAATAACAGATGAAAATTGCAGCGGGAGAGCGGGGGGATGAGAAAAGCACACAGCAGAAGAGCATAGTGGTATCTCAGTAGATATTATTAGGGGCGTGGGAAGAGCTGGGCTGAAAGTTGGTGTTGGGTTGAGCTGCTTGAAAGCACCATGGCTGACTGCAGCTACAAGGGGTGTTTTCCTTTGCTCCCTTTCACACAGCTCCCACATTGCCTAGCAGTAATTCCGAAGGCCATCACTGCTTTGCGGGAAGACTGTTTTAGAGACAAATGACAATTGTTTGCTTTATCCTAAAGCCAAGCATTTTGTGGATAGCAAGAGACAGTCAGGACTGAGATTTTCATACATTACAGAGGCAGTTAAGCATATACATTTAATAATGGGCAGGGATCCTGCACTCAGTTATCCAGGAAGCATGACTGCGTATTTTTAAAAAATGCAGTAACGTGCCTGCATTCACCACTCTGCAGCCTGATTTCAAGGCACCTCATGATGCAACTTATATTTTTGAGAGCTGTATCAAATCCATGTACATTTTTCAAGTTGAGGCAGCATATGTGGGATGCATCTCACCTATCTTTGTAATTTCTGGTAATTAAGCTCTATCTATAGTCAGTGGAAGCAGAGTGAAACCTCTGGATTGCATTCGTCTGCTCATAAGATAAAGTGAATGGTTCTCTCAAGGAACTTGTGTTTTGTTGGTTGAAATGAATTCTACTTGCATTATACCTTGTCCCTAAGGAAAAATGTACCCATCTGTTGCTTCAAAATCTTTCCTTCACATTATTATGCAAAAAGTATTTAAACTGTTTTTGAGAGATCATGCGTTAGCCAGAACTTTGAGGTATATCTGTACTACCTCTTCTCTGAAGGGATCAGCTGAAAAGTTCTCAGTCTTCATGGGCTGGGTTTTATGACACAAAGTCTAAACTAGAACAAAATCCCTCCCATCTGCTTGGTGAAGGAAGCTAAGTGAAAAAGATGTAAAAATAAAGTGGCCTTTCCTCAGTAAATTTTTGCAGACTGGGTCCATTTCTTCCAATTATGCTCTCTCTTTTCTACACCTCTAACCTCCAAATAAAGATCAAAACAACTTCTTTTTGAAGGTGATTTCCAAAAAGGAACCGAACTAAACTCAGCCTAATTCATTCAAGCCGCCTGGAGACCCTGGGACCCCTTTCTCCCCTGAAACCCGTGGAAGTCACTGATGAGGTGAGGTGACAGTCCCTGGCCGTGCCCCTGGCCCCAGCCTCCCCACTTGCTACCTGTCTTGCAGCCTGCCTGCCTGCCCCTGCCCGCTGGATGCCTCTGCTTGCTGCCCACCCAGCCCAAGGCCCAGAAGGCACAGCAGCAGACAAGAACCATTCTCATCCCAGATGAGAACAGGGCAGTAGGATTTCCTGAGAGAGCTAGCATGCATGCCTGACAATATTTTCCTATCAATTACACTGGCTTGCATGCTGTCTAGTCGATATTTCTGACCTGTGTCTAGTAGCCTGGCAGGTCTGGTAGCCGTGGAAAAAGTCACAGTTATAACTGGCTTCAGTGCAGCATCTTTGGTCCTGAGTTCAGCAGAGAAACCAAGGCCACAAGGATTTTCCTCATGAAGCCTATCAGGATTAAAAACATTACAGTCAGCCAAAATAGTGTAGGAAGCTTATTTATTTGGCATTTAGGTGCTTGATGTCTGATTACAGGGCATATGTAAATCTTTCGTATTCCATGGCCATTGAAATGTGGTTACTTCTTTCATTGCTTCCTTCTCAGATCGATGTTTTGCTGGCTTAAAGACAGGAACAACCTGCACAGAGAAGTTCATGCAGAGGGGATTAAAGAAACCGAGTCTGAGATTGCTATAAATGAATGGTGTCTTCATTATGTGTTGTGTTTAAATTTTCTGTCCTACTGTATATGAAACATTCATCTCCCTGCAGTAGGAGTTCATAGTGTGAAAAAAAGATAGCTAATGTTTAGAAATTAAAAAAACTAATTGCCAGTAAATAGACAGAACTCTGAAAATCATAAACAGATATTTGAGCATTCAGCTGTTAGCAGAATTCCTTTTTGGGGGAAGTGTATAATTAAGTAACTATCACATCATAGCATTTAATACACTGTCAGTAGCAGGTTAAAACTTCCTAATACATATTACAGAGCTGATGAAACATCAATACCAACTACATCATAACTAAAAAATCCTTGCAGATAGAATCATAGAATCATAGAATAGTTTGTGTTGGAACGGACCTTTAAAGCTCATCTAGAACAAACACCCTGTAACGAGCAGGGACATCTACCTCTAGATCAGATTGCTCAGAGCCCTGTCCAACCTGACCTTAAGTGTTTACAGGGATGGGGCCTCCACTACCTCTCTGGGCAACCTGTTCCAGTGTTTCACCACACTCATTGTAAAAAATTCCTTCCTTATATCCAGTCTAAATCTACCCTCCCTCAGTTTAAAGCCATTACCCCTTGTCCTATTGCAACAGGCCCTGCTAAAGTATGTCCCCATCTTTCTTCTAAGCCCCCTTAAAGTATTGAAAGGCCGCAATAAGGTCTCCCTGGAGCCTTCTCTTCTCCAGGCTGAACAACCCCAACTCTCTCAGCCTTTCCTCATAGCAGAGGTACTCCAGCCCTCTGACTATTTTTGTGGCCCTCCTCTGGACCGGCTCCAACAGGTCCATGTCTTTCCTGTGCTGAGGGCTCCAGGGCTGGATGCAGTACTCCAGGTGAGGTCTCACCAGAGCAGAGTGGAGGGGCAGAATCACCTTCCTCAACCTGCTGGCTCCTCAGGCACCCCAGGATATCATGACTGCATGCACACAACTGGCTTGAGTTACTTTTCTCCTGTTTTAGTATCTGGTGGGAGTTCTTTTTGTCAGCTGGTCCCCCAAAATTTGGAAAGGAAGAAACTTAGTTTCATGAGGCAAAATATGTTTTGTATCATGCAGTTCATTAAGTATGGGTAGGTTAGTCTTTAGGTAGACTCAGAGTTTGCTTGTGAAGAGGTTTCTGATCTTACTCATTGCCTCATGAGTAGCTGGAGCCCAAACTAACAGTCCCTGACAGATTCCTGCTCAGTTTGACAGGAAATCCAGGAGGCCCAGCTGCGTGCATTAGGTCAAGAACACACCGGACCAAACAACAGCAACTTCAATACAGTTAACAGCATACCAACTTGCAAATTACAGCTGAAGAAAAATATATTTTAAGGCAATAAAAATTGATGGGAAACCCCCATACACTCAACCCACACAGTGTATTGCTGAGTGCAAGAATTGTTATGAATTTCTTCCTAAAAAAAACCACAAACAGCAGGTTTAGACATATGTACGTATATTTGGATAGAAGCTTCTGAAAAAAATTCCCCCAAAGCTTGGCTGAAACCTGCCAAAAACTTTTCTAACCACAAGAAAAACATAAGCAAACAAAACCTAGTTTTGAGTGAAGCAGATACTTCAAATGAAAGTGCTAATTGAATCCCAAATCTGATAAAGAGATCGATGGAAACTTCTCAAGTCAGTCTTCTGGTGAGAATAGGCTTAGGCAACCCACCAGGGTAGCAGCTTCTCCTTGAACTGCGTTGGCCCCGGCTGCACAGTAACACATGGCAGGGAAAAGGTGTAAGGCCTGAGGGCTCCTTACAGGGTGAGAGTGAACCTAGTGGTTGGTGTCTACTACAGGCTGCCAGATCAAGAGGAGCTGATAGACAAGGCAGTCTTCCTCCAACTCCAGGAGGCTTCGCGCTCACAGGCTGTCATCCTACTGGGGGACTTCAACTACCCCGACATCTGCTGGAAAAGCAACACGGCAAGCTGTAAGCAATCCAGCAGGTTCCTAGAATGCATTGAGGACAACTTCTTAAGCCAGGTAATAAGCACCCCTACCCGAGGGGATGCGATACTAGACTTGGTGGTCATCAGTGCGAATGAGCTCATTGGGGATGCCAAGATCGGAGGTAGCCTGGGCTGCAGTGTGGTCACGCTGGTGGAACCAACGCTACTGAGGGAAATGGGAATAACGAAGAGCATAGCCAGGACCCTGAATTTTAGGAGGGCAAATTTCCAGCTCTTCAAGGAGATAGTCAGAAGGACTCCCTGGGGAACGGTCCTCAGGGACAGGGGAACAGAACAGAGCTGGCAGGTCTTTAAGGATGTTTTCCACAGAGCGCAAGAGCTCTCGATCTCCAAGTGTAAGAAGTCGGGCAGAGAAGGGAAGAGACCGGCATGGCTGAGGCAAGAGATGCTGGTCAAACTAAGGAAGAAGAGGGAACTGCACAGGCAGTGGAAGCAGGGACTGGCTTCCTGGGAAGAGTA
>Ga0065711_1035405_pt1 | contig 22372 bp, 11 predicted proteins | sample Hoacrofraction12_FD_59098 | JGI IMG/M metagenome (GOLD analysis project Ga0065711, IMG submission 59098) | Hoatzin crop microbial communities from Cojedes, Venezuela - Epithelial fraction 12 v2 (version 2) | ecosystem: Host-associated > Birds > Digestive system > Esophagus > Crop | place... | reverse complement strand
TCTGAGGGTGACGGAGCACTGTAACAGGCTGCCCAGGGAGGTTGTGGAGTCTCCTTCTCTGGAGATATTCAAGACCCGCCTGGACAAGGTCCTGTGCAGCCTACTGTAGGTGACCCTGATTCAGCAGGGGGGTTGGACTAGATGACCCACAGAGGTCCCTTCCAACCCCTACCATTCTGTGATTCTGTGACTCATCTCCCAAAATGAGAGGTTTTAAGAACTGATTCGTAAGAGGTTGTCAGGTTACTGAAAGACTGTTAATAAGGGCCTAAATAGATCCAGACATTTATATTACTAAAATTACACATTCCAAGAGCAAGTACTATTTCACCTTCTCTATAAGCTTATTTTGCTGCTGATACAGCAGAACTGAATTTGGTCAATGCTCTCAACATTTCACAAGTCGTAACATCTGAAAAATAAATGAAACAGAGCTTAGTAAGTCACCTCAAAGATGGGACACTTCATGCCCTTCTCAAAGGCTAGTGCTCCAAGGACAGATGGCAAGCACAAAAGAGAGTGTGTTTTGTCAAATTGGTATGTTTTACTTCTAAAAATGAATCTCAGGCTTTTAAATCTAGTCCAAAATTCAAGTTCATTCCTGTCAAAGTCCATCAACTTACAAGCTTTCCATCATTCTATTCTCCAGGCTGCTATAAATGTAGCAAGTTACCAACCTGTCTTAACTCCTGTACTTCATCCTTTAATGCATATACTGTGTCAACAAGGCTTCTAAAATGAAAAAGAAGATGATCTGTTACAAGTTTTCAGAAATACATTTTTGTATCTGTTACTAGACAAAACTGTTAAATGAAATGCATTTAAAAAATCCCCACAGCTAACAGCTAATTTCAAACTTCTTTTAAAAAAATTGTCTGTTATCCTGATTTATATTTAGTAAGGCAAAGACCTATTACCAGCTTCTGTGACAGGATACACCTCTAAAATGCATGCAGACCCATACTGGTTTTTGTATTACAGCTTTCTGTAACAGAACTGTATCTCATTTCCAACATACAGCTTACCAAAAAAATAGAATGACGCCACACACTAACTAGAAAGATAACACCAATTTAATATTGAAATCCTACAGCACTTGGAGAAACTATTCACAAGTGAAACATATCACTTCTTGGCACAGAAGGAGTAAGTTGTATAGCATATACCAAGAAACCAGACTACAAGCATTTAAATGAAGGCCAACTACACTTAAAGGACTGGCAGCATACTCCAAACAGCTCTGCTCCCTACTACAAATATACCATACACGCATTACTGTAATGGGAGCTGGGAGGAAGAAGAGGAGTCTAAAGTTTACTGTTTTAATCCATCATTCATTAAATGTTCTCTTACTTCTCTTCTATAACAGTCTGACCATTACTTTTAGTTTCTTCTACAATAATTTTTTCTTCTTCTGGAAGCAGGACTTGAGGAGCTGATTCTTTACGGGAACCTGTTGTAAAAATAAATTACAAAATGAGCAACTCACAAATATTGCTGGGACATTTTAAAGATTATTATTTCATTCATTGCATGATACACCTGCACAACCAAGGTGTATCACTTTCCATTTCCCCCTTCCCTCCACACACACAAGTTACTGACATTTTTTACATTTGAAACCACAGCCTTACAACAACAAATTGTCTGACATTCCTATCCTGCTGCTGACGTGACTCCTGTGTCATCCATGGGGATGCTACACCATTCAACAAACAGTGCACTGTTCAGCTGTCAGTAAAAGCTACACAAATTCACCATAGCTGACTCAGAAAGAAATAAATGTGTTTAAGTAACAGTGATTTAAGCCTCAAGGACAGATTCTGATCTCACACTGATACAAATCCAAGAAATGATTCCACTCTAATCACTCTGTCAGTAAGGAGCAGAATAGTGGTATCACATGAAACAGTGATGTGTTTCTCCAAAACACTATAAACAACACAAGTGTGTGTGCATGAGTGCACACACAAATACATACACTTACATATAGCCTTTTAGTCCTATCAAATTCCTACCAAATGAAATACATACTTTGTATTTAATATTTTAAAAGCACTTAATGGTTGGACAATAAAAAAACAAAACATTCCAACACCTTCAAAACATTTTCCACAATCACTACAATTTATAACATCAAGATAATACATATAGATTCTAAAAAAGTAGCTCTGAATAGAAAAATCTACAGCTCAGAGATGCACATCCATTCATGCATAAAGCATGTATTCTATAAATATTATTTAATTAGGCTGCAACAAATTACAAGCATTTTTTTTGAAGAAGGTTTGTAAATAAATTGCTGTCTAAGCATTTGTTCAGAATTCAAACACAGCAGATAAGGCATTAAAGTTCTTGCATATTTTAACCAAGATATCAGTTTTAACAAATGAAGTACACTTGCCTACCAGTTCATTGTAATGAACTTTATTTCATTAACCAGGAATGTCTTAAGTCTAGTACAATCTGAACTGATAACTAGGTACTACAGGGTGCATGCCTGTCAGGTGACATCAGTTAGCTCTTGCTGAACAGCTGCTTTGTGGTAACAGTGCTTTTCTTTTATGGTTCATGATAAAATACGTAGCATAAATACACACACACAAAAATGAAAGAAATCAAGTTCACTGAAAAATATTAACTTCCCTAACAGCTGCAGTCTTGAATTCTGAACAATGAGCTTGTAGGGACTGTAGTTTAGCAGCATGTGGTAAGCTATTTAAACTATTTTAGCAAACAATGACAAACATTCTTTAATGAAGAGAAGTTTCCTTAAGCTGACAGTCAACATCTAATATATTCGTACAGTATGGTCAACATTTTATGGAACAAAGATGACTGCAGATTTGAGAACAGAATCTTGTCCTTGAGAGCTCTAAGTTCTTCATCTCAGAGAGTGAAGAAGTCTTTTAAGGGTTAATACCCATCCACTCCCCCGCATTTTCCAGGGAAGGAACAACCTACAAAATAAGCACATCCAAACTCTGTATGGAGCTCAAGGACACTTCCCTGTTTGTGCTGTCAATCTCTAACTGTAAAAAGCTGTCTCATGTTTATGTCAGTTAATTGGTTACTGATCTGCCTTATTAGCCCAGGAAGCAACACTGAACACCGAGCTAAACATCATTTTAGGCACTGGTTGGCACCAGCTGCTAACAGATCACTACATTTTGGGTCTCTGCACCAATGTGGCACACCTCAGCCCAGCACACGCCGAGGGAGGTGCTGACCGAAGGGAGAGAACTGCCACGTGTTTCGTGCCCATTACTCCCTTCAACCAAACGGAGCAGCTTTATCTCTGTATAGAGCTGCATCCAATTGTCTTTGCCTGGTCAGAGTAACATGGGTCCTTGCAAAGCAGGAATAGCATGAAGTAGACAGCTTTAAAAAAAAAAAATGTCCCAGCTGTACAGTTATATACACACATGCATGTAAAACAGATGTCTACACCAGCATATCTTGATGTATGTACAGCATAGCACAGTAAATAATAGTACTGAGACAGAGAAGGCAGTTCCATTAAAAACAAAATGTTCACTAACGTTACACACACAAGGAGACCACACAGTACACATACACAATGCAAAACTGCTGCTGTGAACACAGACCTTCTGTGCCACAAAACATTAACTACCATGGAATTCAGGACATCACAAGTTTCACCCTTGCCTTCATTGATCCAATACTCCCCGTCATGAAACTTTATTTGTATCTCAGAACCCCTGCTGCTCTTACGATTTGTACTTATGCAAAAAACTCACTTCTTCCTGTATCTTAGTTTGCTTTTTGTGAGTTTTGGGTGGTTTTTTTTCTTTATTTGTTGTGGATTTTTTTCTCTAAACCTCACAAGCACTTGCTAAGCATCAAAGGTACAAAGACACAGCCCACCTACCCTGCATCAAAGGACCCTGTCATCTAATGAGTACGTGCACAGTAACATCAGACTTGATCTGTCAAGTTCTAAACGCAAAATGAAGCTGCTTGTCTCTCCTGCTTTTCTGCACCATTTATACCAATAGCTTTTTTTTTCCTAGACATTTTCTGGCAATGATGTGTCTAGAATGGACTTCAAACAGAGTCACCTCATTACTGGCACTCAGCAATATTCCCTATATTGCACCTTGTGCCTCCACCAGGTTCTCTACGGCTACTCTCCGCGTAACCATTTCTCTCCAGAACAGTTTACAAGCTATACCTTTAGGACATGAAGAGAGGGCTGTGTTATGGCACAGTGGGTATTTCATGCAGAGTTGTACCGAAAGGATGGTCCAAGAAGTTGCTGCAACTTCAATAACCCTAAGCACCTCTTTGAGATGTATTCCACGTTTGCACAAAGTAGTGCAGAAGAATCAAAAGTTACTTCAGTTTGCCATATCTGCCATTCCTCAATCCTAAACGTGCAAGTTTCATGATGAATTTTATTAAGAGACACTACTCAGTCTCATTCCAAGTCAAACAGGCCACAAGACAATGTTTAAACTGACTTCCAACAACTCTGGCCCTAAATCACACTGAGACAATACAATCAAAAGTACTAGTTTAAAAAAGAAGAAAAAGCTGGGAAAAAACCCTGTCCAAAGCTTTACAAAACCGGGCTTCATTTTGTTTTCCTTTCCTTTTACCAGGGTACTGAGGGAAGTAAGGTGGATGAGGAAACAAAGGATGTTTGGCAAACCCAAACAATTAATTCCAGATTAGCACACAAATGTTCAGGTTGAGTAAGCTGCCGTAACTTTTCAACAGGGAACTCCTAAATCCAAGGTCTTAGAAGAATGACCCTACTGTTTAAAAGTCTCTTGCACATTTAAGGCAAAACAACTGACTACTATGATTAAGATTCAACTAAGTTTCCACCAGTTCAATTCCATCAAGAAAATAAAGGTAACTATCCAATAGTAGTGTCTCCCAGCCCTAGAGTGGAAAATAAAGAATTACAATGCTTTGTGCCTACACCATACCCTGAATTACAGGTTTAGCAAATTTAGCCTCCAGAGTAAAGAACACAGTAACATAGCCCGCCTGGCATCGAGACCAGGGCTAGAGATCTTAGCAATACCCACTATGTAACATGCAAAACCTGGCATCAGAGAAGGAGACAGTGGGCCCTGGCTTTTATTTTCCAGTGTCTGATCCCCTTTCCAGCCTAATCCATCATCCAAGCCAGCAGGCAGTTCTGAGCATTTCTGAAAAAAAGGGGAGCTGAAACCTGTTTGGATATTTATGTGGCTGAAAGACTTCACGACAGAAGTTCACTTCATACCCGCCTGAACCGGCAGAACATCACTCCTAGCCCTGGAGTACGCTCTCAAATGGGAAGAAACCAGTGTGCAGACTGAATGCCACAGAGGTTCTCTGTGATGTCTGCTTGCAAGCATAACTGTACAACCCCGGCCTTTTATTCACTCTCCTCAAAAGAGAGCGTGACATCTTAAAAAATGGTTGATAAGGTACCATGCTGGTTCCTGACAGAAGCCAGGCTTCAGAAGGAGCTGTACTGGTAATCAATCTGGTCCTTCATTCTCAATCTTTTAGCAGACACACATGAAGAGAGTCCAGAAGCTTTGCGCAGATCTTAAGACATCAGGCAGAAGGGAACGCAGGGAAGAAGGAGGATGAAATTCAGGTATCTTTTCACTTTAACCAGATATTACATCTTTAGCCTATGTTCACAGACCTTTGTCTGTCCAGGAACCATTTAAGACAACAGCAAAACGGAGGTAGGTATTCACATCACCTACTTCAAGCAGCTAACCTCAAGGCCTCGGTTAAAAGCCAGCTCTCCCCAGTCAATCAAGAACAGGGCTCCTCATCCAGATGGCTGTTTGGAGGAGAAGGCTCAACCCAGGTACTTCTGCACTGATACTCTATGAGTTTGCCCTCCTCCAGTGACTACAAGGGTCCTAACTGAAGCAATGGAAGTCAGACCCGTGGTGATAGTGGTTAACTTTCAAAAATGCACAGCATCACTTGAGGCCCTTAGCAATGATTCAATTTTTAAGTATTGCTGTTTTCTTCACTTTTTCGTACCTTTATTGTGATTAGGAGAGGTAAGAAGGGGAACAAGGCACAATAAAGGTCAAAAAGTAAAAAAAGTACATGTAAATACACAATTCTGTTTTTCACCAACTTTACTAGGCTCTCTTCATAAGCTAAGCAGCTCTTTGAAATTATTTGCTTGAGTTCCAAAGACAGAAATCTGACTTGCCACTAGAAGACAAATACGTGCATACACAACTGTTTAGATCTACCATTAGCCACCGCTATGTACAGACGTGTAAATTTCCTGGAGAAGCAAATGTTGGACAAAAAATAAGAATTACTTGTCATTTAAAGCATTCAGTATTTCATTGCATTAGTTATATTTAAGATGTTAAAAGTAGATGAGCAGACCTGTCAAATTAACCTCCTCATTCTCAACGAATTTTTGATGAGGTCCTAATATGAAGAATCTTAAAAGTGGTGCTCCCAGACTCTGCGTGCATTGCAATTAAAGCACTGGGGGAAAAAAAAAAAACCCTTCATGCTACAGATCTGCCAAAGTCCAAAGGTGAGCCCTTTACTATCTTCTACAGATAGCAACAAATCAGAATCCAAACATCACATCAAACTTAAGTTTACTGTATAAAATACACCTTTTTTTGCAAATTCTTGGGAGTAACAAAAAGGTTTTGGCATGAAGTGTTTTTGTTTTGTTGTTTTGTTTTTTAAGTAATTCTGATACACAAATAGGAAAAAATGCATGACTCATAACAGAACTATGCAGTTTACAGCAAAATGTTTTGAAGAGTAAAATGAAAATAATTAAGTTGGACTGAAACACATACAACTCCATATGTAAGTGTTAGTCATATAAGAACAGAATGAAGAATTTGAAAGACACATACACCATCTGAAGTGGGATATTTCTAAGACAACATTTGGAAAGAGCTATCCCGCTGAACTTCCTATGGTTCACTAGCCAATAAAAAAACCTCCAACCAAACGGCTGTAGTGCTAAAACTAGAGTAGCTACAATCATAACAAAAAAGTGTTTTGACTTTTTAACAGAAGTAGGCAATTACTTTGTTTATTCTGATGTAAACATTTTAGTATGTATACTAATTTATTGTTCCATTTAAATTCACTCAAATTAGAGCATCTTTTCAGTAGAAACACTAAAGATAATTCTTGTTTTAAAGATAAAAATGTTATAAAATTAAATCTTGAAAATATGTAAGGTTACAGAAACCAGTATCATATTAATAAAATTTCTCTCTGGTAACAGGATCTGCAGAAGTAGGTTTTAGATTGTTCCAATAATTCAGCCCATCTTTTTACTAAGAATACACCAATTCAAAAAATGAAAGAAAGATAACATCAATTAAGGTGGGAGGGAGGAAACAGAAGAACATTCTATAGATGGCAACATCTCTAAGTAGTTATTTTTCAAAAAAAGAGGACACAGAAGGATACATACTTCACATTACACTGAATTTCCCGGAGTTGTCAACTACATTAAACAAAGATTACACACTTCTGTCCAAAAAAGCTCTTTCACTTCAGCATTTGATTCCTCCAGGAAGAAGGGAGGGAGAGAAAGGAGGCATGGGGAGAAGAGGGAATTAAGTGTTAACTTACAAGTTATGCTGTCCTTTCCCCCTGGGTAATAATTAAGTATTAAAGTCACAGTCTAGCAAATGCAAAATTTATTTCAACTGTACATAACAGATGTCCTTTTGATATAAAACAAAACACTTGATATATGCAACCACAAACAATATGCATACTGTACAATACAATGCAACATTCAGATATACATCCATTTTGTATTTTCAAAAGGCAGTCACCTAAAGATGGCTTCTCCCATTCACAAATGAAGTGCACAATATATATTCTTTTTTCCATGGTTTACGTCACTATATACACATTACTGTGTTTTGGCAAGATTATGCAAAATACCCAATTAATGTTGGTTGGTTTCAATTTATGGCAAATACTAATTTATGGAAACACTGTGTAAGCCATGTGAAGAGGGGCTGACGATGGCTTGAACCGACCTTCTAATTCAGATTCTCCATCCTTCTAGTGTATTTGTAACTGTACACATATAATTTACAGAATTGCATAAACATAAGGTACTATCATTACCATGACTAAAGTTCCACAAAAATAGAAACACTGAACCTTTGGACTGAATACCACCATTTCCACATTTGTGTTTTTCTTTAAGCGTGTTGCATTAATACTCCTGATCAGTTCACAATAGCTTATGGCCTGTAACACTTAAGACACAGAATGATTTTAAATGTGTGGTGATGTTAATATGAGAGATCCTAATTATGATAATAATTAATGACTTAAATGCTACAATAATTAATGGTGGTAAACTGTCAAAGCTTTGGTGCATAGAAAGTCAATAAAATCTTCGGATCTGGATAACAAAACATTCTGTGTGATAAGGAAAGTTCAAGTGCAACAACTGTATTTCAAACTCATATTTACACTATATAACATGAAACAGACATAAAAGAATTATCATTTATCCAATGCAGAAAACATTATTCAACTAGAACACCACAGCTTAAGAAACAGGAAAAAAAAAAAACAATTCATACTTTCCATATATGTTCAAAAAACAAAAACTGACTGAAAGGAAGAGGGGAGTGAAGCGGGTTACAAATGTGCTGTGGAATGGTATGGAGCACACGTACTTCTTTAATTTCTCTAAGCAACACTCCTCCACTTTGAAAAAAGTTCAGCATACACAAGTTCCTGGTCATTACATTAATATATATGCCTAGCAGTAAAATGTACCCCTGAAAACCCTCCTTGGTAAGCACTGCTGCCTTTGTTAGTCACATTGTTGAATGCCAACAACAGCGAGAGAGGATAAAGCAGGTGATCAAACAAGACAGAATGCAAATCTGCAGATGTGAACTGCTTTGAAATAGCTTCTCCACGATGACCAACTTCTGGAATCATGCACGTCTAGCAATTACTAACTTTCTGATCATGTAAACCTGCAGAAAGGTATTGATTATCTTTCAAACAGCGTGATCAAGTTCCCAGGCAGCAGTTAATTGCATCCTGATTATTTTGAACTTGTTCACAGAGTAATACCTGAACACTGGATAACATGCTTACTTGAAAAAGGATAAGGGAACTGCATCTGGAGACCCTGGTGAACATGAGAACTGTTTCTGTCCTTTTATCACGTGCTTTTCCCTAATGCTAACGAAGATTTAGAAAACATGTCATTTTTGTTTTGATGCCAATTATGCTATCCACAAGACAGAACACACACACACTTCACCCCAGCAGTGCCCCAGGTGCAGGTTTGAGACCTTCAGCTGTGCACAGCGTGTCACAGTTCTCTGAAAAGCCAACACGACTGTAAGGGAAGAGCTGAAGCTGAAAACAAACCTGCTCGTGAGAGAAGTTACAAGACACAATAAAACCTGTCATAGACATGCTCCAAACAGCACAACCCAGAAGCCAAGCATTCCATTATTCAGAACTTCAAACAAGCCAATGTGATTGCAGTTGTACCTAGAGTTTCAGATGCTGAACACATGAGCCTCCATCAGGGGAACCATTTTCAACTCGTCTTTTCAAGAAGAATGGTCAATTGAGAGTTGTCAGCTGTGTATTTTAAGAGGCAAGTGAACATCTAGACCCTGCTTTCTGCCACACTACTGCATACAGCAAAGTGACAGTATGACCACAGGTAACATGAGATTATCAAAACACTGCATGTAATGAGCATGGACTGCCGGGTTTTCATGACAACTTTCAGGCTGGGGTGGGGCAAGAGCAGTGCGGTCCTTCATATAAACGCTTAAGCAATGAGGAAACGACAGCAGTATAAAACCAGATTTTTTTATGGATTAGCAAATGCTTTTCTGGACAAGTGGGCCAGATACACGAGTACCTGAATGATTTTACAGCTCTTGTACCGCTTATTTTAAAGCTGCATTTTTCTTACTCTACCAGTTTTGTATTTTGTTAGTGATATGTAGAAAATCCAACCATTACAGCTAAAGTATTTCCATATCACTGGCACTTGGCTCACAAACCAGTATGGTTTCAGTAAAAAATATAAAAACGTGCTGTATCCAAAATAAAAACAAAAAAAAAAAAAGAAAGGACCTGTTGCTACACTGACCAAGTCAAAAGAAAAAAGATCATTCAGAGCTACAAATTAACGTCAGTTAAAAAAAACCCTCAAGAAATATCATCCTTAACAGGATATACACTTTTTAGAATGACTTCTTTGTATGTGTATTGAATTGGCAATAGAGCCTTCCACCAGGTATAACTGAGTTTCAGAAGCTCCCTCAGAAGTTAAAATACCACATTAAAGAGACAAAGAACAGCAAGAAAACATCTAAGAAAAGCAGGCTGTGATACAACAAGCATTTGTTAAGAAAAAGCTCAGAAGTGCATTAGTTCTGGTGAGAGATATATGAGCAACAGCTCTTACGAGATGTAGACCCCATTCTGTAACTATGGGCTGTCCATATACTGTCATAGTCAGAGTCTTCTGAGAGGTCTGAAGGCTCCAAACGAGAAAGACTACTGCGACGACCCAAGGAGTCTAGACTTGATTGGTCATCATCAGCCAAGACGTGATTATGCATCAGGTCAGTGCCTTGCCATGCTAAGGATGTATGGGTGAAATGAAATGGTGGATGTGGATAGGCAGAGGTGGGATGAGGAGGAGAACGTAAGGAATAGCCACAACCAAACACATGAAATAAAAGCAAAAAGGTGATGGGAAGAGAAGGAAAAGAGAAAATATTGTTAAAAAGGCACCAAAGTTTTTTTTTTTTCTTTTCTATTTTTTTTCTTTTTTTAGTTTTTTGGGGTTCAGGTATAAATTATACTCATCACATAATAATGTTTGAACTGTTACAATACAACTTTTGAAGTGTTTTTTAAGCTTCTAAGCAGCCTCAGTTGAGAATTTTGAATAACCAAAATCTTGTTTGAAAGTAGATTTTTTTTGGAAGAGGGAGTTAGGTTCAAGTACGGAGTCAGTTCTGGTCTGGGGGGATTTGACTGGGGACAGAGCAATAAACACAGTAAGCTGGAATGATCCAGTGCTGACGTGAAAAGCAACAGCCCCTTCCCCATCACACAACTGCACCTCCATCCTTTCCCTCCGTTGCAATGACACAGTCATTTGTACAGCTGCTTGCTGAGCCAGGTCAGGGAACTGTTTCAGACAAAAACCAACCCTACAAAAGATTCTTTTTCAAGCAGGTAATTTCCCCACCAGCTCACAACACAGCCACAGAAGTGCTTGTGTCACCACTGTGAAGAGGATAATGCAGAGGAAAAAGCAAAGGTTCTCATGCAGAGCAGGGCTGCTGACTTTCTAAATCAGTAGCAACATGTTGCACTCATTCAAGGGGACCCTCAAACTATAGCTTTTCTGTGTCTGTACCCCTTGTTATTTGTTTAACCATGTAGTAAATTAACTCACAGAAAAACAGGGCCAAGAGGTTAACAGTAACATAGCCTGGTCCATTCTGACCCTTCACACATCTCTTCCTACACGCCTCTGTCTCAGTCTGTCTTCTCCATTAAATACTTTAAGATATCCAGGGTAGTTCGTCAAACATAGCTAAGGGTTTTTTTGGGTTTTTTTTGGAGGCCTGGCAATATCCAAGGACTGAAACCATGGAAGTGGCCGTGCTATAAGCCACCATACACATGATACTGTAAGAGATTTTAAGCTCTCATTGGGAGCAGAAACGCAAAATAAACTCAGTATTTAAGAAGCAGGAGAAAGTGAAACTCTGCTCTTCTATTTGCATCTGTCTCCCCAAATTAAACCCCACATCTTCCCCACTGAACAGAAAAAAGTCGCTCTGCTTCCTCTAATGCCACTCCCTGCCAGTCTGCACTGGTGCCAGGGCTCTGCTGAAATCTCATCGCCAAAAGCAGCACCCCTCGGACTTTTAGGTGCAGGCAGAACTGCCAAAGGAGTGCTGCGAGGGACGGGCAGAATATTAACATGAAGCAACTCTTTCACTCTATTCTTCTATACTGACTACTGCTCCCACAGAAGCAACTCCAGCATGATTGTGGATTTTTCCCCATTTCCAATTCCAGTCTACAGATGGATCTTCTGAAACCTAAAGTCTGAAACAACAACACTGTTCTTTCCAAACAAATTATTTCTTGCTGCAAGTAAGAGCAAATAAAAGCTGCTGACTTCTGATGTATGCAATGATACCCACAGCACTATGTATATTTCTTAAATATACATAGACAGGAAAAGCATAGGCAAAAAAGAAAAAAAAAAAAAAAATCACATCCATTTTATATCTGCACACACAAACTACTGTGCAAGTGCAAATGTTTCCCTAACCATTTCTTCTTACATTGTCCTGGGAAATAATCAACAGATCAGTTGAGACATTTAAACAGCCATCATCTCATTTAATTTTGTTTGGAACAACAGTATATCTTCAGAATTTTGAACACGTTCATTTCCTTTTATCCAATTAAACACACTATTGTTGTGACTGTAGGGCTAGAAAATAGATTAATATTAATAAAAATAATGTAATAGTAGCTAGTTTATGAAATTGAGAATTTTATCACCTTGGAGACTTACAGTTCATCAAGACAGAAAAATTAAAATGAAGGTTTTTGCTGTTACTTTGGAAGTTTCTACAGTCTAATACAAGGGCCATATTCCCATTTTAAAGTATACACCAATACCGAGTAGCTGGATTTTTTCAAGGTGATAGTAGTAAATGAACATGTATTAGGAAAATCCATGAACTAAGTTTGCAGCTGCATTTTGCGACTTCTCAGCTGTCACCATAAAGTGCTTTTCCTTGGAAGCAAAACAGGCCCAGAGCACCGTGGTTAGCAGTAACAGTGGTTAATACCATAAATTTAAGCGGCTTTAGTGAGCAAGGAGTAAGTTATAATGTCCACTCTTCTAGTTCCTGACAAAAGCAAAACCAGACAAGTACTTCAAGATCATTATACTGTGTTCCAATGATCCCTGAATTAAACTGGTATTCAACAGTGTAAAAACTGTGGAAACTGGAACAAACACAACAGCATTTTCTCCTTCCTTGTGTAAATGGAACACATGCTGGTGGACTCCCCTGCTTTGCGCAATGTTTTACTTACAATACAGAGGAACTCCACATGGCAACCTTGATTTGGATTAAATGAAGTAGGACCCCAGAGGCACTTTACAGGTTTTCAGTAAGCTAGGTATTGATCCCAGAAACTAAAAATGGCTTTAAGCAACACACAGATCTGAGAACAATTTCTCCTGAAATTATGAGATAGGATTAAAATTTGTAATTAATGCTAAAAACAACTAGTGGCAATAGAAGAGAAAAAATTTTTACAGGTCCAAGTTATTTTTCTATAGCGGAAGTCTTTGTTGAAAAGAACAAGACAAAAATATGCTTCTCCAGAATTATAACTTGTTCTTTATTCCTCCTCACTACTTACCATCTTCTTGCAATCTATCAAAAAGCATAATGATCAACTGTCATAATCAGTTCAGATACCTCTCATTCACTGGTGAACATTTTGTGCAATTTTAAACCATGACAAGTAGTCACTTTTGGTGGGTTTTTTGTATGGTTGGTTGTTGGTTTTTTTCAATACTGAAAGAATTATAGTCTCTAACCGTGGACCTGGGCGCCCAGTACTTCAACACTCAGCACCGATACTAAGCCAGAAACAGGTTATTATTTCTTCCAGGTCCAGCTTGATACTTGCGAAGGCCTGAGAACATATACCTCTGGTTTTTTGCAAACTATCTAATTTGTGGTTTAGTTAGCCATTTCAGTACTTTCTAACTTACTTGAATTTAGTGTTTGACGTGTTTTGGCACTTGTGCAATATGCTTCAATGACTTTAAGAATTTGAGCATCTTCTTCTAAAGCAGCTGTACCTAGAATCAATGGGAAAAATAGAATTTTAAAAATAGTTATGTTTCTTAATACAGAAAAGCTTTTGTAAATCACTACATTTCAGTTGAGACCAAAGTTCAGCCTAGTCAACCCTTTAAAATTCTCTTAATCATCCCATTTTAAAAATCAAACTTCAACGAGCAAAAGTAATAGTTTAAAAAGACAAAATACTGTTTTTGAAATGCTTGGGGAAAAAAACAAGTCAGAGTAATTACCCGCACACCCAAGAAATTTTCTGAGCATCTGAAGTTTCACAGAACATGTTTTGAAGTGTTATCACTCTCGTTCTAAACCACGCAGCAATTAAACAGAAAAAAAACTGTACACCCCACTTACTATAGACATATTTCATCATTTAATCAAAGAAATCAAGGAACAGAATATTAGTTCACAGAAAAACTTTTGAGTTTTGTATATACCAGATTTACCACTTTTAACAGCACATTACTGAAGATTAAACTCAAAATTAACATCATAATAAACACGTCACTACAATTTCAGTGCAGTGTACAGTAGGAAAGATGTCACTATCACCTAAGTACATCTGAGAAAAGTGGAGCAATTAAACTTCTCAGACTTTAAAATAGAAACAGCACTACAGAAAAGAAAAACACTTAACTATTCAAGCTTCACATGGCAAAATTTTCTTAAATGTAGAGCTCCACAGCAAATCTTCTTGAGGAATTCAGTAAAAATGCTGTCAAATTGTTCACTCGCGGAGTGAAATTCCAATCAAACCGAAATCTAGAGGTACCACTACCATTAGTCTATGTAGAACCAGAAGTCTCTATGCCGGGCAAGACAATTTGTTGTTTTAAACTTTTTTTTTCCTGTTTTCCTCCCTACAAAACTTGAGGAAAAAAAACCAGTCTTGACCATTTTCTGCTGCATGAACCTGAACTGCCTTCAGCATCAAAATGTAGTAGTATTCTCTCTCATCAATACACCTTACTAGGTTTTGTAATTTATTGTCACCAGAACAAAGCCAAATGTCCAAGCATTTGACAGGATCAGCTGACAAGCTATGAGTTAAAGAAATTCTCTTGACCCAATATAGTTTCCCCACACCTTAAGAGACACAGGTACTCCACAGTACAGGTTATTTCTCTTTCAAGACAGAAAAAATAATTGCATTTTGTTGTGGTTAGAATGCAGCATTATATTATTACAGTAGCAGTATTACAAATATTTCACTTCTGAAATGAGCATTGTGAAGACACCCAGTTGAAATACCTTACTTATTTTGGTTTATCTGTTATCATCCTAATTTGACATAGCAGTTCTCAAAACACAGGCCATAAATCCCTGGGATTCCAGAGAATATAAGTAATAAAACCCCAACTTCTTTATAAATAAGCTTTAAGTTTGCTAGAAGTTCCTCAGTGGAAAACCTTTACAGCTCCACAAGCTGGAAAAGGTTGAAGGAGCACTAACATAACAGAAGCTTCTAATTACTGACACAAGGAGGGGAAACAGATGAAAATCAAGAATCAGTAAGCATTTCTGTAAGTAACTGACTTAAACCCACCAAAAACGCATTTTATTGAAAGTTAGCTCCTACATACGAAATACTGAAAGGTGCTAATTTCATCAGGAGTAAAATAATGTATTTGTAAGCTATAGAGTCACTCCCTTCCCCAAAATGGAACTCACCTCCTCTCACTAAGTGCTCTTTAATAATTTCTAAATCTACAAGTTGACAGCTTTACCACTGTCATTACAACTACTGAAACTCCATTCTCCAACATCTGAAATGATATTGTATTGCAATACTTTAATTTTCCTAAACAGATACCTTCCTGTAAGGAGATAAAAGCTCCTGAACTAAAACATCCACTTGCACATCCATGAACACCGGACTGTTTTATTCACTACCTTAACCTTTGCCATACGAAATTCACATCACACTGAGAAGGACCTCTGACAAACCAACAGTGCCCGCAGGAAAAATCTTTTTCTCTCCAACCTTTCACAAGCCAGTAAGAGACAATGTTCACGATAACACACTTCATGCATTGAATGCTCAAGGCATTGTCTCTAGCTTGAAAAGCCCACTAGCAAAGGAGAGACACAGAGAAGCAAAAGCTGCAGTAAAAGAATTTGGTCTTCACAGTAAATACCCTGTCTTTTATTGATACAAGTAATTGGACTATTCACACAAATTTGTAAGGAAGAATTAGAGTGACGCTGACAACTAAATGAATACTGTGTTTGCTTGACAACATTAACGTTCCCTCCACCCCAAATTACCCCATCATCCAGATTTTGACACTTCTGTTTTTCTATACATTCATCAGTCTCTCTTAGTTCAGTGCTATTCAGACTTCAAGCAGTCCAAAGCTCTGCAATTTATCCAGACACAGACACTAGCAAATGACCTTGTTTCTAGAAGATCAGAGCAGACTGTTGGATCTTACAAAGACTGAACTCGTCTTCAAACCAGCAACAACACCCAGCTTTCCAACACCCAGATCAGCAGAAGCTCCTACCAGGACTGATTTAAGAACCTAGCTACTAAATAGTATGCAGAAGTGGGATAGTACCTTCAAATTGCTGTTTACAGTATTAAAAGACAGGTTTACCTTACTGAACTTTACACGGCTCTGTAGTCATCCTCACTTCCCTCTCTAGCGAACAGATCGCAACAGGCACTTCACAAGCATACATCCACTGTAGTCAATAGTAAAACTCTAGAAAGCAACTAATCCCATCATGAAATAAACTCTGAGCAGCCTGATCTATTTAAAGATGTCACTACTCACTGCAGGGGGCTTGGGCTAGATGACCTCTAAAGGTCCTTTCCAACCCAAAGCATTCTACGATTCTGTGACAGGCACCTAAGATGAATAAAACAAATAGTCCTCTAGAGATACCTACTCCCTCTCCCCTGACAGGAGAGAGGACACCAGACAACTTGCTTACACTGTACATCCAACTTTCACAGAATTTACACTGACGTTAACTCTAGCCTTTGTATTATGCAGACATATGTTCAAGTCTCTTACTTTTTCTCAGTGCAAACTCTTCATCTGATGGCTTCCGTTCTGGCTTGCGTTTGGGAAGCAGCTTTTTCATGGTTTTAGGGCTTTTACTGAGATCCTGTGCAGGGGAAAAAAATAAGACGAGTAACAGTTCTTCAAAAGTTTAATTTCTAAGATGTAACAGGAGTTACTAACTAAAAATCTTTTAACAGCACCATAATTCAGTTTACTAATACATTCTGACAGATCCAATTTGCCTGAGCTGGCTGATTTCCTCTCTACCCTTCCTCCAACTATACACAAAGTCAGGTATTTTATCTGTTCTATTAACAGAAATATACAGAAAAGTTGCTGCAAAAGCATGCAGGCTGTTTGGGAGCTAGAGCAAAGGGAAGAGGCAAGCATACGTTAAGACAGGTTTTTTTCTTTAACTTTTGAAGAGACAACTCATTTCACTTGTCTACTTCGAAGCAAGTGAAAAAGGTCGTAACAAGGAAGCTTGGCAGGTAGTATATTCTTCAAAGCCAGAGTTTGTAAATGTTTAGGTCTGTTCTTACAAAGCTCTACAGCAAAAAAAAATACAGCAACAAATACAGCATTTCTGCTCAACATGTGGTCATGCTAATTTACAGGAACAAGGCTAGGTTACAGGAACAAAAGGAATATACTGGTCTACCCCTTACCTTAAGGATACAAGACACCCTCTATAAAAATACAGAACAAAAAAGTAAAAAGATGAATGAGCAGGACAGACCAAAGATGATGAAGATAGGTTTTGAAAATCACTGTATGCTAAACACTGTAAAGATGACTGAAATTTTACCGCACTTGAGAATTTAGTGCCCTACACATGAAAGGAATTTAACTTAAATTACAACATGAGTATATAATACAGCCAAACTGAAAAACCTCTTGTAGCAACTAAGCCTAAATACTAACCTTCCAATCGCAGACCACCTATCACTTTTTCCCTATTGTTTAGGGGATTTACAACAGAAAAGCTAAAAAGTCAAACACACAGCCACCACAAAAAACCTCCACAGTCAGGCCACACTGGGGCACAGTGTTTAGGCTACAGTTTCCAAGAAAATGCAATTTATATGACTGCAAAATAAAATGTTTCTGTCAACATCTCATGCTCGTAGAATGAAATGCTGTCAGGCATAACTGCATGATTCTTTCTGCGCCCTGTTGCTTCACACTAAATTAGTATCATGAGAATGCATGACAAAGACACTGAAACAGGAGATACCATCAAGCCACAGAGCATCCAATATTCTCCTCCCTACATACACACAGACTTCTAACTTAAATCTAACATTGTTACTATTTGCAAAACCACACAAAATGTAGTGGCAGGACCAAATTAACCTACCAACACCATCTTTTTGTAGTCACACCCACCACATTTTATTTCTCTTAGATTCCTGTTTCATACCATGCACTAATTAAAAAAATACAACAGCATCTTACACATTTTTTTTGTGCTAATAGTAATATTAGCCATCAGTTTCTTTTGAGTACAAAACATTACATATACTTCGACAGTAACCATTTTTTTAAAATAAATACACTATTGTTACCTAGTAAGAGTGGTAAATACAGAGGAACAAGAATCAGTTGTACCACCACAGCTGTTTAGAATGATTTGATACAGCACTGTGAAGCACCATAGGGTCCCTTATCCTATATATTTTGCAGCGTGCTTAGCAAATAATTTACTTTGCAATAAGCTTGGATGATCAACATAAATGAACTGCTAGTTAAAAAAATTTTAAAATCTTCTTTATTAAATGGATAAAGAGTGGAACTAAGTGGAAGCACTTGGAGGAGGCGGAGGAAGCCTCTCCTAACAAGCCTTAGTGTTTTCTGAGCTGCAAGACTAAATCCCTGTTCAAAATAAACAGCTTTCACTAGTCCATTACCCTTGATGCAGCATCGGCTGTTAAATCATCTTTATATAAAAACATGCACAAAACTGTAAAATGGTGGTGTGTCAAAAAAAAGTTACACTTCCCCTTGTAGGCCTGCTACACAGTCACATTTCTTGGCTGCCACATCTCACCTCTTTATAACAAAGAGCTGCTGAAGGCCGTAACGGAGGTGCGGGCCGTAAGCAGCTCAGACTCCAAGGCTTGGGGGTTTTCGGAGGTTCCAGAGGCCCCCAGTTTATCGTGGTATGTGGAGTGCCATGATGTGACGGATGAGGGAGAGTGTGGTACGCAGGAGTCAGTGGTATTGGCTTGCTGTCTGAATGCTTGCTGGAGGGTGTTACTGGATGGGAAGGAAGCTGTCAAAGACACAAAGGTGATGGGAAGGGAAAGAAAGCATATTATCATTATAAAGACATATCATCATCAAGGTTTGGTGAAATCATCTCACTCGTTATCCAGTGCTTCTGCTTATTACAGCTGGCCCCTGAAAATTTTACACTTCATTATTATTGGGAACAACGGAGCTTAAAGGAATTGTTTTTGTCTACCACAGAGCACGCACTAAGAACAAGCAGCCACATGCAGCACTGCTCCCACTTCTCTCGCCTCTAAGGACAGAGCTAAATTTAGGATCCATTCACATCCAACAACTCAAACGCAGAACCCAAAAGAAAGTACTTAGGGAAACTGTTTCTCCACAGCCTGACAAGTACATCACCACACCAATTAAAACCTATTATTCTAAGGATACTTAAAAGATGATGATACATTACCTGGCCAAAATAGACAAAGCAATGATAATGATTTTTCTTCTACCCTGTTAAACTATAACAGCAAGATCTAAGCATTTTATTCCTTGTTCACACAATTAAAAACAGAACGGTCTTTTGACCCATTAAACTACAGTCGTAACATTCAGTTCTTGTTATTAATGGCTAAAAAAATGCTTTACTTCGTGGTATGTTTGTCATGTAGCCTAATTCTGCATACCCTGCTCACTCAGGGTGAAGCTCGCTCTTACCGTGTGAGACGGCACAGAGTGAGGTTTAATGGTGGGATTCCCAACAGTTGTGACTTTGGTTTGCTTCTGCAGGTGATCCACCCATTCATGCAAATCTTGCTGGTTGTTACAAGACACTAGTATCCTTTCAATCATATTTCCTAGGTGACAGAAAACGTAAGAAACCACACAAGAACAACTTAGACCATCTGACATCATTATAAAGACACTCATTTCCTAAAACATTATATCCCCCAAGTACTAAGAAAAACTTTAACCCGTATTTTCTATACAACAGCATCTCACTTTTCCAGGTTGTAACAGACATTTCCTCCATGTATTCGTTCTTGTGACAAGCATAGGAGTTCTGCTTTTTTCCCCACCTCTAACAATTAAACATAACCTTTAATGACAAGAAACAGATGTAGGAGACAGGCTCATCTAGTAGCCTTATGCTTCTCCATCCTCCCCAGGAAAGCCTCATATAGTCTAAAATGTCATTCTTGAGTCCATAAACTACAATATAGGAAACGTTATAAAATACAGTTGCCAATCTTCTTTTAGAAAAAGGTATAAAGTTGGTCTGAATCTAAAAGCTGAGGCAAAAGTCACTTGGGAAACCAGCAGGAAGATTAACCAAAGATTACTTTCATTTCTGCAGTTAACTCCATTTTAACCCTCACATTCTTCACCTGAGGTCAGCTTCATAACTATTATCTCAGAAGAACGCACACTATCAACAGCTTTTCCCCTCTGCCTCGCAGCACTGATGTACGATACTGCCTGCCACTTGAGAGGGTCAAAATTACTCTACTTAAATGCAACCTGCTTGGCAGCAGAACTGATCCAGGAAATGAATGAAAGTTATGAAACTCCACCATGTGGACCCTGCTCCCTCTGCCCTTCAAACCCTCCAAGGAAATAAGGCACACGCTGAAACAACAGACTTCACAGGCATAAATTACCCAAAGCACGCACAACAACTATCATTAGCAGAGACACTAAAGGTCTCTCAGAAAAGAGGTGGACCATTTCTAGAAGACAGCTCTTGCTTAGAGCTCTTCTAGAGTGTGTGGAATTTCTTTTCTTCCAGTGAGCAGCATACTTGGAACTGCTTCATTAAAAAGGACCTTCTCCAAGGCCACTGACTCCATTCATTAAAATATAGAAATGTGGGAATGAATCCCATGCAAAGACAGTTTGTTAACTGCTTAAGACAAGCAGTAAAAAGCAGCTTTAAGGTGAGGCTCTGGGTAGCTGCCTTACAAAATTTGTATAATCACAGGATGGTTGAGGCTGGAAGGAACCTCTGTAAATCATCTACCCCCCAACCTTGCTCCCGCACAGACACCTAGATGTGGCTGCCCAGGACCGTGGCCAGGCAGCTTTGGAGTATCTCCAAGGATGGAGATCTCTCCAGGCAACCTGTGCCAGTGCTTGGTCACCCTCACAACGAAAAAGTTTTTCCTTCTGTTCAGACAGAATATTTGACTTTTGAAATACCATTTCCTGGAGTAAATAATAAACAAAAATATTTACGGTCAATACCTGATATTTCAAATGCATTTTTATGGTTTTCACTGTCTTCTAGCTTTGTGATAGTCATTCCTGTCATTGGCAGTTTTCCCTTAAAAAAAAAAACAAATAAACAATCAGTAACATCAAAGTTAAATCATTACCAAGAATATCAGAATATATAAACTTCAAGCTCTGAACATACACAGTAAACTGACAAGCACATACACACTGATGTGTTTGAAAACATTTAAAAATGCACAGAAACACCTCACAATGGAAGTTTTTAATATGCCCAACTTCTGCAAATGACACCTCTGACTTTAATGAGTCTATTTGATACCTGTGTAGGCTATCAAATCTATACAAATGTCACAGTGGTCATTCATCATAACCTCAGTTTCTTGGAACTGAGACCTTCAGGGTCACCCATATTACATGATTAGATGCTATGGTGACTCATCTTTAAGCACATTTATTTGCAAACTGTTTGGTTAGTTCTCAAAATAAGGTTTCTGGTACATGTAGATTTAGAAATTAAGATTTCACTAAACAAACACATCAACTATTTACTGAAAATTAATGTCTCTAATAACCCCACTACTAAATTCACTCACAGAAGATTTTTGGGAAATAAAACAATAGCAGTAAACACACTTTTAAATTTGTAAAGCTTCAGAAGAACACAATTTTGCAGAAGATAACCTCTCATTTTAAACCCAGTGAAGCTGGGGAAAAAAAGTCAGTTTAGGATAACTTTCTGACCCTTTAGAAACACAGAAGAATAGGTAAGATTGCACATTGTCAGGATGAAAGGGTTTTCCAAAAACGCAACTTTATTATTAAAGTACTTTAAGAGAGATCTTATATTCTCCTGCACAGAAACACTATTCAGCACATGCTGGCAGAATTGCAAATACTGTGCACTGTGGAATTTTGGCTTCAACGGAGCGGAAAAAAAAAAAAAACTCCACAGCTTTTTTTCCCCCCCTTTTTCTTTCCTAA
>Ga0065711_1035404_pt1 | contig 22374 bp, 37 predicted proteins | sample Hoacrofraction12_FD_59098 | JGI IMG/M metagenome (GOLD analysis project Ga0065711, IMG submission 59098) | Hoatzin crop microbial communities from Cojedes, Venezuela - Epithelial fraction 12 v2 (version 2) | ecosystem: Host-associated > Birds > Digestive system > Esophagus > Crop | place... | reverse complement strand
CTCTCAGCCTTCTCTTCTCCAGGCTGAACAAGCCCAGCTCCCTCAGCCTCTCCTCGTAGGAGAGATGCTCCAGTCCCCTCATCATCCTCATAGCCCTGCGCTGGACTCTCTCCAGTAGCTCCTCACACCTTGTCCTGCTGGCCCTCGTGTCACCAACTCACTCTGAACTCATGCCCACCTCTTCCTCGCTGCAGAAGACACCAAGCCTGGGCTGATAGCACGCTGCGCCGTGCTCCCCACATGCCTGAAGGTGCCATGGAGCTCAGACCAGCAGCCAAGGGACAGCTGAGGGACATCCCTGGGAGCCGCTGGCTCTGGCAAGGAGGATGTGGCAGCCCTCTGCCACCCGTCCCCAGGCTCAAGGAGGTGTTGCCCTGTGCCCATCAGCCCTGCGGTTGCTCCTTGGCAGCGGAGGGTCCCACGGGCACCATCCAGCAGCTTGTTGCTGCCCTGTGGCTCTGGGGAGAGCGTGGGTACCCCCCCCAGGAGAGGCTTCTGCTCTCCCATGTTCCTGGCAGTGAGTCTCAGCATCTCCAGGGAGTGTCCCCCACTGCGATCTTCTCCCCAGGCCCCTGGTGGTGGCACACGGGTCAGGGAGACGGTGGGGCAGGCCGTGTCCCCTGGGCAATAAAGCCGGAGGGTGTCCATGGCGTGTTGGGGAGGATTGCTTGGGTCCGCTGGCCTCCTGGCTCCCCACCACAAGGGGAAGGAAGGGGCAGGCTGGGCCCCAGGAGGACCCCCCGAGACCCCCGCGTTTCAGCAGCGGGTGGAAAAGGCTTCCCCAGGGGCAGGGCTCGAACCCCGGGCACTGGAAGCCCGGCCGGGCAGCCGGGTCCCTGGGCACGGCTGAGCCCCAGGCTCAGCTCGCGACAGGGCGCAGGCTGAAGGCTCCGGGTCTGCCAGGCAGCGGTGGTCTCCCTGGCTTGCCCCGTGGCAGGGGCTGCTCCCCGGCATGGGGACGTCTCCGTGGGATGCTGTGCCCAGGAAAACAAAAGGGCTCGGCAGCACCCGGCACTCGTGACTGTGCCGCGGAGGAATGAAGCTGGGGCAGGTGATCAGCGAGGGTGACCCGGTGCCTCCTGGCTGGCACGCTGCTCCTGCCTGCCCCGGGGCCACGGCACGGCGGGGTGACGTGACGAGGGGGATGGGGCACGCAGCCACCCTGACCTCGCTGGCCCGCGGGCCGAGGTAGAGCAGCCATGTCTGCGACAGTCTGCCACCACCTCGTCACAGGGGACGGCTTGATGCCAGGCACCGGTCTGCAGTGACGAGGACCTGGGGGTGGCTGTGTGGCGGCAGGCTCTGCCCTGCTCCCGCAGCGCCTGGCGTTTGTGCCAGCCCACGTGTGCCGTGGATGTGGCTGGCTTGGAAAAGTACCAGCACCAGGCAAATGGGTGCCCCGTTGTTGGCCTGGGGCTCCTCTGCCAGCACAGGGCTCAAACCAGCGCGAGGACACCCAGACAGGGTCCCCAGGACCCCAAGAGCCAGAGGGGCAAGAGCCACCAGACGGTAATTCCCCAAAGGCACCCCACGACCCTGCCCTGCCCCTGTCCCATGTCCCCGGGGGGTGAACGCATCTGCCTGTGCCAGGCACTGGGGACATGGCGGGGAAGGGGCCACCACGGCTCTGCAGCCTGTCCCAGACCTCCCCCCAGGCAAGAACCCACCCGTCCTGACCCAGAGAGCAGCAACACTCCGACACCTGCCTGCTCCCTGCTCTGTCCCCGTGCAGACCCCCGTCCCCACTCGAGTCCCGCTCCCATCGTCCTGGTCACCGGGTCCTTCCCCTCCTCTGGGGAGAAGCCGTGCCCGTGCCGGAGTGGGCAGCGACCCGGCGATCCGGACGTGGCCAAGGCACCTGCTGGGCACGAGGGCTGGGCTGCCCTGAGCGGGGTCTGCCATGCGGGCAGCGTTCCCGGCGCTTGGCCGCGGGCAGAGCCGCGGGGAGGGATGCGCAGCCCCCGGGCTTGGCGCCGGGAGCCGAGCGAACCCACCGCTGCGGCAAACAACCACGAGCCGGGCAAACAGCAGCGAAGAAAACACCCCGCGAAGGCGGTGTGGGTGAAACTCTGGGCACCGGCGGGGCGAGGGCTCTGACAATGATTAAACTGGCCAGCCCAGATTTCCCGGCAAGGCAGCGCTGGGCTGGGACCCAGTGGTTCATATTATGCAAATCACCTGGATCTGGGAGCATGAACGTTTCGGGCTGGAATTCCCCTCGGGCCGCCGGATCGCGTTACGCCGCCCGCGCTATAAAAGCGTCGGCGCGGGCAGGGCTGGCCCATCGGCACCAGCCTCCCCGGGCCCATGAGCAGCGGCTAGCGGCCGCGCGCCGTGCCCCCTCGCCGCTCTCCGGATTAGCTGCCGCTCTCGGGAGCGTCGTCGTCGCGGAAGGTACCGGAGTGTTTCCATCGGGGGCCTTCTGCCGTCCCCCGGCTCGGGACAGCTGCTCTGCTCCTCTCCCCACGCGCCTTCGCTCTCGGGGGATGCGCTTGGTCTTTATTCGCTCCACGCCTGTTCTCCCACCGCGGCTGCCGGTGCTTTCGGGGGTCAGCGAGACGGCGGGCTCTCAGGGCTTCCCTCCAGCCCCTGGGTTTGTCCAGCGAACAGCAAGATTCGGCTTCTTGTGGCAGGGGCTTGGTGCCCTCCCGGCTGCGGAGTTACTGGGACGCGCTGCTTGCGACTGGGCGAGGGGACTGGAGCTGCCGTGGCGGGGGTCCCTGCGGCGGGCAGCAGGCTGTGCCGTGGGGCTGGGGGAGCGCTCGCCGGCCCCCTGCGAGGGGCTGTGCCACGCCGCACTCCGCCAGCTGCCCGCTCGCTGGGGACGGGGTCTGCGCAAGTGGGGTGACGCCGTGTCCCCGCCGTGTCCCCGTCCCAGCCTCGGTGGCTTCCAGCCGCGGGGCGGTGGTGAGTCAGGCCCCAGCCCCGGCCGCGGGTGCTGGGCGGGTGTCGTTGACCGGAGAGGTGACGATGGGTGGAGGGAGGGAGAGCCCAGCCTCACCCAGTTGGGTGCTGGGGCTGTGGCGGGCGCTGCGGGCTGGGGTCCCCCCGCCTGCACGGGGCCGGGGCTCACTGTTGTCTCTCGGCACAGAGCTCGATGGCGGGATCTTGCGAGATCAGCAACATCTTCTCGAACTACATCAGCGCCATGTACCAGCCGGACGAGGTGCAGCCGACCCTGGACGTGCTGGGACCCCCCGGGGACGGCGGCAGCCTGGGGCTGAGCCTCCCCAGCAGCCAGCCCCCAGCACAGGGCACCGGTAGGACCGGGGCAGCGGTGGGGGCTGCAGAGGGGCCCCAGCGCGCGAGGCAGCAGCCAGGCAGCACGACTGTCTTGGGAGAACGTTGTAAGGTCCTTGTCCCGCTGGGGCAGGTCGAGAGCTTCCACTGTGCCTCAGTTTCCCCAGGGGTGTGTTGGCTGGAGGGTCGCTGGAGGAGGCCCTGAGTGGCACAAGGTGCTTGGAGCATGTCCGATGCGTAGAGCAGACAAGGGAATCGCCGCCCTCCTCCCCCAGCACATCCCTGGGGATGGACCCAGGGGTCACCAGGAGAGCAGTTTGAAGTACAGTCTTGGTGTCAGGGGTCCCAGCCGGCTGGTAGGACCATCATGGGGTGGCCCTGCCATGGGGAATGCAGCAGCAGAGCAGGGCGGATCCCAGCACGGACGGGACAAGCGGCACCAGAACAAACAGCGCAGGGAGTGTCAGGTCTCTGCTGTCCCCCAGGACAGGAGCAGGGCAGAGCTGGTGGCCCAGGACCAGGCGCTAAGGACCCGTTAGCCCCATAACCCTACAAGCGCAGGGCCCACTGTGCCCCCCGTGGTCGCCACGGGGCCAGACGCGGTGCCCGACGGCAGCCCGCGCGTGGCACTCGGTGCCGGCACGGCCACCCTGCCGCTGAGCCCCGCTCTCCGTCCCGTGCAGACAAGCCGGAGTGGTTCGGCGAGCTCCCGTACTTCTGGACCAAGGTGCAGGTGCTGGAGTGGATCAGCTACCACGTGGAGAAGAACAAGTACGACGCCAGCTCCATCGACTTCTCGTGCTGCAACATGGACGGGTACGCGCTCTGCCACTGCAGCAGGGACCAGATGCGCCTCATCTTCGGGCCCCTGGGGGACGAGCTCTATGACCGCCTGCACGAGATCAGTGAGTGTCCCAGCGTCCCCCTCATCCCTACGCCTGGCAGCTCAAACCATAAGGCTGAGACCCCCCTCCCAGCCCAGGACCCCCAGCCCCCGGGCGCTGTGGGGGCTGCCCGGGGGGGCCGTGCAGCGGGACGGGGCGGCGCAGACCGGAGTCCAGGTGGGGCTGGGCTTGGCTCCCAGTACGCACCATTCCCCTCCACGCCATGTGAGCATCGCTAATCCCAGTCCCCCCGCCCCTGCAGCCTCTGACGAGCTGAACTGGATCATTGACTTGCTGGAAAAAGAGGATGCGACTTCCCAAGAGACCCTCCTGGACTGCAGCCACCTGGGTAAGAGAAGACCCTCAGCCGAGCCTTCTCCCCAGGGACCACGAGCTGGTGCAGGCAAGGCTAACTGCTTCTTCTCCACTCTGCCCCTTCCAGAGCTGGGAAACCCCTGTGCCAAGGACTCCCTGGAGGACACGAAGCCCACAAACCCTTTCCTATCCACAGACTTCACCTACTTGCCTGGTGCCATGTCCCCAGGCAGCTCCGATGTCTCAGGTCAGTGTTTTGCCCGGCGAAAAGGTCCCTTGGCTTGTGCTGATCCGACAAATCAGTGGGGAACAGCCCCACTGCCAAGGGTGGGTCTGGGTCTCACACCAGGCTGCCTGCAGGTGCCCGGGGTGGTGGTGGGGAACCCAGGGGAGAGCATCTCCAGATGCCAGCAGCTGGTGGTCCAAGCCCCGTCCCTTTGCCTCTCAGGGCCTGTGATGTCCCACAGCCCCAACTCCCAGGACTCCGGTGGAAGTGACCTCGACCTTGACGCTGCGGAAGCAAAGCTCTTCCCTGACGGTGAGTTGTTCGCTGCCCGCCGGGAGCGGGGAGAGGGGGGCTTGCTCCCGGGCCTTTCCAGCAGCCGCAGAGCGCGTCCTGCCTGGGGGTTTAGGGACAACGCCTCAGCCTCCATCCCCACGCTGGGAAGCAGGGAGGGGGCTGGTTTTCCGTGCGCCCGGGGTCTGTTTCTCTCCACTGAGCGTGGCGATGGTGCGGGCTCTGGGGCAGAGCTGGGGCAGCCGGGACAGAGGTGAGCGTGGGGGGAAGGGGCAGATGGTGGCTGAGGGCTGCAGCCAGAGACCCTGGGCACTTAAAGCTGTGTTCGGTGTTGATCCCAGCTGGAGGTGATACTGGGAATAGTAGGGGTGCAAGGAAGCAGCAAGGTCTGGGGACGAGCAGCATGCTGCCCAGTGGCGTGGATGAGGGTGGGATGAGGCTGGAGGGCACGGGAGATGGTGCTCTCAGGGGCACGGTTCCTGGAAAGAGGTCACAGCCTCCAGTCTCTCCCCCTGCCCCAACCAGCTCTCCCCTGTGCTTCTGCTCCGGAGGAGAATGTCTCTGTGCCCAGGGAGGGGGGAGCTGCAGCCCAGCGGGCTCTGCGCAGCGTAACGCGTCCCCTCGTCTGTGTGCACAGATGGCTTTGCAGGGAGCAAGAAAGGGGACAGCAAACACAGCAAGCGGAAACGGGGACGGCCCCGAAAACTCAGCAAGGAGAGCAGAGACTGCCTGGAGAGCCGGAAGAGCAAGCACTGTACGTGGACCCTCCAGCCTGGGAGCGTGGGCTCCCTCTCCCCGCTTGGCTCCATGTGGGGAGGTGGGACGAAGGCCCGTATCTGCTGGCCATGCCCCTTGGCGGGGGGGGTAGGGAGGTCCAAAGTGCAGGGACCTGCAGGACCTTCCCAACTCTACAGCTTGCTCTGCTCTTCCAGCCCCAAGAGGCACCCACCTGTGGGAGTTCATCCGGGACATTCTGATCCACCCCGAGCTGAACGAGGGGCTGATGAAGTGGGAGGATCGGCGGGAAGGTGTCTTCAAGTTCCTGCGCTCAGAAGCAGTGGCTCAGCTCTGGGGCCAGAAGAAGAAAAACAGCAGCATGACCTACGAGAAGCTGAGCCGAGCCATGCGGTGAGTGCCGTCCCCTGTCCCCGGCGGGGATCTGCCCCACAGGGCTGGGTCAGACCCACCAGGGATGACCCCCCACAGCATCTCCCTGCATCCAGAGCCCCGATTCCACTTCCACCTCCTCCAGATATTACTACAAGCGAGAGATCCTGGAGAGAGTCGATGGGCGACGGCTGGTGTACAAGTTTGGGAAGAACTCCAGCGGCTGGAAGGAGGAGGAGGTGCTCAACAGGAACAAGGAGCTGTAGGAGCCCGGGATGCGCCGGGGTCTGACAAGCCCCTTGGGGCCAGCCCCGAGCTGGGCTCCTCGGCAGGAGACTTTGCCTGCAGCTGTATCTGGAAGATGCTGCCCTGCGCAGCGTGTGGAACTCCAACCCTTGCATGGGCACGCTCGTGCGTGCTGGTGACTGCCGGCACCGAGGTGTTTAAAGCTGATATTTTGGCTCCAGTAGGTTATTGCAAACCGTGATTTCCCTCGCTGGATTCGCACCTCCGACTGGAGTCGCAGCAACGTTGGCTGTTTCTAAGCCTGGACAAACTGGGAAAAGCAGTCTGAGCGCAGCTGGCACCGCGGCGAGAGCCCTGAGGGTCTCCTGCTGCCGCCCACCTCCCGCCCGGGCAGCGGGGCAGCACCGCCAGCTCGCCTGTGACCGGGCAGACCTCGTCCCGGCCGCAGGGTCCCCCCTCCCCGATCACCGCTCGCGCCGTGGCGAAGGCACCCACTGTTGTGCGACGGGTGAGGCCCCGCTGTGCCGCAGCTTCTCGGTGTGGCGCCTGCTGAGAGAAGATGGGAACGTTGTGGAGCTTCAACCTGGCCATGGAGAGCTCTCGGGAGAGAGGACTGCGACACTCCGCATTTCCAGCCCGGCTGCCTGCGTCTGGAAACAGGCCTTTTCCCCAAAAGTAGCTTCTAATTTATGTAAGACCAAAAAAAGCACAGAATGAATGTACAGATATATTTTTTCATGAGTAAGATGTTCCCGTGTGACAGTGTGCATTGCAGGGCGCGCGCGCGTCCCGTGGCGGGGGGGATGCTCAGCTGGACTGAAGCCATGTCCCGGGGGCACAGACCGGCTCTGTGTCAGCCACGGGAGGGGGACGCCAGCCCCGGCACCCAGCAGGTGCCTGTGGTTTCCTCCTTTCCAAATGGGAACATGAGAGGAATAAATTGTTGTTTGGTTGGGTTTTTTGTACCTCTCTGTCATTGTGTTTGTTTTTCTGAAAGATGTGGTGGGGAACAGACTGGGCCGTCCCATTGCATGAACCCTGTCTGCCACCATCCTCTTGCCTGCCATGGCCTGGACTTGCCTGGTCCTCCTAGCATGGGGTCTTCCTTAGGATGAGGTGGGCTGCTTGTCCCTGGGCTGGTGGGAGTCAGATCCTGAGGCCTTGTCTCAAAGCCAGACATGCAGGGGCATCGTACAAGTGCTCCCAAACGTTGGCCCTTCTGAGGACCCTCCAGAAATTCAGCCTTGGCACTTGCCTTTGCAGGAGGGCTTTCCCGAAGCACTGGCTCCAAGTCAGAAGCAAATTCCTGGTCCCAGAGCCCAGTCTGCCATGGTCTGGTGTGGGGGGTCCACGTTAAGGTCCCCAGCCTGACTGAGGGTCACGGGCTGTGGGAGGACCTCCGGCCCCTCTCTGGCCAGTGCTTTCTTCTGAGATGCGAAGGGACATCAAGGGACACCAAGGGACATTGCACAGGCACTGCAATATGTTTAAGGCCTGCTCGTCTTCCAGTCTTGCTATTTGGGAGCCTCTTCTAGGACTTGGGTGCCTCTCAATGACCACATCTTCTGGGTGTGGGACTGCTAAGGCCTGGCAGCTTGGGCAGCCCAAACACACCGTCTGACCCCATGTTGCTCAATGGCACACCAGCCGTCTCCAGCTAGCCCAGACATGAGGAGGCAGAGAGGGTGCCCCAGGGGTGTTGGGAGGACCTCTCCAACCCACAGGATACGGCTGTGGGCAACAAGAATGAATTCAAGGGGTTGGAGGCCAAACAGGCTCTCAGATATGTTCCCACCATGAGCTTGGAAAACAGTGGTGGATGCCTCGCTCCCGGTTGGTGTGCACTGCCTGCCTTTCATGATGAGTCTTTCTGAACACTGCTGGGCACCGGAGGATCTGGTTGCCACCCTGACCTTTTGTTGGCGTATGGGACCCTGCTGAATGTGGGAATTCAGGGGACAGCACTGCTTACCTCCTGTTCACCCTGAAGGGGAAAGTCCTGGGGACCCCTCCTTTGAGCTTGGAGCTTGACCAGGTCTGGGAAGCCCAGGCAAAAGCAATGCCACATCCTTCTGAATGGTTTTAGCCAGTGCTTGGAGTGACCAGCGCGGCGGTGAGGGGAGCTTTTGGGATGCTGCTGGCCAGTAAGGGTTCCTTGCAAAGCCTGAGATGCCATTTTGGCAGGGGGACCGTTGTTGCCTGACTGCCCTTCATTACTGCCAGAGAGGTGGTACAGTTAAAAATCACCCATCCCACACTTGCAAGAGTGGGACCCCATATGAAAGAGAGAGAAGTAAGTCCTTCAAATCATGGTCTCACATGGACCATCTGTGTTGCCTCCCCGGGGCTGTCGGGCCCCCAGCTTGAGGATGAGGAAGCATCTCCACCACCAAGCCACTGCGCTGCTGGGGGAAGACCAGGATGTGGGTAACAAGGGCTGGGGGAATCACAGACCCTCCTGCAAGTCTCCCATTTTGCTTTCAGACTCCTGGTGGCCATGGCCCTAGGCACCCTACTTCCCTGCCCGTAGCCACCAGGCTGTGGGCTCAGTGGCAGCTGATGGACCTCCTGGAGATGTCACAGTGGCGTTAAGGGCACAGCCCACCTGCTTTGCCAGGGGCAGGAGGTGCCCATGGAGCAGGTCCAACCTCTTTTGAGTGGGTTCAAATGCTGTTCACATGAGGAGATGCCTTGCTGGTCCAGCCAGGAATCCTGGTCTCCTGCGGCCATGCCATGCCATGCCATGCCATGCCATGCCATGCCATGCCATGCCTTGCTATGCCCACCCTGGCAACTCAGCAAGACATAAGTGGGAGGCTGCAGTCATGCAAAATCCAGGGGATGACAAAATCATACAGAAAACCTCCATCCCTCATCTTCTAGTGTGCTGGGCTGAAGTTGTCCTGCTCTCAGATTCACACGCTGAGATGAGGCCGTCAGGGTTGCCCTGTGGTGCAAGAAGAGGTCCCAGTCCCTGGGTGTGAGCCACGAGCAGATCCGTGGTCTGCACTGCAGCCAGACCTCGGTCACGTTCCTTGCGCAACCTTCCCCAGGGAACAGGTTTTCCCGGCTGGCGTCTGCTGGCTCCAGCGAGCGGAGGGTGCTCCAGGCCCATCCCCAGCCTCCTGGAGCTGCCGCAAGGAGCAGGGTGGACGGGGTGGCAGGAGGGGCAATGCCGAGATGCTCAGGCTGCCCACGCCCGTGTGGGAGGGGGTCAGGACGGTGCTCGGTGGCGATGAGCGTGTCTAGGAAGGGGACACGGCAAGCAGGGCGAGCCCAGCCCCGGGCCAGGGCTCGCGGGAGCTGTCTGTGCTCCTGGCTGCCGTCCCTCGGAGTGTGGGGATGTGGGCGAGGTGTTTATTCTCCGTCAATAGATAACCCCGGCAGGTTGGCAGGGAGAGGGGAGCACTTTGTCACGCAGCCTGCTGCCCTGCCAAGCGCACCTTGTTTGCTCAAGCGGCTTCATTTCTTTCCCGCTGCGGTTTCTGTTACCTAACTGGCCTGGGACAATGTTTAACCAGCTCCAGCAGCAGCAGGGAACCAGTCCGCCTTGCCTCCCGTGCCCCCAGTGTCCCCACTGCCTGCCACTGCCACCCTGCTGCCATCGCCAAGCTGAGGGCACGCTGGCTGCGAGGCTTGGGGCAGAGGAAGGGGGTCCGTAGACCCCTCGGCTGGGTGGGCACCCGCTTGCCAGAGGAGGAGAAAGAAGCCAGGGGCACGGGCTGGCGGATCAGATCCTGCAGCCTCCCATGAAGTCTGCGTCTACAGGATCCTCTAGGGAGGATTGGAGGGGGTGAGCAAGGCCAGACACACACCCTCCCCCCCAACACACACTAACGCACACTTGGGGTAACACCTACAGCGACCTCCAAGCCCATATTCATACAATCATAGAATCATAGAGTCGTTAAGGTTGGAAAAGACCTCGAAGATCATCAAGTCCAACCATGAACCCAACACCACCATGCCTCCTAAACCATGTCCTGAAGGTCTCACATGGACCATCTGTGCTGCCTCCCCGGGGCTGCCGGGCCCCCAGCTTGAGGGTGAGGATAGTATTGAAGGACATGGTATTGAGCCAACCCAGTAGAGCTTCCCAGCACACTGGCACAAAAAATGGATGATTTGTGTTTTTTCAGTCTTGGAGGTGCCTGGGTTTTATGGCTGTGGCAAGCTGTGGCAGAAAATGGAGCAAAAGAAGATTTTTTCCTCCAAAACAACCTCCCCTCACACACTTACACTGGGGTCTGCTGGGAGACCTTTCCCACCAGATCACGCCAGGCTGAATGTGTTTCTGGCATGCAGTTCCCATAGGAATATCTTGGCTACCCTTCAAGTTTGAGCATTAAAGTGGGTTTTCTCTCCCCTAGAGCCCTCCCTTCCAGGACACAGGGGCCATTGCTGATCCCTGGTCTCTTTTAGGGAAGAGAAGGGCAGTTCTCCATGGCCAGAGCTTGTCCAGGACCCATGGACCCAAAGCAAGCTGCTGTGGCTGAAATACAGCAAGCATGGGAGCAGACCAAAGGGGTGAGGGGAGAGGTTTCGGCTGGGCCAGCAAGAAGGTGGCCGATATCCCACATGCCAGACCATGAACTGCCCCTGAGCACAACGGCATGACCTGATTTTCCAGCCGAGCTGGACTGTGGTCATCCTTGCAGCAGATCAGGGTGGACAGGAATGTGGTGGGGATGGGGACAGCCTGCCGGAGGCAGAGACCGCCTCCCCGGGACCCCCCGCTCTCCCTCCCGCTCCCACTCCTCTGCTTCAAGCTCCCTGCAGTCCCTGCTGTCGTTCACCCTTTCTTACCCTCCCACCTCTGGCTCAGGACGATGGGGGAGCAGGACTGAACCCCACACTGGGAGTGACTGGGGTTGAGGGGTGCCAGCTGCCTTCCCATTGCCATATCCAAGGGAGCTCCCAGTAGCACAAGGATGGAGACTGGTCCCAGCTCCAAAGAGAGGGCAGGAGCAGAGAGCCCAGGGCAGCATCTGGCCCAGCAGGCAGGTTGGCTCAAAATAGCCAATGTCTCCTTTCCTCAGGGAAAACATCTCCTTGGTGGGCATTTCTTTGGCGTGTTTCTCCCTGGGGTACCTGGTCCAGGTGGGAAGCAGCCCTTCAGACTCTGGGAACCAGCCAAAAAAAGAAAGAAAGGAGTGTAAATCGTTGGGTCTTGTCCTCCTAAAAACATCCAGGGGAAAACACCCCGGGAGCCTGTGGGAGACCTTTATTGCCACTGGACTTCTGCATCTGTGACAAGAAACTCTTCTCCCACTGGATTTCACCCGGCACTGCCCTTGCCAGTCCCTGACCAGCCCCGGGCTCGCTTCACGCCACCCCGGCTGGTATCTCCCAGGTTTCGGGACTGGCTGTACCCGGAGGAGGTGCGCAGGATTTGGCATGGACAGAACCAGGCTCCAGAGTACCTGGACTCTGCCAGGGAAATTGTGCGAGAGCGGTTCGGGCTGCCCAGCTGCTTTGGGTGCTTTTCCAGAAGCAGCTGGTGTGAAGGTGCCTGTGGAAGCCTCCTCCCGCTGGGCACGCCACCACCCCACCTGCACACCCCTGAGCCGGCCTGGGAGCAGCACGCCTCGCACGGGGGTGGCAGTGCCGGGGAGCCACCGTCCCGGGGGGCTAGGGACCCCCCGGGGACCGAGGGCATCGCCCGGGAAGGGATCTCCGCACCCACGGCAGGAGCGAAGGCTGCAGGGCAGGGTGCCAGCGCTGCAGTCCTGGGAGGGGTCTGGTGGATGGAGCTTCAGGGGCTGTGCTGGGGGGGGGAAGGTGACTCTGCGGGGGGACGTGCTGTAAGGGACGGGGGTGTTTATACCTGCGCTTCTGGAGGCTGAATTGCGTGAGGGGAGGGTTGTGGCTCAGGTGTGGTATGGAGGGCAGTCGCTGCCCAGAGGAGATGCACCCCACAGGAGCTGGGAAGGAGAGCGCTGCCGGGGGTTCGGGGCAGGCTGCTGCCATGGCAGGCTCAAACCCAGCCCAGTTTCAGGGCTGGGCTGGAATGCCTGGGGCTGGGCAGGCCCCCCAGGGCTGCGTCCCTCTGCCCCGGGGTAACAGCGGTTACCCAGGCTCCCAGACAACGCTCCCCCCCGCCTCGCAGCCCAGCAGTTTCTCTGGTAATTGCTTCCAGCAGTAGCTGCCCCGGGGGTGTCTGGCTCGCCTAGGAGAGCTACCTGCTCTGGGTAACTCATCTGTTAAAACCCTGGGCTGTTTGGTTGTTAAACAAGAGAGCGGCTGTTCCCGCTGCAGGAACGGGGAAGCCGCTGCGGTGGCTGCCTGGAACCAGAGACAGCAGGCAGGCAGCGGGCTGGGCACACCAGGGAGCACCCCGGGGCACGGGTACCACCCCAGGGCTCTGCCTGCCTGTGCCTAGCTTCCCCTCACCCTGTGGTCAGGCACTGCGTTCAAGCTTCTGCATCCCACCCACCCCTTGCCTCCAGCCAGAGCTCCTCATGTCCATACTAGGAGAGCCTCCGCTTGCCTCCCGGGCACGCCAGCAGATCCAGGATGGGGCTGGAGGGTTCAGGCTCCCCGGACAGTTGGGTCCTCGTTGCCCCCGTGGGGATTCAGCACCAAGCGTTTTCCTCGCAGCCCGGGAGCAAACCAGACTCTGCCCCGTCACCCGTGGGGAGGGATCGCCCCAGCCCCATCTGCTCTGTGCTGTTCTTGCTGCTTCGCGGGCACCAGCGCTCTGCGTGCAGCTTGGCCATGCCACACGCGTGGCTCCTGCTGGCCGTGCCGGCTGGTCCCTGCTCCTCAGGAACAGGCTTTGGGACCTGCTCCTAGCCCAAAGCTTTATTCGCACCCAGGTCTGACAAAACTGCATCTCTGCATCCTCCCCAGCTCGTCTTCCCTGTGCAGATGCTTCCCCTCCTGCAGAAAATGCCAGATCCTGGACTGCCCAGGTCAGGAGAGATGTTCAGCCCTTGCTCTCTGGCACCCGCAGAAGAGTGGCACTGGTGGGTCTTCTTGGGTGGATGTCTCCCAGCTTCCTCCCTTTCCTTCCCTCCACCACTGCCACCAAAAATCCCAGTTCTGTTTCATTGTGAAACAAGAAGAAATGTTAATCACATTCTTGTTTTCTGGCCAACTCTACCCTTTGTTATCCACCAAACACGGCACGGAGCCTGGCACTGCACCAGCTTGCAAACGGAGTCACTGGGCAGACAGTGCAAGCTGGAAAGTCCAGGAATGAGAGAGCACGAACTGAAGGTCTCAACTGAGCTCACAGCACCAGCGGCAGGTTGGCAGATGCTGAAGAGGCTGCCCAGGTCTACTGCAGCCTAGCTCCTGAGATCTTCTACCTTCTCACAGGCCATCACACACCTCTAGCTCTTCTCCCCGCTTCCTGCTGAGAAGACCATACAGAAACAAACCCAGGAGCCCTCTGTTAAACCATCAGGATGTGTTCTCCTGAAAGCCCTGTGTCCTGGAAAGGTTTCCACCAGGCTGAGTGATGCGAGCACAGTTGCAGACACTGCAGCTGTGGGACGTGGGGGACAGGGCGGTGTTAACTCATGGGCTGCAGCTCCCAGCTGATATTTTCTTCCCTCCAGCTGGCACATATTCCTTTCACAGTGAGGTCTCCAGTGACACTGATCTCCTCCATTTGTTGCTCACCTTCCCACCCAGCCGTGGCCACATGCTAACCTTGAAGTTTTCAGCTGAGCATCCAGGTAGTAAATTGAGGTGTCTGAGCCCACCAAACCATTTTGGGTACATTCTGGCCCCAGTTCAGCAAGGCACTGGTCATTGAGCTACTCTTTGAAAGCCGCGGTTTTGAAAGCCGGTGTGGCAAGGACATTGCTCCTGGCCTGACCTGCCTTGCTGCAGCATGGCAGTGTGTGAGCAAGGCTGTCCCAGCTCGCTGCCTTCCCCTGCTGAAGCACCTCGTGACAGAGCACATGCACACATGCAGTCAGAGAGGAAGGAAGAGGGGAACCAGGTGGTGGAGAGGGAATGAAGATGAGGAGCACTGATGTCCAAAATGCCTGAGAGAAGATGCAAGGGAGTGGGGAGAGCTGGAAGACAGAAGGTGACCACCCCACTGCAATGCCACATTCCTGGTTGCCTAAAAAGCCAGACACATGGAGAACCATTTGCTGAGCATTTCGGGGTGTCCATCAGGCCTGGATGAAGAGTGCAACCTCTCTCTGGGTGCTCCAGGAAGAGCTCTGGGGGTTCCCGGCATCCAGCACCTGGTATGGCGTGAGGGCTGCCAATGGCCAGCTATGTTAAAAGAGCACCTCGTGGGGACGTGGAAACCATCACACAGCCAGTGCGTCACTCTGCAGTGGCCCAGGGAGGTCTGGACTGCCATGGCAATGGACAGGAGCATCACACCCCTCCTGTGTCTATTTCTGGCAGGGCTCAAGGGGTCGGTGAGCAGAGAGGGAGGACATGTGTCACGAAATGTCCAGCCTGCTGTATGGTATGGTATGGTATGGTATGGTATGGTATGGTATGGTATGGTATGGTATGGTATGGTATGGTATTTGCCAGATTTCCCTGCCTGCTGGCCCTTGAAGTTGACGGCTGGGCCAGTGGGGACATCCCCCATCTCAGCCTCTTCCGAAGCACCTGGGTAAGTACAGCAGCAGAGAGCATAGCTGTGCCGCAGGGCAAGGTGACCCCCGCCAGCCCAAGTGATGTACCCTGCCACTGGCCATGAATATCAGAAATTTCCAGCTGCCTGGTGTGTCTGCACCGCAGAGACGGGGATGACGGTGCCCTGCTGAACTGTGGGCACGCCCGCTGAGCACGGGACGTGCTCTTGCGTCAGCTGTGCTCTTCTCCAGAGCCCCAGGGCAAAGGTCTGCTCAGCGTGGAGGTGGCAGAGCTCCCTCCATCTCCAAAGGATGGGGTGAGCCAGGGAGATGAAGATCTTGGCTGAGGTGAGCGGAGAATTTAGTCCTGGTGATCCCAACACAGCCTTTGAGGATGTCCCTTCACATTGGTCTGTCTGGGGGGCAAATCCCCTTGCCCAGACTTTCTTGATTCAGGGCACTGACCCCTAAGGTGGCAGGGTCTTTGCTGTCACAACACGTCCCAGGGCAAGGTGACCCCATCTGCTGATCAACTCCGGTGGCCACACTGTCCATGCAACAGACGCCAGTCTCAGCTGGGGTTTATCCAGCTGCCGATGTGCTGTCATCATGGAGTAATGTGGTGGCAGCTCCTGAGGGATCTTCAGGCTCTCCAGAGTGCTCCTCTAGTTTTTGCCTTTAGGACTGCAGGCGAGCAAGTCCAGGCTTGAGCCTGCTTTCAGGCTAAGGGTGGGTCCTACAAGAGGATCTCATTGCTCCAGGCCTTTCTAAAATGAGCTGAGTTTCAGAGTATGCTTTGTGAGAGCCATGTCCACCACTGCCATTACATATTTCAGGGGGCCAGCAGGATTAATGGATGAGAAGCCCAGTGCCTGAGCCATAGGGAGGTGCTGCTGAGCTTGAGGGGGTACAAGGACTTTGCGGCCAGGTCCTGCGGGATGAGACCATAGAGCATGTTCACCAGCTGCACTGTCCTGATGAGCTCTGCATGCCCCAGCACCGTACCCCACCAGTACCATCTCTGCACCTGCACTAAGCACCGCTCCCTGCGTTAGTGGCACCAAGCACTTTCTGGTGCATGAGCAGCATCTGATACTGTGGCCACAGCACGGCTGGCGCCCATCAGGGCATCTACACAGGCTTCCAGATGTGGAGATGCCAGAGCTGCTGGGTGTCCCCATATTCTTCCTTGTAAATTCCCAGTGTACCCAGACAAGCAGAGCAAGACCTGGCTCTGCCTGGCGTGAGGTGGTGCCTTTCTGGGGTGTTGGACTTGTCAGGATCCAGGGGCACGGTGGGCAGCAGGTCCACCAGGATGGGCAGCAGGTCCACAAGGATGGACAGCCCCAAGTCAGCCTCTGCCAGTGGCCAGGATGGTCTGGGTAGGATCTGTAGGGACGGGTGGGCACTGACTTTCACAAAGGTGTGTAGGGGAGGCTCTTCAGCTTCCCCACACCAACAGGGTGGTGGGACTCAAGTTCAGGAGACCCTGCTCCAGCCGTGGGAATGGGAGGGAGAGGGTCCCAGGATGTGCCTCGGGGGTTCCCTGAACACAGCAGGAGAGGAGATGGGCACATAGAATGGCTGAGTATTTGTGGGGTGCAGTCCCTCCCCGTGGGCACGCTCCAGCCCCGAGGCTTTCCAGGGTCCCCGGTGCTGGGACCCCTTCCCACACCATCCCAGCGAGCTGGTCCCAAGGGTGTCTCTAGCCGCCGGCAGGTCCCCAGCCTTTGTGCGGAGACCCATCCCTCCCGCATCCTCCCTTCCCAGAAGTGACGGTGGCAGGCGGTGGCAGGCGGCCAGCCCCACCTGCCCGACAGGTAGAGCAAGGGTGGGGGCAGCTGCTGGCACCCGCTGCCTGCACCCTGCCCCAACGTGCCGGGGCCCTGCCAGGCATCGCCCCGCCGCACCGGGCAGGGGGATCGGTGCCCCGGGCTCTGCCCCTGGTGTGGAGGGGAGCGGGAGGCGTGGGGATACCCCGCACCGTGGCGCGTTACGCACGAGCACCCTCAGCTGCGCACGCGTGAGGGCGCAGGCGGGGGCTGTGCGGGGACAGACACGCTCGCAGGCGTACAGATGCGCACAGATGCGGGCAGAGTGTGTTGCACCGGTAAACAGTCGGAAACGCAGATACAGAACAGGCGCGTGACCAGCGTGATGGCTACGGACGCACTCGGTTGCACACCGGCACGCACGGAGTGTTGCACGCCCACGGGCACACGCAGCGTGCGTGAGCTGCACAGACTGCGCGCCGCGTTGCTCACGCACGTCAGCGGTTACACACACGGTTACTCGCATGCTGTTACTCACACAAGCCCCCACACAGCTCCTCGCCCGTGGGCACACACCCCCCCGCAGACAGGTTGGTAGCCCATTGCACTTGCGTCCCATGCCCACCACCCGCAGAAGATGCCCAGGAGCCCCCTGGACCCCAGCCCCACTGTGGCCAGATGCTAACTCCTCAGCCTGCCTTCTTGCTCCCAGCTCCCTGGGCTGGGAAGGGCTTTGGGATGGGCAGAAATCCCTGCGAGGTGCCGATGGGGCCGAGGAATCACAGCAATGTGTCATGCCCTGCTCCAGCCCCGGGCCAGCTGGATGCAACCGGCAAGGGCACCTGAGGGTACGGGGTGAGTGCTCCCTGTTTTGGGACAGCAGGAACCTCACGCCCTGCCTGGTGAAGGTGCAGGCAGACCCTGGGTGGACTCTCACCCATCCCTGGTATTTTGGCAAGAGGTGGCAAAGCCAGGCTTGTACCTGCGGGAGTGCTGGCCGGCACCCGGCACGCTGCCTGCCCTGGCACCCATCCACCCTGCGTGTCCCCAGCAGTGACCATGAGGGCCCGTTCAGGGCCCGGACGGGCAGTGTCAAAGGGCTGTGTGATCGCACACTGGTTATTTTCGTAGTTTCAGTCCCCAGGGTCCCACTGGTGACTTGAGCTCAGAGCCGCAGGGACACGCTCGCCCAGGTTCAGAGACCCCCAGCACTCAGCTTCTCGGGAGCTGAGGGTCACAAACTGCCTCCAGGACCTGGCCGGGCCACTCCAGCCCCGGGCGACGAGCCTCAGCATCCTGCCCGGCCACTTGCAAACAAGCCAAACAGCTCCAAGTCTCCCAGCCCGGCTGCAGACACCTCAGCCCCCTCAGAAGCAAAGCAGAGGCGTGGGCTGTGCCTCTCCTCCGGGCAGAAGGAGGGTCCTGTGTCCTCCTGCTGCTCCTGCTCGTGAGATGTGACCCAAAGATCCCGTGGGGCCAGCACCTCCCCTCCCCTGCCCGTGGGTGCTGCCGAAGCTGCTCCAGTGCCACGCAGCTGCCCAGACAGAGAGGAAGGTGGGCACCCCTCTGCCCCACAAGCCGACCACAGTGGGTCCTTCACGCACCAGGCTGGTTTTTATCTCAGTTTGCCCAGGCAGAGGCCACCAGGCGTCCCTGGGGCGGTGGGCTGAGCAGGACACGTGGGTCCCAGAAAGCAGGGGTAGGGTGATAGAGCTCAGTTGGAAGGAAGCAGCAACCAGGTCTACGACGGGGCAGACGCGCTGGCCGGGGTTCAAAGCAGATGACTGCAGCTGGGAGGCGAGGAAGGCTGCGGGCGCAGCGTAGCAAGAGGTGACTCGGCACCGCGCAGACATCCAGGCTGGGCTGCTCGCTCGCAGGGCAGGAGACCAAACGCTCACCCCGGCTCTAGAGCAGCCCTTTGGGACCCGAGACGCAGAGCCTACAACGGCCTCCAGCTTGATGCCCCCCTGTCCCCAAGCAGTGAGAGCAAATCCCATTTTTTTCCGAGAAAGCTGGGCGGGGAAGGGGCCCTTGGCTGCAGCTCCCACGGCCCCGTGATCGTCCCGCATGGTCCCCGGGGTGGCTGTGGGCTCGTTTCGCGGTGGTTACCCTCCTCGCGGCGTGCCAGCGGCTTTGTCATGAGGTGAGAGGAGGAGTGGGAACGGGTTATTCAAGGTCTGCGGGGCCCAGGGCAGGCGCAGGGGAGCGCGGGAGCTGAGGGGGTCTGGGGGTACCAGAGCAGGGCGGGCAGGGTGCAGCCCCCTCCCCTTCCCACGGGAGCTCGGGGGAGGTGGAGGCTCGGGAGCCCAGCACCAGGCACTGTGGCGTGGCCACGGGGCACGGATGGGGGGAGCGGCAGCTTTGCCCACGCCTACAAGGTGTGGCAGAGAGGCTGAGCAGTCTGCAGGGCACGATTATCATCGAGGCCGGAAAAGGCGGGTTGGGGTCAGGACGGGTCACATATGGGTCAGATTGGGAGACCTGACCCGGATGGGATCAACAGAAACCCCCTGTGATGGGTTTTGCAGCAAGAAAGCATCCCTCCGCCGCCTGGGACAGGACCTTCTTCCTTGTCAGTCCATGTGTCCCTCTCTGTCATCTTCCCGACCTGAGAACCAGTGGGTTCAACGTCCCCTGATGCACTAGAACATTTTCCACAGCCCCAGAAGTCCCGTCCTGCCCTCCCCCAGCTCTCCTTTGCCACCTGGTCACCAAACTGGGCAAGCCGCTTTCGGTGGAGCGCGCAGGGAGCAGGCGCAGCAGCCCTTCTGGTCTGTCGCCCCACGGCACTGGACACCCTGGGCACCTTGGAGACCTGGCGATGCTTCACGGGAATCTGTTCCTCCTCTTCCTCTCCAACAGCCGCTTTTCCCACTGGGACATGCCACGGCCACAGCCCCTGCGGACCCCGTGCCACTTGGGAGGCTGCCGTGCTGCCTTCTCTTCCCCTGCACCATCCACCCCCCCTCTGCCCCCGCAGACCCCTCGCTGCTCTCGCGCACGCCCCAGCCCTACACACCCCACCCCACCCCTTGCACCCATCTTTTCCGTGTGCCCGTGTGCGCACACGCGCGTGCCAGCCCCCGCGGCTGCCTGCTGCTTCTCCCCTTCTTGCTCTTGGGATCCCATAAGCGCAGTGAACCTGCAAGCACCCGTCTCCTCCTCCCGGGGTGTGACCCGGCGTGGGCGGTGGGATCCAGCCCCAGGCAGGGTAGCTCAAAGCACGTGCCTGCAGGTTTCGGCAAGCCCGGGGCTCTTTACTGAAAACAAAACCTAAGAGAAACAGAGGGAAGCAGCATCCCAGGTACCATGATTCCCCCCCCCACCCATGTCCCTTCCTGCTCTGCCCCTCGGGCTGGTTTGGGTGTTGGAGGGGGTCGTGGCTGCTGACCCAGAGGGTCCCCTTGGAGGAGTCAGGTCTGGAAACCTGGTACCACATGTGGTCTGTACAGAGAAAATTTGGCCTCAACCAAGGCCTCCAGAAAACAGAGGAGGGGCCGGGGAAGCACTGTGAGAGCTGAGGATGCTCCCAAGGTCCACGGACCCCACGGCCGCAGAGCCAGCCCTGCCACCAGCACGTAGATGGATGCCAGCGAGGGGCCAGGCTGGTCATGCTGCCCTCGGCTCCATCCCCAGCCCAGGACAGGGACCCAGCAGGGGACCATGAGTGGTTCTTGCTCCAGCTGCTTGGCTGGGAAATGATGGCAGCTCCTTCCTGCCCTGATGGTGGGCAGAAATTTTCTCTTTCCCAACTGAAATATGGCCACAGACACTGTTGTACATTCACTTCTCCTTGTGCGACCTTTGCCCACAGCTGAAAGAGCCTTGTGAGCCTGTGTGAGTCCATCAGACAGGGCTTCACCCAGACCCCAAGACCTGGGGATGGGGGGAGACTAGAGCCTGGGGGCACCTGCCCTGCTTGGGGACATGGGATGCCCTGGGGAGAGGTGACCCCGTCCAAGAGAGCTCGCAGGTCACCAGCCTGGTGAGGTGGACATGTCAGCAGGGCGAAGGAGAGAGGATTTGGGAAAGCTGCAAAACCTCACAGGGGCACAGCCAGGCACGGCTGAGCTGCACCAAGCCCTGTGGAGCCAGCACCGGAGCGGGTCCCCGGGTCCCTCCTGGCCTGACCTGGTGAGCGGAGGTACCCCCCCGGCAGCCTACGCCGCCGCCGCTGATCCGGAGCCGGTGTAATCCAAGCACTGTTTGTGTTGTGGGAGGTTTGTGTGTGTGTGTGCACGCGCGGGTAGGTGTGGGCAGGGCCCCCGAGCACGGAGCCCAGCGAGGACGTCATGGCAGCCCGGGGTGCGGCACCGCCCAGACGTTCATTTTGCAAACAGACACGGGGTCATGAACTGCAGAAAGGGCAGATGTGGGTTCTGCCAGCGCCCGGGCTGAACCGCACCTCCGTCATCCAGGTCACCCCGGGAGAGCAGAGCAGCAGCGGGGCACGGGGGGTGGGCGGGGGGACACGGCGAAACCCTCTGCCCTCGCACTGACGAAGCGCACCGCCAGCGCCCGTGAAACCGAAATGTTTTGGGACTGAGGATTCCCCCCAGCCCAGCGCCAGTTTGCAGCAGCTGGGGCTGCATTCCTGCTCGCCTCCTCCAGCGATGGGCGCGCGGACCTGGGGTTCATCGCCTGCTGGCTGGACGCCCGGCAGAGATGTGGGAAGCCAGGAGGTTCCCGGCACCCACCCAGATCTCCAGGGCAGCTGGGGATCTTGCAATCTTGCTGGGTCTCCCAGGGCTGCTGAGGGTGGCCAGGCTTGTAGCTCGGCTTGGCCGTAGTGGTCCCCAGCTCCACGTTCTTGTTCCTCGGTGCAGCAGCCAAAGCCGGGGGCTGGATGTCCTGGCTGAGGTGCCCCTGCCTGCCATGGCTTCAGGAGCACGGCTCGTTCCCGACCCTCACCCGCAGCGGCTGGGGACCCGCTCTCTGCTATCCTGCCCTCCCATCCCAGCCGTCTTGCAGCCGGGGACATCAGGACACAGCACGGGAAGACCCCAGCCCACCTCGTCAGCCCGAGCGACGCGCAGGAGGTCAGGCACGGCCCAGCCTCCCACCCTGTGCCCCACCACCCCCCCGCTCCTCGGGCAGCGCCGGGAGGTCCCTTGGCTGCAGCGGGCACTTGGGGTGCAGAGGGGGCTCTGTGCCTGGCGGCGGCTCGGCTCGGCCTCGGGGACAGGACTCTGCAGAGCTGGGCAGACCCTTGCCAGCAGCAGCCCTGGAGCAGGGGCTGCAGGCTCTGGGGAGCTCTGCTTCTTTTCAAGACACGTGCTGTTCCTGAAAGGAATTTGCCTGCAAATCTTTTGCTCACAGAAATAAGAAGCAATACTGAGAGTGTCAGCGGAGACCCCAGACCCCATTTCAAAAGCCCTCCTTTCCCCCCCAGCCTGGAGCCCTGTGGTCCTTCACCCTGCTCGTCTGAGCCTGTGCATTCCCCGGGCAGCAGATGTAGGGCGTAGCGATGTGGCAGAGCTTCTTACTCCTCTGAACACGGACCGGGTACGATACCCACCCTGGATGGAGGCAGCACTTTGCCCTGGTTCCCCAGAGAAAGGACGGGTGCGCAGGGAGGGGTCGGGCTGCAGGGTCTGCTGAACTCTTCAGCTACTGGAGAGAGTCCAGCGGAGGGCTACAAGGATGGTGAGGGGACTGGAGCATCTCCCCTACGAGGAGAGGTTGAGGGAGCTGGGCTTGTTCAGCCTGAAGAAGAGAAGGCTGCGAGGGGACCTTAT
>Ga0065711_1035403_pt1 | contig 22375 bp, 10 predicted proteins | sample Hoacrofraction12_FD_59098 | JGI IMG/M metagenome (GOLD analysis project Ga0065711, IMG submission 59098) | Hoatzin crop microbial communities from Cojedes, Venezuela - Epithelial fraction 12 v2 (version 2) | ecosystem: Host-associated > Birds > Digestive system > Esophagus > Crop | place... | reverse complement strand
CCCTTCCCTTTTTCTTAGCAGCGTCGGGTCATGCGATTAGGCCAGACTGCCAGATTTTGTCTGAAAATGAAATGCTTCCATTTCTCACTAGGGTGGTTAGTGTCTCAAGAGTGTGAACCTAGGGCTTGGAAAACAGAAAGCCCAGAAAATCAAGAACCCCAGATTTAAATTTCTGTTTTTTTAATTAAAAGATTTCTGAACTACTGTTGTTGGGTTTAGGTACTGGCCCAAGTTTGAATACGCGGGATTGGTAATACTGTGTTGTACGTCCGGTCTCAAAACAACGCCCGAAATACAGTGATGTGTGGGGGGCTGTGACCCCTTTATTTCACGGTAACACTGGGGGCACGAAGCAGGCGTTGGGCTCCACTGGCAAATGCCCTCGACACAAAGTGCTCTGCCACAGGGCACCAAACCCGTTGTAGCAGCTCGTCCTTCGCACAACAAGCCTGGGCTGGGTGGGCGAAGGAGTAGGAGAGGTGTTAGGAGCAAGAAGCAGCCTAGCTGGGGTATCTTGACTTTCCTATGCACAACTGATAAAGCCAAACTGCAATTTGCATCAGCCGTAGGGGGTGAAACTTTTGTCTAGATCAAACCATAGTGTTTGTATAAAAATGAGGGAAAGCTGTGAAGGAGTGTGTTCAGGGAGCAAATACGGGCTGTGTGTTTTGCCAAGGCAACCAAGATATCTTTTTTTCCTAGATGTCTTTTCAGTTGAGTAATAAAGGCAACCACAGGCAAATGGTTTCTGTTTCCATTCATCTAGCATACGTATTTTAAGACTTACTCTTGTGTAAGTTTTACCTGCTTTAATAATGTCTCTCTTATTGTTGCCTTTGTCCTCTGTGTCCTGTCACTGAGAGCAGCGTGCCAGGATAATGGGAACTGGGGCATGGATCCCATCACAGGGATCAGTGGGAATTATGTGCATGCATCAGAGGGAAAACTTCAAAATCTTAGAGACAGAGATATTCTTGATCTCCAGCACATGAAAGGTGCATTGTATTTCATTTATGTGGTCATCTTGGGTTGTCCTCGCATCCTCACAGTTTCAGTGAGGGCTTAAAATCTTCTTTCAAATTCACCAGACTAAAACCACAGTAGCTGTGCTGAAAGTGTATGACACTCGACCTAGAACATCAGCTAGTGTCGTGTTGCCATTAGCACAGTATGCAGCCTGAATGCTGTATATGACAGCAGCTGTAGGGTTAACAGCCCTGCAACAGGGGAATTTTGCTTGGAAAGCTTTAGGAAGTACTAGTCTTTTCTCCTGCTGTCTAAGACTTCCCTGGGCGCTAGTATCTGGGACTGCTGGAGAATGCTCTGCACGCATCTCGTGTAGGCCAGCAGGTAAACTGACTTAGTTTCAATGAATTGGCTTGGATAAGCCAGAAGAGCAGGCAGTATCCTTTGCTAACCTGGGAGCGGATCAGCATGGAAACTATGTATTTGTCTCAGAAAGTGTCTGATAACCCAAAATGAATTCACACCACCACCATGAAGTAGAAAGTAAGATCTTGGAGAGACATTCTGAGGGAGTCACAGGTAGGGTTATCCAGACATACCATTGACTGTCCCTCTAGTTTTATACACATATACCAAAAGCGGACTCTGTATCGCCTCTTCCTCTGACTTGGTGACACGGTCTCTCCAGTTACAGTGACATCTTCTGAACAGGACACCTCGGGAAGCCCTGTTCCCTTCGCCAGGGGTTTCCAGGGGATGCAGCCTGCCTGCCTTCCACAGCATTTACTGGAGGAGCCAGCAACTCTCCAGTCCCGCTGGTGTTTTTTCAGATGTGATGCACTAAGCCCTGCGAGGGGTGCACTCGGCACAGCGCAGGTGGAAGACTTCAGCAGAGGGGGAGCTGGGGACTTTATACTCGGTGGCACCAGGACAGCTACACCAGCACAATCTCCTCCCAAACCCAGGTGCCAGGGTTTGTAGGTGCAGACGAGTCAGGCCTACGTAACGAGCCTTGATGGTGTGTTCATGTTGTGAAGAGGGACGAACTTCCATGCAGTCCTAATGTGACGGTAGAAGTCCATGTGTGAAACAGGTCCACTGGCAAACAGAGATGTTACCTAGACAGCTTGTTTCACTGAGAGGGAGGGTGGTTTTCTGACATGAACACGAGCTCTGTTTTGCCAGTAGATCTGCATGTACACCAGAAGCGTTTCGCTGTGACAGTTTCCTGGACGAGTGAAGTGGTTCTGTTGTACAGAGAGCCATGAACCTCCTCGTCTCACAGCATGCAACATTTTATTTTTCCAGGAACTTTTTTATGAGTATGTCTCCACAGCAGTTGTCAGCTGCCTGGCTCTGGTTTCACCTCTCCCTTCCTCCATCAGAGGAGGTGCTAGGAGTCTCCTCTCCGTGTCAAACCCACTTCACCAGGGCAAAATTACTGCTGGTCGTAGCAAGGAATTTGCCGAGCGTGGCTGAAAACAGGCCTTTAACTAGGACACTAGCTCCGGGGTAGCTGATAAAAGTCCATGATAAAAAGCTGTTGGCCAGTGCTGATACATATTAGTGAGGCCAGACCATAAGCTTTAGCTTTGCTGCGTACCGTTCCTTTATACGATGCTCTCTCCGTAAGGGCTGGTGGTGCAACGAATCCGTACTCTTCAGTCATCTGATTTGCATGCCAAGTTTTTTCACATGAAGACCATTTTCCGCTGGCTTGTTAGAAGCTGCACTTCAAAACCTACTTGTTATGGGGGAAGAGGATGTAAAAATTAAAACTAGTGGCAAATCAGGCTTTCTGGGCTCTACTCTATAAGGGCCAGTGTGCTCCTTTAAAACAAGATATTGTAAACTTTGGGCATAGGAAACTGGGAAAAATGCCAGTACAGGATAGAACGAAGATTAATGCAGGCAGCTCCTAGGCAAGTTTTCCACATTTCCTTTACAGGATGTTAATATGCTAAGATTATTTATGAATTTATATAGGATATTATTATAAAGGCTGCCAGTAAAGACTCTGCTCCTTAACCTAAAGTGTGGCAGTTCTTATGTTTCAATGTGAGGCTTCTCCTGCACAGAGCTGCTACTGTGCTGAGCGGTGTTCATGCGAAGAGAATACATTTCTGAAGGGATTATGCTGAAATTGCCCAACTTGTTTCCCTTTAGGCTCAAGATAGATTGAAATTTTGGCTTGTGGATGTGAAAAACAAACACATTGATTTGCTGAATTGCTTCCTGTTCCCAGGAAACATTTTCAAATAAAGATGAAATCCTTTTAACGCTCTTTGCTTACACCCCTAAATATAGGGGCGAGCTCCTAAGAACAGAGACAAACCTGCCACATTAGGACAAATATTAGCACCTCACACGTACCATGTCCCAGTTTCCTACGGATGCTCCAGTTTTTCCATTGTAGCCAATTATGTTTGAAACTAGTGGTTTGTCCCAGTTTCACTAAAATAACACATTACATTTATGAAGTGCCTATTATCTCCAGTCCTTGCAGCATTTTACAACGGACAGAAATATTTCTTAATACCTGTACAAGCTGGTGGGAGATGGAGGTAGCAATCAGAAATGGAACTACAAAGACAATAATACCGATAATAAAAACCAAAGTATCGTACTTTGAATTGTTAGAATTAATGAATAAGTTTGAATCTACTTGCGTTTTACAGTGTCTGAGTTGAAACACTGAATCAAAGTCTACAAGAGCAGAAAATGTTAAGATTCTTTCTTTACATTTCTGTCAGAAATACCTTTGATTTCAGGGCAGAAAAACCTGATGAGTGTTGCCAGGATTACCTGTGGATTTCTGTTACGTCTCCTAGTAAAAATCCATTGTTCCAAAGCTTTTTAACTACGGGATTTCTTCACTTTTGGTCGATTTTATCAGCTTAATAAGAAAGCTACTGTTCTGTCTTTATTTGGCAGACTGTGTCTGCCAAATGAAAGTTCCTCAGAAATTAATTAAAGATCATTTCCTGCTTTGCCTGGCATTCCTCAGTAATAATGCCATTTTTTTCAGAATTCATGTGTGACCTTCTCGGCGAAGCTCTGTGGAGTAAAAAAAGACCCAACAGCTTGTCATAAGTGTATCTTTGACTTAGTGCTATTCAACACAACGCAGTTCCATTTCTTATTTTCTTTATTCATCGGTGAGACAGGATTATGCTAAATCCTCTCAGCAGCAGCCTCATATTTGTGATGTGCTGGCATCTTCTCTGTGTATTGTGCTCTGTCAATTATTACAGAGGCTATTAGAGAGATGTGTGTAGGACATTTCAAATTGTCGAGCTAGCAAATGTTTACTCCAACTGGCTTTTGATTCCTGAGAAAATTCCAAGGGGACTGGAACTGGTCCTTTGCTGTTTGCCTTGCATGTTAATTTTCTGTCATGGTTTTTTTGGCGGGGGTATACTAAATATTTATGTCAATGAATCCGTTAGATTAAAAATGCCACCAAATGTAAATCAAAGCATTTTGCAAAGCAACTTCAGTAAAGCACAAAAAAACTTCAGAAATAATCCACAGTGTAACCATTCTTTTATAGCTAAATTTCTCTCTTACCCTCGTAGGAATAGTGTTATCCTACTTCAGAGATACTAGCAATTGTAGGTGGCCTTAATGCAGCTGTAAAGGTTGCAACTAATTCTTTTCAACTTGAGATCTGAAATATTGCTCAGCAGAAATGATATGGCAAGTTGCAGAAGGTCAGCAAGGAGGTTTTTCAGTGGAAACAGCAGAAATATTACTTGTTTCGCAGAGGGAAACTTCTCCCCACTTTGCAGAATTTCCCAAATCTCCAAGCAGGTTTTTAGCATGTGGGAAACTTGCTTCTCAGAATGGATCCATTATTCTCTCCCCTCTTCCACCTCCAGGCCTGCGGAATACAGTTAGAGCTCAACAAATATTGTGCAACTCTTTCCTGGGAATCTGCCAGATCGCCCTTCCTACAATGGTCGGGTTGAGGTTATACCCTCTGCAGAACAACCCGTGCATTGCTCCTGGCTTTGGAAGTTCTGCATTGTTCTGGTATCTGCCGCTGGGTCCTCCTACCCACCAAAATCTGGTCAAAGTGGGCTTCCACTGAGTGGGTTTTGGTCTGAAGAACTGGAGATAGAAGGGAGGGAAGTGAGGCAAAAGAGTTGTCTAGTAGACAGGGCAGCAGCTGTACTTACACTCAGGGGGGTGCATTTGGTAACTCTGAATGGTAACTCACCCTTGGGATAAGTTACTTTCCGTCCCTTCTCTTTTCTTGCGTTTTCCAGATAGGAGTGATCTCTCGGCGCGTGATTTCATGACACATTGTCAGTAGTGCCTTCATTGCAGTTAAGGTCTCTAGTCGCTGCACTGCCACAAGGAACAGCCTGTCCAGTCTCCCTGCTGCTGGGAATTGTGGCTGTATTGCCGCCCCTGAAAATATTATCTCCCTTCTCACTCTTTTTCCGAGATTGTTATGTGTCTGGGAAATGAAGTGGGGGTGGAGAAGGGTTGCTTTTTTTATCCTTTTCACTTTTTCTTTCTTGCTTTGTAATATTTTCTTCTTCTCTGTGGCAGTGTCTGCCCTGGCCCTGCTGGATTGTGCACTTCTCTCCGTGAGCTTCAGCAGTCCAGCCTCAGAAGCCACCTAGGAGCACGTGCGCTGGCTAATGTGTAACCAGCTTCTTTCTGCTGCTGTTCTTCCTGACGCTCAACCCTGTTTTTACAGGAGTCCAATGCTTTCATTTTCTTTTTTACTTTGAAATATAGGACCTTTTGGGTCGTTGGATCCAGCCCACTGCTATCACAGGTACAACAGCATTCAGTCTCTTTCCTAAACCTGCCGAGTTCTGCCTTAGAACTGGTTACAGTTACTCCCACTGGAATGCTGTTATAAAACATGCATATCTCACACTTGTAAGTATTATTACTTTGTCTGCGCTGGTGCAGCCGGGATAGCAGAGGGCCATACTGAAGGTGCAGCATGTGAGAGGGAAGTTTTTCTGCAGGGCTTATTTCCCTACTTTCCAGAGAGCCATAAAGTAAGCCAAGAAAATACTCTGTAATTTTGCCACTGTAGCCATATGAGATAAGGTGTGGATTTTTTTTCACATGCTTAGCTGACCTGCCGTTATCATCAAAGTTTGTAGAACAGACCGAGCCTTATCTGCAGATGACAATTGTACCATTTTGCAACTGCATCGTTTTTGGAAGGTGCTTCAAGGTATAGGTCAAGTCTGGAGGCAGGATTTACTTCAGGTAAGTTGTGGGAAGGAAGGGGATCAGGGAGTAGAGAATTTGGTTCGCTGGCAGGTGGAAAAAGAGACAAATGTTTGTGTGCCTCAGATTGCCTGCAAGGACTCAGAAAGGCCACACAAGGGGCCCGGGGAAAGAACAGCAATTTTTTTCACTTGCAGGTAAAGTGGAGATGCTGTTTAGCCCCCCCCTCCCCCCGATGTTTTTCCCATTGCTATGCTGCTGGCATTGGCACAGTGACAAAATGGGACCGGTAACAAGCTGTAACTGTGCCCTTAGCTTGCCTCAGCTGTAGATTGCATTGCTCTCATACTCAGATCCTTCTCAGCCATGTGCCTTTGCTCTTGGTAAAAACATTACATCTGATTTTTTAGACAGTCTTAAATAATCTGCCATGCCGCCGCGGGAGGAGGGTAGCACTTCACCAAACAAGGTGCTGAACGCATTTAGTTACATTGATATTTCTTTACATGAACAAAGCCTTAGTAGCTGCTTACGATTAATATTTTCTAGAAAACATTGACTGTGACCTTTGGTACGCATCTGTTTTTTCTTGTTCCTTGACGAAGCCTTTCAGAGCTCATTGCTTCAGGGAATGGGAAAGCGGGAAGTTGATCAACAACAGTTTTCTGACATTGATTTGCTGCCTCTTTAGATGAGAGCTGTTTTCGCTGAGAGACTTTCCTGCAGGAGCTCAAAAGCAGGAGCTAGGAACGACATTCCTACTCAGGCAAATGCCAAAACAAGAGGATTTTCAAATTGTAGAACAAATTCAGGACATGTAAAACTAGCAAGATTCAAACAATGTTGAAAATCTGCCTGAATACCCCTTGTGTTAGGGAGCAGCTGCGTTTCTTTTTCTGCTCCCCCTTACCTGTCTGAACACGCTTTCCTCGCCTTTCGCTATGTACCTGCTCTTTGCTCTCAGGTCACGGGGCACCCCTTGTGAGGCTTGATTACAAATATTTGCACTTGTTGTGCCAGCATACATGGCATGGATCGCTGGGGACAGCTAAGCTGGTGTCTGAATCTGAGGAGGCTGCATCTTTAAAAGCACCCACAAGAGTGAAGCCTGGGCACAGACACAGGACAGCAGTGCTGGTCCCACAAGATGCTTTCAGTCACCAGAGGTGCTGGGGGTGCCCAGAATACACAGAGGAACTGAACTAAGGTGTGCAAAATAGGCGTGAAGCTCCAAAATTCCTCACCCGTGCACCTGCTACCTCTGCCAGCTATGGCCAAACGTTTTGGAAGATGCACAGCACTGATCTGCTTGTAGGAGGAGTCCTTCTGTACCTTGGGAGGCTGTGAGACCCTGAAGCTATAGGCATCCGTATGCATACCTGGGCTGGGCGAACACCCTCATTGACTTCAAAGGCTGAATCCAAGTAAAGTCAAGCATGCCCTTCAGTGGCTCCTGGACTGGATGTAACTTTGGTTGTCCTAACAGTAAATTTAGAAAGACTAATCATGTTGTCTATACAGCAGATGAGATAAACTACAGATCGACTTCTTCAAGTCGGGATGAAAAGAATTTCAAGTAAACTTGGACTGACTTTTTTTTTCTTCCCCAGCACTGACTACTTGTGTTTAATTGGTTAACTCCCTTTGGTTTGATCCCTCTGCGAACTCAGGTCAGTAATGTGATTAATTAATACTACTTAGAAGGATTCGAGACTTATTACTATTACTTAGAAGGGTGGAATGTGCTGTGTGTTATGTGCTACTGCTACTAGTAATATTAGGCACAGATGTGCTCTGAGCAGATTCATGACAAACCATTGCCTGGTCCTTAATTGGATAAATCGGTCGCATGACTTCGTGTCTCTGCCTATCCATCCAACCACTCTGATATTCTCCACAGAGCTTCTGCATGCTCCCAAAATATTCTAAAAGATGAGATTTTAATACACTTTCTCGACAGTGGTCAGGACGTTCCCACCCCCCAAGCAACTAAAGTAAAGGTAGTGGTTAGTTTTTAATTCACATCTCGTTCGTCTAGAATGCTTTGAATATGTGATTTTCTGTAAAATGTCATACATACTTTAATGTGCATTTACAGTGTGATTCAACATTAAGTATTCAGAAGGAATTGTATATGTGTCACAGCTGTGGTAAAGCAGCAATGATGTAGTTGAGAACAGGAACTGGGTATTTGGAATGCTGGAGTATACTGGTTATCTGGATGCACAGCTTTTATTCTGGACTGGTGCAAAACTAATTACAGTTCCTGATGTTGTATGTGCAGCTGTTTTCCCTTGAGAAACAGAGAATCCCATTGGGGCAAAAACTTAAAAAGAACACTGAAAGAGCAGGGAGTTGCCACTTGTGTTTGCAAGAATCTGCATAACTTCACAAGCAGAACAAGAATCAAAATTTTAATGGTCCAATTGCAAAAAACAGTAACTCCAAGAGGAAATCATTAGACTTGACCTTCTGGCAAACAGGAATTAATAAAATGTAATCTTAGGCTACAACACATTTTAATTAACAACGCCTCTTTCTGATAGATGCTAGTTGCTATAAATATTATCTGCATATACAGCACTGCTAAGGAAATTGGTGTAATCTTGAATTCCAGTAATGTTTCTCCTGGGCAATTTTTTTGCTATTTTTAATTTTTCCTTCCCAACAGAATGTAGCCTCTACACTGAGCCCTGGTTATTAGATTAGATTTTAGCCAAACTAGTTACTGTGCCTGGCTAATGAGGAAAAATGTCATTTAACTTGAAAGTTGTCTATTTAATACAGAGAACGTACAATAATTTGTATCCTTCTCTATCTCCATGTAGCCATGAGGCTGCCGTGAACCGCTGACAGCTTTCTTTTTTGTTCGTCCATTGGCATTGATGCATATAATATAAACTGTACCCTCTCTTGTGTCCTGAGATGGAGTAGAAGCCACGTATGAGGACAGCAAGAGCCACTGCAGAAATAGCCACCGTTTACAGGTGTGGGAGGGATGCACTAATGAGCAGAAAGGTGCGAGATGTTAAAAGCCAGGGTTTTGCCTTTCCTGACTTCCCATTGGTTGTGCACAGCAAAGACAGCCATCATGTAGGGATAAAGTGTTTGTGCAACAGTTAGTTAACATGGGAAAAAGGACTACTTAATTCCACAATGTTTATTGTGCCCAATGTTTCTCGTTACATACTGAAACCTGGTCTTGGATTTCCTCTGGAATTAGTGAAACTATTCTTCACTGGCACTAGTGTTATATCAGTTTTTGTCATTAGTGGTAATGCAACTTTATCATAGTGTACAAAGAATGAAAAGAATTTAGAGTTTAAGAAAAATACCATTTTGGAAATTTCATTTTTCAGATAGACATTTAACTAGTTAAAAAGGCGCACAACATCTTCAACAGATACAACGGCATTGCAACAGTGGGCTAGAGAACACATCATCAAGCAGACAGCACATGGAAACATGAGCTCATCTTGTTTGCCCCTTCTGCTGATACAAGTCCATTGTATGTTGGACACTTCCAGAAATCTGTATTTCAGAAAGCTGTCCTCCAGGGAGAAACATGGTCATGCAAGGAATAACAGTTGACTTCAATAGGTTGTCAAGGTGGTAGAGACAGGCTGAAGGAGCTCAACTCCTCTGGTATTTCAGCAGTCTCTTCTTTATGTTAGTGATAGTGATAAAACTGCTTGAACTCACAGGACATAGAGGAGGGATTTGGACCACGTCAGTAAGACAGCTATCATTTTTTAGAAATGAAGAAAAGCTGTTTCTGAAGGAAGTGCTATTGCTACTTAATCTTCTTTAATTATTCTCTGAAAAGTTCTTTGAGATGTGATTGCCCCATATAGGGAAAATAAGGGCGAAATGGAGCGACAATACGAGAAGAGATAAAGTTACATGACTTTTCCTTTCTCTCTGCACTTCAGAGTGGACTGAGTGGGAAGGAAGCACACTTACCCTTTCAACTGGATGGGACGTTAACAGGGGGTTTTCCTAGCTGGTGAAGTAATACACCCTTCAAATGCACATGCTGATGAGCTTCAGGGGCTTTTTTGAACCAGTAATCTACACTACTCCATTCATTGTAAATGGTACAATGTTTCGCATTTAGAGAGTGCATTTCAGCCAGAGCTTTACAAATACTCATTAAGCCCCAAAACACTGCTCTGGAATAGATGAATAAATTATATGGGGAAAGTAATCATTAGAAACCATGTTGTTTTGTTGAATGGTGTACAGTTTTTATGTAACCAAGGACTTAAGTGCAGCAAGTCCTTGACATCTATTTTCACTTTCCTATATGAATATTCATTTGGCTTAAGTTAACATTTCGTCCCCACATGTTATCAGAATTCAAATTCATCCTCTTCTAATGGAAACCGTGCTGTTTCACTGCTACAGACAATGGTTGGCATCAAATAAAATTGTTCTTTGTTCCAAAACTATGGCTAGAATTCAGCGGTTAATCAGATGCTGATAGCAAACACTCATGGTTTCCTTTACATCCACATGACAACACAAAAGACAGTTGATATGTGGCTAGCAAAGATTCACTCTCGACATTCCAGGCACATTGGGCTTTGTCAACATACCAACATACAGCTGGTCATTATATGTCGCCTTACTTTGAGTTGTGCTTCTTTTCTCTAGCGCAAAACTGTTGTGCACTGAATGCTATTCTAGACATATCTGAAATATATATATCTTCCATACATCTAGATATCTTACACTTGGCTAGTGCTACATTTTGTTCTTAAAATCCCTCTAGAATGTTAAAACCAAAAGAAAGGATGCTTCCAGGGACATATGGTGGGTTATTACACGGTTTCTTCTAAAAATCCAGCCTGAATCTGATCTACTTTGTCAATCTCCAGATGTTTCTCATTACATTAGCATCAGCTTAAAGGAAACAAGTTTAGTCAGGGTGTTCATATTAAGAAAAAAATAGCCGTAATAGTACCGTTTTTGCTAATTTGATCAGTGCAGCTAATACATGAATGGCTGGAGTTGTAGGTGCACTTGATCCTGCCATCAGGGCTTATTACATCAGAATTTAGACGTTCACAAAGCTGAGGGTATAAGTCTACAATATCCTAACTCCTCTTGTTAAGTGCTTGATGAACTGTATGTACCATACCTGTTTATCTTAGTCTTGATTCACAAGCAACAAAATCATCTCAGAAAAGTAAATAATCTCTGAACAGCTACAACTGAAAATTACAAAGCTGATTTCCCATGTACCAAACTTTAATTCTTTTCAAGAGTTTATATGACAATATCATCACCAACACCATCAGCTGTTTTTCAGCACTCTAGAAGGAGGTAATGCTCATAAAAAAGTGGATTTTTTAACATGATTTTATCTGATTTGCTTTAGCAGCAACAACCCCCAAAGCAGGGTTAATGGGAATAATGAACTTCAGTTGAGGCACTTCTTGGGAAATCCACCAGCAAGTGGAGAGAACGGCCCGAAGTGCAAATGCTAGTTTGTTACCTGTCTCTGGAAACACCTCAGGCCACCACCGCTACTACCACAGCAGAGCTGCACCCTCCACTTGGGAATTAGCACGTTCCATACAGATCTGTATATCGTGGAAGTAGTTGTGAGAGTTATCAAAAACCTCTTTGTTTTCACCATGCCTTTGGCAAACCTGAGCCAGAAACATGTCATGGAAGGAGTCATTTATGTATTTAAAAAATGTTGCCACGGGACAGCTATAGCAGGAAATGAGCAAAACACCCACATAATTATTGTTGACAGAAAACTGTTCCAATTTTATCAAGTGTAACCCCAATGTGATGTGTTGTTAAGGCAGCCATCAACATCTCAGTGAATGAAATACTGACTGGAGAAGTATGCGGTGCCCAAAAGAAATGCACAGTTGCTAGTCTTGAAAACCAGAACGTGTGAAAGACATCTCCTTGCCTGAGATGATATGCGAGTAATTATTGCTAAGTCTCTGAAGAACAATTAGAGTTGTTTTTATTAAATTTTCATGTTATGATTGACATTGAGACTGAATGAATCAGTATGTAAATCCAGATTACCGTGGTCTAGTAAGATACTGAGAAAGATGATACTTTACAAAACAGTCTGGGGAAAAGCTATACAGGGCTGAGCAAAAAAATCTAGCCTTTTGCGAACTGCCTTGCTTTTGTTCTTTTTTGTATTTAATCTGCCCAGCTACTATTGAAATTAGATTTCAGGGGACTCTGTAATTGAGAAGTGGGATATAATTCATCATTTGTAGAGGTCATATCCATTAGGTGTCTAAATAAAAGTTATTTACAGCTGTGTTTTATAACAATCTTAGAGTTTTAACCATTAATCAATAACAATGCAGAGATGTCAAATATAAAATTGCATCAGGTATAACAATATTCCCGTTTCATAAATCTCAGATATAACTTGCTGAAATGCATAATTCTTTCTCCTTAATTGCATGGTAACTTATTTCACTGATTAAACGGAAATCTATTCCAAGTGGGTTTTATTGTAAATAGTGACAGATTTTTATATACTTTAGCGATATATGGAAGAGTATTAGTCCCCCAGGAAAGGGAGTATCAAATAAAAAAAAATAATTTTTTGAAAGGTAATACTGCGGTAAATGAAGAAGAATGTTTCATTTCTTTTAATTTATATAAAATAATGAAGTTCACTAGACGTCTTTTTGTATGAATTGAGTCTGTATTTTTATCTATTTCAACATGCATATTTTAAAAAGCAGGAATGAAAAGGTATGACACATTAAATTACTGAACAGTGTTTGGCACCCTGCTGACCTGTTCAGTGGCAAAGTAAGCTGAGGCACTGAGTCTATTTTGGTCTTTTCTGTGGAAGTCCACCTACACAAGCTCTAGAGGAATGAAGAATATACGAGGGTTAAATAAAGCATCTTTCCTTTAATACCTTGACTCAGTCCAGCCAGATTCAAGAGCTCTTCTCAATTGCAGAGGGCTCTGCTCTTTGTATTTTGAATTATTTGAATTATTAGAAATTGCTCTCCAGGTTTGTGCAACAGGGAGCTGGGTCACGAGCATCAGTGTGTGGCCTTACTGCTTCAGGATCTGAACAGATGTCTTTAGACAGCACAGCACCGCGCTGGGCAGAATGTCATCTCTCAAACCCTTGCTAACCTCCCAAACTCCTCCCGGGACTCCCTGGGGATCTGCACCCTGGTAGCTCCCACAGAGCAGCCTGAGGCGGGGAGCTGCTTTGCAGGAGCTGGTCCTGTGTGCGCTCAGCAAGGCAGGGAGGCTCCGCGGGAACCCTCATCCCCAGGGCTGGGTCCCATGCTGGGCGCCACGGCCCTGTGAACCCACCTGCACCCCCGGGATGTGGGGACCGCAGGTGGAGGAGCGGGCAGCCAGGCGATGATGCCAGCCTCCGTCCTGGGTGAAGCCTTCGGGCGGTGCTGCCCTGAAGACCCAGCTGTAACCCAAAAGTTGCAGCCACACATCTGCAACCCATCCATCTTCTTGAGGAATAAAAGTAACTGTTCAGTCCCGTTACATCTGAGATTGAACTGACTTGCAAACTGAGAGGCATTGGTCATGCTGATGGTTTATTGCAGGAAGGGAAGATTACTAAGAGAACAAGACAATAAATAGGGAACAGTGGAAATTAATTTCAGAGCCCGCAGGGGTCCTATGGCTGAACCTGTATCAGAAATCAAGGCAGAACTGCAATAGTGACAGTTTTGTCTGTCATGGATTTGGTACTTACTGATTTATTTTTTCTTTTTTCTGGGAAGGAGATGATACTTTCTTTCTAGTTTTGTTGTGTGTGATCATTTATTTATTTTCCTCCTTAAACAGGGCAAAAGAAAGTTGTATTTCTGCCTCACCCTGTTTTGGGCTAAGAGGAGATACAATTAGGTGAAGATAGGCAGGAGGATATTTATGGAACCCTGCAACATTTGGAGATGGGGGAAAAGATGAAAGATCTCTCTCAGATTTTTTTTTTTTTCCATTTTTGTTTTAAGTGTGCTTTTCTGTTACTATAGCTACTGGCTGTGTCATGCGCACATACAGATGCTTTATCACATTGTCTTTAGAAACTGACTGATTGCTGTTGCAAACCATCGAAGCCAGGAGTGGAGGGATACAGATGTGTAGCAGGAGACTGGAAAATCACAGAAGGACCCGAGTCCAGCATAGGAAGAGTCAAAAACAGATGTGGAGGATTGGCAAGAAGGCTCATTTGCTACGGTTGTAACAGCAAGCAGGAAGAAACAGGAAAGAAGCAGGATGTTGGAAAACCCACGATGAGGTATGTACACTTCATGTTACCAGAAAAATCAAGGAGCCTGGTTAACCCTCAGTTATCTCCCTCTGGAGACAAGCAGATAACCAAAATCTTAGATTCTCCTGCAAAAGAGTCTTGGAAAGAGGAACTGGGAGAACACAGTGGGAAGAGATTGCTCAGCCGGGCAAAAGCTTATTTAGGAAGAGGGCCGAGACCTCGGTGAGTTATAAGCCTGCTGAGAAAATAACAACTCTAGAAAGACGGGGCAGAAGAGGCTAAAACTGAATCTTCTCTGGAGTTTGATGTGGGGGTGTTATTAAGGGACTCCAGGGTGAAGTTTTGGGTACATTCTGCTTGCCCTGAGTATGGTACGTAGTTGCAAAAAAAAAGGCAAATATGGTAATAGCACTTGCCAGAGGTGCTGGAAAAGGGTAAAAGCAGTCATGGACTATTACACAGGGTAGCGGACTCAAAGCTGGGCAAAAAAGCTTTGATGGGAATACAGAAGTGAGGTATCTCATGTTGAGGAAAGGAGTAAAGTTCATAATCCATAAGGAAACCTCAGAGAATTCAACAGTCTGATTTAAAATTTTAAAGCTTTTAGTCTTAAAGGTCAGAGATGTCCGTCTTTCCATTTGTCCCACTTCTCACACAAGGATCTGCTCTTCACACTCAGGTGCCCATGGCCATGGGATGACAGTAAGCCTATTTGTGTCCATAAACATGGAACTGACTTCAAGTGTCTGCTTGAAAACAAACCAGATGTTGACAGTCACAGGCACATAAATGTTGAAGAACTGAGGGTTTCTCAGTGCTGCCAGGCCTACAGTGTCCTTTGCCAAAAAAAGTAAGAAAAACACCCTCAACTGTTCATTATAAAAATCTTTGTTAAATTTCTGGAAATGGTCCTGTAAGTAACTTTGGCACATAATTCTGCTTTTGTATTTCTCCCTTCCACAAATAACTTGAATGCCATGCAGCCATTTAACTATTGCCACTTGTGTTTACAATGATAAGACACGTGTCATGACAAAATTATGACTACTTGTTACTTAATTATTGATTACCAAATATATCTTAGTACAAAGATTCTAGGTGTTAGGTATGTAAAATTTTTGGACTTTGTGAAACAGAAGCGAGAAAATGAAGAGAAGCAGCAATAGGACTGTGTTAAATATAGTAATCATAAAAGCTTGTGTGACAGAAAATTGTAAATTGACATCGTCATTAGGAAATGTATTCATTCATTTTTGCTTTTGCATGTATTTTCATGCATTTCAAGGGACAAGCTGAACTTGATTCCTGAAACCTAAACCTTTTGGGCTACAGGATATTCATGTGAGAGAGGTAATTAGATATATTCAGATATTAGCATCTGAAAGGTAGATCAGCAGTATGTCTTTAAAAATGAAGGAGATCTGTAAGGAAAATAGAATTGTTTTGAACATATCTTCTGGATTCCACAAAAGGTACTTTCAGAATGAACACACTTCTAAATACTGATAGTGGTTTGGAAAAGAAAACCTTTTAACTAAAGATAATCACCATTTTTCTTACTCCTAGGAGAGTTCAGCATGTTTTGGAAGGAGAAGTTTGGATTTGTTATGCAGCACGAGTGTCGCCTTCTCAATGTCATTTTCCCATCTGTCTTGCTCAGCAGTGTTACAGCCTCGGCTGATCCACGTGTGCAGTCATCAGTCAGATTGTACTGTGTAGTGCTACAGTGAGCCTGAAAACTAGTCTCGTGCAATGTCTGCCATGTTCCATACCTTATCTCAAGGGAACTGTGGCTACAATTAGAACTTGTTTATATTCTTTCCAGTGGCCTGGAAAATTAATAAGTCACTTTTCTGTATTTGGAATTCCCTCAACAATAGATTTACCATTATTTAATCCTTCTTTGTCAGCTATGTTTATCTGCTGGTACTCATAGAATTCTATTGTCTGACATTAGTGCCGTGGAAATTTAGGGAAATGTCTCAATCTGTTGCAAGGGAAACAGGCTCTAAAAATCTTGTCTAAAATTTGCCATCACTTTCCCCACAGCATAAATTGCCCTGTGCACAAAACACAAAAGATGTTTCATTTAATGTTAGTGTTTATAAAGAGACAAAACACAATCTGTTGGTGACAATACCTTTCCTGTTCTATTCAATATGTATTTGGCATTGCAAGCTGTATGTATTAATCCTGTCCTGGTACTTCAGCTGAAAATGGGTGATATCTTGCAGATGGTTTGCCTAACTTTTATACATATCCTGTGACTTTTGCCACCCTTCCTTATGTCTAGCTCTCCCAACTTCTGTGGATTATGTGGTTCAACTGAAAACATTCCAGATCCGGAATGAGCATATGCTCTGTATTTAGTCATGTCATCAGTAGTACCATTGTGCAAGTTGCTTATCTTGCTTAACTACATCAGGGATTGTCCTTCCTCTTCTTGTAAATAAGAGAGATCTTTCAATTCAAATGGTTGCCATCTATTCTTTTGGTGAGCTAGATAGCCACTCGACAATGGTGCTCTTTAGTAGATACCAAGTGATGACAATTTTTGACATCCACCTATTTCTAAAAATCTTAACTTTTTGAATCAGCTTCTGTTTTCACAGAAATCTAAGCGAAAAGGGATCTTGTGAGATCATCTGTTCATAGCTCCTGGTCTGAGACAAAGTGAGTATACTTAGAATCTCCCTGACACAAGTCTTGCCTGGACCAGCCTTCAGAAATTGGTGATGAAGGGACACTGTCACATTCCTACTTTGTCTGTTTCACTGCTAATTACTTTTGGGAAAATTTCTATGTAGTATCTGTCTTCAAATTTATCTTGGCATAAATCAAGCTGATTTCTACTCACCCTGAAATGGATGAACATGGAATAAACTTGATTGGTATGTGATAAAAACCATCAACTAAATTCTCATTTTGAAAGAATACAATACTGATCTTTTTGTTGCTTTCCCTACCCAGTACGGTAACATTTGGTCTTTCTTTGCCTTGAATATTTTTAATTCGTCCTCTTCTTGTTGTGAACAATTTTTAGACTTCAGACTTAAAAGAAAAATAAAAATATTTCTGCATGTTTGATCATTTCTTTATAGTGTTCCTTTATCCTATAGCACCACACTGGCTTTAGCTGTGCATGGCCATTTTTTGTTTTTCAGGTTATTGAAGAGTCCTGTTGATGTCACTAATATTTTTATTCTGCACTGAGATACTGACATTAGGTAATCAATTACATATATTCTCTTTTTTTCTTTAGAATTCCTTTCAAAGAAAAGCTACCCAGAAGTGCCCTAGAGTGTCTGAAGTCCACCATTTTTGTGGGTTCAAACTTGCAGCAATTGGGACCTCAGCATGTTTCCTTGAGTTACCCAGGCACAAAGGAATCTGTTATTCTTATTGTGCAATTTTTTGAATCATTAATACTGTTCTCTTGACATGGCTTTTTCCTGTGCTGTGTGAGAGTTCAACAGTGAAAGTTACTTTCCCTAATTTGAAGTAATACACCATAGCTATTCCTTAGTGAAGTTCTTCCATCATCTGAAAAAGTGTTGCAGTTTCGGAGAAACAGCATCAGAAATTTTCCTGGAATGTGGATTTGCCTAGTTTCTCCCAGATCTCTCTTATATTTCTGCTACTGTCTGATTAACATATTCTTCTACCTGTAACAATCAGTGTTTTGATTTCTGGTCTCTTAAGCACTTGCCACTGATAGATGGGACTCTCACTGCACAATCCTGAAGAACAACTCGGTAGCACAACCTATATTTGAGTGTAATCAGAAAAAGAATTGGAGAAACTGCTCCGAAATTGTCTTGCAAATTAATCTGTCTCACCTTGAAACCTTTTGTGCTTTTAATTCTCAGCTGTTCTGAGCAGAGCTAGTAAATTGTGCTAAAAGGCATATTACACATTTTGCATTGTGGCTTATGAGCATTCTTAACCAGGATTTAATAATTCATTCATTGCTCTTCAAACACTCCGCCTCCGTCTAGCCTCATACCTTTTATGGGCTGTGCTTGTCCTTTAAAAAATATACATGCCATGACGAAAAAGTCAGAACTAGCAGGCTTTTCTATGCATTGTATCTCACTTCAGTCAAGTTTCCTGAAACAGCAGCAGCTTTTGACCTCTAAGACCATCAAATTCAATTATATTCAATTCTCAGAAAAGTATGAAATAGATCATTAGAGTATACAGCAGCCTGAAATCCAGCTGCGATTCTGTAACCTCCCGGACACTGGATCTAATTGTGACTGATGGAAATTATGCTTTAATTTTTTTTGGTTGGAGATTTTTATACAGTGTCTCCAGCATTATTTCCAAACTCCCGCTCCATGTTTTGTTGAAAAGTTACAGTGTATGAAGGATTGAAAAAACGCAGGGAAACATGCAGACCTGAATGGGGCAGGGGGTGGTGGTGTCTGTAGTAAAAGTGGAAAAAAGGGAAATGAGACTATTTGGATGTTGGCACTGACAGTGTGAAGCTGAGTTGTAAGGGCAAAGGCTGGAAAGAAAGGAAAGAGGTGAGGTAGAAAGGGTGTTCATATTCAGTTGTTTGATTTTATTCCGGAAATAGCAAAGTGTAGATACAGACTTTGGCATACTTTAAAGTATATCACAATTCTCCCAAGGCAGAAGAAACTTAATGAAGTCATCTATAAAAGCGCTCCCATGAGATGCAGACAGAGCAAGTAACACTAGTAACGCATTCCTACAAGGCTGCCAAATGTGGGTTCAAACTCGCAGTATTCAGGGACCTCAGCATGTCTCCTTGGATTACCCAGTTATCAACAAAGGGAGCCTCAAATCTCCTAGCTTTTATTAGACCCTTAATCTTGTTGAATAGCATATTTCGCTTCCTTTAGCCGAGTTCTTGATATTGTGGCCTGAAACTCCTAACTTAACTCCAAATAGCTTCTTCCAGATAGTGCCTCTAGAGAGCAATGAATAGTATGCAATAGAAAATACAAGTGGCTGAGATCAGTCAGGGAGGACTGGAACCAGAGCCTGAGCACCAGCTGCATGCAGGGGAAAAAAAAAAAAAAAAAAGAAAAATCAGAAGAATCTGGTAATCTTATTAATGAATGGTGCCTGGAGGCATTCTTCCTCAAGGGCTCTAAATCACAAACCTACTTCCTGACGAGCCCAAGACAAGTAAGCATGTGAACTTCTATGAATTTAGAGTAAGTTTTCACCTTGATCTTAATTTTGGAATACACCTCTGCAAGTTACTGTATAAAACATGCTTTTTCACTAATGCATTTATCTGGAATTAACAGGTGTATGTGATAATGTGATAATCCTGCAGGTACTGTGATGCATCGACTCAAGATTTGGTGATATGACAAGAGTGATAAATTGAAACAGGGAGCTTCTAACTTGATATAATGAAAGTATTTTCACCACAAGGACATGGGAACGAATTGCTAAGAAAGGCTGTGGAATTTCCGCCCTTGAAGGTTTTCAGATCCTCACCTCGACAAAGGCCTGAGCCACCTGGTCTAAATTCAGTGCTGACCCTGCAGGAGCTTGCACTGGATGACCAGCATCTCTTTCATTGCAGGAACTGAGGACAATCAATGAAACAGGAGCTGGGTTTAAAACAGACAAAAGGAGGTGATTCTTCATACACAGTTCAGGTAAGATGAGCATTTGGAACACTTTGCTACGGGCTGTTTTGGATGATGGAAGTTATGTGGGCTCTGGAGAGGTTCACAGAAGAGATTCATTCTAGTTACATATGGAAACAACATCTTGCTCAAGAGCCTTGTGAGCTCACGGCTTCTGAAGGCAAGCATTAGATGTAGAGACTAGAGTTAAGGGAAGAAGATGGGGAGTTGCATATAATTGTCTGACTCTTACACTCTTTCCTGGGACCTGCTCTTGTGGAGATCTGAGACAGAATACTAGGCTAAACAGACATTTACTTTGACCCAGTACAGATGTTTTTAGGGCCTGAAACCCACAACACAATAATGTTTATTCAATTAAGTTACAATACACTGTAAGTGGAAAAGCCTATCTTGTCACGGTGGTCTAGCGGCCAAAGCATGGTGGAGTTACAAGCTAAGTTCAGTGAGTTCATGCAGCTGACAGAGCATGAAAGACTTACTTCAGAGCATCAAGGTCGGTCAGTCTCTCCAGAGCAAGAGTTTGTCTTCTCTCTTCTGCACAGATCTAAACATGCAGTGACACTAGGCAACTTGCATTTGATTTACTTTGCATGAAAACTAACCTTATTGTGGGTTCTGTGATAACTCACATCTAATCACAACATTACCAGAATGAGTCAAAATTGTTAGGGTTGCAAAGAAAAGCAGCACAGAAGTTTTAGAACTTTTAGCCAAAATTCCGACTTGGGATAAAGGGCTAGAAGACACTCCCTCTTGCTTTTTAACTGTGGATAAACTAGAATTCTGTGAATTGTTGGAAGATGGCAGTATTGAGGAATACCTTCTGATGGTGTAATGTCAGGCAAATCAGTTTATAGACATTAGAAATAGTTCTGGAGCTGTAAGACTGCTAGACTTTCACAAAACCCCCAAGCCCATGCTGTCTCATCTGCGTCTGAAATCAAACCACTTCCCAACATTTAGCCTGTAATGTGTCCCACAGTAATGACCATTCTAGGTCTAGTGTAGCGTCATCTTCTCGAACAGTGGCCAGAAAGCGAGCTCCACACAATGATGTCCTGATGCACCATACTTGTGTGTTGTCTGAAACTCCTGTGAAACAGAGCAAAGTCCTCTCTCTTCCCATTGCTGCTGCTGCTTTTCTTGCCTCCTACTTTCTTCTGAGGATGCCTTTTGGTTATTTAGAAGACAAAAAAGCATATATGTATTATTTTCCCTGTACTGCAGCACCCTCCCCTCTTACACACTCCCTACTGCATGGGTTCTCCTTCTCCCCCACAGCTATGCCCTCAGCTGTTGTCTGTTTTTCTTTACTCACTTGCTCCTAGACAAGCCCGTCTACCCCTTCCCACCCCTCCTTGCAGCCTGTCTTTCCCCTGTTTAACACCATCTTTCTGTCCCGAGCCAGCAAGCATCCCTGCTCCTGGCTTTCTGATCCTTATCTCTCCCCAGCATCAGAACCGCAAAAACCTCACAGAGCCGTCCTTGGCTCTACCACTGCTGCATGGGTGCGGATTTCCCCACCTTGGCTTTCTCAGTCCCTCTCCTCTGCTGCAATGCCCACCCCGGCCAAGCCAACGCTGGGAGGCCCCGGCTGGGACCCCTCACCCGGGACCCGCCATGGCTCCGCCAGCTGCCGCAGAGGAAGACGGGCCAGGGCCCTGCTGCGTGGCGGCCCAGCCGCAGCACCCCTGGCCTGTCCCACCCGCTTTGTCCCTAACCCACGTTTTCCGGTGACTGCAGCTTCGCCTGGAGCACTTTGCCATGCCCTCGGATGCAGCTTCCCCACCACCAGCGCTGGCAGGGATCTTGGAGCCCCTGGCCTGAGCGGGGAGGGAGCGATGCGTCGCGCAGAGTCACCTGGCAGGCTCTCCGGCGGTGCCACCCCCTCCTTTTCCGGGTCACTGATGAACACAGGGATCGGGACGGGTCCTTTGCGATACCGGTGGCAGCTCTGCTCCGTCAACCGGCTGTTACCGACCCGCTGCTACCTTTTAACCGCGCAGTGATCACCCCTTCTACCCGAACCTCGCAGTCCCCGCGGCCTTTCCCTCCTCACCTCCCACCGCCGGCGACAGCGCGTCCCGGGACGCGGTGGAAGTCAAGCGCGACCACACTTGCGCTCGCCCCCCCTCCGACACGCCCTGCACGGCGGCTGGGACGCCTAGCCCGGAGCGAGAGCTTCGCCCCGGCCCTCCACCGAGCGAAGAGCTCGTTTCACCATGCGCGCCCTCCCCGTCGGGCCGCGGAGCCGCTCCCGCCCGCGCGGTACGGCCCCGGCTCCCTCGGCGCCCTGCGGCTCGGGCTGATGGCG
>Ga0065711_1035402_pt1 | contig 22376 bp, 11 predicted proteins | sample Hoacrofraction12_FD_59098 | JGI IMG/M metagenome (GOLD analysis project Ga0065711, IMG submission 59098) | Hoatzin crop microbial communities from Cojedes, Venezuela - Epithelial fraction 12 v2 (version 2) | ecosystem: Host-associated > Birds > Digestive system > Esophagus > Crop | place... | reverse complement strand
CTCTGAGCAACCTGATCTAGTTAGGGGTGTCCCTGCTCGCTGCGGGGGGGTTGGACTAGATGACCTCTAGGGGTCCCTTCCAACCCAAAACTTTCTATGATTCTATGATCATTGCCACCTATAAATACTGAAACAGCTGTGGTGGTCCTGCATGAAAATTTTGAGCCAAAGTTTGCAAAGGTCATGTGTGGTTTTTTTAATGTGGGTTCCTTGTGATAATGCCAGTAATGCGGTGCTGCGGTAATGTGGTAGTGCAGTCTCTGTGCAGTTAAAAACTGGAGTCTTCCCATTCTAATAGCTTCTGGTTTTTACCCAGGCAGCCTTTTTATTGACTGAGATACCAGAAACAAGTATGTTTCTCGCAAATCACTGACACATCTTCACTAGTCAGAAGATAATCACTTATTTCTTCCAGACCTATCTAAGTGGTATGAAAGCTGCTTTTGTTTTGAATTTAGCCTGAGTTTGGTTTTCACTGTTGGAGCTTATACAGGCATACATAAATGGACCTAACAAAATGAAACTGTACAGTCATCGCTGGGTCTGCCTTTAGGAAGGTCTATCTGAGCTAAACACAGACACACAAGAAGTTGCAGTAAGTTGCAATATAGCAACTTTTTCTAAAAAATTAACTGTTTTGACTCATCAGTACAGTTTAGAAAATGTGTTTAAGGGGTAATTTTAAAAGGTTACAGACCCTCTGTAAAGCCGTGTAGCTTGTATTGTGAGCAGCTTTTATTTTATGCATTTGGTCTTGATCTGTAGTTTCAATGCTTGATATTTCCAATCAAATTAGCCTCTTTTCAGCTGCTTATAATTTTGTCAATTTTGTATTCATTCATGCTGAAACATTCTTACTTGCTATCTACCTGTTGTAGTAGTAAATTTCACATATGTATTAGTTTTGGAAAAAATAATTCTGCTAATTCTAAGAATTAAATGAAAAAAAAGTCTTGTCAGTGTTAAAAACATTTTCCATCTCTTTCGTTGAGTAGTAACTCTACGTTTATAATCATATTCTTAAATTCTAGACTATTTGGAGGTATTTAGGATGCTCTTTTTTATTTTTTTAAAATACAAAAAGGAGTCCTTAGTCAAGAATTTTTAAAGAAGAGGTTAACAATATAGAATATACACCTACAGAAAAAGAATATCTAGATAAGGTGACAAATGCAATAGGTAGACAACCTGTGAAGGTATCATTCTGCTTGTGATTAACAAAGAAAAGACCACCAGTTACATATATTATTCCTACACTGTCACTTGTCTCCATCTTGCGTGTAGGTTAAGGGGAAGCCACAATACGGACAGTCTTCCTCACAGATCTTTGAAAATTCTTCTATTACTGGGCAATGGTAGTCTCCAGCAGCAATACGAGAAGTAGCTTAAGTTGCTGAGTAATTATTGCTCTGTATGTGAAAAGCAAATTTTAGTGAAGTAGTTTGTTTTCAACACTGCAAAAGCTATTCAAGTCACTTCAGTGCCAAACAAGGTGTTTCTCTTTGCTGTGATCAGAAGTTGCCAACTTAGAAGTATTGGAGAAGTAGCTGACCAAGCACCATAAGAAGTGCAGAATAGTATTCACCTGTGCTGTGTAGTACAGATCCCAGCTCTTTGATGAGCTACTGAATTTTATCTGGTATGACAGGCAGTGATAAAATTAATATCATTGACTGTTCGCCTTGTCTGTGTGAATTTTTTTGGTAGAGCACTGATTCTGTAAAAACATGGTATGTGACCTGAATCATTGCTCAAGCCATTATATTGCAACTAATGTTTTATACAGAGAAAAACTGAACTGATGTGAACTGAAATACTGTTTGATATATACCAATTATCTCTTTTGTCTTTTCTTCTGATAATTTTAATAAAAAACCTCAAAAGTTGGGTCATTCTGTCACTAAATTTCGTAGGGATGTCTGGTGTCCCCTCCTTACCAGCTGTGGGAACTGAACCAAATTAGAGCTTTACCTTCTTGATACATGATGTCTTTTATATTTGTGGTTTCAACTAACCAGCATGTTCCATAATTTATAATCTGTAATGGCTGGTCTTCCTCCAATGGGTTCTTTGTGATGCCTTCTGTTTCTAGCATCTCCTCCTGCATAGTCTCGCTATCAGTTTGAACATGACTCTTAAGTGAATCACCCCTCTTTTCTCACAGTCCGTTCATGACCTGAGTAAAAGAAGGATCACGTGAAGAAAGAAGAGACATGAGATTACTTATTCAGATAGTACTCACATTCAAAGGTTGTCGTTACAGATTCATTATCCTAATTCTGTAATATCCTAATCTTGACTTAATGATTGTATTCTGCCTTTTGTAATATACAATGTGCATCACAGAATCACAGAATCACAGAATGGTAGGGGTTGGAAGGGACCTCTGTGCGTCATCTAGTCCAACCCTCCTGCCGAAGTAGGGTCACCTACAGCAGGCTGCACAGGACCTTGTCCAGGCATCTTTTGTTACATTCTTTTCTCTTGTTCTTTTCTATATGCTTCTTTGTTCTTTTCTATATACTTTTACTAAGGTTAAAATAATATTATTGTTCCTTGTTTCTGCACAATGGTAGAATAGGCTTTATTGGACTGCCCTATTTATAAAGTGATTAGATCAAGAGGGGTAAGAGGACTTTAAAATTGGAATAATTATATATTGATAGAATATAAAAAATATGAAATAAGTTGGGCTTATAGTGCATTAATGGGTTTCAGTAAGCAATTTAAAAAAATGTATCAGGTGGAAAAGCATAGCAAATTATGTGTTTCAGAAAGATTAAAACACCTCTTCCACAGGTACTGATGGTTGCCATTCATTGTAAATGACAACAGAGTCTTCTCTATTTTGATTGATGAGTTCTCAGCAAGCTATAAAAATCCCATTTTCATGAGAAATGTGTTCCCACACACAGTCCAACAAGTGTCACATACCTAAAAGTTGCTTCTAAGTTTGCTTGGACTGCCCTTACTTCAACTGACTTGATTAATATCGATTCAGATGTTGTAAAACTGAAACAACCAAAAACTGGAATCAACTTCTTTCTTTCACAATGACATGCTCCCACAGAGCAGTGAAAATGCCCCTTTTTTTTTAAAGCAACAAGTTTTATGGCCATGAAGATGAGCACCATATTCCAGATTTTGTGTCTATGCATCATACCCTTCCCAGGCTGGGGGAGAACTTAATGACCATAACAGTCTCCAGCAGTAAAGACACTTCTGCAAGAAAGCCCACAACTGCTTTTTTTAGTAACTGACCCGTGACCCTATTTACTGAATTGGGCAATTCAAAAGATCCTTACAAATACTGTCCCATCCACCCTTGCTCCTCATCACCTGAGTAATGCTGTGAGACCAGGCCTTGCAGCCCGCCAGCCTGCACAAGGGCCAGCCTTTGGCTGCCTTCCCCCAGTTTTGGAAACGTGTCCACTTTCGCAGATGGATCTCGGTGAAGTATGGCTTTCTCTGTGCTTGTTATAATAGGTTGTTGGGACACCTCAGGGGCCAGCACCTCCCTGGGTCCTGGCAGGGGCGAGGGCTCCCTGGGGGCGGCCATGCAGGGCCTGTCCCACCCCCTGGGCTGGGCCAGGACATCTGTCTGCGGGTGGGCCGAGCTCAAGCAGGGCCCATGGCCGTGCAGGGCAGGGCTGTGCCACGGCGGAGCTGCAGCCCAGGCAGGGACCAAGCCCTCAGCCAGAAGCAGCTCCCACAGGCAGGGGTCAGCCTCCTGACCGCTCTTCCACGGAGCCTTTCCCCATGGCCCCAGCGGGACGGGGCTGCCCTCGGCTGTACTGGCTCTGAGCTGGCCCTGAGCCCCTCAGCCAAAGCCCTGGCAGGAGGATGCGCTCGTGGCCCTCAGGGGTAGTAACGGCCGTAGGCCGACCACCCAGCCATGCGGCTTCCCACAGCATCTTGCACCACACACGCACCATCCTGTTTGAAACAGCTAAGATCATGTCTCATTTTAGGTAGTGGGCGTACAATGAACCTCTCAAGTTTTTCCCCTCTATTTCACTACCTCTGCAAATAACATGAACAGTGCTAAACTGTTTTGCAGCTGCTTGATAAATGCCTTCTCCCACTCTCTGCCCAGGCTGGGAGGCTAGCAAGCCATGAATCACTTTCTCTAAGAGTTCAGCAGAGCTTTGCGTGGCGTTAATTTCTCTTTGTATGCATCTATGTATAATGCAAACAAAACTAAATGCCATATATTAAACATTAAATAATGAAAATTATATTAATTACAAAGTTTCTGTAGTTTAAAAACCTCATAATCAAATCCTGATAAAGCTGTAGTAAAGCAGATTTGTAGATGCACTATCTTTTAGGAAGCCAATTAAATTATCAGTGCTTCTCTACATGATCTCTGGTATTTCATTGGAGAAAACTTTAGTGCCTTTGAATTGTTCATTCAGATACCCTGGTAATTACTTAATCATTAAGACAGTATATTATCTTCCCCCAGGCTTTACAAAAGTCACATCTCATACAGTTCATATAATTAGTAACTCACAAAGTCACTTCTCTTAGATAACGGTAGGGAAAATAGGATGCCTTCCAGTGATTTGGAAGTTAGAAAAAAAACCTCTAGTAACAAAGATAAAAATAAACTTTAGAGTTTCTTGAACAGTCGTCACTAGAAACTTTTTCACATGACAGTTTTTCATAGTTTAAATTGGAGTTTACACTAACATATGCATGAGTGAAGAAAATCTTATGAGAAACACTTTGAAAATACTGATTTATCAACCCATACAAAAACAAAACTTTCTGTATCCATAAACACATAGAACAAACTTTTAACTTACTTGTAATATATTTACTTAGGGTACAATTTTCCATAGGAACGATGGCTTTTTTCCTTCTCCAAATACGAAACCACAACTCATTTATAATTAAAAGTTTCTTAGTTTCTGACTTGCCCATCCGGCAATTTGCGCACGAAGTAATTTTGTGTGGCTGAAACCACCAAATGAGAATAAGCAATAGAAATAATAGGAAGCTAGGCAAAATCTGAGGAACTTGGTTACCATTAAGTATGTATTAGGCATGGTGGTGTTGGGTGAATGATTGGACTTGATGATCTTAGAGGTCTTTTCCAACCTATGATTCTATGTAAGTAAGCCTATTGATTATTCCCTTTACAGATTCGTATCCTAATCCTTATTTTAGACAGCGTGTGACTTTAGGACTCTGAAGTTGAGTACAACATCCAGTATTTGTGTATATTTGATATGACAACCTGCAGTCACACATAGTGGTTTACATGCAGTAATCTCATAGTAGAACATTTACAAACCCCGATTTTATAAAATGTTATGCATAAATCAGAAATTACAATGGAATGCATATACCATTGACTCATCTGTGCAATTTTCCTGTAAATTTTGATTGGAATTGCTGTGAGCTACAGTTGGCTTGCAGTGGTCTTACACAGCCTTAAGCTCCACGAAGACACTTAAGGCTGAAGGAATAGAGAGATTCTTCTTCTTTTCTTCAGAGAGAGACATATCTCTGAAATCATAGGAGTTGAGGCATTTCCTGAATGAGCTTTTAAAAACCTAGGTAGTAACTAGTGCTTGCATATTTTCTGTGGAAAAATGGTAAATTTAGCGACTGTTATTGTTAATTGTGCCACTGAAACACAGTATTTGTTAGCAGTGTATAAGCTTAGATATGTACAACAGCTGAAGGGCTGTATTTCAGACTCATGCTGCATATTCATTGATTTTGATGGAGTAACAGTTTCTTTTCTTTCACCTTGAGTGTTGACAATCAGCACGGAGTTACCCAGAGAGGCAAGTTATCCCAAGCTTGTGGTCATTTGGGGGTTTTCAGCTTGTGTTATTTTAGCTTGTTTATGAAGGCCTGTTTTTTATTTGGAAGTATCCCATAATGATGGGTGTGTGATTCTACATTTGGACAGGGAGCAGGTTGTCAATAGCTTTTGTAAACTTAGTCCTAGAAAAGCTTCCCTGACATCTTCCTCTGCCTCAGAACTTGTGGTACATACCTGGCTTAATGGATAAGTGTATTTGGGTTGGCTTCGAAAGCAGTAAAATGCTCCTCTTATTTACCCATTATTTTTTTCCCCATCTTTTCTGGGAGTACATATGTGCTTTCTTTTAAGAGGCATACTGTATCAAACCCATAATTGCTTTAAATACATTACAGAATACTATTTCAGAGTAAAACATTTACTTTTTTAAATTGGAAATGAATCTTCTCCTTGAGTTTTATTTTGGAATAGTGAACTGCTTGAAATTTAAACAACATATTTCTTTTGAAAGAAAACACTACATTTCTTTTGATCCAAAGTCGTTTGTCGTATGGGGGGCAGAAAGGAAGAAGGAATGATTTCAGAACTGACAGACATTAATGTCAGAAGTAATAAGGATTTTAAAGAGTACTCATTTTGCTTTGACTGAAACTGTAAGCTAGAATCGCCAACTCTTTAATCACAAACTTCTTTGTGTTGCACCACATGTATGAAAGGTAGCTATTAGAAGCAAGAATTTACTATTCATCCTTAAATAAGCCAGGGTAGGATTCAGGCATGAGAAAAGAAGAAAGGAGCAGGCAAGAGTAACACCCTGCCTTGATTTTCCCTTATGTCCCCTCTTCCTTCCTTCCAGCAAAGCTAAGAGGAGTCAGTGCCCACAGCCTGTATCTCTGATGCTGCCTTCTTCCCTGCACCAAACCTGCGGTCTTTCCAATCAGTAGAAAATTAACGCTTGCTATAACCACAGTTGTATCAGACCAGTAGCCTCCTTGCAAAGGGAAAACCCCTGCTGTTCCCATCCCTCTTATCTCTAACACCAGAAATACTCTCCCCCCCTCTCCCCCATCAGTGACAGCAGGGCAGGATTCCTCCCTAACGTCTATTCAGCAAAGTCAGAAGAACACACAGGGAGGAGAACTGCTGAAATTGTTGGGTCAAAATTAAGCTTTTGAAATTACATTTTTAAAGTTGGCTCTTGGATTCTGATAGACAATCAACTGTTATCTTTTTCAGTCCCATCTTCTCACTCCTTTTCCTTCAGCTACTGATGAAACTGCTTTTACATCAAGCAAGTCCTTCGAATCAGAAGCAAAACTGATCTGTGTATATGTTGTCTATGGGTTAATACTTTTTAATAATTCTCTTAATATATACCGACAGTGGATCCATAAAATGCGTACTTTTGGGTACTTTTTAAAGAACATCTCATTTTAATATTGTTATTTTGTCTTCTTACAAGAGAAGGAAGTACTGCCTATTTTCACTAGCAATATCAAGAAAATAGTCTTGAATATGTGAAAATGAGAAAACGCCACATGGATCTTCAAAGTTACATTTATAGCAATGGTTTCCATCATACTGCTGGAGGAGTCAGAAGGAATAGGAGTCTGTACAGTCTATATGTTTGAGTTGCTCTTTCATTTGTTTCACTTCTGTTTTCAGATTGGGAAGCCAGAAGACAGTAACTGCAATGCATACTGGCACGGGTAAATGTGGTAGCTGGCAGGGGAAGGAAAGAAGTCTCTGTTTAAACATGTGTGATGAAGTCTGAAGATGGTTTTAAAATAATAGTTCAGGATGCAAACCTGGCAGATTTATGATAAGATTTATTTTAATGAATTGCTTCAGCTTTAAAGGCCAGCGAAAAGGCGTGTAAGGTTTTGCTGTGGTTGAGAACAGCAGGGACTCCTACTCCCAGTAACTGGGGATGCGGTGAACTCTCACCATGTCAACATCCCCTGTCCTCAGGGCAGCTGCTATCCAGGTTGTTTCCTGGCACAATTCATAGCAGCCTCAGGCTTGCGGTACTTTGTGCTAGAGGGTATCAGCATCTCCATCCTGCATCTCTGAAGGTGGCAGTAGCAGCACCTCCCAGCCTCTCATGCCAACGGCTGATGTGGTCCTCCTGTCAGAGGCTTCTCAGGGGACTGTAGGCAAGTCAGACCCACCTATAAATATGCAGGGATGTCATCCTTGTCTCATCAAGGCGTTGTGAGGGTAAACATATTAAGCGTTGCAAATCTCCGTTACTTAAATAAGGAAGCCATATAAATAGCTTTGGGAGATAAGAAGTTATCTCAGTCTTTCTTATTAACAGATAGAACCTACGTAAAACATAGATAATGTGCTTTTCTTTAGTGATATTGATGAAGTTGTCTAGATAACAATTTCAAGCAGCGATGAGGACTGTCTGTAAATTTGGAAGCTGTCTCTCTTAATTATTTCCCATTATATACCAAGAACAGATTGTATTTTTTTTTAAGTCCGTATACCACAAAAAAAGCTGTAAAGAACTGTATGATCAAAATAGCATATATATTTAGGTTGGAAAGGAAAGAAGGTACATAACTGGAACAGATTTTGCTTATGACAAAAACTTGCTTCTATTAATGAAACTTATTTTCTTGTTTTGCAGCTTGCAGGCCTGGATTCTATAAGGCATTTGCTGGAAATGTAAAGTGCTCCAAGTGCCCACCACACAGCTTGACTTATGTAGAAGCAACTTCTGTCTGTCAATGTGAGAAAGGTTACTTCAGAGCTGAGAAGGACCCACCAACTATGGCATGTACCCGTAAGTCTGATCAGTACCAATGTCTGTATTTCTCTTCTCCTGTGCCTCATTTATTTATTTTTGTATTTTATAAAAATGACATAGGTTTGTACATTTTGTGAAGAATTCCATTCAAGATAATCACAAGAGATTTTTAAAATAAAAGTTCAAACGACATATTTCTATATAATGTAGATATCCTTAAAAATGCTGACATGTTTCTTAGCTTGGTGACTTTTTAACTTGTAGTTCTGACAGGTAATACAAGGTATGTGAACACTGTCATATAGATAACAATCTTGAGTTTTAACTACCAGTATGTATTTTAAATACATGAAAATGTCCTTGTACAAAGACTTTCAAAAAAGTGAGGAGTCACATAAGAAAAAAACTGTTCTGACATACTCTGCTGTGTCCCCAAATTTAAATTAAAATTATAACACAAATGTCATCCCAACACAATCAAATAAAAACTAAACTCTTTAAAAAAGACAAGAAAAATATAAAAAAGAAGTATCCAATTAGGAGATATAATTAAGCCCTCTTGCATGTTGTCTATTTTCAAAAGTGAGTTATTCCCTCTTATACAACTCTGATAATGAAAATTCTTTAGATTTTTTGATGATTTAAAAAATACAACATTTTGTGATTTTTGACTAACCTAAATTTGTCGTTAAGACAATACTGATGCCCAGTAACCTAGGGGCAGAAGTTCTGACTGAGAAGAAATTTTTATTACTTTGATCAATGTGCTGATGTCTAGAAACATAAAGCATAAATTTTATTTTCACTTAGTAAAATATTTCTCATAGATTTTCATACATGGTTCATTACTCAATGGAATTCATTTATGCATCATAAAGCAACTATATCTGTTTAATCTCAAGATTGGGAACAAACAGCAGCATTTAAAAATCTGTGGGGAAATTATATATTTACATATAAAATCCTGTCATTTAATAAAGATTATTAAAATCTGTTTGCAAATTTTTTTAAAACATTTAGCTTTCTGTGTTGCATTTTTTTAGCTCTTTTGGTGGAGGATTTGATTCAAGTACATTTTGTGCCACCATCCTCTTGTTAAGAGAATTGTAGAAAAATTAACATGTTAAATGCATGAAGTATTTTAATGGACTAAGTATACGAAAAGCTTAAGAATTAAAACCATAAAACCAAAGTACTGCTGCAATAACCATCAGCGTATGGTCATAATTTTGGTATGCTTACACTGCATAAGGCAGCACTATGTAAAAACAACTGAGCTGTCTCTACCAGAATTCAGCTACTTCCTGTGCTCATGCTGGTCTCCAGATGGAACTCTACTGGGCAAACTGGGAATACACCAGGTAATTTGGAGCTGATTTACAAAGTCATAGGCACTCTGTAATCCTGAGGTCATTACGTAGACCAAGACATTGTCCATCCGCTAAATGGGAGTGATGGTCACCAAAGATGACATTCCTCAGATCCAAGACACTTAGCAGAAGGTTGTCTAATGTAGCCATAGGGTTTTCAGAGGGGAAGGGTAAGTCCCAGCTTCCAGCTGCTTAAGGGACATGGGATTCAAAGAGGTACCCCAATCCAACACACACAATCTGCTGTCAGCTCACTCTGGAGGAAGTCACATAGGCCTATCTATTTGCTTCCAGACTTGCCATAGGAAAATGGTGATTACAAATAATTCCACTCAAATGAGTGCCCCAAGCACAGGCCATTAAAACATACCCACAGAACTAAAGCACATCCCAGGCGCTCTTGGCAGTTTCATGCTTACAAAGATGGTTTCACTCATGTATTATGCAGATGTGGTTCCATATTATTTGTATGTTATTGATTTTTCATCTCCGAAAGACAGTTCTTCTCTGAAAAAAGACAGTTCTTCTCTGAAAGAATTACTCATACGTGGCATTATGTTTCCATAATTATCTTTCAGGGTACAATTTTAAGCCCTGCTACCCATTAGTATTGATAAGGTAGGGAGGAGCATGAGAACCATGTGGCACCAGGGAGCAGGTACCTACAATAGCACAGTGCTTTCCCAACAAATATGGGGTGATGAGAGCTGCTTTGGCCAAAAACTGTCGGGGAAGACTTGCTGCCAGACCTCTCCATTCCTGCTAAGGATGTCAGCCAAAGCAAGCAAGTGGACGCAGGGAAGAAACCAACCACAACATAGGTACCCCGACTTGGGAGAAATAAGAAATAAGGGAGACAGTGAACAACATTTTGGTTTCTGCCTTGCTCTTGATTCAGTGCCACCATGCATTGCCTCTCATTCAGCCTAGACTGCAAGGTATCAGTACTTCAATGACTGTAACAGCAGACGTATTCATCTTATACCTACGATGTTGATTATTTCACTAATTGTCAGCTCTGCAAATGATGCTGAGACTTTTGACAGGCAGACTGCGTTCTTATCTTCTTGCACATCATCAGTAATGAAGAGTCTGGAGGCCAAATTATTCCCCAAGTGATATCTTTAGCCCCACTGCTTTCAAATTATGCTCTCAGTTATTAAAATTATGTTTCTGTCATAAATACAACCTCACTGCCTTCGGTGGGTCTGTGCAGATGTGGCTAATTTAAATTTAATAAACAAAGATACAGATATGAGACAGAGTAGAATTTAGATTCTTCCTTCCCAACTGTCATGCTTTACTGTAATAAAAGCAATTGAAAGGTTATGAAAAAAAAAAAAAAGAGTCAGTTTGACTAAATAGGGAGAAAAGGCTGTACAGTAAGAAAATGCGTTTTCTACATAACCACTTTTGGGGCAGATCTGCATTTTTGATCTTCATTTGCAAATTTGTATCCTCACATGTGTGAAGTGACAGAAGAGATTAGATATTTTTCTTGTGACTTTTTCAATGAGAGTTGTTCTTGAATCAAACACAGAATGAATGAATAGTAGATTCACCTTACGGATTTCTTCATATTAAAACATTTTGAACCAACTGTATTGATACTATTTTATTTGCTTCCCCAAGTCCTGCAAAGCAATATGCCTAAGATAGATTGCTATTTTATTCTCTCTCTCTTTTCGTTCCTTTATAGGGTTAGACACTATTCGTCACTCAAGAATTTTTAATCAGTACTGGAAAACTTGCATATGCGGCATTATGCAAAAATAAGGACCTTGATTTAAGAGCCTATGAATTTAAGAGTTTAGCTTCAGGCATCCACTTTTTTCAAGATGCACTTCAAATCTAATTTCATTAATTCTGTGAAAGTGCACACTGTATGCTTTTCTAAAATTGTACAGTTCCCATTTTTGCTTCATGTATTTTGTAAGAGAAGAGTGTGCACTTTGCAGAAAAGCATAATAGAATTCTGATTTTAATAAGAGGAATAAAAATTACATGACGATATATTGTTAATCTCTTTCTCCTAGCCTTTTTCCATTTGATTGGCACTTGTTATCAATCTGTTGCTGCTACTCTTTCTCCTTATTGTATTTCTTTGCCATATGGGAGTACTCCATCAGTGATCTCTGCATACACAGTGAGCAACAAATAGCATCATATCTAATCCCCTGTCTGATTACTCTGTGCATAAACTCTAAAGTTTCCCACTATAATGTAATTGGATAAATTGATCCATCTTTTCAAGGTCAAAGGCAGGCAGGCTTATATTGGGTGTCTGAGTCTGAATGCATCTCATTTCACGTTATGCTTAAACAATTTTGAACCCGACAAACTTATGATCTGTTCAATAACCTCTGCCACAAACTGTATCCTCGATTTTTAAGAGTCAACACTGTGTGCCAGCAGCAAAATCAAGCAACAGGCTTGAAGCCTTCAACTCTACTGCCTCTCTTGTTATTTTTATATATACTTGTTTGCAATTTATCATTACGCTCGGACTTCGAATATTGGTTTGCAGTCACTGGCTTCCATTCTTGCTGCTTGTCTCACAGAAAAAGAGTAAGTGATTCTGAAAGGAAAAAATGTAATATAGCATTCTACATCAAGTGACACTACTTATCTATGCTACATGTATGTATGTATACAAAAAAGCAATTATGAATTCAAGTGTTACAGCCAAATGCTGATTCTGAGTATTCTCAGAAGATGATGGTTAATTTTTCCCCTTCCACTGTAAATTCAGTAGTCAAATAACACACATTTTTAAGAGTCCAACAGCTGGTAACAGACAGTTCTCACTTAAACAGCTACAAAGTGTTTTCCAGACAGTCATCACACTGTAGTGTTTAAAATACTTCATTGCCCTCACTAGACTTCTGCAGTGTTAGATTTGTTCCTCTTTCCTTCCATAAAGAGCAAAATGCACTTCACCTTCACAGAGGGAGAGGAGACACAAAGCAAGATGAGGTGCGGAGCACTGCATGAGGCATAAACTCATCTCTGTTTCTCTCGGAGTGGGCCTGCTTCTCCGTAAGACATCAACACCTCTACTCCACAGAGAGCGTAGAAAGACATTGCTCACACTTGGGCTGTGTCTTATCTAAGAAGCAGAAGAGCTACATTTTTTTTAATGCTTACCCGTCTGAGTGGTGTTTTACTCTTTTTGCATAAAATCCAGAGTCATGAATTTTGCTGTGAGGAAAGGAGCCGTCATTTTCACCAATATACCTTTTTTTTCCTTAAAAATCATTATAAGGAAATCCCTGAGCACTTTGCACGCAGATGTCTGCAGAAGGGTTATTGCTGCCAAGTTTTTCCAATGTGTCAAATAATCTTTGTATAATTTATAAATGATAACAAAGCAATCAGGCCACATTCATAAAAGCCCAGTGACACATAATTTAGCTGAATCTGAGGATTAGAATTAATTGTCTCTCTTTGTTCCAAGTTCTAAATCTTAGTAAATGATTCACTGCATGTCATTACAGCTTAATATTTGCATGAAATCACAGTTTAACTGGCATAATTTAACAGCAATTAAAAAGCTATTTAATCGTCATGAAAATTGGCATGAGGGGCCTTGAGTATGAAGGGTGTCTGAGGTTTTTTTCGGTATTTGCAGGCGGACAGTTATGTACTTTCAGACATCCCTAACATAATTGATAATGTTCTCCCTATTCATTGAAATGTGAACGTACAATAATTCATGTTTTCTCTTACAATTGAGGATTAAGTCCCAAATCATGAATATAACAACCTTCACTCTCTAGTAAAAATAAAAAAATACATTTTTAAAAAAGTGTATTTTACCTACTGTATTGGTTGTTCTACTGATGCCATCTACATATAGTACAAAAAAGTCTGACAGACAATTAAAATTGACAAAGCCAGACAAAACTGTCCTTTTTGCCTGGATTCTCATTAATTCCTGTTTTGGCCTGCCAAAGTTGATGAAGTAACATAAAAAAACCCTGAGCTATGATGACCCATTGTTGTAATATCTATAGTTTGTGTAAGATTAAATTTAAGCCAGTTTTAAAACATTGGCTCCAATCCTTTCAGCAATTACACACATGCTTAGTTTAAAGTGCGGGAGTATTACCAATTATTTCAAGGGGATTACTGATCCGCTTAAAGTTATGCACATATGTAAGTGTGATTAAGGCTCATCCTCCATATTCCTAAAACTCCTCATTGGTTTTAACAATGGGAATTAGTTAAGGTCAGTCATTATTTAATTCTCAAAGCATGTTTTTAGAGGAAACATAATTATTCCTATCCTCTGCACATAAACAATAAGAACTGAAGCTGAAGTAATCTGTGCTAGTTTTAGCTTATTCCAGTCTTGGGACAGTTTTGAGTAGCTGGCTTCATCAACCTCACAGTAATTTTATGGGAAGTTTAGAGACTTGTAAATCTGAGACATGCTGAGGTTGTAGGGGCTTTTGGACTGCATCAACTTTTTCAAGGCTGTGCCTTGTCTCTCTTTTCCACACCATTGTAAAATAATGTATAAATATAATTAGCCTTTGTTAACAAGTTGCATTTATAAATTGCTACATATTACAGTATTTCAGTGTTAGAGTCATCATAAGGTCACAGTCAAAGACCAGGAAGGAAATACTCAAAATATTCTCTGTGACCATAAAAATTACAAATTCCAAAAATAATTTTCATCTGACAGGTTCCAGAAATATTAATCTTCAATGCAAATGAGTCACATACTGTTCAGCTAAATGATTCCTTGATACGCTGAAAAATAACTGATCTTTAGTGTCCAGGGTTTTTTGTCTGCTAACTATGAACTCTGCACGGATAGATATAAATACTCACACATTCCAAATATTTTAAACTTTCTTGTCCACTACAAAAATGCAAAGTGATGTAACACCTCCAAATATTGTAATTATCATATGCTTGAAATCCAGCAGCTAACTCATTTACTTTAGGGCAGAAATCATTTTAATGAAAACATAGTCTCAGATATTTAAAGTTAAAAATTAATGCTGGAAAGAAAAAAGCAACTCAAGTGTTCAACTATAGTTCGCAGAAAACCTTAACGTTTAGTAATTCACATTATCCCTCCTACATCGTACAAACTTTTTTTCCCTTGACAAGCATTCCAGCTTTTATACCCACGTTTATGCCACATAAGTAAACAAATAGCATCACTTTAAAATGACAAATGTTGGTGAGTAGTGACTTTTTTCCCACAACTCTTTCCTTCATTAAAGTCAGTATTCATTCTTGCTGCTATGTGTAGGTACAGCTGTATAGCACTTTACTACTATGTAGTTTATTAGTAAAATACAAGATATAGTAATGTTTTCTGTTAAAGTGTAGTCCATTTTAGTATTCAGGGTCATCTTCAAAAATGAAGAACTTGAACAAATGGAATTATTTCAGTTGTAGGTGCATATTTCAGAACCACTCAGGGGCTTGATTTTGTAAATCACTACATTGTGTTCAGTCAAATAAATAGCTAAAAGTTTGAAGATTGAATCAGCATATCAATGCTGTAGTAATTGCAGATCTTAAGAAAAAAGAAACAATGGAATTGAATGATTGGAAAAAGATAGGGTTTGTTTGGGGTTTTTTTTACTGAGATTTGAGATCCTGATTTATCTATGAAATGTTAAGAGGAGCTTTGATATTTTATTTTCCTTATCAATGCAAAGTTCTGACCGCTTATCTAACCATCCTTTGGACACAAGGTCTTGCCCCATGCTACAAGTTCTTGAACTGGAATTGACAAGAGTGTTGATCTTTGGGTTTGTTTGTTTGTTTAGTTCTTCCATCATTGTCTTCAAGTTTTTATAAAGGACATTATTATATTTTCATTATCTGACTCTCTCAGATTTCGTGTGTCACTCAATTTGTTGGGTGAAATACACTCTGTGTAAGAATTAGCGGATGTTATTTGCAAATGTTTCATATAGTCTTCCAGTCTGCTTGAGAGGCCCTGAATGAAAAGCTCACTTGAAGTTTGAACAGTATCTCAATCAAAACTTTATGCGTAAGTCTTGCTGGCAAGTTGTATAAATCATGAAAAGCTGCAAAGCAAGCTGAAAGTTTTAAAATTCTGCTAACCACTGGCTAAAGAATCCATGTGCACTGTCATTTTTTTTGAGAGGTGGGAATACAATGCTTATTGGACTCATTCAGCTCAAAAAAACCCGGAAATCCCCAGCTGAGTTTACCACAGTCATCTTATATATACCTCAAAACTTGGAGTATAAAGCCTTGCATTTTGCCAAATCTGTGTTTCTTACATAATTTTTGTGGGCATATTTTGGATCTATATACAAATAGTGTTTGAATACCATGTGTATGTAAGTGCTCATTAAAATATGTAAAGTGGAAGAAGAATATAGTAAGAAATGGAGGTAAGATTATTCAGACTTCCTTTAACAATTCCTGCCTTTCCCTCACCTCTTCACTAATTCCTGTCTGAAAAATCATTAGGTGATAAAGTTCTTCCATCAGACTGTGGAAGCTGATATATAAAGCCTCAGGTGATTTACATGTGCTCCTTGCACAGTAAGTCAGCACAACAGCTTCCACCTTGTTGGATGTACCGTGACTATTGTGGGATCCATGGGAAATGCGTTACTCATAGTTTGTCTGACAGTACACAGAGAGCTTTACCATCTGCTGGCTAGCTGAGAGCTTGCCTATACTCTGCCTGCTGCTACTGTCTTAGCCTCACGCCCACCAGTCTTCAGGAATTATTTTTTCTCCTGCTTTGCTGCCGTCCTTTTAGATTTTTAGCTTGCAAGGTTGATGTCTTCACTGTTATACTGATGCTGATGAGGTGCCAGGTGGGAAAGAAAAAAACTTGTAAGATATCTCTCATGCCTAATAGTCTTGGCCTGTTGCCACCTCGCTCTATTAATGAACAGCAGTGAAGAAATCCCTGGGGATAAGCAGTGAAGGCTAGAAAAACTATCTGGCCCTGCAGAAGGAATACAAATAATTTTACTTCTTGTAGTTATTCCAAAGCTGTTATTTATTTATTATTCAGTTTAACTCTTATAAAACATCAGAGATTGTAAGTATCAGAAAAGCCTATATTGCGAGACATAAAATAAGGAAATAAGTTTTGTAGTTGAAGCTCTACCCCAGTAACCCACAAGATCAAGAGATATTTAGTGCAAATTTGTGTTATTAAGTCTAGGTTTGACATTCCCAAGTCATTTTTATGTTGCCTTAAATTATTGCTGTATTAATTCTAATTTATTTAGATATTCAGCATTTTATGATCTTACCTATTTATTATTCCTGCTTAATTTTCAAAGGTTGTAAGTATTTAAATAATTTTTAATTTTTCCATTAAATTTGTTATTGAAACGTAGCTCTTTTAGCTTCTGTTTGCAAATAATTGCCTTGAGACTAATGTCTTTGTTCATGGGTTGTTTGGTTTTTTTTCCCAAAATAGACAAGTGTTGCTTAACTGGCTTTCCCTTCCTTTTCTGCAGGGCCACCTTCTGCTCCAAGGAATGTGATTTTCAACATTAATGAAACAGCTCTCATGTTGGAATGGAGCCCCCCAAGTGATACCGGAGGAAGAAAAGATCTCACTTACAGTGTCATCTGTAAGAAATGTGGGTCGGATGCCAGCCAGTGTGAAATTTGTGGGGGAGGTATCCGTTTCATCCCCAGGCACACAGGTCTCATCAACTCCTCTGTGACAGTGATGGACTTTGTGTCGCACGTGAACTACACCTTCGAAATAGAAGCCACAAATGGAGTCTCGGAGCTGAGTTTCTCTCCCAAGCAGTTCACAGCTATCACAGTTACCACAGATCAAGATGGTAAGTCCCAGCAGTGCATGTCTGTTACTGTGCCCCTGTCATCCGTGCAATTATTAGAGGGATCGTTTGGTTTCTTGAAGTTTGGGTCAGTGAGTTAGGATGTTTTGCAGATTGTTACATGTTTTTAAGTGCTTTTGGTGAGGACTTCCAGCTTCTACTGATGAGGGTGTTAAATGTTTTTGGCAGTTGGTACTTGACCCCAATACTCAGGGCACAAAAACGTACCTTCCTGTTTAAAATTAAGTGCAAGCTGTAACTGCCTAAGACTAACTGTATCAGTGGTTCATGAGAACTGGAGTCTGCGTCTGGTGCTTTGCCAAGTCATTCCTTACAATTTCCATTTTGAAAGAGTGAAACACCACAGGTTATCTATTGCAATTTCACAATTCAAAGGCAAAATGAAAGTGAACTCACTTCCTTTAGTATCCATGTTTCATAGTGTTAATGCAGCATGCTTCGCTAAGATACTTCAATGTCTGTATGAGCCATTTCCTTAGGTGAGGTGTCCTAATAGATTTTTTTGTTCCTTTAATTGTCCATTTTGCATTACTGGTTTTGAGCTTTTTCTTCCTCCCATTTCAGTTCAAATTCATGTCCAAGGCCGACCTTTATGAGAAATATGGGAAACTGTAAGAACTCTATTTTTTTGTTTATTTCTGCAGCTGTTTTCCTTCTATCTTTAGAAATACTTACTATGCCAGGAAACAGCATCATAGGTTACCAACAAAGCAACCTATATAGCAGTGTTATCTTCTCGCTTGTGAGAAGGTTATTTCAAAATTATCCCTTGCTGACATTTGTTCCAGAAATGTTTTTCACCTACTGTGCAGTGACATTGCAACTGTAGCTGAAGTATTTAATGCAGAACAGGAACCGTACTGGCAAAACTACGGTTTTGAGTAGAAGACCTTTGATAATATGAAAGTGTTTGGTAGAAGTGCTAATGTTCAGGAGGATCCTGTTATGTTCCACTTGTAGGAAGGCCCAGGGTTCTTTCACTGATCAGTCTCGCAAAAATCTGCTTACCTGTGTATCTGGGACAAGCAGTTTTGTTGATGAGTGAATAATTACTTGTTTGCCTTTGGGCATACAAAAATTAACAGCTTGCTGTGATGATGATGATGATGATAATGACAATGATGGTAATACTAATAATATTCATGAAAATGGATGAGAAAAAGCAAGAAAACTACTCACTCATGGTTCATGTGATGATGGTATCAGAAAAGCTAATTATTTAAGATGCCTAATAATATATGCCTTGCCCTGAGAATTGCCTTAAGCTCTTAGGCTATGTATCATGTTGCAAATCTGTATCTCTCTTTTCCTTTCTCATTAAATTAAAAAAAATGTTTTGCCAGAAACTACCTCTATGTATACTTAATTTTAGATGTTTTGTTACATGGTACTAAATGCAAGTCAACAAGCATGCACAGGTGGAGGTCACCAGAGATACGGTTTGTTTTTAAACTGGCTAACAGTGAACACAGCTTGTGATGTCTATTTAAGTGGCGGGATTTTAAAAAATAATATGTCTTTTGCTGTTGTCTGTTCCTGGTTTAAGGATATAGATTTTCACTGCAGTTTACTCAAAACAGGGAAAAGACCAATGTTTTGATAATTTGTGATGCACTGACAGTAAACTCTAGAGCACAGGCTGCTTGCATTCCCTATAATAATTCTTACATTACTAAAAATGCTGTTGGAAGAGCTTGAGAATTTAAGACGAGATTTCCAGAGTAGCTGTCAGTTTATTTGGATATATAAAGACAGCTTTGCAGAAGAAAACATTGTAATAAATGAAATGGGGGCATCTATAAAATGCAGTTATAAAGATAAAACCATTTTTATAGGCTTACAAAGGGTGTAGTTGTATAAAATCATAAGCACAGTAAATATATATTTAAGAGTAAAAGAGAGAAAGATAATGTCATATGAAATATGGAAGAAAATTAATGGAGCTTTGGTTGATGGAACTTATTAAGACGACAATAAACATTTTTGTGGGTTACTTTTAGTCAGAAATAAGAAGTGATACATAGTAAGCTAGGGCATCTACCCTCAGAAAACAAAACTGTAGAACTAAAGCTTCAGAACATTGCAGAGGCTTTGTTAGTGTTTATAAATCACACTGAAGTTCTCACATAAAAGAATTAGTGACCTTTTCATTTTTATTGTTAGCCAGCTATTAGTAAGAAATTTATAGTTTTGCTTCTGCCTTATTTACCAAAAATACTAAATAATCACCTTTATATTGCCTTTTTTTCTAGCTGTACCTCTAAACAGTAAACTCACTGTTGCAGTCTTTCCTTATAATCTTAATCACACTGAAATGGACAGTACTTATTGCATGGTGTTGCAGTTTTGTGCACATGTTCACATAAAACAAAGATCCAAGATTATATGCGTGACGTGACAACAAATCACAAATAACTTAATGTGTGCAAGGACTGCATTACCAGAAGCCCAAACATACTGATTTCAAACATTTTTTCTCTTTTGATATTGTCATGGTTTAACCCCAGCTGGCAACTAAGCACCACACACCGCTCACTCACTCCCCCCCAGTGGGATGGGGGACAGAATCAGAAAAGTGAGAAAACTTGTGGATTGAGATAAAGACAGTTTAACGGCTAAAGCAAAAGCTGTGCACGGAAGCAAAGCAAAACAAGGAATTCATTCACCACTTCCCATCGGCAGGCAGGTATTTGCCCATCCCCAGGACAGCAGGGCTCCATCACACGTAACCGTTACTTGGGAAGACAAAGGCCGTCCCTCCAAATGTCCCCCCCTTCCTTCTTCTTCCCCCTGCTTTATATGCTGAGCACGAAGTCATATGGCCCAGAATAACCCTTTGGTCAATTGGGATCAGCTGTCCCAGCTATGTCCCCCACAAACTTCTTGTGTACCCCCAGCCTGCTTGCTGGTGTGGTGGGGTGAAAAGCAGGAAAGACCTTGACTGCTGAACAACAACTAAAACATCAGTGTGTTATCAACGTTCTTCTCATACTAAATCCAAAACACAGCACTATACCAGCTACTGGGAAGAAAATAAACTCTATCCCAGCTGAAACCAGGACAGTTGTGTGTCTGATACGAAATATTTAGATCTATAATAAATTATACCTACACAACATATTTATCCCATATTCATACTACCTTTTTATATGTAATCTTTTCATACTGTTTGACTATTTTTGGTGTACACATTGCATGAAGTGATAGACCTCTTTGTAAATATATAAATTGTTTCCTTCAGTTGTCGTGTCTTTGTTAAGAATATAGAACAATATCTTCAGCTGTTGTAAATCTAGACCATTCTGTTAGCTGCAATAATTTACAGTAGCTGAGGAGCTAGCATTTTATTTTCTTTGAGCATATAGGATTTACTTCCCTCTAGTGGCCCTTTCTTTTTGATTGTTTATGTGAAATTAACAGATTCTTCTTTAAACATGCAAAATTATTAGCTTGTTCTTCAGGGGTTTTTCTCTCTTTTTGGAGAAGATATTGCTGTTGGCATTTTGCTGAATAAAGTAATGCAGTGAAGAGTACCATGGGCATCCATAGAAACTGAAGAATTGTATTCTGCGACAATGAGTAGAGTAGTCTGAGAGCATCAAAGAGGGAGAATATTTGCTGACAGGAGAAGTGAACTAATTCAAAAGTGATTAAGGCTCATCTTTATGCGCAGAGCTCTACCACAGCTAATATTAAAAACTTAGCTGGCTCCTCATGCAGTCACCAGCATCAACAAGCTTAACTGCGCTGCTCAGCTCTGACAATGACAAGAAGACTAAAGGAAAATAGTACTTTGAAAAGGCTTTGCAAACTGCATCCCGCAAACCTCTCTGAGATTTGATGATTAAAGCACTACCAGGCCTGATCCAATACTGAAAAAAAATTACTAGCATTAATACAAGTCATATGGAAATAATTTGGTAGCATTCATGACTTTTTTAGTTATTAATTTTGTACAAATATTCATTAATTCAATATCCATGTTTTTGATTTGCCCCCCACCGGGCTTCATAAGGAAACAAAGTTTCTGTGGGCACATTGTCAGGCACCATAAAGAACTGTGAACCCATTAGCCAATGTGAGTTCAATAACAGAGAGAAAGGATTCACAGATACTATGGTCTGTCAACAGAAGTGTGAAAAATGACCACTTACAGTCGCCAAGCTGTTGGCTGGGTCTGCAAATGGAAAAGCAAGGTTCAGCTACGTAAGGGTTGCTTACTGGACTAGAGATGTCAGCTGACCGAAGACTTAACCTGTCTGTTGGCTAGTAAGTAAAGAAAGGATACATATAGTTCCTGTGTGGCAACAGCATGTGCTGTGTCTTGCCCAGCAAGTGTGAGAAACAAGGATGGGGTAGGGATGTGTTAGGAAGTGTAGATGTTGCAGATGGAGATATGAGGGAAGTGAGCAGTTTAGCGTGCAGGGATGCGATGAGGAAGGCCAAGGCCCACCTGGAATTGAAGCTGGCAAGGGATGTCAAAAACAACAAGAAGGGCTTCTTCAACTGCATCAGCAGCAAAAGGAAGGCTAGGGACAATGTGGGGCCGCTGCTGAATGAGGCGGGTGTCCTGGTGACGGAGGATGCGGAGAAGGCAGAGCTACTGAATGCCTTCTTTGCTTCAG
>Ga0065711_1035401_pt1 | contig 22376 bp, 13 predicted proteins | sample Hoacrofraction12_FD_59098 | JGI IMG/M metagenome (GOLD analysis project Ga0065711, IMG submission 59098) | Hoatzin crop microbial communities from Cojedes, Venezuela - Epithelial fraction 12 v2 (version 2) | ecosystem: Host-associated > Birds > Digestive system > Esophagus > Crop | place... | reverse complement strand
AGTACTGACCCTTGGGGGACACCACTAGTTACAGGCCTCCAACTAGACTCAGCGCCGCTGATGACAACCCTCTGAGTTCTGCCATTCAGCCAGTTCTCAATCCACCTCACCGACCACTCATCCAGCCCACACTTCCTCAACTTCCCTAGGAGGATGTTATGGGAGACAGTGTCAAAAGCCTTGCTGAAGTCAAGGTAGACAACATCGACTGCTCTCCCCTCATCTACCCAGCCAGTCATGCCATCGCAGAAAGCTATCAGATTGGTCAAGCATGATTTCCCCTTGGTGAATCCATGCTGACTACTCCTGATAACCTTCTTTTCCTCCACTTGCTTGATGATGACCGCTAGAATGAGTTGCTCTATCGATAGACCACATAGACAAGGCCCATGTTCCTTCTCTGCTGAGGGATTCTCTTTCCTTCCACATCGCTTTAAGGAAAATGCTCTTTTCCCTTCTCGGCAGGTTCTGCTTGCCCCTGCCTCTGTTTCTCTTGATATGTTCAGTATGTGAGTCAGCTGGGGAAGGGAGGAAGTGAGAGGAGAGGGGAGGAAGAGCATCTTCCCTCAAGCCCCTTCCAGCAACTCACCAGAGCCCTTGGTGCGGGGGGGAGGGGGGATGATCAGAAGGAAGCAGAACAGGGCTAAGAACAATGGCAGTGTGGCTGCACATAATAGCAGGGGCTGCCAAGGGCTTTCTGTCTCCTGTTGTTACTGATACAAGAATTAACAGTAAGTTGAGCATTATTTAAAAGGAAAAAATATAGTCTTAATTGTGGGCTGAAAATGGTAAGTTTATGGGCCATGTGTACGCATGAAGGGAAAGATTAATTTTTCTAGAACTCCATTTGTCTCTCATGCTCTCTTGTTCTCAGTTAGTCTGTATACTTATGGCTTGACCTGGAGGCTGTTTGCTCCACATGTACTGCAGAAGGAAGGGTGGTTGACTGAAGAATTTATTTAACACATTTTCAGTTGAACAGAACCGATATTTCATAACATATTTGGAGCTAGTTAGAAAAAAATTTTCAAAGCTGTTTTTTTCAAAGCTGTTTACAAAAATTGTTACACACAATAGTACTTTGTTGAATTTCTACTTTGTCCCTAAAGAATATCATCAGGATAGGTCAACACACTGTCCAGTCTCTGTAGATCTTACAGTTGTTAAGAATGAATGGAGAAAGCACCTTGAAGAGGTGGGTGACCAAAATACCAGAAAGACTGTGCTCAGACTCTTTATAGGAGAATACTAAACATTCACTCCTGTGTTGATACCATCAGACTTCTACTTACATGAAGGGAATGTAAAACCTGTTCCTCAGTTTTCTGGATTTGGTGGACGCTTTGCAATAAATTGGATGGCTGTACGCTTCACTGGATAAAGAACTGGCTAAATGGCCGAGCCCAGAGAGTGGTGGTGAATGGAGTTCAATCCAGCTGGTGGCTGGTTACGAGTGGTGTTCCCCAGGGCTCAGTTCTGGAGCCCGTCTTGTTTAATATCTTTATCAATGATCTGGATGAAGGGATTGAGTGCTCCCTCAGTAAGTTTGCGGATGACACCAAGGTGGGCAGGAGTGTCCATCTGCTTGAGGGTAGGAAGGCTCTGCAGAGGGATCTGGACAGGCTGGGTTGATGGGCTGAGGCCAACTGTATGAGTTTCCACAAGGCCAAATGTCAGGTCCTGCACTTTGGTCACAACAACCCCATGCAGCACGACAGGCTTGGGGAGGAGTGGCTGCAGAGGTGCCCGGCGGAAAAGCACCTGGGGTGCTGGTCAACAGCCAGCTGAACACAAGCCAGCAGTGTGCCCAAGTGGCCAAGAAGGCCAGTGGCATCCTGGCTTGTATCAGGAATAGTGTGGCCAGCAGGAGTAGGGAAGTGATTGTGCCACTGTACTCTGTACACTGGTGAGGCCGCATCTCAAGTACTGTGTTCAGTATTGGGCCTCTCACTACAAGCAGGACATTGAGTTGCTGGAGCATGTCCAGCAAAGAGCAGGTGAAGGGTCTGGAGAACAAGTCTTATGAGGAGCCGCTGAGGGAACTGGGGTTGTTTAGTCTGGAGAAGAGGTGGCTGAGGGGGGACCTTATTGCTCTCTACAGCTACCTGAAAGGAGGCTGTAGTGAGGCAGGTGTTGGTCTCTTCTCCCAAGTAACTAGCAACAGCACAAGAGGCAATGGCCTCAAGCTGCATCAGAGGAGGTTGAGATCGGATATTAGGAAAAATTTTTTTACTGAAAGAGTGGTCAGACATTGGAATAGGCTGCCCAGGGAAGTGGTGGAGTCACCATCCCTGGAGGTGTTCAAAAAACATGTAGTTGTGGCACTTCGGGACATGGTTTAACAGGCATGGTGATGTTGGGTTGACAGTTAGACGTGATGATCTTAGAGGTCTTTTCTAACCTTAATGATTCTATGATTCTATGTTGGGAACAGGATCAGGCAGATGAGTGCAATATAGAAAATTTTGAGTAAGCAGAGATATAATGGACCACCTTCATTTATGGTCCATTGTGGCTAGATGTAAAATGAATAGGGGGAAATGTCAATTACTTAGACATAAAATGATGCAAGTTTTCCTGCATTCCCAACATCTTCTCCTTCTCCCAGTTTTATACCTCCTTACCTTCTCAGCTTTAAAGCAATGTATATTGTTTCCTGTGTATTGTCAAGCATTACTGTCACTTTTCTGGATTAGCAGCATTACGTATTGCTGGCTTCAGTTTTAATCAGGGAGCTATAGCACTACTGAACAGAATGTAATTGCAAATATATAGCAAAACCAATGTTCAGTAACATATCAATAATGCATAATTTGAAGGTATTTAGGCAGAAATTCAGCAAACACTTTTAAACCCACTCCGATTTTAAAATGCCAAACAGGGACAGGCTGAAAATTCATATGCTGAAAATTAATCTGGTTTAAAAGAAATCCTTATTTGTTAGGAGCTGCTCAAGGAGCAATATTCTGGGTTCTTGTAAAGCCCTAACACAAGTACATTGGTAGGTTCAGGAACTTAGTCTCTAATCCTAGGTGTCTCTGTGAACATCTAACTTGGAAAACAGTGCACAATTGTCAAGATATGCTGAGCACCTTTACTACTAAGACTTCTGGTAGTCAGGCTACAAGAAGGTTAGGTAAAGTATCCAAAACTTTTTGTAAACTCAGCTAGAAGTTCTTTTCAAAATTGTTAGTTTGCAGCTTTTTATTTTTCCCATTTTATCAGCTGTAAAAAAAGAGTTAACAGTACCTTTCTTTAACACTTTTGAAAGCTTCTAAAATCCTGTGGTATAAACATGAACAGTGAAGTCTTATGACAACCTGGAAATAAGATGGTAGTGAAAGTCAGAGATTCTATTTCTGTCTGAAAAGTGGTTGTTTGGGTGTGTCTTCTCTCTTCCCATCTACCTGTCCTATTTTATCACTTGTTTGGAATTTTGAAAGGAAGGGTTGCTAATGTTTGTTCAGGATGACTCACAGGTTAAAAAAAAATTGTCATGTGCTATTTCTTTGTCAAATACAAGCACATTTTAAAATTTAAGTTTAAACTTAATGGAATCTGGAATCTATTTTTAAAAGGTCAAAAAACAAAGAGGAGGAGGGAAAAACATTGTCAATAAATTGTGTGACTCTAACTGAACTAGTATTCTTAATGCAGATTGTTTTACATTGCTTTTAAGAACATGCCGAACACTACTATTCTAAGCATCGGTTACAGAATATTAAGAATGCAGCCAAAAAACTTTAATGCGTGTTTCTGTAGTAGAGAGAAATTACAATAAAGAAGGAAAATTGTGCTTAAATGGACATGTCTGATTCTACCAATATTCCAATCACTGCTTTACGAGCTGCAAACTATTTGTATTCAGACAGGAAGGTTGTTTAAGTGCTTTTGTCTCAGTCTGTGGTTGTGGCAATGAAAAAATAGTTCGAACTCTTAACAAAATAGTTCTGTAGATCCCTCAGCTTTTTTGTGGGATAGGTCGCAAAAAATAGGTAGTAGCACCCTGTAGGACTAATTGCTGATTGTGGTTCAGAACCTCATACCGATTCTACCTGGCTTTTATGATTTCTCTGACACAGAGTGTATTTATGCACTAGTTACAGAGGATTCCGCCTGACGCACCAGTGGGAAGCATTCGCGTGCCATGCTAGCTTTACAACATTGTTCATCACCATTAGAAGCTGGGCACGTATGTAGATATGCTAGACCATTTCATTTTCATACAAATTTCCAAGACTGTGCTATGCTAATAGTTGTGGTGACAATGCTCAGGTAAACAATTAAAATGTTAATGTCTGATGTTCTTCCGTAGGAAGTTGTTCCCCTGGAGCTGCGTAGATTGCAGAACATGCTTAGGTATGCCACACAGGACTGTAAGAGTTATTTCATTGATTTTTTTAAATTTTGTTTTCATGTTTTATTTTAACTGCATGTATTGACTTATATACAGTTCAAGTTAATATGCAGCCACCTTTTCAAGCATTGTTTGTATCCCTCAACACTATTTCATCATTTACCTCATTCTCCTGTTCCTTGAACTCTAATCTCAGTGTTTTTGGAAACATCAGGGATAAGAGGAAGTTCAGGAGGTCACCCCAGCTCTTTAACAAGCTTATCTCAATCACATGCCTTCTCTCTTTTATTTTTCCGCCATTTATGTATAGACCAGAACATGCTGGGTTTTTTTTTTTAAATTTTATTTTATCTGTTGTGCAAATATCTCCTTTTCCTTTTTTATTTCTTTGTATCTCATCTGTCTCTTTGGCTCTCACAAGGCAAATTATTTAACAAGACAATTACTCAAAGTGCTCTGCAATTAGTTTATGGAATATGTTTCGAAAAACAACAAAAACTTCCCAGTATACAAAGTCCTTGTGCTATCTTTCGACTGATTAAATACTATGCTTTTTGCAAGCTTAATTCTTTTAATCTTTCTGATACTTTGAAAAATTGCTTAAGGAATCTTTTACTTTGAAGCTGTTTAAATATGTTAAATCTTTGTCAGTTGTATTTTTATCTTCCATGGCCATATGGTGGTAATTTCTGATTTTCTCACAGTTTTAATGTAGTTAATCACACAGAACCTGCGGCAGGTAGGGAACTACCGACATTGTCATTTTACTAATGGACAACTGTTCAGCAAGATTGACATCTCAGTCCATAAAGTATTTTGTATTCCAAATTCTTTAGGTGCAAGTTAAAATTCTTAACACCCTGACATAGCTTCTTCCTCAGTCTGGTGGCATCTAAAGCTCTGTTTCTGGACAGGCAAATAAGCCCCCAGCAATCAAAATCCATAGGCTGTTTGCTCCTCTGGCTATGTTCCTTGAAAAGTTTGATCAAAGGACTACTTATTATTAAATATAACAGAAATGGAACCTCATTTCTTCCCTTCCCAGTAAAGTGTTCTGGTCGTTGGCTGTGTTAACGTTTGTTGTGTGCACTCCCTGTGCACACAAGGTTCTTTAATTATTGAATAGGAGAGAGTGACAGCAACCTTCCCTTTTAAATATCCTATTGCTTGGCATTTAAGACATTTTTCCACTGCGACATGGGAGATAAGATTTGAAGTTCCACAGACAACGGCAGGAATTGAACCTAGGCGTCTCATATGATGACATATTGAGTGCTAGAGCACTCTCTGTGACTGAGAGCATCTCTGTAAGGGCTCCTAGAATCTGAGCCATTGAATTTAAATACATTATAAAGCCAGTGTTGACTTCTTTGCCTTTTGAAGGGAATCTGTCTTGAGGAGAGATTCCAGAATCTCAAGTAAAAGAAGTGCCTTCTTTCAACAAAGACCAGTTATGTACCTCAGGTGATGTAATTTAAGATATGATCTCTCAGAGGAATTACTATTAACTAGGTTCAGCTGCTCCCAGCTCAGAATGCAGCATGTTGTCAATCTGAGCAACTTAAGGTCCTGGATTCTGCTCCATGACCAAGCACCTAAACTGGCTCGTTACTGCTCGTAACTTTTAGCCAACACTGTGTTTCACTGGATCTGAACTGTGTGACTTAGTCAAGATCGCAAAAGAAAGCTGTGGAAGGGCAAAATGCTGAATTTAGATGTCAAAAATCTGATGCTAACATCTTAACCAAAAGCCAGCATTTCTTTCTCAACTATTTCATCGTAATCCAATAAACACATCATAAGCATAGTGTTGACTTACACTTCCATCTTTCCTTGATTATGTCACTTTCTCACATTGCAGTTATACTGCTACTGTTTGAAAGTACCACCCTCTTTAAATGTGCAATTGCAGTGACTGCACAATCAGCTTTATCTGTATTCATTACTATAACAACCAGAATAAAAACATTCTCTAGCCCATCCCATGTAAGAAGGTCTTAGAGTTTCAGCTTCTCTCCTTCCATTTTATGCTTATGCTGAGTGCATGTGTGTAACACAATGGAAACTGTGTGCTTTGGTTTGGTTGAAGGCTGCTCACATTAGTGAGGATGGAAAACTGAATTATACTGGAACCCTTGTTTCAAAAAGGGAAATGAAATGTCTCTCCTACTCAGCAGTACTCAGCTGAAACATATGTACCCTCTCTCCAGCTTCATTCGCACACTCCTGGCAGGGCATGTCACCAGCTAGGAAAAGGAGCAGTGCTTGTAAAGCAGCAAAGAAGTTCCAACACGAGAAAGGTGCTCTAACTGCATATTCTAATGTTACAAGTTGAATAATTGCCTTCCCTGAGTCTCAGTGAGGCCTTGTCTACCCTGATATTTTTGGGTAGACCTTGCCTAATTATAACATCTGAGATCACTAACATAAATATTCTTAATCATGAACATAGCTTCACCCCAGTTTTCACCTCTGTTTCCTCCTTCTTCCTTTAAATAGAGCAGGGGGGCTTGCTGCTACCACCAGTTTTACCCTCTGAAGCAGAGGAAATCTGAATGGTCTTATGGCTGCACGAGCAGTTATTCTAGTTCATTATTTTATTATGAATAATACTGTGTTTAGCTTTCTTCCTTTAAGCTCTGGTTCCTAATACTGCATTGTTTTACATGATTCCATTTTGTTGTTGGGTTTTTAATTAATAAATTTCTTAATATGGAGGAAAACCCTGAAACATAACTGAAGAGGTCAGTGAGCAGTTCTGTTAACATCAAAACTAAAGTAGTATGATTTCTGTCACATGAATTTTCTTGCTCTCAGGCAACAGTCTGGCATCTACAGTTGTCCCCCTATTTTCCCAACATTTGTTTTACATTACCTTTGAGACCAATGCCTTTGAATTATATTGAGACCAATGCCTTTGGTAATTACATTATCTTTGAGACCAATACTTTGTGTCCAATTTTGCTACAGTGTACCAACAGGTTTAAAAGCTGCTACTCGAACATATGTGCAGGCACTCATACACGCCCACTGTGATTGCACAAGTTTCATTTCCTTAGTAAGCCAGCCTGAAAACAAGAGGCAAAACCAGAGAACTCAAAATTTTGTCTCCTAATCCAATATGCTATCCACATTCTAGCAAGTGAAAACATGGAGTATTTAGTTCCCCCTGTAAGTTCTACAGGTAAAAAGCAGCCTGAGCCACTGCTTACTGGTCTTAAATGCAGGAAATCCTGATTGCTTTGTTTGCTATTGTAAGTTGTGTAATTTTGATCAAATTCTCATCTCCCATTTCCCCTTTTGCCTGTTTAGACACAGTTTGGTTAGGCAGGAGCAAGCCTTGTCTGTGTCTTTACAGTGCTTAGCATGCTGATGCCCATGAAAGACTCCAAAAATCAATTCAAATATATAGTGCAGCACTCCTCTAGTTGATTATTGTATAATTAACCAGAACAGAAGCAACACATGAGGACTTCAGTCACCAACACACCAGAAAACAGAGCTGCTCACAGCTAACTTTTTGAAATCTTCCTGCCGATTAGAGGGGATTTGTTTAGTAACTCTGTGGATAATTCTAAACTGTACAGCTTTTTCTGCATCCTTTAAAGGCAGAAAAAAATTACTCCTTTTGCAGAATTAATACAAATTATTAGTTTCTTCTACTCTTAAGCATTCACTTCTTTGGCTATTTAGAAAACACAAGGATCCTAAGGGCGAATTACAGTCTTTCTTCCTATTTCTCCTTTTTCTAAATTGAGAATGAAAATGACATTGAGAAATTCTGTCTAGTTTTGATGTTGCTGGTGGTTCAAGTGCTGATAACTGTAGTAGAATTTTTTCAGTGAGTTTAAAAGAGCTATAAAAATCTGGCTTGGTCAGTATGTTACCGTAAACAGACCAAGGGATGGGTTCTACGATAAGAGAGTAAGCCTTCACCACACCCTAGATTCAGTTACATCAGAAAAAGTGACAGGTTTTCATTCACACTGCCTCTCTGAGATGCTGTTTACCTCTGCTTTTCTTTCATCACAGACTAAAATAATGGATTTGTGCCTCAAGGTTAACGTCTATAAATACAGGTTCTGAACTGTTAAAAAGCCATCCTTGGCTTAAACACAACTGATGTAGTCGCATTTTGCATGAAAAATGTGTGCTGTGCTTCGGACTAATTTAACAGTGATCCCACAAAGCCTGTGCAAATTATGAGGAAGAGTCAGTGAAACTTGAATGGAGTTTGGATTAGATGTCCATCGTTCTCAGTTTATGTTAAATCAGTAACAAGTTCTATATGGGCAAGGCCACCTCCTTCCTCCAATTACTTTTAGGTCTCCTTGTTCTTATGTACAGTGTGTTTACAAAGGCCTATTTCTCTTTCATGCACTGTTCTAGGAATTTCCAATTTTCAGAAACTTCTGATTAATTTTCCTACCTGACTGATAACTAATCAGAATTTGTTCCTGATACATAAAAGGAATGTTAACAAAAAAAAGTTTGACAAGATATGACTAGTATACCCAGCATCTATTAATGGCCGAGTACTAAAAAAAACCTTTATGCTGGCATTAACTGATGCTTTATGCAAATTAGAATGAAACACAGTAGCAATGAGTACCGTTAAGCTGATGAATAGAGGTTGGAATAGTAAGGAGAAGCAAATACGTTGTCTGTACTAGGAATGCGAGAACTGTCGTTCTAGAATGTATCAATGCTCTTTCTTTTGAACCTCGAACCTTGCATTTATACAATACATTGAGTACTTCAAGCAACACCTTAAAAAAAAAGTGCTTCTGTACTTTTTACGTAAGCAAACATTTCCATCATGTGATGTTGTAGACTTTATAATTGGCTATTTTGTACGTAGACTGCTGCTTTGGAAAGAATCCCGAGTGGCTGGGGTTCAACCTTGAAATGAATGCAGCAGTACTGTCATGAAACAGGACCTTTTCAGATCCCCTAGGTGGAAAGAAGTTTTACTTTGGGGCTTAATTCTATTTCCACTTTTTTTGTTTCAGATGCCTTGTGATGATCTTTGAGGCAGCACATTGTGCAAATTGTGTTCAGTAACTACAGAACACTGCTTTAATAAAACTGGTAATGCCTCTCTATATCGAAAATCAGAGCTGAAGCATCAGGAAGCTGGTGTCAGGGAAGGTGTGTAAAATACACTACATGGATGTTTTCTGTAATTTAGATATATGACACTTGTACCCACACAGGTCTACATGGAGTAGAGAAGACTCTTTTTCAGGTTTTGGGCAGGATAAGAGAGATATGATGTATGTTTTTAGAACAAATCCTTACAACTGAGATAAGTGAAGTTGTTGTGTAAAAAGCTTCAGATGATAAATGAGGGAAATAACTTGACAACATAGAAAATATTGCTTAACATTGTTTCAAAAAAAATAGCACAGATATTTATCCTTTCTTATCAGCACATTTATGAGCAAAATTAATTTACCAAGCTTTGCACATTTATAAAATCTAGCTCGTAGCTTACAGATTCTGCCATTCATTAAACATTCATTATTAGACTTACTACCTCTCTTAAAATGACTCATGCACTTGTATGCAGAATTTCAGTAACATCCTGGTTGCTAAGGTACATGTTATCACTTTGACATATAAAGTATCTGTTAGAAATAGATTTTTTTAAGTATATAACAAACAAATCTGTAGGGTTTTTTATTCAATAAATGTTTCTGCCAGTAGTTAATTATGCAAAACACCACGACATTTTATGCTTTCAAATAAACATTGAGTTGTATTGTACACAATCCTTAACTGATATGTATGACAATTTTTTTTTCCATTTCAGTAAACAACATTTTATTTCTGCCATATGCATGTCATACAATAGTTTCCTGGGTGATTTTGCTTGACTTATTTTATTCCCCACTGGCCCACTCTCTCAGCATTGTCGCTTGCCTATAATCAGTTTTTGTCTTTGTTTCAAGCTTCTCCTAGCTTTTTCTGAGGACAAGTACAAACACATTACCTCAAATGTGCATTAGTCTAATCTTCTCCAGAATTTATGCTCGTGGATATTGTGACACAATCTGAACTTTAAGACCAGCGCTGTCTCTGCCACACTGCTATTTAATTTTAAATTGTGTCCTGAAAAACCTGTGTTAAAAGAACAGTAATCCTGCAAAGTGATGGGGTCGGCATATGAGGAGACCAGAATTTATGCTGCCTATAAAATTAGAGGTGGGTTAAATTAATTTTTTTTTTGGTCTCGTTGCAAAATCAAAATAATCAGAAAGTGCATTCATTTTATGTCAATCCAAAAGACTTTTTTTTTTTACTCAAAATATGTTTTTCTTAGTTTGGATTCACAAAAAATACTTAATTATGAGTCATTAAGAATTTTATTCCTTTGTTCCATGTAACATTTGGGTCTTCTCAATTTTTTTTAATTTAGTTCAGTAATGAAACAAGGCATGATTTTTCAAAATGAAACATCAAAAATATTTTGTCATTTATGAAATGAAAGCTCTTTATTAATAATAGAGAAAAGCTAGAGTTTAATACTCCATACCTCTTAGCTTTATGTATCAGATTCAAGTAGTGTTTGTAAATAGTACAGTAGAAAAAGATATTTTTGATTATTAAAAAAAATCCCTAGATTTATATAAATCCTTAGTCTCTAGGTAGACATTTATCATTAGACAGTCTTTACCTAAATAAGAACATATTATTTCTGCAGGACTTCTGCCTACTGACTGTGTATTCAGTGCACATGATAATCAATGCTCACCAATTATTCAATGCACTATATTGCAAGGGAAGAAGCTAGCTAAAAGGAATAGAATAAGTGGCATTGAAAGAGAAAGGGCTGTTATGAGTGTATGATTGCTGGAGTTCTTCAGGAGTCAGTCTTTAAACAGTTCTTGTCTAATAATTCCATTAATAAGCTTAGTATGGAAATACAAGAGTGTGATAATTGAGTTTGCCAATAGCAAAAAATATGCCTATCATAAACACAGAAGAGGGCTGCAATATCCAGGAAGACCTGGATGACTGTAAGGACTGGAATAATATACAAGGGATGAAATGTAATAGTATGAAGTACAAGTACTCTTTGGGAGTAATACTGAGAGTTTCTGTTAATTTGTGAGCTCACTGACTGGAAACAGCTGTGGTGAGGGCAACTGTAGTGAGTGCTTGAGCGCAGAATGATTTATCACTCACTGGTGTGAACTAAATGGCTGTGGAAGAGGCAAATGTACTAGATGACACTGGTTACAGTAGTGTTGGAAAGCAGATGTGTCATTTGACGTGCAAGAGCCGTCTCATGTACAACAGCTCTTGGCATCCAAGCCCAAGAAAGATGAATTCAGAGTGAAACAAATGTTATGGAAGGAGGAGCTCCATTTCAGTGCTACATTTCAATCTGTTATAAAATCTTTTTTCATTTAGCTGAATAAAAGCTTCCTTTCATTCTAAAAGAAAACATTAGCACAAGAACAGATAGAAACTTCCCATGAATAAATTCAGATTTAGCATTAGAAGTTTCTGGCAAAATGGTCAGTAAAATCCAGAGATGGCTGGGTTATGGCTTCCCCTGTTGTGGGTAAGCAATTCAATAATCCTTAAAGCCAATTTGGAACATTTAAGAAAAGGATTAGATTATGTGGTTGGATGCAATTGCAGGAAATTACATTTAGTCACCGAGAGCATAATTTAGGTCTGATATTTGTATGGTCCTATGAACAGTTCGCTATTTTCTGCAGTATACTGCTCCATGAATTATTTGCAGTTTATTGCAGTCTGCACTGAATACAGAATAATTATCTTCCACTTTATGATTTCTGTTATTACTTAATTCATTTTAGTAAAGAAGGAAAGAAAAAGAGTTTATATTATATATATGGAATACCGAAGTACTGAGAGTAAAACCCGAACAGTTAAATCAAGTAATGTTGGGTGTTCCATCTAAGATACATATAATCTGGTTTTCCAAGTATTTAGAAATTCATATTCAAATCCTGTTTATCACTAACTTCTGCTGAGGAAACTCAGCTCTGCTGCAAGTTAGACCACAGTTGCTGCTTTTTTTTTCCTGAGTCTTGAGTGATACTTAGATTGAGCAACTGTAGGGAAGAGGCAATTTAGTATAAAATTCTCCATTATGTTCTATGGCACTAGTGTAAGCTGTAGCAAAAGACCACATTTCTTTTCATATGGTTTGTCCATAACAAGTAGAGATGTTTATCCAAGCAATATTTTATCTCAAGCGGACTGTTAGGAGTTGAAACTGAAATGGTGCCGAAATGCAACTTCTGCAGAGGACTTAACTAGACAACATCATTGCATTTGTTTAGCATTTGTCAGCTGCTGTACCAGTCACTGTTTTTACCCCCCTGAGTTTTGGTTTGGAGGTCAGCCCCCAGAGGCTCTTACTCCAGTATACAGGGCTCCAGCAGTAATGCCAGTCTAAGGCAGTGTTGTCTTTCCCGTGCCTGGACATTCACTATTCCAGTGCTGCCATTCATGTCCCCTGCCTTGTACCTGTACAGCTGACTGTGGGACTATGGTGTGAACTAAGTCAGCCAACTGATCTGCCTCCGTTGTGCATGTTTTTCTTTCTTTCTATCATAAATCAGTTAAGTCTTCCAGTTCACAGGATGACTCACAAACTGTTGCTCTGGCTTAACCTAGGAAGTGGGACATGCACTACCCCATGAGCCCAGGAACAATCAACCGGAGTAGCTCCTCCAGCCACAGTAACATAGAACCATGACTTCTGGGTATGTCTGTGTTGGACACTAGATGTGTGACCATTGCTTGGTAGGCAAAGGAGTTCAACTGTGTATTGCTGTTTGGTAAAAGAGGCTGTAGTCATTATAAAATTATCAGATGAAACAAGTTTTAATCAGGGCAGGCAAAGCCACACGAACATCTTGGTAAATTTAATAAAGCACGAAATTTTGATTATATCCACTGGTACTGTGCATAGGTTGATCCTATTATTTAATCTCCTCAGTCTTAAGAAGTCTGGACTGTAATTTAACACAGACAATACAATGTATTTTCTCTTGATTTTAATCTCAGAGATAGTTCCATTGTGGTAGCTGACATTTACAGAAATGCCCAACTAGTGGCAAACTGCGTGAAGAATTTTAGCCCAAATAGTTGCAGTTTGCTAGTTAGAAACAAGACAAAAAGTAAGTTCTTACCATGGAAAATTATAAGCATTATAACACTTACAAAATGCTAACCCTGTAAGCATTGCACTTCATGCCCTCCTTAAAAAAAAAAGGCGGAATGTTGTTTTTAAGCTGTGGTTTTACTCTGTCCTTACGTGTTCTGCTTTGGTTCTGACACAGCCTGTATAAGCGCTTCTAAAAACTGTGATACGATAGGTGTTTTTAAAGTGTACTTCTGGGAAATCTTTGTGCCTGTCAGGTAGTCATTCTGACAAAAATCTGACAAAAAAGAAAGCATTAATCTCATCACCAGATGCCAGTTTCTTCTTCAACTTTCTTTCTCAGTCACGTGCAAGTAGTTTCTATTTAGTCAGAATTCCTGAACAGTCAGACCTGAAGTTTTCTCACACTGTAAGGTGCTGCAGGTTGCGCAGGTGCATTTGAGAAGTGTTTTCTCTCAGATGTTTACTGAAGTCTTGGATTTAAGCCAGAATTTGTAGGTTCATGAACTCCGTGTTACAGTATTCTACCAAGCTCACCCGCCATATGCCTTAACCAAGGGGGTCATTCTGCTTATGATACCATTCCTTTCAAAAAGAAGGTAAAACCTGGAAATTTCAGCAGATGAGTCAATTATAGTAAAACAACTATCTTCCTTTTTGCATATGCTTTTCATAGGTATTGTGTAAGGCAAGTGCCCGTGTTTTCGTTGTACCTAGTGTTGAGCAGTGAGTGGTAAGTCGAAGGATAGCCCTTCAAGTTACTTTAATTAAGGAAAGTGAGAATGACTGCTTAAAGATGAACCGTGTTGCAATCTCTTTGTATTGGCTATTCAAATTTTGCTTGCCAGCTTACTTGCTAACTCAAATGTGGTCTTATATTGATTAAGTCTTAAAAAGGCACGTGTCAGATGGATTTCAAATGAGTTAATTAACTAACCTAACTTGAATGTAAATGCTATATGCTACAGCATTGCAACATCTAGAAGTTTTAGCTCATTTATAGCCTAGGTTTGTGGTTCAGAAAGCACTTGTTTCTGGTTTGAAAATGGGGAAAACTTATAAATAAATAAAATAGAAGCAAATAGATATTGAAACATGAATTCTAAATGAGTAACAGCCGAAGTCCCATTCTCAGTCCAGGCTTTTGTGTAAAGGAACACCACCTGTATTTCAAATAGTAAACCCATGGGATGAAAACTTCACTTCTTTTCCTCCCATTCAAGCTAAAAGTCCAGGCCAGGCTCCCTGTGAAGTAAACACTTATCCAGTAAGAAAAGTGTAATGGAAAATTTATATTTCTTTAACAGATAGACTCTACCTGTCTGTCTGTATGGCATGTAACACCTGACAAATAAGACTACGCATTTTTGAAAGAAATTCTACAATTGAGAATTATATTTAACTCATAGAACAAATTAGTTGTGGGAGAGAAGGGAGTAAAGTTCAGTGCTGCATGCATCACTGAGTACAGCAGACAAAATCACATTTCTTACTGAAGAAGTCCCCAGTCATTGGTTCACCTAATGCAAAATTTATCCTATTAGAAATATTGCTTTGTTTTCTATTCTTTCTCTTCCGTGCTCTCCCTCTCCTCTCAGAGTGGTAATTTATTTGCTGTCTTTTAAGAAGTCACAAATGTGTCCCTTGTTACGCAAACAAATAAATTACGTACTTTTTAAAGAACAGAGGGAAACAATATCACAGTAGAGGAGGAGGAAGCAACTACATGGCCTTTCTGGTGAGGTGGTATGCCATGTGTGCTTAATGGGAGACTACAGCCCTCTTACCCTAAGTCCATGCCTAAACAGTTCTGTACCTTGTAATCTCCATGATTCGCTAATTACTTTAAACTTAGCCACCTAAGCATATAAGTAACACTTCACAAATTAAAAAATCAATTAAAAAATCAACCTTAAACTCTAGCCTACTGTCTAGAGTAATCATCTGTATTCTGATTTCCACAGCAATGTATGCACAAGCATTCAGATTAAAGCCCAGGGATGTGGACCTCTGTCTTGCTCTTGGGTGAACACCATAACCAGCTAGGTGCATCTCTCGCTGAGTGCATGAGGTAACGCACAGGCCTGAACATTGTTTTCCGACAGGGTGTCAAGAACTAAGACAAGAACAGACTAGATGATACATCCTCCTGTTTTGATCTACTTTCACCCTCACCAGAGACATGTCACGTATATATTTGTCACAGAAAAAAAGCCCTTTTAATGAGAGCCTAAGTTGCTTTGCATTCAATATTTAATTGCATAAATTAAATATTGTAGCAGTGCAAAGGAGTAATGATTTGGAAGAAGTAATTTTCAGAGATTAGTAAAGATAAGTACATAAAGTTTCAGATGTTATCAGCGGTGTTTCTGAGCTTTGTAATGGTTGATTAAAGAAGAAGCTATGTCAGTCAGCATTGACCCAAAGAAGAACACATATCCTCAGGGTCTGAAGACATCTTAAATAGATGTTCCCTTTACAGCCTGAGTCTGTGTTGGAACTAAAACAGAAAGAGAGGAAAAGAACAAAAAGTTCTGTAGGGAGACATCAAAGGCCGTTAGAGGAAGAGTTTTTAAAAAGAAGACAGTAGCATATGGCAAAATGATCAGGCACTGCTATATAGAGACAAATAATATTCAGCTATTAAATGGAACAGACTGGCTACATGTTGAAAGCAACAGAACATTCAAAATGTATGAAACTTGCCCGTGAGATGTTTTCTCTTTAGTTAAAAAAAAAAGTTAACCAAAAAAAAAAAAAAAAGTTAAAAAAAAAAGTTCATAAAAGGATAATCATTTATTACTTCTCTGAATTAATTTATTATTCTTAATGGAAAATAATATTTATTGTTCATATATTGCATATAGGTAATGTCTGGTTGTTCTAGGCTGAGAGAATATATAGATAAAAGTTATTCAGCAGGTCTACCATTTAAATGCATTTGAATAAAACCATCAGAAACTCCACGTGGTTTAGTAAATAAGAGAACATCTTAGTTAAATGGAAACATTGGTTGACAAGAGAATGACCACTTTTAGTCATACCACTTTAATGAGGTCATTTTGCCTTTAATAACTCAGACCATTTAACTCTGAGATTGATAAATTTTTTTGCTAAATAGTATTCTTCTCCATTGAACCTAGTTAAATCCTTCAATATATATTCTTGTATCTCTACTTTATGCTAAAAATGCCCTCTCTGAGAACAGACTGACTATGTGGCAAATTTTTAAGTATTGAAAACTTTAAAGTGGCCTAAAATAGAAAGAGTCATTCTGAACCTAGATCCAAACTCTTGCAAACTGCAATGTTGTTTCAAATTCGGACTCATTTTGAGATGCACATCCTTCATATTAGAAATGCTTTCTGTAGTAAGCAAGCAAGAGCACAACTTTATCCAGTCATCCAATATTACAGTATAGTAAAAGACAATTCAGCACGCCAGTTCCTCTTCACCGAAATAATCGTAGCATGATGCAAAGGGTAAACAGCAGGGCACATTTCAATAGGAAGTAAAGGGCCCGTTAGGCACTTCATTCCTGAGGCTCTTTAGAAAATTCAATTATAAAGAATATCTAATCAGGCATATGATGTTTTTTATATATAGCATACTATAATTTGTTAGGTTTTGATCTAGTTCTTAATCTCCTAAAATGTGTTGATGTGTTAAAAATAGGCTAATTATAGCTACAATTAATTGTGTAAGTAATTGAGGAATAAATTCAAATACTGGACTTGGGATGTGTGTAATCCAGAGTAAGTCTGGTTGTAAATCAGGACATTAGTCACTCAAATGTTTGTAGTTACATTATCTATCATGTTTTTTTAAATTGAGGCTATTTTTTGAAATTATTCCTAGATATTGCCACATTTCAATTTTGTATGTTTTTTTCATTATCAATATTCAGAATAATTGTTTGTAGATAAAAATCAATACACAATGTCAGAAAGTGTAGAAATACAAATGTAAAGAAGTAAGTTCCTAATTTGTTTTTCTCAGTTCTGGTTTTTGTTTTGAATTGCTGTTTTGAGGCTGCTCAGTATATTTTCCAGGGGACCAACAACTCATATTGTAGTGAAAGGAACAAGTTATTTACAATAGTAACTTCAATGCATGTTATACTGGAAAGCATATGCACCTCATTGGATGGATTAGAACTGACATTTTGCACAGTACCTGGCCTGCACAAAGAAAAGAATCTCATTCTTTTTTTCAAAATTTTTGTGGTTTTGGTCCAGGTGACGTGACTGGTGAGGGGCAAGACTGCTTTGTTCTTTGCAAGACTCATCCAAGTCATTGGATAGAGTGAATATCATGTCCTTTGGGAAGATCATATCTTCATCACATCTTCACCTTGATAAAAGAGCAAGGAACAGAGTTGGACAAACAATATGGGAACCAGAAACTGCAGCTGCATTGGCCATGACTCATTGAGCAAAACTGGCAAAACCCTGTTTGACTTGGAAGAAAAGGCTAGGAATCGGAGAGAAGAGTATATGAATACCAGTGTCCACACGATCAAAAGGTTATCAGTTAGGAATGAGTTCAACACCACCTAGGAGCCAGAAAGACTTGGTGCTTTTTGTTGGCTTGTTCTTTTTCTTTTTTTTCTCTGAAAACAGTATTTTCTGGGAAACCACCTCTCTGGATCATGACAATTTTTCATTTACATTTCAAGAGAAATTTCTGCTTATATTGCCTTATGCTAAGTTTTTGACACATCTCCCTGGAGCAATATATCCTATGCCAATATGTTTTCAGAACTTCGCCGATTCATGATATGTGAAATGATTTGTTTTAGCCTTTTTGTTTAAAACAAGAACAGCTACAGTGTTTGTTGTCATAGCCTGTATTAACTACTTCAATGTGTGTTACATAAAAGAGTATGAAGACCTTGCTAGTCACCCTAGAATCTAATATATGTATATGCTGCTTTCCGGAGAGCTTATTGTGCAGTGTATTTGTGCATGGTCTGTCACACAATAATGTGGTATCATCACAGTGATTCTGGTGCCCATTTTATGAGACGTTACTGAAGAGAAATGGGGAGAATGGGCCGAGGCTATCTTCCCTTTTTAACTCCAGTTTTGAAAGTGAAGATTTGTGCAGGAAAAGGTTAGGTTCTCTGCTGAAATATCCAGAAAGATAATGTGCTGCTACATCCAAGACCAGTCCTGTGGATTTCTCAGGAAGTGTATGTGCAGCTTTGCATCCTGTAAGAACATGCCAAGTAAAGGATTTGTAGAGGATTTTCAATGATGCAGGAGTCTGCCAGACAGTCAAGGCAATCAGAATGCCCATCATTCACTGCATGGTTCTCTCATGCACAAAGTAATAGATGAAACCAGACAGCCTAAACATCTAAGGAATGCCTTCTGGGAAATGACAAGGAAAAATCAATTGGGAAAAAATCAGGAAAAGATATCTTTACTAGTCCAGCTAGCTAAAAAGTCCAAGTATAGTTACATGAGTTAGGAAAGTACAATAATGCCAAAACTGAGACTCCGTAGAAGCAATCCAGCCTTCATCCTTGGTGCGATGCATGATGAGTGAAGAAATGCTTAAAAACTTTCCAAGCTCTTGCACGTGAGCAGTGACATACCCACAGCAGAATGATCCCTCGGCTAGAATGGGGCTTGCACTGTGTTGACACAAAATCACTAACTTTTAACTCAAAAACTTTCTTCTTGGTTAACAGTTTGCACAACAAGAACTCTGCTACTGTAAATTTCTCAGCTGTGACCTGAAATGAACACATTTCCGAGAGCAGGCTCTTATACTCTGACAACACTGGGTGGCATTGTGCAATGTGTAACGTTATAAAGTAATGGAGTATGTACACAGATTTTTAAAAGTTGATCATCTTCTGCCCTTCCAGCCCTCGGATTGTAAAAATACTGGGAGGCACTCATGGCTAGCTTGGATACACATACTTGTGCAGCAGTTTTAGCTCCTGAGCACCCAGACAGACATGATGTCTTCATTGCTACCTCTCAAAGGAAGTGTTCATGTCTTTGTGTATAATTAGCTCCACTGTGAAGAAGTCCTGAGAAGAAAAAGGCTTGGTTATCTTGTTAGACTTGTGGTTCAGCAGGGTGGGGGGGTAGTGAGGTAGAAGAGAGGGTTTTGCACTTAGTCACAAGCGGTGCTAGAGGCAACTAAAATCATTAGTATAGACTGGCTGTTTGTGGGATTCCATTACCAGCAGAGAAGGAGAGATTCACAACCTGAGAGTGGTTTCAGAGAAATGCTGCAGGGTGGAAATTCCATTCCCTCCTGAGCTCTGGACCTAAGGGCTCGTTTCACACTAGGGAAAAAGAAAGAAGAAGAAAAATAAACTACAGCTCTGGTCCTGTAACAGTAACGTGCATTAGTTGCTTTATTTGCATTATTTGACTACATACAAAATTGGTAATGGTAAGAGTATACAAAACTACACCTCCACCTCAAAAATACATAAAACTACATCTTCACTCCATCACAAGTATGCACGTAATGATGTTGATACAGAGATACTTGCACAAAAATATATTGTTTATTTTAATACTGTACAGGTTTAATTGATTTGATAAAGAGTAATTGGAGCCATATTGGAAATGGCTAACTTCCCATGAAGTAGCAAATTGTTTGAAATGCTCTGCCTTCTCATCGTAAGATCCTCAGAGCAGGGGCTTTCCTTGTTCCTGTCTGTACAGATCTTATTTAAGAAAATGAAGCAGAATTATTTCCACTCTCAATTTTAGGCCCCCAATTTAGAAGACTAAATTAGTGCTCTATGGTCAGTGACAGAAGGAAGGTCCTCCTATGGGCCTGTTCAAACCATCTGTGTCAGAAGTCAAACTGCTGCCCCATTTTAGGTGATCTGAATCGCTTTACAGAAGATTCCCATCTTTTCCAGTTAATATATATAATTTAGGAAGCCAGCTCACCTGTATAGGAACTTAGTGTAGCTGCATAGGAATTAGACAGTAGTATTAAAATTTTTTGTCTAGAAGACAATAAAGTATAGGTATGCACTTCACAGGCATAAAATAATAAAAGCCACTGTATCATTTGCACTCTACTGTATTTATTTGCAATGGAGCCTAGTTGTACATTTTCTTATTGCTCTCCTCCACACTTATGTTTAGATGGCTGAGAATATAAACACATTACCTTATAAATAAAATCTGAGATGACATTAATGATTCACTTTTCTACCTAAGCCCTTCTGTGCCCCACCCCCCACCCAAACAAAGAAGTGGAATTTGGAAACATAGGATTAGAAATGACTTTCTGAGTCACTCAGTCAAGTTCCCTTTTATAGGAAGCCATGAAATCTCTTTTGTGAAGTAATAAGGTACCATCCTAAAGCCAGTGAGGTTATTACCCCATTACTCTTCTTGTAAGGCTATATTGGAACCTTAATTTCCTGATGGTTGGAAATTTTCTTCTAATTTACAATCCAAATAGTCTTCATACCACATATATCTACTTGTGTCTTGACTATCATTAGCCTTTATCTAAATAACATCTTACTTTGTCTCTGAAGGGTTTCTCTAACTAATGCCCTTCTAGACAATTGAATTTGTTCTTTTTTTCCACACAAGCCAATTCTTTTAGTCTCCCCTTGCAATACATGCGTTTTATTCCTTTCATCATCCTAGGAGCTCTTTGGAATGTCCTGTCAGTGAAGTATAAATAATTGCCAATAGCAGGAAGATTCAAAGGAGAAGAAGGGAAGCCAGGCCTTTTTAATCTGTCTAAAAAAACCCAACAAAATATTTATACTAGTCTTGCTGCCAACCCTTAGTTTTGTAAAAGGACAAATTTTCACAAGAGTGGCATGTCATTTGTGTGATATTTTGAACTTTTAGAAGGAAAGCTGCTATACCAAAAGTATATAAGGAATTTACTTGTTATAGTAAAACCTCCATGATGAGAAAACATTTGCAATAGAACTGAATGAAGATCCTAATTTATTTCTGCTTACTGTACAATGTGTAGATTTTACATCACTTGACAAAGAACTTCATTTAAGAGTTATATTTTTCTAGGCTAATAAAGACCATACTGAAGTTCTGCTCCTATCCCAACTTAGTTGACTTTACCGATAGCAGATGTCTAATGTTGGTGCATGTAAAGAACCGTATTAGTTCCATAGCAAAAGTTATATAGGTATCAAAAGTTGTGTTACAGCTTCTATAAAATAATGGTTGTACAATACTAAAGTCTGCAGTTATTTCATAAAGATTTTATGAGTTCTGTTTAGCTTAAATTGAAATGCTTATATATATATATGTATGTCTAAAAATATGTATTTATATAAATTTAAAGAAAGACATTTAGACAGTATTTTATTGTCTTAAACGGCTTAGAACACTACAAAGCCAGAAGAATTTTAATGGAGTGTACAGGTTAATTAGGCTTATCACAGAATCACAGAATCACAGAATGGTACAGGTTGGAAGGGACCTCTGTGGGTCATCTAGTCCAACCCCCCTGCCGAAGCAGGGTCACCTACAGCAGGCTGTGCAGGACCTTGTCCAGGCGGCTCTTGATTATCTCCAGAGAAGGAGACTCCACAACCTCCCTAGGCAGCCTGTTCCAGTGCTCCGTCACCCTCAGAGGGAAGAAGTTCTTCCTAATGGTCAGATGGAACTTCCTCTGCTTCAGTTTGTGCCCATTGCCCCTTGTCCTGTCACTGGGCACCACTGAAAAGAGTCTGGCCCCATCCTCCTGATACCCTCCCTTGAGATATTTGTAAGTATATATTAGGTCCCCTCGCAGCCTTCTCTTCTTCAGGCTGAACAAGCCCAGCTCCCTCAGCCTTTCCTCATAGGAGAGATGCTCCTGTCCCCTCACCATCCTTGTAGCCCTCCGCTGGAC
>Ga0065711_1035400_pt1 | contig 22377 bp, 16 predicted proteins | sample Hoacrofraction12_FD_59098 | JGI IMG/M metagenome (GOLD analysis project Ga0065711, IMG submission 59098) | Hoatzin crop microbial communities from Cojedes, Venezuela - Epithelial fraction 12 v2 (version 2) | ecosystem: Host-associated > Birds > Digestive system > Esophagus > Crop | place... | reverse complement strand
TTCTGGTGAATTTGAGCAGTTTAGTAAATGCTTTATCAAGTATTTTGAGACCCTCAGGCGTAAAGGAGTATAAAATCCATAGAATAGAACCATTAAATGCTGCTACTGGCTGCAACAGGTTCTTCTGCTGTGCACTCTGTGTCCTGAAACAGTTACATGGTGGGAATGCACAATCAAGATTACGTCTGTTGGACCGGGAGCCTTTGAAGCAGGGTTGTCTGGTTGTGGACTGGGGTCCTCTGTGGAGCACCCAGATGTGCACAGCATCCACGACCGAGTTTGGTATCGCAGTCACTCATTGCCCAGCTTGTGCGATCTAGATATGTGAGCAAAACTTCCATGAAAGATAATCCTATAAAGAAATCTCTTTCCAAATTGTAATATTGGTTGTTTCCCTGTGGAATGGGAAATTAAGAATTGCTTACACTCCATCCTCTCCAGCTGCTGGGGTGCGGCGGTAGTAGGATGGCTGCCATCGGGGGAGCCCAGTGGGTTTAGGGGGCTGGTGGTGTGTCCCCTTTTCCAAATCAAAGACTATGCAAGGTGTTGGGGGGACATCAGTTTGGGACAAGCTCCAGGGAAGCCTTGGGTTTTCAGGGGGCTGGGATGTCCCCTGTGTTAGTATCTGCACTTTGCTGAGGAAAGCTGGGCTGAGTCCCCAGCGCAGAAAAGGCTGTGTAAAGCCGGGGAGATTTTATGTAACGCTCAGGCTGTACTCTCTGTCTGCTGCTGCTTGTAGTGAGGGCATCTCCCTTCGGGTAGGAAAGCAAATTCTGAAAGTTGGCATTTAGGCTTAGGAATATTTGTGATGGATTCAAATAAATTCTTTGAGCTTAAACGTGTTAGATTTCACAAAATCTAAACTTGTATTTCTCACATTGGTTGGCTTTTAAATATTTTTTGATCTGATTTTCTATAGAAAAGCCAATAATCTCCAGATTAGTTTTTTTCCAAATTCATGCTTATAAAGAAAAAAAGAGAAATAAATACTATTTTTTTTCAGTACACTTTCCTTGTTGAACAGAATAATGTTTGCGTAATGTACAATCCAGTCACACTTACAAATACTCTGAGAAGGGCGTGTGTAGCTCATGCAAACCCGCTGTCACTTTTATGTGAAAATGAGTGTGTGCACCTGAGTACGTCTGTAAGTAATTGGCATAACCATTCTTTGCTATTAGGAGGAAAATTTGTAAAAATGTCCTTAATTTTTTCTTCCCACAAGCACCGCTGAAGGGAATGTTTCCTATAATTTCTTTACAGCAGTGATGGTTAATAGTTATACTTTAATAGCTTTTTAGCATCAATGAATGGGACAAGTTAGTTCCGTAGCTGCAGTCAAAATGAAATTGAAAACTAACAGTAAAAATAAAGAAAACTCTGCAGATCATCACAGTTTGAGAACCTCTACTAAGTGAGAATATTATTTCTGAGACAAAATTAGGAATGTTTACGGTGTCGATGAACATAAAAACCCACAACATTGTGTTTAAGCAAAATGAGTATTTCCTTCTTTGGAAACGCCTTGCTAAAAGCAGGGATAGAAGAATCTTTCCCAGCTAGTGAATAAAACTCTTTTAGGAGTAACTCATAATGTGTTGGTGCCAGTCCGTGCGTGTAAACTGTGGGCACTGACAGAAAGGACAGATGGCTGAAGCGATATTTAGACCTGAGTTGAGCCTCCGAGAAATAGTCCCTGCCCGTATTTTGTGTTTACAGCAATGGATGCATCTTACTATGATGAACCAAACCCCCCTACTTGCATTTTTAATAGACTGCCACCGAAATTCAATACCTATTTTATGTTCAACGTGTGAGTCCTTTTGGCACTCTCCAGTTCCCCAATCATGCTGAATTTCCACAGGAGTCACCTCATACCTGCCCTGCCCGGCGCGATGTGGCTCATGATGTACCATGAGGTGCTGTGGGCACATCTCGCCCCTCCCCAACGGCTCCTGGCACCCCCTGTCCCTCATCCCAGGGATGCACAACAGACTGGGACGTGCCAGGAGGAGAAACTTGCTTGTCTTAAGCAAGAGAGCCGTCATCAGCATTGGGCACGCATACGGCTCAGCGTTTAGAGCTCCATTTGCGAGTTAATTTAAGGTTGACTTCAAGATACATGTAAAATGAAAATCAAACGTGATACCTTGCCCAGATGTTGTGAATAATGAATCCTTTCTAAATTGTTAAATCATTGGTGCTTATATCAGTATTTTGGGGTGCAAGAAGCTAATTCCATTACTAGGAGTTATCCTGTTTCATCGTGATTTCTTTTCTGATGCCCATTTTGATTTTAGTTCTCTGTGAAATTTCATGGTAGAAGTTACCATCATGAATAATTCTGCATCTGCTGTGTAACACGTAGGATTTAAACGTACTTTGCCACTGACAACAGCCCTTTCTCTCTCTTTCTCTTTTCAGAATCCAGTTTTTTGTTGGGAAATGCCCAGATTGTGGACTGGCCCGTAGTTTATAGTAATGACGGTTTTTGTAAACTCTCTGGATATCATCGAGCTGACGTCATGCAGAAGAGTAGCACTTGCAGGTATGCCGACCGTCTGTTCATTGCCACTCGATGCACTTTTAAAATTACAGTCTGCTGAGAAGAACAGTTAGGTTTTGGAAAAAGGATTGATGTAAGAAAAGATTATTTTGCAGAAATTAAAGTACTGAAACAGACTTTAATTGAGTGAAGCCAGCAACTTATCCAGGACATGGTAAAACACTTAATGATGTGCAGTTAAGCACATTGTTGACTAACTTCCAGTAAAATCAAGGGTTAATTCCAACAGGATTTACAAACTTCTCCAAGACTTCATTTTATATCCTTTTCTAGATCTGGGGTGGTGTTTAGGATCCTGTAAGACTTAAGTAAAAAAAAAAAAGCTAAATTCAAGCTCTTTATATTATTTTTAAATTTTACTTAGAACATCTACAAATTCAATGTATTTCACACAAATCTGTTTGGAAAGCAAGTCAGATCTGCCCAGTTTGGAAATTCCTGTCATCTTCTGGTAACTGCATAAATGCAGTGAGCATTGTAGGAGTAAAGACTGTTTGATGGAAAAGCTTTCAAAAAGTTCTAGCAGTGAATGAGGGTGAAGTACAGGTGCTCCCAAAAGAGGGGTTAAATATTATGAGACATCATTCTACTTTCATTTGAAATTTATCCTGGCTAATATGGGTGTGAATGTGCTCTATGTAATGATCCAATAAAGAAAGGCTCTTTGACTAGATTTTGGTTAATTTTCCTGCTACCATGCGGGGAGCCGGTGGGCTATCCGGTAGCCCATGTTGATCCCTGTTGTTACACACACAGAGAGCACAGTAATGTGCAAGCAGCATCTTTATTCCCAAGAGGGAGATTAAGCTGATGATATATTTGCTCTGAGCATTGCAGCTTTATGGCTTTTTCCTTTTGTTGGTGGTCTTTCAGGAGCGGGCAGCTGTGATTTATGGTTAGACATGCATCTGCGCCTTGTCTGCTGCATCCTTTAAAAGGAGATGCTTTGGGGAAAGGCTAAATCCCTAATGCGTGTGCGTGTGGGTCTGTGTGAGCGAAGCAGACCAGGGACAGAGGCAACAAGGAGTGGCTGAGATACAAATCTGTGCAGGTTTTCCCTTCATGCCTTCAGGGAGCAACCAGTTCCAGGGCACTGGGAGGAGGGGGCTGCATATCTACAGCGATGATTTTTGGGAGATGGGTGCTCCCAGGCACTGATCATTGACTGGTGCTCCAGCTGGCAGGAGCAGGGCGGGCAGCGAGCCTGTCTTTTCATGTCAGTTATCACTTACTCCATAAAGCAACACGTGCTGACATGTGGTCGCTGTTCTCATCTGCTGGGAAGGGGAGGAAGCCTTGGGGATCCGGGGTTGCTTTGTGCAGCCAAGTGTCCTCTAATGGGCAATGGAGAAGAGATGGGTACGTGCTGCTGAAATGAAATATTCATTCATGTAGTAGCAACAAAGTCGATAGACTCAGTGGGGCTGAAAAAACCAGCTTTATCACAGCCATCCCGGATATACATGCTTACTTTTTCCTTTGCTCTCTGCTGTTCTTTATATTGAACTGTATATATTTGCTGTGAGCCAGCACTTTTATAGTCTGTGCACGTTAAAATCATCACAAATACAGAATGGGATTGTAGGAAAGTGTTGGGAAAGTGAAGGTTCAGTAATAGCTCTCTCATAATGATTCCCCTGTGCCTCAAAAACTGAGGGGACCAATGTGTTTATTCCATCTGAGTGCTTTTTGTGAATGTGGTGGGCACTAGTTACTGTTTGTAAGGATCTTGTTTATGCCACATTAAAGTACATCATACAGGTGAATCATACAGATGCAAATTCAAGGAGGAATTATTGTGGAAAATGGGATTGGTAACAGAGATTATTATAATTTTTTTCTTTTATCAGCGTTCTATATGTCCATCTCTGGATTTTGGAGGGAGCTCTCTATGCTGAAAGCATGGCCAGCACTTCTTTTGTGTCTGGGTCATAACTGGTGGAGTTATATATATAGTGTGATGTTTTGGGCTTCTTGGGAGGCATCCCAGTCTTTGCAGACTAAAGGAGAACTGGAGGGGTTTTTAGCATGGTCTGACATGCAGCGTGTAGCCTTCCAGAGCGATGCCTTCGGAGCTGCTCTCTAATGAAGGGCTGTGCAGCTGTATGGAATGGAAAATAGTCTTGAAGGCCAGTGGTGCCTGCTTAGGCTTACTCAACAGAAGGTCGTTGGAGGTTTTTTGATATCTGTGGCAATTATTTATATTATTTTCTGAGTCAGGCTCTTAGTCCAGATTTGTTATGCCCAGCGTATGTTACATTATACATAAAAGTTGCTTTGTATGTGATATTGGCTTTACTATTCTAAAGCTCTTGGGATAAGAGTGCTGTGGTGCCACACCTTTATCACAGGTTTTGGAAGGGTCTGTTTTTACAGCGTTTTAGTGCCAATAATCTGACCAAAGAAAAATACACAGATACAAACAATGTAAATCTGGTCCCTGATCTGAGTTATTGTTGTTACTAATCGTGAGTGTGATAAACGACAATTTATAAGTTTTGCAATATTTGGTCAGTTTGCCCCTGCCTATAAGGTATGGTGCCTTCAAATCAGTTTTCACCCATATGTTTCTCCTTGGTAGTCCAGTAATTACTCACTAGATCCTGTTTCTGTCAGTCCCACCCCATACCCTACCTTGGGGCTGCTCGTATGTCATCATTATGTTCAGTCTAAGGTGGTCTTGGCTGATGCTGATCACAGGGAGGGGTGGATAAACTGAAGGCACTGGAGGTGCGAGTGATTTTTGTGATTTTTAGTCCTGTGACAAGCTGGTAATCCCTTTCATTTTGCACTTCTCTTATCTTTTTAATCAGCAACAATGTGCCCATTGGCAGGAAAATCACTTTGAAATATGTCAGCACAAGTGCCAGTTTCCTTAGTTTCATGGGGACTATATAAAGGCAGTGTGCACAGGGGTCAGGGTACATGAATATTGCGTGATGGGAATGAGTGTGTGTTCCTTCTGGGTGGACGTGGCACCCAAAGTTGCATGTGTAGCTGGGGCTGATATATAGAATAATTGATAGAAGTGAGTGCTAAAACGCACAGGATTTTTAGGTGTAGGAACTTGTGAGCTGGTGAAGCGTTGCTGTGCCAAATGAAAATGAGCTGAGAGTCCAGGAGGAACAGGGCATCTGCAATTGCGACGCCTCTAACCTTCAATTAACCATGCAGACACCCCTGCCTGGAGGTGCACCAACAGGTCAACCAGCATGCAGGAAAACCACTTGTTTCATGCCCAGTTGCCCACGGTCATGGCAATGTATGCCTTCATGAATACGCTGAAAGAATAAACAGTTATAAAACACTGGAATCTAGTTTAATGATGCAAGTAATATCACTGTTTTCTAGATATTGTTGCTTATTAGTTAAGCTCTGTGTTCTTGTTGAGCATTTGGAAGAGCAGGCGCCCTGTGAGTGGCTGGTTAGTAGACCTACCCTGGCATTTTACACTTGGCATTTGCTCCAGGCTTTGCTTTGCTTACCCTTCCTTGCACCCAAGAGCCTAGCTGGGGGTAGCTGGTTGCTGGGTTTCTTTTCATAGAGGAGATCTGCTCTTCGGCCCCGTTTGTGTGTTGCCTTCCAGCTGTACAGGGGGAGGGAGCTGCATCTCCTTGCTGAAGCAGTTGTTTGCAGGTACCGTTTCCACCGAAACACTTGCAACGCTCCAGTCAGCATCTCTGCTCTCGCGTGTTTTGATTTAAGGCCATTTCACGTGGGATTAAAAAAAAGTCTGCGAATGAAATCCTGGCTCCAGCAAAGCTAATGGTGAAATTTCCACTGTGTTCAAAGAAATGGGATTTTCCATGGTGGGTACAGCATGCAGGGCTTGAAAAAAGTTAGATTTGATACTGGGATGTCACCTCTGTGACCTGATTTTTGTGTATGTGAGAAGGCCTCCGTGCACTGCCTAAGCTGTGCGAAGAGACCTTGCTGAGTGTGCCGGTGGGACCCAGGGAGCTGCACCGTTTCTCCTCAGAAATGGGGCCTCCTCTTCAACTTGCAATGTTTTCAAGCTATTGATGTGTATTTGTATTTGCTGTTCCTCATGGGCAGATGTTTGTCTGTTGTAACTGATGGCTTTTCATCCAACACTTTTGGATGAAGAGCTGTAAATTGGATGTAGGATCATATGCCTTCTGTGCGTCACTTGTCCTCTGTCCCAGATAATTCCTCACAAACAGCGGTTAAATACCGCCCTGGCACGCGCTGCAGACCTGGAGCTGTTCCGATGCTCCTGCTCTGGATCCTGACAAGGACAGAAGAGCCTGGTACAAAGCTTCAGATGTGGCTTTTCTGTGCCAAGGGATGCTTTCACAGGGAGGCAGGAGCCCAGGCATCTTAAATGACAAATGGTCTGTTTCAGAGACAGGGAGATTATCTAAGATTGTGCCTTTCTCTGAGTATTTCAGTAAATCTTGCTTCTCTTTGATAAGTCTGTTTTCTAGGTAGTAAGATTCCCAGTAGCAGGTTGGTTTTGATATTTTTGTCTTGTACAGTTTGCACTGAAGGCACTCGACAAGCGCTAAATAACAAAAAACATGAGGCGGAAAAAGACAGAGTGATTGACTGAAGAAGTAGGAGTCCCTCCATGTGTATGAAATAGGACAGACTGAATTAAATTAAACCTGTGATACGCAAAGATCTTATATAACTTGTACAGTAAGTGGCTTTGAGGTTTATTCAGTGCTGTTAAAAATCGCCTTCTGAAAAATGTTTTTATTATTCCACAACGCTTTAAAAATGTCTCTTTATATGTGAAAATAATGTAAGATTTAAGTATTACAGGTTTACCTCAATAATAAGCTGTCTTTAATTTAAAACATAAGGTTGACTGATTGTATTCAGCAGCGCTAACTGGTATCGTCCACCACTCGGAATACTGAGTATGATTTGTCATTTTAACACTAATTAATGATGACTTTCTGTGTTATAAGCCATGTAAAGTCAAGCACTTTAACAAATTGTTGTTATTTTTTCCTTCAGGACTAAGAGAAACATTGCTTTAAATCTCCAGAAAACAAAAGAGAATTCAATTGCACAACAGGCTGTGTGAAAACTACCAGCTCTTATTTTGTCTTGCAGACAGGAGAGCAATCTGCTTTACCTCGTCAGTCCATTAAAAAAGGCATAGATTAAAAAAAAAATAAAATTTATTCATTTATATGTGAGATGATAAAAAAGGTTATCAGCTGAACTGGGGAAAGAAAGACAGGTCATGTGAAAATGAGCAGTAGGCTGTGTTTTGCATTTCCTAAAGACGTCCGCGTATATTAATGATAAGCAGTGCTTTAATGAAGCCTTGTGCCCTGGTAAAACTATTTCCTGACGTCAGTCGCCGTAGTGGCATCTGCATGACAGTGCTGTCCCAAAGGTCACAGTTATGATGTCATTTATCAATAGCTCTCCCTGCGTTACTGGTGAAGAAGCGCCTGTAGTGACATACAGATGTTGGAGTCACTGTGATGCCCTGCGTCTGCCTCCATCACCCGTGCTGGGCAGCACCTTATCCTGGGAGCAGCCCCATTACCTCCCTTGGTTGGCCATGTAAAGAAGAGATTCATGCTCTGGCCTTCATTGAGTATTTTAATGCTTGCCGAGCCACTAACCACTATGCTGTTTTATTATTTCTTTCAGAATGGTAGACGTAAAATAAATGTTTATTGAACCTTTGGAGGTCTGTTGATCAATAAAAGAGAAGCTGCATTGAAACCACAGAGGCACTGATAGCTTTTCTTTTCCCTTTCGTATTCTCAGGGTTGTCTGTTGTAGGTTTCAGCTGAAGCTCAAGCTGTTTGTGAACAAAGAAAAGAGGGGAAAAAAAAAATCTGATCAATTAAAAGTATATTCATCCAAGTGTCTGAAAGCTTTTATCCCATGTTCCATTTTCCTTCAGTTCTGTAATTGGGAATTTGCACAGAGTGGTCTTTGCTTATTTTTATCCAGGGAAGAATAACAATAAAAGCCTGGCTGTTTCCTTAGGGAGGCTTTCAAAAGTAAGGTCAGGGGGTTGGGTTTGCTTACACCTGCTGAAAGTCTGACCTGGAAAAGAACGCAAACAGGAGATGGTCAAGTGGCAAGAAACAGCAGAGTTAAAATTAACATTTTTATATTCTCAGTCTGGAGGGGGATGAGCCTCCAAAAGCATTTTAATGTTTTACGTATTTTCACTGAAATATTGAAGAAATGCAGTATACAATAAGGAAAATGAGGGTGAATTTGGTTACGTTTGGTAGTAGCGCAGATGTAGCTACACTGAGACAACTCACACACTTTCTGTGCTGAATTTTCAGAGCATTAAAGTTACCACTTCTGGTTAGTTAAATCCTACCTCTATTTGTAATCGGTATTTAGTGAAAAGATTCCAATTATCTTCTTGTCCCAGATGCATCTTGACAAGATTAGATTTGTAGCCATCGATTCAGCAAGCAGCCTTTGCCTGTAGTAGCTTCTGTTCTTCCTCCAGAAGCCTTTTCAAGAGGATTGAACAAAATTTGGGAGGTTTTAGAGGTTTTGTTCAGTTTTCTCTGTTTTGATAGCAATATTCTCACGGCCTGCAGCTGTGGAAATAATGGTTTTATAGGCTATCAGCTCTTTTTCTAGCCACATATCCTTAAAAATACGCTCAGAAAAGTACTTAATGAAATAATAAAATAGGTTTATTTGCTGCCACTTAGAGTAAAAAGGTGGTCATGGTTACTCACTGTTGTATGTTTCCTTATGACACTATAAATATTTAAATGGAGTGTAAATCATAATTAAACCTTGGTAAATGACATTTGATAGCATCTCCAATGATGATGCTGTTTAAGGTGACTGTAACAAAGTTGTTGCTTGTCTAGAAAAAAGAGAAACCTTTTTTCTTTTTCAGTTTTATGTATGGTGAACTGACAGACAAGAAGACCATTGAAAAAGTCAGACAGACTTTCGACAACTATGAGTCAAACTGCTTTGAAATTCTCCTCTACAAGAAAAACAGTATGTATATATTTGTGTATGGTGTTGAGAGTGATAATGCATATTTAAAGTGTATAATAGACTAAAAGAAATTTTTATTTCGACATATGGATAAATTTGGGGCAAGATTTGGAGAAGAAATGGGTATTTTGGTTGCCACAGCTCAAGAAAAGAGCTTTTTTTCAGGACAAGCGTGCAGATTGCCAAGAATAGTAGTTGTTCCCTGCTGTCTCTAGTCTGACTCCTTCTTTCCAAAATATGCTTAGTTTTGAGGATTGTTTCCCTGAATGGAAACTGACTGGGTTAAGTGAAAAGAAATCCTGAATGAGGTTCCCCCACATCCCTCAGGAAACACCCCCATGTCTCCACAAGTGAGAACCCAGACCCTGTTTGCCATGAGTGGGTGCTGCCAGTGATGTTGAGATACCTCTGCTGTATGTAAACCAACACGTATGAGCTCTAGTGAGAGCACTAAATTTGATGCATAACCCAGGGATTAATTAGAAAACCGGGGAATTTTGTAACTTAATGAGATGTAGGACCTAAGTCGCTTCCTCCTGGTGGCATTGGGTTTAGAGGCAGTTGCCAGTACCAGGGAAGATTTTATTTAGTTTGTCTTAACCATGACTCGCTTCAGTCACATTCTCTGTCCTGCCACATATGTGGGTAGTACTTCTGGCTTATCAGTGTTATAGCACAGCCTAAGCAAAACCCACACTGTTTTGTGGTCTCACGCTGGGCTTGTGCAGTGTGGACATCTGTCCTGGGCTGCTGGTTGAAATTCCTGCTGTTGTCAGTGGAAATGAGCAGCCTCCTCTGCTGGCACAGGCCATCTTCGCAAGGTAGAAAGCCCCAACTGTCAGATGAAACATGTTAAGGTCCCTTCCAACCCCTACCATTCTGTGATTATGTGATTCTGCGCTCTAGAGAAGCTGGTTCCTCTGCACTAAGTAGACCAAGTCTGGTTGACTGTGTCGGTGGCCATGTCAAACACAAGCCAAGAGCAATCTTGACGGAGATGTTTTTTTCAGTTTGGCTTTCGTTGCCCAGTAGAGGATGCAGATCCTGTGGGGTCAGGGAGCTTTCCCCTTGGTTCAGCTGCCTGCAGCCCAGTAGCTGAGGCCATCTTCTCCCTTGCGTGGACTTCGGTGCTGGCATGGAGCACCTTGCAAGGGTGAGGCTAGAGGTTTCCTCTGCATGTTGTGGCTGAGGGAAGGTGATGGTGTACCTCGGAAAAGAGCTAACTGTGCCTGACTGCACCATTTCGCTGCAAACTCACATAAACCTTTCATGATATCTAAGAGAGCATCCTGGATACCTCGTCTTCTTGGAACAAACTCACATAGTTTATGCTTTATTTCCACTTTCCCTTTTTAGACTCAATCTTCCTGTATGTGCACTTAATCAGTAGGAAATGTCTTTAGATTTGTCCAGTTCTGCGTGCTTCAAGGCATTTTAGCCAACACTTTAATTAGAAAGAGAAGCAGGAGCAGCTCTGAAGTCCAGCTGTTTCTGCAGGTGCCCAGAAGAGCCCTCCAAATGACCTCTTTTCGGTTCCTCAGCATATGGATGTGTCTGTTCTCTAGATTTTCTACTTCTCTGTCCATTTCCTGTGCAGGTCACCTGGATGTCTCCTTGCATCAGGAGAATTTCCCAGGACAGACATGTTTTGGGTATCTTTGCAGGTGGTGGTGCCCAGTACCTCCGTGCCCTGTGTCCATGGGGTTTCCGAAGAGGATCCCAGACACCCAGTGCTCTCCCTGACCCTGAATTCTCTTATTAACTGGCCTGACAGCTCCTGCTGTAGCATCAACCAGTCCTGCACAAAACTCATTTCTATTTTATTTAGGTATAAAAAGAGGAAAGCGTTCTCTTGGTGGCTTTCCTGTAATAAGCCAGTCGCTTTTTGCTTTGGGTTATGAGTTGCCTGCTGAAGCTTGATGATGCTTCAGAGATTTATTGAGCTGCAGTTGCCTTAATAAAATCTTCACCTTTGCCCAGATCTCTAAGCGTATACTTTCCATAAGTTATGCAGCACTACAGAAGGACTTTATGGAAAAGTCCTCATATTTCTTTTCAGGCCTGAGTCAGTTCCCATCCATAACACCTGTTGCCAGCTTCCTTCTCTGTCACCTGAAGCCCAGAACTTCAACCTCTTGTTAACATTAATAGGCTCACCTTTTGGCTCCAGTTCAGCATCTTGTTTGCCCAGGGTTTGCTTCCATTTGTCACACTCTGAGCCTTGCAGAAGAAGGTTCTTCAAGAAACTGCCTGCTTATCCTTCAGGCTGAATATTGGAGCAGATAAACAAATAAAGCATAATATTGCTTGGTATGAATGAATATACTTCTGCATATTCATATGTATTTCTATAATTCCTGCAAAACATAGACAGTTACTCTGTGGAAGTGCTTGTGTTTATCACCTGCAGAGACCCTGTCTGTTACCTCTCTCCTGCATGGAGCTTGCTGTGCTCTCAGAGCACCCTCCTGCCCACATTTTCAAACTGTAGGTCCAGAGGTGCCGTGTATTATTGTGTGGCACAGCCTTTTCTTTCTCACCCATTCCTTTATGCTTTTGGCAGAGGGAGATTTTGAGATTTTCAGGTTGCTTTCCCACCCTTCTTTCCTTTGGCACAGAGAACATCTTTAAGAGCTGATGTTCTCTGGCAGCATCCATACGACTGCTGACTTCACAAGCCCCCTTTGGCGTTTTAATCTGGCTAGCAGGTTTCAGGTTCAGACCTGAAAATTTGCTACAACTTTCTTCTCCTTCACTGCTTTCCCTCATATATAGTCCTCAGCTCTACTTACCCAACTATTCAGCAACCGTATTAGGCATGCATATATATATATATATATATATATAAGGTAGTAGTCAGGAAACTTCTTTGCCTACTTTGCTCAGATTTCTACTTCTGCAGCAGTAGCCACGTTGCCTCTGTCTTTGATTTTTATCGGTGCTGTTGTACAGGTTATTTTGCCTGCTTATTTTCAGAGCTTTTCAAAGGGTGCCGAGGAGTTGCCAGGTATAAGTGCAAGTACAGTATTACTCCAGACGGCTGCAGCACTCAGTTTTAGAGGTTATGAAAAGAGTCTTTTATCTTGGGTTAGCAACTGGGAATTGAGATGATCAAGTAATCAGCATAATAGCTTTGGAATAATCACAAAAAGCAGGCCTCCATCTCTCCCACTTCTCCAGTTTACTGCTAGTGAGTTACTGGTTTAATCCCAGTTCAACAATGCTGAATTTTGTCATGATCCCTTGTGGTTTTTAACCTTCCCCACAGCAGTCCTAGTCCAAATGGGTTTTGTTGCCCTCTGGGCATCTATCCTGCAGTTCCTGGCACAGCTCCCAGCCGTGGTGCATTAGAGGAGATCTGGGGGGGCCAGTGGTGCCTGTGGGATAACAGTGGGCAAGCGGCTTGTCTCCATGTGTCAGCTCTCAGGCTGACATACAGGCAGCTCAGGAGAAAAGCCATTATGTCAACTGGCTGATAACACATCAAATCCCAAAGGTAATTAGCTTGCTCTGAAGGCATTTATAGTGCAGTGTGTATAGCTGTAAGTTTGGGAGGGAGCGGACATGGCTGTGGGCATGGAGCTTTGCTGGATGGAAAGCATCTCTGACACTCACGTCCCTGCAGGTGAAAAGGTGTTTCTAAGAAAGTGGCTTCAAGTCTTTTAAGATTTCGCCCCTTACAGAGGAGACCTACATGTACATAGGGGACTGCCACGTGCATTTCAGCCTAGGAGGAAACAGGACTGGGTTCAGCTCCTGAGCACCTGCAGGAGCCCTGCGTGAGGACTTACCGAAAGCCATGCTGACCACTCCAACACTGCAGGCATTTTTTTGGCTGTTTATTTGATGAGTGGTAGGATTTGAAAATTATATTTATTTCAAAAGCTAAATAGAGATAACTGCATTGGGAGAGTGCTCCATGGGGCCGGATGATGAGGAGGTGGAGGGTATGACCTGAAACACAGAAAGAAAATTGAATCTCCTGATTTGTCCTGATAGGTCATTTACAGTCTATGTCTGGATTAGCTGAGGTCCTCTTAAATAATGGAGTAGCATAAAAGTTGGAGCATTTGACAGTATACTCCGATAGTTTTGGATTTGATAGCTCCGAATTATGTGAAGAAGGCATCAAAAATACTCTCCATCCATTTTTCTCTTACCTGCCTACCCTACAGACACTAAATTTGTGAGACATGCTGGGAAGAAACAAGAGCAGGAGAAGAAGAATCATGTATTTTATTTCAGAATGAGGATTTATAAAGCCTCTGATTTATAAAGTCTCTGCTTATCAGCTAATTAAAATTGGTAACATTCCCCTGTTTAAATGAATCTGCAAAAATAGGAATATGTTGTTTTCCTTTGGGAAGGTAAAACAAGAAGATCTGGAAGATGTAGAAATACCTAGATATGGTCCTAAACTGCATGTGTGTTATAATAGCATATAAATGATGAAATACTCTGTGTATGGGCGGGGGAAAGTTTGTGCTACACCGCAGTCCAATGTCACCTTTTTCTTTGCTTTAGGAACCCCAGTTTGGTTCTACATGCAAATTGCACCCATAAGAAATGAGCATGAAAAAGTGGTTTTGTTCCTGTGCACTTTTAAGGATATCACCTTGTTCAAACAACCGATTGAAGATGATTCAACAAAAGGTAAATATGAAATACAGTATTTTTCTTTGGTAAGTGATAAAGTACATGCTGAGCTCAGTCCTCTGACAGAGATATGTCATGCCTGTGATCTGTGTCTTGAATTCAGGAAATGTTTTGTGACTTCTCAGACTTTTGATGCCACTCTCCTAAATTATTGCTTAAAAATGAAAGACAAATCACCATGAGTGGAAATTCCCTAACAACATTTTGCCAGAGTCACAAGCCTTCCTTTCTCTTTGTAATTTCACTACTTTTTCACTACTTTTTTTGTTTGTTTGTTTTTTAGCTGGCATTTACTAAAAATTACACAGCTTTTGAGTCATTTTAATACTGTGTTGTTTTGGGACACCTTACTAGTAAGGGACTGGCATCTTCTTTTTATCGAAAAATAATTTCAGCTCCTTTTGGCTGAGATGTTGGTATTTCCTCCCTTTCTCACTGTTGGAGATGAAATGCAATGGAAGCAGACCATCTGGGTCCTTCATTACTGGCCAGCGATGTTTACTGCATGGCAGAGGACATTGTACTTGCTGTTTAACAGCTGCTGGTGATGGTGTTTGTTGAGACGTGCCATGCTCTTGTCACCTAACAAGCCATGGCCAGACCCGCAGCCTTGCTCAAGAGAGTATTGGTGGGGAAAGGTGCAGAGGATCTAGCAGCATCCTCTGCGTTGGTTCTAAGATGTGTGTCTTGTGTCAGGTTCATGTGTGTTGCTTTGGGTGAAATCATGGCACATTTACATAAATAAGGGCAGGTATGCTACAGCATCCACATCCCATCTTCACTTGGAAGTAGCCTTCTGATGATTAGTTCCTTGCTATTTTTTTCTCTTCATGCATGGAGAAGGCTTGATATCTCACCGAGAGTGATGTGTACTTTAAGCCATGTACTTTAGAATACACCTCGTGTCATTTGAATGCAAGCAGGATTTAAACTAGTGTCTTATGGTCTAGATAACATTATATGTGTTTGGGTAACTGAAAAGTAGATTTATAAAGGCAGACTTAAAATAAAATTAAAGCCATCTCTTTGGGTAACACCAAATATGAGATTTTTTTTGTCTAGAGAGTATTATCTATGAAGTTATAAGATCCCGATATAGGAATACCTTCTCAGCCATCATAAGCTTTAGTGCCTCTACAATTTAGTTAGCAACCTGCAAATGTTCCTTTATTTCACGTTCAGCTCCGTAACATGGAATTCTTCCACCTGGAAATAATCTGAAATTTTTAGGATAAATGCCAGTTAACTGAAAGGACTTTATTGGAGGTCTGAAGGCATCGGACTGGCTCCTTGTTGCAGCGTATATAATATGTGGTGGGAGCTCATCAAGGAAAAAGCCAGTCTTTGCAAGGATCTTCTTGTAGGATTTTGTATTTGATGCTTTCTGGGGGAATCGAGATGTAGCTCACATGGAACCAACGCCCAAATTCCCCTTTCACCAGCACCGCCTCGCTTTCTGCAGTACGTATAGATGTACTGAGGAGAGTGGGGCTGCAGCAGGACAGAGAAAACGTATTGAAGGTGGCTCCCCGGTGCAGAAATGATGAATGTTGCCTCCTTTGGATTCTTGGCCTGGGAGATACGTCCCCTGCTGCCTTCCCTGGGGAGGCAGGGATATGCTGGGTAGTTGAGCCCTCCGCTCCCCGTCTTGTGGCTGAAGAGGAGCAGAATCCACCTGGCATCCATTATAGAACAATATATGTTCCTATGGGAAAGAGCAATAGCTGCAAAGTGCGTAACTTGTACTGCTGTTCTCCGCTGAAGGGAACCATTAGTTAAAATGCCAGGTGTTAACTATGAACATTGCAAAATATTGTCAGCAGGCAGAGAGGTTTCACTGCATGATTAAAGAGTATTTACTTCTGTGAAAGTCGTACTTTAAAAAAAAAACTTTAAGAAACAAAACCCAAAACACAACACCGCAGAAGGTAGTACAGCCACATCTCTCAAGTGACTTTAAGGCATACGATTGGAGACTTATGAATTTGCTCAGGATGCTTTGATCAGAGCATTGATTAACATTGATCAGTACATCCAACAAGCTCCATAACTGCAAACCGTTGACCTGATTTTTTCTTCTTTTGCTTGAATTAGAGCTTGTCTTTTATATTCTTCATGTAAAAAAAATCACATTCAAACATTTGCATCATTTTACAGCAAGGATGGGAAACCAGCCCTGTTGCCTTACCCTCTGTGTCTCAGCTGGGTGGATCTGCGGGATCCCACGGAACTAGGATCACAGTGTTGTTTTGTCAGACGTGATGCTAGGAGAGATGCATAGTTCATTGTCCTTGCAGATAACATTACAATGTGCTTAGAAGCTGTCAGGCCACTTTCTTTTTGAATTATGTGACTGGTAAACATAAACATTACAGTTTAGTGGAGAATTTTTAAATTTTTGTAAAAAGCATTTCAGTAAAATACTGCTGTTGGGTGCTAGGATTTGTCATTGAAAGGGCTATTTTTTTTCTTTTTAAAAGAAAGATTTTTTCTGTGGAAATTCTGCCAGGACCGTGCAATACATAATACATAAGTAACTATGGTGCAGATGAGTTACTGTCTATTACTTATGGGAGCAGTAAATTTGAGATAAAAAATTCAACAGAAATAAAATATTGATGCTATTATGCAATAATCTTTCCGTACCAATATATTCTGCACTGTTTGAAGGTATGCTGCTTTGTTGTGAAGATTCAGTATATCGTGCTCCGGCGAGGTACAAGGATTTGGTATTTAAATCATAACAATGGGTGTATCTACACTGCAGGGTGTCTGTCTGTCCTGGCTCCTGCAAATAAATGGTTGGGTTTGCCAGACCTGCTTGTGGTGGCTGCAGCGCGATCAGCATCTCATGTAGACCTTGCAAGGGAACAGCAGTTTTGGGGGACAGAGAGCAGTACCCGGGTGCTGAGGATGCAGAACTGCTCAGAAGTGTCAAAGAGCTTGTCATACTTCTGAAAACAAGGCATACAAACAAAAGAAAATAGTTGTCTTACTACAAAGCCTGTTGCAAGGGAAAGGTGGGATTTTTTTCCTGATACGGGGTCAAAAACATGATGGTTTACAGGCTCAGAACAAGAAATATAGCTGACAACATGGGGACTAGCCCCGTGCGAGCAAGGGGAGTTGGCGAGGTCTGGGGCACAGAGGCAGATGCTGTGTGTGTCTGTTTACCTGGGTGCTCACCCTTCGCTGGGTGTTAATGCTGTCAGAAAGGGGGTGGGGGGTGGGAGGGGGCTTTGCTTGCAGGAAGGAGTAAAAGTAGTGAAAAATTTTCCCGGGTGACCCAGGAGACTGTGAATTTGTTGCAGGCCAGAGAGCTGTTGAAACTTACTGCACTGAAGGCAAGACTGGAGAAAAGGGATGTTTAAAAGCTACCTTCCTCTAATAAAATATAGTGGCAGAGATCAAAAACCTTGTTTTCTGAGAGGGTACAGGCAGTTTGACACTGAAGATTTGACTGACTTGTTTTCGTGTTACTCATGCTGGTATCTATTATTGCTGGGTGATGTGCAGCAATGTAACAGTGACCAAAAAGTACTGTTGTATCCTTGTAAATGGAAAATGGCTTCAAAAGTGTCTAACCGTGCAAAAGTGTAAAAATACCTCAAGCCCCTCCCCCCCCCAAAAAAAAACAACCCACAAACAATCCAACTCAAACCCAAGCAACCCAGCATCTCAAGTAGAAACAGTTGATAATGATGGTGATAATGGAAGGAAACATCAGCCATGAGCTTGATGTGTTCACTCCTGGGTGAAGATGCCACCAGCAGCTGTGTAGGTGTGGAGGGTAGGGGGAACACTCCTCCGCTGACTGGATTTATGGTTTTATGGTTCACAGTGCCCCAGCTCCTGAGTTGGTGGCTGGAGGAGCTGTGGATGGTGGCAGCGTGGAAGAAGCAGTATGAGAATTAGTGATGGGGCAGGAGGTGTTGCAGGAGATGATGGCCACACTTGGTGGTCACTAGGACAATGCCTTGTTTTCCAGTGAAGGAGCTGTTCTGTGTTTTGTCTGGTCTCCCTTTCTTTCCTTCTGCTTTTCCTCTTTGGTAATATGAACATTTGTCTGCTCTGGATTCAGTACAAAGCAATAGGTCCTACCTGTGGTGGTGGAGGGCCGGATTCCGAGGTGTCCTGGCTGAATGCCTTACACAGCAGAGGTGGAAGGCGATTACAGGCATTTGAAAGATTGTATTATGTATTTTCTTCCAGGGAATAAAACCCAAAGAATCTTCTTTTTAATGTTTGTACCATTGTAGGGTCACAGTTGGATGCTTTTGTCAGCGTGCTGTGCTTTTATTCTGTCTTTACCCAATGGCCTTTTAAAAACATCTGAAGACTTTCAATCCCTCCAAAGACACACAGTGGTAATAATCTTATGTTTATTTGTCAGAAAAAAAATGAGGCCATTTTTCTGGGCCCTAGCTATTAGAAGGGCAAATCGGGCCAGTTAAAATGTTAACAGCGTTTGAAGCCAGGAGTGCTGTAGATTATACTGAACTGAAAGTTTAAGGGTAGAGATAAAGACTGGCATTTTTTGGCTACTAGTCAAGTTTCACCTAGTTGTGCAATGGCTTTATTCCTTTTGTTATCGTCAGTGAAGAAAAAATGTGGCCTCTAGGTAAACTTGGATGCTTATTCGGGTAGGATTCTCACTGGTTATTTCGAGTCCCTTTTGCGTGAAGTATCAGGCTTGTCACCTGCTGGACGTGATTGGGGAGGTCTGGTGAATATTGATGGGATGCTGAATTAGGATTCAAAGATGTGTTAATGAGGCTCCTACAACTCAGGACCATGTGCTGTTAACAGATGGGATCAGGAGATGGCACAGCAGTATCCTGAAGTTGGGTTTTTTTCACTTGATAGAGCCAGACTTTGATAATCAAGACTGTCTGGGACAATGCTGTAATGCTTCCAGAGATATAACTCTTTACGGTTATATAACTCTATATAATGACACAACTCTATCTCAGAGTGTGACAGGGCTATAAAAAGTGTAGTAGTTGCAGAAATACGCACTTATGCTTGCTAATCCTTGCTAAGCCTATAATTCTGATCCTTTTTTATCTTTAATAAGTGCAAGTTATTAAGCATATATAACTAGTTGCCCAAGGGAACTTTTTTCCTTGAAGGGGTATCAATCCTGGTGATAACAGAAGAAGTGGGTGGAGGGAATAGAGCACGAAAATGAGGTTTCTACCTTTAGCTGAAGCACAGTGTACCCTGTTGAATACATCACCTTGACAGTAATCCATAACAGTAATTTAATAGGTCACAATTTGGATATCCTTACTGTGTTTTTATTGCACTTTTTCATGGCTGTAATAACAAGGGTTTTGGTGCTAGAGACCCACTTGTTCTGGTGCTTTTTCCTATTGCTCTGATCTGCAGAGTTTCACCCCCCCCTCCGTTCCTTCAGGCGCCAAGGAGATCGCCTCCATCTCTCCATTCTGCCCTGGGTCTAGAGTGCAGCATCCAGGGACACGTGGGCCTTGCGAAAGGACTTTGTCGGGGATGACAAGAGAAGTGGTCATTTGCCAGGACATCAGGTGGGCTTCCAGTGTCAAGAGTAGACAACTCAGAGGAGTGATGCTAAGATGTAGTCTTATGGTATTTGAAACCATCTATTTTGGATGGGCACAGCTTGCTAGTAACCAGGAAGACCTTCCAAGGTCACTTTGCTCCTGTTTCTGCAGGACAGGCATCCTGATTATTGTCTTCAGTGACATGCTGGAGGCACTTTTAGCAGACACTGCAAAGGCTGAATGGTCACGAACAGGTGGTTGTTGCCTAGCTCCTAGGGGTGACGCTCCCAGGCCTTATTTCTGCCCCCCTCCTTTCTCGCTTTGCTGCTGTCAGAGTCGCACCATGATGAAGAACAGATAATTTCCATACCCAGGTCCGTTTAGTTTCCTTTACAGAAATCAAGTACTTTTCTGAATCTGGTATTGCCTTTTGAGGCTTTTGTGTGCTCCATCAACAATCCACAATGCACATTAACTGTCTGTAAATTTCTAGAAGTTTAATGTGCAACGAAAAAGAAATCCCATTGAAATCAAACCTAACCCTCTGAGAGACGGAGTTAAACTGGAAGCTGATCTTTAAAGTAGTAAATGTTTGTAGATGGATATATGTTCTAAGCAGAAAACTGAATGCTCATAAGCCATATATTAAATAATAAGTATAGATTTAGTAGAGTTAGAGAGTTTAAGAGTCTAATCTGTATATAATGGGCCATTACATTTCACTAAGTTATTCCTCCACTGAACCCATGAAGTTATGTTTAACTAAACCACCCCCTCCAGACAAACACCCAGTATTGATTTAGAAGTCTGAAGAGACTGAGGATCCGCCACATTCCTTCGTATTTTTCTTGCTTTTTCATTACACTAATTGCTTTAAAAGAAGTATCATAATTTAAATTAACCTGGCTTCAGCTTCTTGCAGTGGCATATTCTTATGGATTTTTCCCCTGTACTGAAAACATCCCATAAAGTCACTTACACATATAATCAAGGCATCACTCCACCTTCTTTTGATCAAATAAATGCTCTGTCTAGCCTGATCTCAGAGGTCTGGTGATGGCAGATACAGACATTTTAGCTGCACTTTGATCCAGCTTGTTGGCAGCAGTAGGGATAAAGCCGTGGTGACACAAATTTCAGCCTCCCAGGTCCCAAATCAGTTTCTGCAGCTGTTATTGTAGCCAGGTGGCTTCATAGCTAACCCCTCAATATTGCCCATTGCTCAGCCTCTCCAAGCCTCGCTCTTCCTGTTGTATATCCAAGGAGTAGATAACTTTTTGCCAAAGCAAACCACATGCTGAATTGCTCATCTCCAAAGTCCTCTGGATCCTTTTCAGAACTGGTCTTTGCTAGGGACGTTTCCCCCTCCCATGCTGGAGATAAAATTTTCATTGCTTTTGCCTAGATATGTGATTTCCATTTAAAATACAGTTTAATAGCACATGCCTGGTTATTAAGCACATCATCCTACGTGACTGCCCTCACTAGTGTTTAACATTCCTCTAATCTTCCTGTCATCTGGGTATTTTACCAGTCATTTTAGAATGACTTTCAAACCACAGAGAAAAGCACTGAATAGAGGCCTGTCCACTGGGGTCCAAAAGGCCCTCAGTGATAATTTTTACTGTTTTCCACTACTCCTTGTTAGATATCTGCCAGGTAGCGAGTTCTTCATCCATTTAACCTTTCTCAGTAGTCTCAGTGTTTTGTTGAGAGTGTCACACAGTGTCAGTGCAGTGAAGATTACTGTGCTGGAGGATTCGGCCAACGTGTGGGTCTTGGATGATACAAATGCAGCACCAGGATGAGGTGGTGTTATGTGATGAGCACTGTGGCTGTTCTGGTTTGGGAGCTGTTGGTGGAAGGTCCTTGGCTGTGCAGGAGGGAGCAAACCAGGGGCAGCTGCTGAGGTTGTCATCAAGTCAATGGTCCATGTTGCTGCCCAGTCCAGCCCCAGAGAGGGAGCACTGGTACAGGGAGCTGCCCTGGCTCGTGCCTCTTTTGTGTACATCATAAGTATGCTGTGGCTCCGGCTGGCCATTGCGTTTGGCTCGCAGCTTGTTCTGTCAAGGCGTTTGGCTGTCTTCCTGAGCCACATTTATACTCTTATCAAATAATGAAATTAACAACGTGGGGCATTTTACATTATTCCTTATTGACAGTCATTCATTATGTTCCTTTCCTTTTCTTTTTTATTAAACATACTGAAACTCAGATCGGCTTTTCTCTCATTTCGCCTGGCACTGAGATCAAGCTAAGCAACCTGCAATTACTTGGGTCAGCCTGTTTGCCCTTTCTGCATATGGGTGCAGAAAGTCTTTTGGTCATACTCTGGAAGTTCTTTAGAAACTTCATTGGTGCTGTAATAAATCTAACCAGACAAAGATTTTTCCTGTATGTCTTTAGCTTTCCATGTCCATTCACAAGCCGTAATTTCCCATTCATATAAGTACTTGTTCTTTCTTTCTTGCCGTCTCTGTGTGCTTATTGTATACTGATTTTTAATTTTTGGCAACTGCCTTCCTTTTGACCCTGAGCCTTTGGCTGGTGTAGTCTTTTTCCTTGACTGTTGAATGGCACCATTATGCTGTCTGACAAACTCCTGAAAGCCACTTGACTGGCATTTATAGTACTTAGTCTCTTCCCCCCCCC
>Ga0065711_1035399_pt1 | contig 22378 bp, 11 predicted proteins | sample Hoacrofraction12_FD_59098 | JGI IMG/M metagenome (GOLD analysis project Ga0065711, IMG submission 59098) | Hoatzin crop microbial communities from Cojedes, Venezuela - Epithelial fraction 12 v2 (version 2) | ecosystem: Host-associated > Birds > Digestive system > Esophagus > Crop | place... | reverse complement strand
CTTGGCCCCATCCTCCTGACACCCACCCTTCAGATATTTGTAAGCATTTCTAAGGTCCCCTCTCAGCCTTCTTTTCTTCAGGCTGAACAAGCCCAGCTCCCTCAGCCTCTCCTTGCAGGAGAGATGCTCCAGTCCCCTCACCATCCTTGTAGCCCTCCGCTGGACTCTCTCCAGTAGCTTTTCCCATCTGCCTTTCCCCAGATGATGATTCAGTTTTTCCCTTGCACTGGGAGATGGCTCTGTATTTCCTTCTCAGCCTCCTCTAACCCTGTTGCTGCTTTGTGCCATGTGCCAGTGTTGCCCCTTTCCTCTTCAACTGCTTTTCCAAGTCAGTAAAGGGCTTATTAAATAGAGTGCATTCATACTGTTTTTCCTTAATATCTTCTGTCAAAAAGATACCTTTTTTTCAGAAGTCCACATTAAATGTAATCAACTATCTCTTTATCCACTTTTTTTGATGAGTCCAGAGTAGACTGGAAAAGACTAGCAGAGTGGAAAAGCATGTTTACATCTGTTCCATCGTGTACGTATGGCTTATTTGTAACCTTTTATAACACAGTTATAACACTATTTCCCACTCCAGCAAACTGAATAAGGTTCATTGGTCCATCAGTCAGAGATCCTAGTTTCTTTTTTAGAGAAGCAAGCAGAAGATGTTCAGCCCTGCAGTCCCCTAAGCTTGAGTAAGTAGCTTCCGTTTCTGTGACCAGCATCAGCTCCATTTCCAACCAGAGAATGAGCACGTCTCTGTTAGGAGAGACATCCAGTGCACTTGGTTTTAGCTGTCTAGTCTCACCAGCAAGGCACTGTCTGTAATAATATGAACAGAAATGCTGTAACACCTTTGGAGTGTTAGTTGTTCCCTGAGGCACTTGTTTTGGTGGCATAAATCACCCTGTAAAGATACTGATCTCTTTCTGCTGAACACCAGAACTGCCTAGAGGACCAGCTTGAATCTAACAACTCAGTTCTGCCTGGCTAAAGTTACCTGTGATGGATCCAACTCTAAATGACTTGGGAGTCTTTGATTTAATACCTTTTTTTATGGTCTTCTCCGACATTCAAATTCAGCTCTGATGCTATTTTTAAATGTGTGAGGAAATGGAGGGCTCAGAAGACTGATAATAGGCTATGGAAGCTGTTAGGAAAGGAAATGTTTTTTTTACTGAGAGGTTGACCAAGTGCTGGACCAGGTTTCCCAGAGAGTTTGTGGAGGCTCCGTCCTTGGAGATATCCAAAAGCTGCCTGGTCATGGTCCTGGGCAACTGGCTCTGGGTGGCCCTGCTTAAGCATTGGGCTTGGACCGGATGATCTGCAGAGGTCCGTTCCAACCTCAACCACTCTGGGATTCTATGATTTTGAGTTAAACTTTGTTTGGGATGGCCTGAGCACAATAAATTGATTTGTGGACTAGTTTGTCAGGGAGACAGGAGTCAAGAACCTACCAGCTGAACTCCAGAACTCAGAGCCTTCTTGGAAAAATCTGTTCGAGTCCTGAGATCTGCACTCATCCTCTCAGAAATGCTGTCCAACTTGCTGTGGAAGGACGAAGGTTTTAAAAGTAACATGCCCTACTGTACACAATGTGCAGTCAGAGAACTTCACTCCAGGAGTCTCTGTTGGATGCTTTTCAGTAGAATGTTTAGGACCCATTTTCTTTCAAGAACAATAATTGAAAAATGTGGATTTATATATATATATATGTATAGGTATATGTATGTGTGTGTTTGATGACTATACATCATCTTATCAACTGTATAGACATCTATATGATTTTTTAAAGGCATTTGTTTTCATTTCTCTGTAAAAAAGTAAAAAACTTAGTAAGTTTCATTGACTGTGAGTATTAAGTCCCAGCAGTTATAAACATAACAAGGCAATTATGTTATGTGTTGGGATGAGAAATAAACCCCAAGCTGTATGTCTCATGAGGAGTCAATGCACTGTGTCTTTTAATGTCATTAAAAATACCTCCCAACAAGATGTATTCGGAGTAGTATTAGCAGAAAAGTAAGCTTCTAATGGCCTTTATTGATTAAGGCAGAAACAGCAGACAATTCAGAGGATACTGCTATTGCACGAAACAATTGGAAGTACCATTGCCTTGCTGTACTCTGAGTAGATTTAGTGAGGATGCCCCAAACTCAATATCCGCATAACTGCCATCACAGCCCTTTGCTTCAGTGTGAAAGTGATTTGCTGAGCTTGAAAGCTCAACCACCTTCTCCAAGATACTCCTTCTTTTTTTCCAAATTTTTTCTGGAGTCCAAACCCCCTTTGTCCTTCTCAAAGACTTCCTTAACCATCCTGTTCCTCTCCTTAGCATCCGTCAGAAATTTGCACGGGGGAATGAGGACAAGAGTCCCCTTGAGGGACAGCAGCCCTAATGACTTATGCCATTCATAAAGAAAAAATGACTGCTTTGGGGAATGAATCCACAGTGACTGTAGGACTGTCTCTAGGAAAGGACACACAGTCAAATACAGCTGAGTTATGGAGGCCTAATCGTGTGCCATCAGCTGAGCCGTTGTAACTCAAAAGGTTGGGTGCAGGTCCCGTGTGCCTGGAGGGGACAACGTCGTATGATGCAGAAGTGCATTGCACGTTGGCTGATGCTGAGAGGGACAGAAATGTGCTCGTGATGTCTGCCTCCCTGGTAAATCTGCCCCTGTCTAGAGGCACGCTCCTAATTATGAGATGGAAACTGTTGCTTTCCAGTTCTTTCCTTATGCTAAATTCCTCTGTTTTACAGGGATTGAGCTAATATAACGATGCCCCAGCTGCACAGTGGCAACTTGTCAAGCTACAGCGATTCAGTGAGGTTTGACTGTGTGCCCACGTCCTCCAAAAAACCTCATGATCGGCACAGACCGTGTCAGCGGCCTCTTGACTCACTGCTTTGCTGCATTATTGAGATGAGAGCTGCTGAGAGCCATGGCCAACGGCATTAAGGGCCCTGCAGCGCGTCTGAACACCGGCCACACAATGCTGCAGACGGGCCAGGGCAGACGTTTTGAATAGGGGCCAGATCACTGTAAACTCCAGCCAAGGAAACTGTTTGCGAGTAGCCCCTTGGTGAACGCACATTTATTTGGTGCAAGATTAATATAGCTAAAGTAAACAGAGAGGCAAACAGAAAGGCTCTGGAATGGTGTGAAGAGGTGACAATAAACAGGGATGATAAAGAGCATAAAAAATTTCTGCAACCAGTCATAAAAATTCCCACTCCCCAACGGCTATTTTACAGAGAGCTCTTTTTCTCTTACAAACAGTAAATAATGAAGGCAGGTTTTGCAGTGGGGTGAAGGGCGCTGAAGTATGTTCGGGGGCTGATCAGAAAGAGTAAGGTGCTAAGCATCACATGGGGTATGCAAACTGAAAGCAAAGAGCATCGCTGCTCTTCTGCTGTTAAAATCGCTGGAATCATCCCAAACGACTGAGCCCTTGCCAAGTAATTCACCGCTCTGTGGACAGACGCTGCTTCTTGTTCGTGTTTGCTGATCTGATGCAATTCCTAGTGCTTAGTGGTTCAACAGAACTCTTCGGGAGACACTCGATTCATCACTGATAAATCACTGATGAAATCTAAAGTTCAGTTATAAAGTGAGGGCTCAGCCACAGCTGTGTAAAAGGCTTTCCCCTGGCTTAGAAATACACTGGTGAAGATACTTCAGATAACCCTGCACAATCTCTGCACCACTCAGTCTTTGTCACAGGCTTTTGTTCTTAAAGCATAATTATTGTTCCTGGCTAATGATTGGAAAGATCTATACATTCATACCATGCATGACCAGTCTCACCCTGTCCTCTGCCACCTCTCAGCTCCTTTATGCACACAGCAGAGCAGCTAAAGGCAGCAAAGATCTTCTCTGTTTTAATGCGAGCATTTTGTGTTTTCAGCGGTACTGGTGCCACTGCCTCCTTTGCCTAAAACAGATCAGTGACTGGGTGCTGGATAGATCTTCGGATGTTTCAGGGGTCTTTTCTATTTCTTGCTGAAGCAATGCCCCCAAAGCAGCAAGTTTTCACCTTTTTTTGTTCGAAACCTTGGCAAGTCTCCTCATCTCACTGTACAGTATGTGTCGGATACAGAGATGGTGATGACTTCCTTTCCTTACAGGTGTGGGCTGAGGGTAAAGCACATGAAAAATTTGCAAATATTCAGAAGATTTCTGGATCTGCATTTGAACCAGGGTCTCTACCTATTTGCTTTTCAGCTGGTCAAATAACAGCCAATGACACAAACAACCCCACGAGCCCTCGTCTGAGCTGCACTATGAATGCAAATAGAATGTGGAGACATCACAGAACAGAGAAGAGCCCCCCTGCAAATCTTTTATTTCCCCACGCCTGAAGTGGTTATCATACAGGATTTTGAAATCTGCCTTAGACATCTCACTGCATGTCAGACCCAGCTCTCTAACTCAACTCATTTCCAAGCACACCCCTTCAAAAGCAGGTTTTGCCCTTCGATCCAAAGACGCACTGAAGCCAGTAAGAGATCTGCAGGGCGAAGCACTGTCTGATTATTCCTTTGTGTGTATCTGTTATTTCCCAGTAATAGATACAGTGCTGCTGCTCTGGATCCCAACCTTCATTAGACTGATGCAATGCAGCAGCTCCGCCAACTTTCACATTTGTGTCCTCCAGAAAGGTGCTGCATTACGAAACGTCACCCCGCTATGCATTCCTCTTTCATTTCCATGCATTCCTTGCCTGATACTGGAGTGAAAGTTATGCCAGCACAGTTCAGCCTTCACCTCTCCTTGGCGTGATTTATGTGCCTCATACAGCAGCTCTAGAAGAGGTTATTCTTATTTATACTATGCTCCAGCATATTTTCTCTCCAAACTAATTCGATATGTCTAAACAGAAGCAACACCTGAGCAGAGAAATGAAACAAGAGCTGAAACAGTGGGAAACAAAGTGCTTGGTCACCACTGCATTAAAACAAAATCCCACACTAAGCCCATTTCCACTGTGATCTCTGTTAAGGGTACAGACACTATGTCTCTGAGATCACATTGCACAGACATCAGTACACAGGGGTTTTGATTAAAAAATTGAAACGTATGGTTGTTGTTTAAGGCTTATAATGGTGCTGGGAATCTGGTTGGATTGAAGGTTGGTTTGAAATGGGGCATAAACCTGAACCTAATCATGTTTAGCCAGCTATGTGCTAAAAATTGAAGAGATGTGCCAGTCTGTCTTCCTACCTAACCTTTTAACACTTGTTAGACTGTCTGTTCTTATAGGAAGGGGTATTTTAATTGCAATTAGTAGGTTAGGGGTATTTTAATTGCAAAGTAATTGAGAGCACTTGCTCTAGAATACAGTGTCATCAATGTGACATTATGTGAATGACAGGCTATGATGGGTGGCTTACTCTGATTTAGATAAGTTTGCTCCTAATCAAATAAAGCTAAATGATGAGAAAGCACTCCTAAACAAACAAACAAATAATAACCCAAAGAAAAGAACTACCTGTTAAGCTAACTTGCTTTGCCTAATATATGAAAACGAAGGCAGACAGGAAATATGCGATGTTTCAGGTGGATAAACACTGACGAGAGAGAAAAGCAACTGAGCTAAAAGAGGTTTTTGGCACTGGAGGAAATTAGCATAAAATGGTGTGAATAATTTGAGACTGAAAATGAGATGAATGTTTCTAAGCATCTGAAGAGTGAAGCAACTGTTTCCAGTAAAAGCGATGGGAATGAGGCACTGATTTGGCTTTAGGACAAAGAGTTTATTCCTGTCTATGGTGTGAGTCTGGATTTGGTGAGCCAGTGGTGTCTTTGGTCTCAGGAATGCCAGGGCACTGTTCTGAAAGATTTGGCCAATTTCTTTTCTGCAGTGTCGTCATCAATATAGTTTTCAAAAAGGAGAATAAAAGAGAAGGGAAGAAAGAAGAAGAGGAAAGAGAAGGAGAGAAAGAGAGAGAGAAGGAAGGAAGGAAGGAAGGAAGGAAGGAAGGAAGGAAGGAAGGAAGGGAGGAAGGAAGGAAGGAAGGAAGGGAGGAAGGAAGGAAGGGAGGAAGGAAGGAAAGACTGTTCTTCAGTCCATTTTCATCCTCTTCCCTGTCAGTTTGGTGATCCTCCAACTGGGTAAGGACAGGGCTGCGGAACCAATCTTTGTCCTACTGTCTAGGTTGTCTACATGCTTGTGTTTCACTGTAGTGGCTCTCCTGAAGAGGTCTGTTTGCTGCCATTTCCCCATGCTGTTTGCCATGTGCTCTACAACTGGCGTTAGTTGGGACCAGATCCCATTATGCTGGGCTCTGTGCGAACATCTACAAACAGCGATTCGGGACTGCCAGAACTTGAAATCTCTGCCAACATGAATGCAAAGTTATCTGCTGCCAACAAATTGTGAATTTCAAATGATGGTGATCTGGGTTGCAAACACAAGCCCTGTATCTCCAAAAGTGTGCAGATCCCCTTTCCTACCACCTAACCAACCCTGCCAGTAGCATTACCTCCAAATTTTGAAGCAGGATCCCCTGCAAAGCCAAGTGCAGGAGTGTCCGAGAAGATAGGGTCTCTCTGAATTTTGCCCCAAGTTACGTCAGCCAGCAGATTCACTGTACTTTTTGGCTGGACCATTGCCCAGTTGCCTGCAAGAAACTGGTTATTATATTGTCCCTAACTTAGCCTCAAGACTTTGGAGTGGAAGTGATTAGACATGTGAGCCGTGGTTTGGGAGACATACTCACTGTCTGCCAAGGGACGTGCAGACAATCACGTAAAGCAGAAATGCACACGCAGCGCCGTTGCTGAAGAGATGAAACTCCTGTTGCAGCAGCCGTGACTCAGAGTAGCATTTGCATATCCTGGATCAAGAAAAAATAAAAAAGGGACTGGGAGCTGAAAAAGGGCGGGAAGATTAGGGAACAGCCAAGAAGAAAGGCATATTCAGAAGTGGGTGAGGCTTGCCTCCCCTGGGACGTGCTACTTTGCACCTGGAAATATCTGCCCGGGCAGAGCCCCGGCACAGCCCGCTCTCTTCTCCACGTGCAATATTCCCATGCCAGCTGATACAGGCAAGCAGGGTCTGTGGGAGCTGGCTTTACCTTGTATGGGTGGGGTGAGCCTTTTGGGATCTGTATTTCAGCAGGACAGAATTAGGCACATAATAGCAGTTATCTACACACATATTTTTACACCATTAAACTCAAAGATGGCTGTTTAATTTCCCTTTACTCTGGTTCCCGTGAGTTAGACATTATAAAGCTGTTGACTTTTGAGATTTTCTGTTAAAGGCGTAATTGCTGAAACCCCATGAGGTTTGAAATCAGATACTGTATTATTTTCACACACCCACATACACACAAAGCAATTTTACTAACTGAAATTAAGATTATTCCCCTTAATTAACAAAGCCTGTAAAAAGGAGGTTACTACTTAAAGTGTAAACCGAGATGATGGTGAAAATAGTCCCTTTTGGAGGCACAAATAAATGTCTCAGTACTTTTAGAGGCAGCTCATTTGTTTAACAATGAGATCAGGATAAAAGGGAGCACCACACTTTCACATCGTTTGAAATTCTTTTCTCCCTTACCGTGGTGACAGACACATATGTCCAGCTACAGAAACACGTAACAGAAGATGCTTATGTTGAAAGGATTCATGAGGTGCAATGAAGCATGTGTTGTTTCTGTTCCTAACAAAGGGACCCAATCCCACTTTCAGCTGGAAATCTCATCACCAGAGATGCCTTTCAAAGGAAGGGTCTGGCCCTGCCCTGGTGGGGGAGGGAAGGGATAGGCAGCCATTCCAGAAAGGCTTTAACTAAAGCAATCTTCTGAGGAAGGAGCGGCAAACTCCTGTGCAGAGGTCATCTGAGAAGTTCCTTTACACCACTGGCATTGTAACACCAGGTCTGGGTGCAGGTGTCATCCCAAGGCTGTCCCAGGGTGTCCCCACATGCAGTCTAGAACAACTCAAGATGAAGAACCTTGCAGGTCCGAAGATGAAACACTTATGACCTGGACAAGCTAAAGTGGTATCTGGGCAAACAGGATTTGCTGGGCAGCTGGGAAGGCTGAAGGACCACATGCAGAAGATGCAAATTTATTGACCTGTCTCTGTGTGTCCTTCTGGCCTGGGTAATAGAGCTGCTTGCTAGATCCCCTTGCAGCCCAGGAAAAGGGAGCTTCTGAAATGCCTCAGGCCCATGGTCACTGTCAGAAGCCACACAGGTCCAACAAAAGAGTCTCCAGCATTGTTGCAGACTTCAGTGCTGCAGCAGATTTCATTCCTGCAGAATAAGCAGCAGTTTGCACATGCTGGCAAGGTTTTCTGGGTCAGAAGTGGGTGCTCTGTAGTAAAGGTACCATGTGAGTGTTTCAGTGAGTCCATCTCAGCTTTTCAGATCTTCTCCAGAGATACCAGGAGACAACAGCCCTTACAAAAGCAATGCACTGATATAAATCAGTATCCTACAGCTGCTTCGGTGTGAGGTCAGGCAGCTTTCAGAGCACTCAGCTAAAAAATGTATGGAACAAATGTAAGAAAATGATTGTTTAAGCTATCCTAGAGAGTTTAACATGGTAGCAACTGAAAGCTGGTAACCATAAGGCCTCACAGCCCTCCTGTGAGATACTGAAAATTTTTGGTTATGGTTTCTTTTTGCAGATGGCTTTCTCAAGAACATCTTACACATACATGCTGGACGAGACAACAGAGGTTTTATTATTCCCACATTCTCCTTCTCGCTGTAGGCCCTGGACACAAATTTTTTTGCTTCCCAAATTGGGTAGGGTAGCTTTATTTCCTCATGATAATGCAATCTTTGCTGTAAGGGAATGTTGCACCTGGATATTGGTTTATTTAAAAGAAATAGGTCATTTCTGTTCTTATGAGCCTCATCTTCCCTGTCACCCCGGCAGAGCTGCAGGATGGAAGAGCTCCTCTGTCTCACCACACTCCTTTTTTGTTCTCAGCCTCCTCTTGTAGAAAGTCTTTTGCTCCACTGTGGGCACCTTTCTTATTTTTGGATGGTCTCTTTCATTTCTGTGTGTGGTGGGCCTATCCCTTCCTCTTCTCTTTCTGTTCTTTTCCTTCCTTCCCTTTTGAGGCCTTTGTTAATAATTTTGGCTAAAGACTTCTACAAGAAACTCAAAGTGCACCTAAAGCCACAAGAAAAACAAACAAAAAGTCTTCAGATTCAAACCTCAAGGTTCAGAGTCATTTAAGGCATGGAAACAACATGGAAAAATGCGGCCCAATGCCCTGAAATTTAGCAGCATTCCCAGTAAATGGAAAGAAGGTTTTAGAGCCAAAACGCCAGGTCAGTATGAAATACCAGAAGTGGTCCCAGCTCAGCCCATCACTGTTTCCATGCAGTTTGATGGAAATGCCTGCTTTCTTGGGTCTGATAGCCCAACACACAAGGTGCCTAATTTTACCTGAGAAGCTGAAGCAGAAAGTGTGACAGTTTGTTTCAGCACCTTATTGTTCTCCTCCTGCACGTATTGTTTGCTTCGATTTTTTCATATATAACAGTCCCTTCCATCAGACTTTGCTGTTTGCCATGTAGATACTTATTAACCAGTCAAAGCTAATCATTTGGACATCAGTGGCTTGGTTTCTTATCTTGAACATATACTGTGATCACATTTCACACACCTATACAAATGCATGCACACAACAGAACAGCAGATCCTGCAAAGTCTGGAAAAAATACTTTCATTTACAGGCAACATGCTTGCAGGCCTCCCTGCTAATGCACATTTTCACCACAATTTCACCACAATTCTTCCTCAAGAGGAGAAAAAGGTCTGAGGCTGCTTCATTTTTAAAAGAACAGATCCTACCAAAGACTCCTCCAGAGCCACAGACCAGTAACTGCCAGTCTAAAAGGCAGCTGTGGTTTTGTTAGTAAATGTCTGTGCCCGTGCAAAATACACATTGTAAAAAATAGGACTGTGCACGTGCAGTTTCGTCAGCAGATGGCTATATATTGTAAAAGCACTTGCATATTAGTGGTTCTCAAGTCTTTCCCATCCCCCATGAAAATGAACAAATTTAATATCCTCGGCCAAGTTTATAGGCTTCTCCCTTACAATGTTCCATACTCCACAGTGCATTGCAGCACCACACCTTGTTCCCATCCCGGTATCCTATGTGCCAAGCTAATGCATCCTGTAATCAGGTTGTTGGCCACCCCAGGGAGTCATACTCGACTAAGCAGGTAGACAGTCACATGCAGGGTGTCATCTCTTTTTGCTGGGGGAAGATCAGGACAATGTGCTGCAAGTGATACCGACCCCTTCCAACCAAGCCCATTGCACAAGCCAAGCCTTCACACATGTGCCTTTCCACATGGCTCGGTGTCCCACACACTGCAGTGGGTCCTTTGGCACCTTCCATCAAACCGTTCTGCGTGGTAACCAAGGCTCAGAAAAACTGCTGATTATGGGGACAACTCCAGAAGAAGGGGAAGGGTGTAAGGCTGATGGCTCAGGAGAAAGATGGAGACGGTGCCAGAGAGGGATGCCAAACAGACAACCCCAGACAACATCCACCGGTGCCAGAAGGTGTCCCAAGATGCTCTGCTCGATGATGTGAGTGGAAGGAGTTACCCATGACCATGGCAAACACAGTTGCCCTCCTGATGGCATGGATGGCCAGCCCAGCCAAGGCTGGCAGGAGGCTGCTGAACAGATTGTAAGACAAAAGGAGAATTCAGCCTCTCTAAGTCTCTACCAAGGTCCTCTTGCCAAAATGTCATCAAGAGTGGAAATGCTTTGGCTTCCTGTGTGGTCGGGAGAAGGCAGCTGGTGCTCCGAGTGATGGCAAGACCTGTTGGGGCATTGAAAACCTGCCATCACGTGGAAATCTTCCCACTGAGGGAGGGCAGGTCTGGTTGGGCTCCTGCTCTCTTATTCCATTCTCCACTCAGCACTGTTTCCTGAAAATGGATCACGTGTGTGGATGTGGTGTTAGTAGCAAAGATAACTACATTTTTTCCAGTGAAAAACTTCCATAAAGCCTCCCTTTTTTCCTTCCCTCTTCACATGTCTTTGATTAAAAATTTTCAGTGTTTTTGTCTTCTTAAATAGTAAAATGCTTCATTTTCATTTCTGGAATCCCTAAGAGTAATTTTCATGACTTTACTAAAAAAAATAAAATAGAAAATACAGATAAATTTGGGGACCAGATCTTCTTATCAGGATTATGTTATATCTGTCCTACAATAGTGCATTTATGATCAGCCTGAGGATATCTCTGAAAATTGAAGCTGGCTTTCCACTTAAGCTTTCACAGATGATTGCGGCAGTGCTGCTGAAAGCAGGATAGCAAGGTCTAAGCTAACAAAACTCATCTGAGCGAAGAAAAGCATAAAGAGCAATGTGACACAGAGACTGCTGTTTAGTACCAGTGCTGTTCAGGCTAGTCAAGCAAACAGGTTGGATTTACGTGATGGATGAGATGAAGACAGCGGATCCCATCAATCTGTAAGCCAGAGCTGCATGGACGGGGCTGAATGCTGCTGGCAGGTTGAATCTGTACAATGCCTGGACAGTTACCCACCTTCCTCCTACCTTCAGAGCACCAAAGGGGGGCATAGATGAGTACAAAATATGTTTTCTATGCAGAACTAGTAATAATACAAAGAATACAAATGCTGACCTCAGGTTTCAGATGTTATGGGGAAAAATACTGGTGTCAATGGGAGATGTACTGCCTGATCAATATTGTTTCAATCACTGTACCCGGGGAGTAGAAACAAATCCATAATATTTGCTTACAGCACAGTTAGTCAGGCACCAAATAATAACCGCTTTCAACCTGAAAAGGCACATCATCTGTGACTGTGAAGACTCACAGCTGCAACTTTAAGGCTCATGCTTTCGAGGTACTTGGTACTTCCAAGAGAAGGACAGGGGGACTAGCCGACACACACGGACTTGGTTCATTTAGCCAGAGATGACACAGCTCATGTTGACAAAAAACATTGGATCAAATCTCCTCCCAGACTGCATCAGCTATAAAAATACATATAAATGGGCTCTGATTGCATGTATATCTTGCCTCTCCATGGAGAGTTTTGTGGGTGATATTGCTATTTTTGTTCAAATTATGTTTCTTTCCCACTCCAGATCAAGACAGTGATGTCAGCAAATCTTTGTATTTTAGATCTGCCCTAATCTGGAAGCTCTGGGGAGCACGGGGATGTTTCCTGATGTGCTTGGATGAAAGCCACATCTAGTCTGGCCCCAGCTTTGATGTGCTGGCCCTTCACTTCAACGCTTCACTTACCTTCAGGGTTTTGGAATCTGGCGTAGCTCTCAGCTAACCTATTGAAATGTCATGTAAATCTGTGCTGACAGTTTCCTATGGCATTTCACTGTGCCGTACGGATCCAGGATGCTGCTGGCTGAGGCCTGGCTGGGTGGTGCTCAGTGCATCTCAAATGCAGACTTCCTTCTACACAGAGGCTGATGGGTGAGGGGACCCCTGAACAAGGGATTTCCATGTTATTTGCTTGTGTTTGGAGGAGCAGACGCTTTTGTCTCCATTACAAATAAACAAGAACAGCCCCAAGAAATATCTGACCCCTGGCACTTTCTCTCCATATCAGAAACAAAAACTGCAAGGCTCAAACAGCCACTAAATAACTTGCGTAACAGGACATAAAGCATTAGGATCTCTCTGCTTTTTTGTTTTTTTAAAGATCTAAATCGTTGAACTTACCTTAATCATCAAAAATGTAGCCGGGAGAGGGACCACAGCAGGCCAGACAGTGTCCAGCATTGACCAGTAGACCAACTCCTGTGCAGCGATCTCATGACTTGGAAGAGCTCACTCAAATCTGCTTGTTACATGAATCATCCGTATGTAATTCTGTTTCTTTTAGATTTTATTCCTCATACTGTTTATAATGAAGATTAAGGAAAGAATATTGTTTTAGCCAGGCCACAAGAAATCTGAGATGCTTATTTTTACCTCCCTACGGGTTTGCAATTATTTTTTCTGGCAAAATGTGGTTTAAATTTTCTTTTTAATGAAAGAAGGAAAAAGCCTATTGAACTTCATTTTTTTCTTTGGAAAGTGTCAAAAGCCCATTATTCTGTTCTACCATCTTCCTACATGCTGTGTGTTCACGGTGAAGAAGAGTTGTAGCGTATCAGATTTCAGGGAGAAAGTGAACTTCAGGTGCCCTATACACTTTTTCCTCTTTCAAAGTACAAAATGGTCTGCTGATACACCATTTCTCAAAACAGGATAAAAAAATTCTGGACGTGCCACTGAAAAACTTCAGCTTTTACCTCTTGCTTTTCCAAGCATCATCTAGTTTGCTGATGAAAAAAAATTCACTTTTTGTGCAAAAACTGTGTCTTGCATAGGATGTGGAGGCTTCTCAAACAGGCATGAAAAATCAAAGTCCATTGCTTTGCTTCCTAGCAAGTGATAGGTTCTTTTTAAACACCAGAGCAGCACTTGTGGATAGCAGCCAAAATTGTAGCACTTATCCGAGCTGAGATGTGGTGATGATTGTGTCATCTTTCAATGAATCACCCATCATCTATGAAAGGTCCTGCAGGACAGAAGAGGTGCCCGAGGACTGGAGAAAAGCAAATGTCACTCCAGTCTTCAAAAAGGGCAAGAAAGAGGACCCAGGGAACTACAGGCTGGTCAGCCTCACCTCCATCCACCAAATATTACGGATTATTTTCTACAGCAGCTCATTCTAGAGGTCACCACGAAGCAAGTGGAGGAAAAGAAGTTTATCAGGAGTAGTCAACATGGATTCACCAAGCGGAAATCATTCTTGACCAATCTGATTGATAGCTTTCTACGATGGCATGACTGGCTGGGTAGATGAGGGGAGAGCCATGGAAGTTGTCTACCTCGACTTCAGAAAGGCTTTTGACGCTGTTTCCCGTAACATCCCTCTAGGGAAGCTCAGGAAGTGTGGGCTGGATGAGTGGTCAGTGAGGTGGATTGAGAACTGGCTGAATGGCAGAGCTCAAAGGGTTGTCATCAGTGGCGCAGAGTCTAGTTGGAGGCTGGTAACTGGTGGTGTCCCTCAGGGGTCAGTACTGGGCCCAGTCTTGTTCAACTTCTTCATCAATGACCTGGATGAAGAGTTAGAGTGCACCCTCAGCAGCTTTGCTGATGACACCAAACTGGGAGGAGTGGTGGATACACCAGAAGGCTATGCTGCCATTCAACAAGACCTGGACAGGCTGGAGAGTTGGGCAGAGAGGAACCTGATGAAGTTCAACAAGGGCAAGTGCAGGGTCCTGCACCTGGGGAGGAACAACCCCATGCACCAGTAGAGGCTTGGGGCGGACCTGCTGGAGAGCACCTCTGCGGAGAGGGACCTGGGAGTGCTGGTGGACAGCAAGTTGACCATGAGCCAGCAGTGTGCCCTGGTTGCCAAGAAGGCCAATGGGATCCTGGGATGCATTAGGAGGAATGTGGCCAGCAGGTCGAGGGAGGTTCTCCTGCCCCTCTGCACTGCCCTGGTGAGGCACCATCTGGAGTACTTTGTCCAGTTCTGGGGTCCCCAGTTCAAGAAAGATGAGGAGCTACTGGAGAGAGTCCAGCGGAGGGCTATGAGGATGATGAGGGGACTGGAACATCTGTCCTATGAGGAAAGGCTGAGGGAGCTGGGCTTGTTTAGCCTGAAGAAGAGAAGGCTGAGAGGGGACGTAATAAATGCTTATAAATCTCTTAAGGATGGGTGTCAGGAGGATGTGGCCAGACTCTTTTCAGTGGTGCCCAGCAACAGGACAAGGGGCAATGGGCACAAACTGAAGCACAGGAAGTTCCACCTGAACATGAGGAGGAACTTCTTCCCTCTGAGGGTGACGGAGCACTGGAATAGGTTGCCCAGGGAGGTTGTGGAGTCTCCTTCTCTGGAGATATTCAAGACCCACCTGAACAAGGTACTGTGCAGCCTGCTCTAGGTGACCCTGCTTTGGCAGGAGGGTTGGACTAGATGACCCACAGAGGTCCCTTCCAACCCCTAACATTCTGTGATTCTGTGACTATTTCACTGGCCCATATTTGGGTGTGTTTGCTGTGGTTTTCTGTGCACTGGCAATATGAAGCTTTGATGGTTGCTTGCACAGTGTGTGATGTCCCTGATTTTCTCCTTGGTGCATTGATAACTTTGTCACTCCAGCAAACCTTACCTGTCCTCCAGCTGTTCAGCAGCTTCACCACTTTGCACAACGTCACCTTCTACCCCAGGTGAGCTCATTTGGCTTCAGCAATCACTGAAGACCTTCACCATAGACTTGGGGTGCTGGTAAATGAAGATCTTGCGTGTTAAACTAAGTACTAGTAACACCAGAACAGAATCCAAGAGTCCTGACACTCTGAACCAGCTTCGCAGAAAGGTTTGCTCCATAGACTATAGCAGATAAAACAGCCAAATGGCAGACCAGAGACCACCAAACCAATGAGTCACAATGTCAAGCTCTCTCTGTTTTAATGTTAATTAATTACTGAGTGTACAGTGTTACTGATTAAACCCAATAGGAGCAGTTGTACAAGGGAATATCCTGTAGACTACTAATTAAAATACTCTCTGGGTAGGGTTGAACTCTTCTGAAGAAAACTGGGACATAAGACCAGACCACACTAATCAGTGAGCTTCTGGTTTAAAAACAATGGCGGTTTGGATGTGATTGATTTCAGCAGTGTTTGACCAGCTTTTTAGGCTGACATTGAGTCTAAGCAAACCAAAGGAGGGAGACACTTCAAGGTGATGATTCAAGCTTCTTTGAGGAAAGAAAACCGAGCAAAGAATTGGAGGGGAAAGGAAGAGCAAAACAGAGTAGCAAGAAGTGGAATGGACACAAGCAAAGGGGCAGAGACAAACCATAGGAAGCTGTAATGTTCCAGACATTTCACATAGCAAAGTAGGAGGATCAACCATAGAAAGATCAGGGACCCTGGCTGAGCAAGTCCCAGTGCAACCTGCTGGTGTATGGCTGTCTCATGCACGGTCAAGCCCCCCACAGCTGAGAAAAGCAAAGAGTTGCCCACATTGTGGGTCGTGATGGGACTTAGGTTTGAAATGACGCTGAGTCCCTTCTGAGCAGAAGTTTAAAAGGGACAGTGGATACACCATGCAAAGCATCAAGTGCCAGAAGTTCTAGATGTCTTCAGATGCAGCAAAACAATTTTGAGTGTCTCTTGGCACTTAGAGTGTGATTTTCCCTTGTGTTTATAATCGATAAATTGAAAGGACATCTAAGCTTTAAAAAAATATCCGTAGCCACCCTAAACTTTGGTTGTACAATCCTGAAGGCAGGCCTTTACTCCAGGTGAAATAAACAGTTTTGCTAACTATACACCCTGCCTTTACAAAACAGTACCAAGAATGAACTCTTTGTGCCAGCCCTCTGGTCAGGTGAATCTATTTAATGAATAACAGCTATAGATATACACTCAGCAAAATTTCACGTGATGGCAAAGGGGTTAGCCCTTCCTAGGGCGGAGGCAGTGGGGGAGTTGTAATGTTGACAACTGACACAGGGTCAGCTGTTTTTCCCATATACTGCTGAGACAGCTGAGTTGCAGTGCAGAGCTGGAAAAATGAGTGTAGCTGGGCATTGTCTTTTTTGGACCTCATCTGTGTGTTTCAGTAGTGGATTTCATTTCTTCAAAGAGGCACGTCAGTCATTTGCAGGCAATGCAGCAGCTCCTATGCAAGATAGTCCATCCCATCCTTAAAGGAGTGTCTAAGAGGAATTTAATTGTGCTGCCATGTGTTTGCTTTCTCCACTGATTATGCAGGGAGAGTACAAGACTAGTTTGCATTAGATATCATATGTTTAGGTAGTTAAAAGTAGGTAATCCCATCCTTGAGAATTCTTCTATGAACTACAGAGGGAGATAATCTGAACCTCTTTTATGAGAGCAGATATTATAGTGAGACCTAGCAGCTAGCTTGTAAGAGGTGTCTGGAAATTCTTTACCTACTGTGGCTTAAAAAGTCTGAGCATCCTACATGGTGAGAAAAGAGTGGAGCCCACCAGGTCCTACTCTGCATGTCCAGGGTGAAGAACTACACTGTGCCATCCCAAGGGTGCCATCCTTTAGCATTTTTGCTACAACAGAGAGAGCCGGATCCTGGACTGTGGCTGGGACTGTGAGACATGACCATAGTACAGATTCAAAATCAGGATCCAATCAGCCACGGGCTCCAAGTATCTCATAAAGCATCCGTTTCATAAAGTTAGAAAAATAAAGAAAAGCCCAAATGATAGTATTACTACTTGTTTGTGCCTGTATTGCTACTGGCAAGACAAAACAGAATCTGCCTGAAGAAGGCTGCCAGAAGTCAGACTGGTTTTTTGTTGTGCAGCAGGGAGTTAGGTGGATTTTTTGTGTCTCTGCTTGGACACTTACTTTACTCTCAAAAAACTGAAGCCTATTTCAGTGCTTTTCTAAGTACAATACTGGCCACCACTCAGGAAAATGTAGATGAACTTCTGAATACTGACCATGGGATAAAACTCTCCATCTAGTTGCTGCAGAGATGCTGGAGTCACAGCATGAGCTCACACCTACATGTGCCTCAGGTAGCAGCCTCACATGCCCACCCAAGCTCGTAGCTGCTGCACGTCCAGGAATTGCATGGAACCTGGGTGCAAAGGGCTGCTAAGAATTTGGTGTGGTGCCTCCTGTGAGGGGTCTATTAGGGAAATCTCCTACAACAGTCACATTGAGCTAAGTGGCTAGAATTAAGTTGCCAAGAGTCCTTCAGAAGTATTCTTATGTCCCTACTTTTTGCAGGGAGCACAGAATTCCCTTCCCCTCCCACTCGTTCTCTATGGTATTTGCACGGATGCTTGAGATGAAGGTTTTGTTAGATTCCACCCCCATAAAAAAACACCCAACAGTATTTATAAACTCAATAAAGTTTAAAAAAGATGAAAAATAGTAAGCCTTTACCTGGACAAAATCAGAATAAGACATTCCTGTATCTTATTTCAGGTTGTAAATAAACAAGAACTGTCTTAATACTTTTAACAAGATCAACAAATTTGAACTAGAAAGAATGGCAGCTTGGTAAACTGTGACATGTAATGTTTTAGGAACAGTCTCCAAACAACCGCTATCAAAAATCAATTGTTTTTTTGACAATAGGTTTAATTTTTTAAGTTCATTTTGGTTTAGTAGCTAATTTGTTTCATTTAAAGTAAATTAAACACAGAACTCTTTAGTCCACTACGAAAAAAAATAGTTAATGCACAGTAAGAATCCAAATGGCCAAATTAAAATTAAAGATGAACATGAACTGAAATCTTCACTCTGTGTGTAATGAGGTGTAAGTAATTATTGTGACTCCTCATTTCAATAGATAAACATGAAAGTAAACATCCTGAAATTTGCATTCCTTGATCAAAATATACTTGAAAAACCCTCATACTCTAGACACTTATACTGAAGAAAATTCAGATTTAGAATTGCATAATCTTAGAACAATTTAGGTTGGAAAAGACCTTTAAGATCATTGAGTCCAACTGTTAACCTAACACTGCCAAGTCCACCACTAAACCATGTGCCAAAGTGCCATGTCTACATGTCTTTTAAATACCTCCTGGGATGGTAACTCAACTGCTTCCCTAGGCAGCATGTTCCAGTGCTTTACAACCCTTTTGGAGAAGAAATTTTTCCTAATATTGAATCTAAACCTCTCCTGATGCAACTTGAGGCTGTTTCCTCTCACTTGTTACTTGGGAGAAGAGACAGACACTCACCTCGCTACAACCTCCCTTCAGGTAGTTATAGAGGGTGATAAGGTCTCCCCTCAGCCTCCTTTTCTCCAGACTAAACTATCCCAGTTGCCTCAGCCGATCGTCATAAGATTTGTTCTCTAGAACCTTCAGCAGCTTCATTGTCCTCCTTTGGAGCTCCAGCACCTCAGTGTATTTCTTGTAGTGAGCGACCCAAAACTGAACACAGTATTCAAGGTACAGCCTCACCTGTGCCGAGTACATGGGCACAATCACCTCCCTACTCCTGCTGACCACACTATTTCTGATACAAGCCAGGATGTTCTTGGCCTTCTTGGCCACCTGGGCACACTGCTGGATCATTTTCAGCTGGCTGTCAGCCAGCATTCCCAGGTCCTTTTCCACCAAGCAGCTTTTCAACCACTCTTCCCCAAGTCCATCTCTATATTTGAGATAGACTTTGAAGCTGCAAAGTTAATTCGCACAGCAGAACCTCAAAAGTTTTGTATCATGCCTCCCTGCCATTGTTGCTTATGTGTCAGTCCACTTTATATAAAAATAAACTGAGAGTTTGCTGTTGATCATATCCAATCCTATCCTGTCTAATCCCACCCTAGCCAATACAGGACATGTGGGTTAGAAACAGATAAGGCTCCAAAATAAACCAAAAAGACTGTCCACTTTTGGGGTGCTTAAACACATCAGACTTTCCAGGCATGGTTTCTTCGTGACTGAAGGCACCCAAAAAGCATCAGCTGAGATGGCACATCTGCTTTGGATCAGGTGTTATGGCTGAGGCCAAATCTTCCAGCTTTCCCCTTCTGGCTATGTGTACTCCTGAGTCTTCTCCTGTGGCCAAGGTGGCTACCCAGAGGTGTCCAGGATGCGTCAGTCAGTGCTGACCTCCTTCTTAAACCCGTCAAGATCCAGGAGCTCGACAGAGCTTTGCCTGTAAGACGCAGTCCCCAAGGCACTCTCAGAGCAAATATAATGCAGCAAGTCTCCCATCAAATACAATTGGGGCTACCCTTCTTGGTGAGCGTGGCCTCTGCATTTTGACCACAACACTGAATAATCCATTCTGTTGGAGTACTGTGACCACACTGGAGTTAGATATGCTCCTGGCACTCTGTCCTTTGATGCTAAGGCTATGGCTTGATGTACTACCCCATGTTATCTTGGCATTTGCTGGTTTGAACCAGACAACATCAAACCTCAGCTGGGACTTGTGAGCACATCTTTCTTGGGCAAATGCTTTAATCGTGGAGTGTTACGTAAAAGACGGACACCAAGAGCATAAGTAATCACTTCTTAAAAGGAATGGCCATACTTTGATTTTCAGAGGGACCTGGTTTTCCCAGGATGATGAAGGTCTTGCCTGGCCCAAAAAATGGAGCAGGACCCGCAGGAGACTGAGTTGGTGCCCAACATAGTTTCAAGACTGAGTGAACATGGGGGAATAGGTACCTGATGGCTTGGATAGGGCAGCTGAATGCATGTTCAGAAGCTGATCTGTAGATTGATTAATTGGGTGGTGCTCAAGGATTATTGAACCTCTACAGTTACTGAAGTCCTGGTTTATATGTCTTGATCCTTTTTTGCCAAATGGCCATTCCAAAATTTTATGTGCCACGTTTTGACAGTAACTTTGAAGCAGTGCAAGCCTAAAAGGAGAGTATGGCAGAGATTAAGGCTAGAAATATCTGATCAGGACATGTAAAAACATTTCATTTGGGTGTCTGAGAGCTGCACAAAAATACAGGGAGTAAACAATTTGCACTGAAAGATTAAGATGACCCAAGCCTCCAATAAATGCCTGACAAGATTAGTTTTGATTTTTCTTTCCTGAGGTCAAGCTGTTCTTTGTTCTGGCAAATTTGTTTAACCATGTTAACCTCCTTAGAGATATATTTTACGTAGACTTTCCATGCACTGCAGCTAAGCCCTGGTCATCCTGTAATATTGCATCATGAACGGATACCTCCTTGTTTGACCAGTGAATGACCTCCCACTCCACCCCAACAAGTACGGAGTTTTCATCTCTGTGGCAAGAGTGTTTACTATTATTAGTGCCTTAGAAATATTGCTTTTGTTGCATATTTATGTAGGAGTACAGGCAGAAGGGTGTGAGCAGGTATGTGTGCGTACACATGTGTGTGCATGCAAGGGAACTCTGTCAAAACTAATTGCCTTGGCTCGCAAAACCTTCTGGATCTGTTTACATTCCTGAGGCAAATTCCTTAATATATCTGTAGTTAAACTGTTCCACAGCGTCTAAATGCATGGCTTTGGTATGCTACTCACCTTCCCTAGGCAGGGAATAGCCGAGAACATTTAGTGCCTGCTGAGAATGAACATGCCCCTGATATAAACACAGCAGCAACGTGTTAATGAGCTCTGCTAATGCTGCTTAATCCTGAGGATAATGTGTTGGATTTTCTGCATATGATCTTAATATAGCATGGGAAGGGAAAACTGTTTGGAGAGTGGAGAGGTGGGCAGGAGGAGGAGGAGAAGGGAAGGGAGTGGAAAGTGTGTAAATAGCTGCAGTAATGACCTCAGTGTTCATGAGGGACTCCCACACATATGAGGAGTTATGCTGAGTGTTCAAACTGAGCAAGATTTGGCCCAACTTGTCAGCTGGGCAAAACACTAATTTGTAGTGTTATGGGCTGGGTGGTGCTCATTCAAGGTAGCAGTAAGAAGCGGTTTTACTCCGCTCATTCAAGGTAGCAGTAAGAAGCGGTACAAGAGAGTGGGTGGGGGTTCCTTCCACAGCCTTCGAGGCCCTATCAGTGCCATTCCCACTGACCTTTCAAGGCCAAAAGTATTAGCTGAAATATAAATGTTGAGAAAATAGCAACCAGCCTTGCTCATGCATCCCCAGTTTTCTCCCAGCAACTCAAGAGCTGACCCTCTTCCATATGGGTTTGAAAATCAGGACAGGGGAGTCCCATCAGGACCTTAAATGACTGAAATGGGGACCTCCTTCTGCATGGCTAATATGTGTGAGCACAAGGGAAAGGTGCTTATGGGTTTTCCTGATGCTGATGTATGAGAAAAAAAGAAAGGTCTGGAGAAGATGAAAGAGAAGCAGTTCTACACCTCCAAACACCGTGGCTCGAAGAAAACATTTGAGACAGGTGCTTTTGGGCAGAGTACTGGACTGGAAAGGCAAACATGAGTCTGCACTCCTTCTGTTCTGATTTTTCGCACTTTGATATGCAGGATCACCTCTGAGAAATACCTTGTTCCATCATCAGTGTGATGGAGCACATCCCACATTTGGCCAAAGCTCTCAGGTAAAGCCAGTATCAACATGTTACAACCTCTCAACAGATTATATGTGTACCTCTGCATTTTTTCCAGAGTAAAGATTCATCAAAAGTGTCAGTTAGGCAAGAGATATTTTAAATAGAGTAGCAAGGTGCTGCTGCAAATTGTCTTTTTCAGCTTACCAGGCTTCCTAGTGTTGGAGGCTAGTATTTGGGAACATGATGTTCACCAAGATGATGAGTCCCCGGAGTTCATGAAGCAAGTGTACAGGCTTGGGGTGGGCCTGCTGGAGAGCAGCTCTGCAGAGAGGGACCTGGGTGTCCTGGTGGACGACAGGTTAACCATGAGCCAGCAGTGTGCCCTGGCTGCCAAGAAAGCCAATGGGATCCTGGG
>Ga0065711_1035398_pt1 | contig 22380 bp, 12 predicted proteins | sample Hoacrofraction12_FD_59098 | JGI IMG/M metagenome (GOLD analysis project Ga0065711, IMG submission 59098) | Hoatzin crop microbial communities from Cojedes, Venezuela - Epithelial fraction 12 v2 (version 2) | ecosystem: Host-associated > Birds > Digestive system > Esophagus > Crop | place... | reverse complement strand
GGGGGGGGGGGGGGAAGAGATAAATAGATGGATTTATTTTCCTTCCTTTTACTTTCTTTAACGTTAACAAGTATATTCCTAACACTATGTATAGTGCATTTTTTCATGTGTGGATGTTTTTTGCCTTCCATGTGTTTATGTTAAAAAAAAAAAGGCACCTGAGAGATAAGTACCTAATTAAATTCGGTGTTATTTTATTTTCTATTTGGAAAAAAGAGCACTAAACATGCCGGTTGGATTCAGCTCCTGAAATGATAAAGGAAAAATGTTGTAACTGTGCATAGTGATTTGGTACAGGCATGAAAAAGGCACCAGGTTGAAATGAGAAGCTTTTAGAGATGACTATAAATTGAACTTCATTGAGCTTGTAAACTAAAATAGGGTCTGAGGTGCATACTCATGATTAGATTCACAAGTCTGGATTTTTTTGGACTTACGCACTTAGTGTTGGAAATTACAGGACTAAGATGACCAGCCTATCTGGATAATTAGTCTTTAATACCTATTTTTTTCATATACTACTAAAAATGTTAAATACAAAAGAAGCACTGTTTCCTTGGTATGCAGAGGCTGTATTGTTAGGATAATAACTAGCAACACCTAGAGCAAAAAAGATACACTTAGCATTAGGACTTCTTTCCCTCTCAGAAGACATCAGCCAGGAGATAACAGCAAAGTATTACCCACTAGTATGGAGCTGGTCGGTCTGGAAAGCTGGAAGATCCCCACAAGCCCAGCTGAGTCCAGGACTGGCCACAAAGCAAGCTGCTACTCTGACTGTGTTCCTGGCTGGCAGTAGCTGCTGTCCGTCTGTTTTCCAGTAAATGGGTGGCCTCCTTACTCAAACTGATGTTGTTGTAGATAGGTTTTTAGGCAGCAACACTGTGCAGGTGTAATTGTTACATACCTGTTCTTTTGGTGCTTAGTTCATTGAACGATGATAATAACGATCAAGGAAATTACGTACTTCACAATTGCTTTATTTTTCTCTCTCTCTGTATTTCAGGAGAAAAGATACTGGGATGTTGTCCTACAAAGAGCACCTTCCAGTGAGTCAGGTTGTGGTTGGAGATGTTGACCGGCCTGGCTCTGAAGCCAAGATATCTGTGGGTCCTGTGCGTTGTCAAGGAGACCGTAAGTTGGCTGGTTTTCTTCCACTTACTCCTGGGTAGAAAGCAAACTAAATTGGAAATTTGTAACTTTCTTGACACCCCGTACAAGTTTAGAGAATTGGTAGCCTGCTAAGAGACTTTATTCTGTCATAGCATGATGTGATTTGAGAAATTTTGTCTATGAAACTGCACATATAATGGCTCATCTTTGCATTGAAAGTATCGGTATTTGTCTTTATTTTATGGTAAATGTGGCAACTTTGATTATTCAACAAAGTTTATGTAGATATAAGCGGTGATACAGATTGCATAAGAACATCTCAACATCTGTGCTCCTGTTGAGTGCTCTTGCCAGTGTCATTATCCTTGCTATGCATATCACTGTAAACTAGGTTTATGGGACATACATACTAGTGTGATGGCAAAACTTATTGCTGTAAACTCAGTTTGCAGGTGTATAAAGTTTGACAAGATTGTGCTCCAGTGTGAACCGTTTCAGGGCTAGACATTTCCATGGTGTAGTAGTTTCAATTTTGTGGTAGTCTCTGATTTCCAGGCTGAGTGCTGGTAGGAGGTGCACATTCTCCAGTTTGATCAGCAGGTGGTATAGTAAATTGGTATAAGGGATAGATTTCCCCTTCTCCCACACGAAAAAAGCTGGGATGCAGTTAGCAGGACTGTACTCTTCCTGAAATCTGTTTTGTATTTCGGAAGGTGAAATTCACCACGGAAGGCAGAGCAGCTGCTTAAGGCCCGTTTAAATCTCACTTCAAGAGCTCGAACTCTGTGCAGTTGGCACATGTGTCGTACTTGTCCTCTGTGTTTAAAGGCCGTGCTGTTGTAAGAGGTGCAGTAAGGAAAGGCTGCCTGATTTAATTCACAGTAACTGGTGTTTGTGTGGTCTGTAAGGAATGCAAAACCCATCCTCAGATGCTGGTAGCGAGCGCTATAACTCAGCCTACGAGATCGCGGTGATGTACAAATACGGAACGGGTGGGCATAGTACATGCAAGTTGAACAGCCTGCTTCTAACCAGCTTTTAACGTGGCGCGGCCAGGGTGAGTGTGGTTTGTCCTTCCTCCTCAGCCTCTTCACAGCTGCATGCTTTCCATCTGCACATTTCTAAGTACCTTACAAAGAAGTCCGTATCATTATCCCAGCCTTAAGGTAAAGTTATTAATCCCACCTCAGAGGAAATGGCGTACTCACTCAGCAGGACAGGTACAAAAGGGTTTTCTCAGCCCAGTGCCTCAGAACCCTCAGCCATTGCTCCATGATCCAGCTGCACACGCGTAGCCTCCGTATCTGTTCGTGGTCTCTCTGGGCTGCGCATGTGATCCCACCAGCTTTTGTTAATGAAGCTGATGCCTAAAGAGCAGAAACAAGTATCATGGGATCTTTGCAAAGTTGCTCGTCACCTATTTGGTGCTTGTTTTTTGTGGTGTTTGACTAATCACAGGTCAGTTTGTGTTTGTTTCTTGACTAGATTTGATGAACATTTTTGTAATGGGCTCTTGCAACTGATGACCAAGAGATAACAAATAGCATTTTCTTGCACCTGTATTCCTCATGTCCTGAATGTGAATGCCGCTAGAAATATCCGTCTTGCAAGCGTGAGCCATTTCTAAATATTGGTATAAATGAAACCTCATTTGAGCAGACAGTGGCCTTCAGTAGAGTGTTACTGGGTGGCACAGCTGTTTGGGAAACTGAGTGGGAGTATTCCTGACATCCGGACTAATTGAATTTGCTGTCGGAACTTTACAGATTTGATTTGTAATTTTTTTTAAAAAACCTTTGCCTATGAATAAATTTGAATGTACTTCCATGACCATATATTATTGTTGAAAAAAGCTGGTGTAAGTTTTCTCAGAGGAGGTAATATAAACCCCAGTACTTAGCAGTTAGTAAGAGCTCCCATTTTATATTCCCAGTGCATTTACTATGCATTCTCCTTTCTGTTCTTTCTTGAGCGTATACAACAGCTGCTGTACCCCGTACCAGTACTGTCTCGCCATGGATTAGAGCTTGTACAAAACATGGTTTCCATCCTAGGGAAAATTCCAGAATTTCAAAATGTGCTTTTGTTCCAGAAAGAAGAAAGATCCAAAGCGCTATATTTGTAGAAAAGGGGTTTAAAAAACAATTAATCCATTTTTGGTATATTGCGTGCATCAAACCGATCACTATTAACACTGAAGACCTTGCCTCTCTTGTCACAGCACAAGAAGCTGGGCTGCGTGTGTGTTGTCTGTAGTTACCGTTGTACGGTTGTTGAAGGTGGGAAGTGAAAGTCAGTTAGAGGTATGAAGGCTGGCAAAGAAATGCAGATTTTTGGTCTGGTTGGAAAGAAGGTGGAAAAGGTAAGAATGCCTAACCAATCAAATAAAAATTTACCTATTTAGAAGTATTACTCATCGTAGTCATAGAGCCTGCCAGTACTGTGACAACTTACCCCATGTTGCCCCGAGGGTTGTTCATGGCATCTGATGTATCAGCCCATAGTCCAGGGATATTTTGCAGCACATGAAGGGCCGTAGTCTCACATCAGAATTACAGTAGAATTTGCCACACACTTCGTAGTTACTTCTCTGTAACATCTAGAGACCCTGGCATGTCACCTAGACCCAGTCCCAGCTGCACCTGAGAGCTGGGAGAGTGCGGCAGAGCTGCAGGCCTTTGCGGTCCAGAACAACAGACAGCTCGGTTGTCTGTGTGAGGGCAAGGAGGGTTAAAGAAACCAAAGACGTGTGTTGCAGTTCCCTATCCCTCGTACCCATCAAATTCTGAAAGAATCAGTTAATCTGTTGGGGCCACAACAGTTAACCATTCCTAAACTTTTGACTGACCGAAGTGAATCTGAAAATCATTCAGGTCAGTGCCATTTGCTTGGCACAAACTGAGAAACACTGGGAATGTAGTACAATTCTTGCAGAATTGTAGTTGTTCTCCTGTTCCAAAAATCGCTAGACTCTTCTTTCAGAAGTACAGATTTTATTCTGGTCCCACAAATGACAATTCCGTTTTTATATTCCTCTGATTTATGACCTAATTAAGGCTGCTCTGGGCAAGCTTGGATGGTGGCTATTTTTGGATATAAAATCAGAAAACTTGGCCATGCATGATTATCCATCTTTGTGTTCCAGAAGTATTTTTCGTATTTAACTGCATTGCACAAAACACTGCATCCTGAAAAGTAGTCAGCAGAAGGGACCTTTATTACCCCTCCAAAGATCTGCTTAAGCTGCTGTATTCTACCAGGATGGTGAAGACTCATCTGGTCATTGTGGCAGAAATCCCATAAATCTTGCCCGAGGCCTGTCTTGTACTTGGGATAAAATATCCTGGAGGTCTCTTTTCCATTTGCTAATTTAGTGTCAAGGAGTGCTTTCTAAATATTTCATTATTTTTCCAAGTGGTGACCTACCAGGAGAACAGGCATCCAATTTTGTGGAGAACGGGTGCATAACCAGGATATGGATTTGGTGGGGGTTTGGCATTATATTGTTTCCAAAGAGCAAGTGAGGATTTTGAGCAGATGTCAAGTCTGCCCAGACTTAAAGCAAAGCTGTCCTGCCTGGCCACTTCTGTACGAGCGTTGTACTCACAGAATGGCAATGGCAGTTTACCAGCAGATTCCTAAGATCCTCTAAGCTGAACTGGAATTAAAAATGGAAACGGGGATAACACCTATCTATGTAACTGACATTCACCAGTCCTGAGACTCGAAAGTAATATTGGATAAGGGAACTACTCTTCTTTTTTTCAAGTAAATGTGTTCTGTGTAGGAAACAGCAAAAAGGGCCAACACAGAATCATTAATTAATCAGCTTTACTCTTCAAGTATCTTTGAGACACTGATTAAAATCCCCTTACAGGCCTATCACAGTTGTACTAATACTAATGCAATAGCACCTGGACTCCTCAGCCCCACTGCATCTGGCCTTGTCCAAACCAGTAATGGAAAGACCTTGTCCATCTCTTTATGTTATTCCAGTGTGGTGCAAAGGGGCACCTCAAGCCTGCTCCCTTTAGAGAAGGACACAGGTATGTCGGGATGGGGGGGGGAGGTGTCTGCCTAAGCTCAGCCTGAGGTGGTGGATCAAGGCTGCAAAATGGATCTGCTAATTTCTTCTGAAACCAGAATGAAGAGCTTAGCTGACTGTGTTGGGGCTGTTGCTACAGAGATTTCATCAATAATCAGATTGAATCAAAATCAGTTTTGTGAGTTTTAGCATCTTCTCAAGACTTGATTCCCCTTAGGAAAATACTGGTGTTCTCAAAGCTCCTATAGCTGTAACCAGCTAAGAGCATCCTTTTCCCAAGGACTTCCAAGGATTTTGATTCGAGTCTGTTCTTTATAAGCCCAGAGGGGACCAGACCGACTATTCTGCTCCAGATTTGCCTTGCTCCTTGAGTCTGTTTGCCTTTCGGCCCGTTGTTGCTCTAGCAAAGACAGAATTGAAGGGGGAGATGTTTTTTACACAGCTCAGATTTATGGTTTTTCCATCTCCTTTAGGCGTACAGTTTTTACCCTCCCAGTAAGACTTTGATTTCTGAGCCATGAATCATTTTTTGTGTTATACTTCTATGATCTTTAATCTTCTAAATGCAGAGGAGGAAGCAGCTGCATTGACCGTGCTGCTCCCTAGGCTGAGTTTTCGTGAGGACCTGGATCAGCACTGTTCATGTAGGATCCACAGTGACAGACTAAAAGTCTTCTTGACAGATGACAGAAATTCAGGAACAAATCAAAACTCGGTTCTTACATCAGTGCATCGATTTTGTTTGCGCATGTGGGCGTATGTGTTTGCAGGGGAAATATGCCTTGAGTTCTTTTATTCAGTGATTTTGACCGTGGCTCATTTAATCACTCGATGCTGTGTTTCTTTCACTTCTAAATGTCGCTTTTGGCTTTACTCTTGTACTTCCTTTTAGAATGTTCCAGCACAGTTGTCTTATTTACTCAGACACTGGTGTGGACACGGGCATTTTTTGTGACTCTGGGTTTGTATTAGAACACTCTGTAGATACCTAAAACAGACAGCCACTGCCAGGCTCCGTGCTTACAGGCTGGTATCCCTGCTAAGATATGTTTTTGTGTTCCTGAAGTACTTCTCATGCATCACATGTGCAGGTTGGTGCCTCAGGGCTGTTAGTTGTCATGAAAAATAAAAAATAAATTTACTGCTTCATATGCATGCTTAGTCCATTTCCATTACATTCCGAACTGGGGACACTTTGAATATCTTGAACTTATTTTACGATGGTACCACCGGAGTTTGAGAAAAAAATATCGCTACCTTACAGTGCAGTTTTGAGTTACACATCAAACCTATGAACAAGGTCAGTTCTCTAGTGGGATACACAACGTGTTGACTCGGTCAGACCAGCAGTGATGTTACTGTTACATACACAGGTAAGGTAAGCTGGAGAGTATCCCAGGAAAAAAAGAATTTGAATTGGTAAAAGATGTAACTGGAATTTCAGTAGAACTGATACAATCCTACTATGTTTTAGACAACATTCCAGTAATAGAGTGACTTGTCGTACAGGTTACTGGAAGTGAAAACACTGTGTCAAATGAAAATTAACATCACTGATACCCCCAAAAGTAAATCAAGCCTGAGTGCTTGCAGCTGGCCTCGTAAATGTATGCCTAGATGTGAAAAATACAAAAACAAAATGTTATTTGAAATTTCTGAAGCAACGATTCTACTGCATGTGTGTGTGATGGGATTACATATCTGAATTTTAGGCTGTTCTCATTTGAGGTGTTAATTACTTCTCTGCTACTCAGGTTAGAAAACTAATCAAAATCTGTAGGTTTTTCTACATTTCTCTATTTTTGTTTGTGTTGCTAGATAGATTTACGTACATCTATTTTTTGTTAATTTCTGATGACTTTCCAATCAATTGTGGTAAGTTCAGCAGCGTAAATACAGGTCAAAACTTGATCCATCTAAGAATATAACTCTTTTCACCGGTAACTGTAGCTGCTTTTAGTAAACATAAAAATCCTCTGAATTTCCACAGCGATTACCCCAGCAGGTCTGTATCTGTTGCACTGGATTGTACCTTGTGCAATTCAAGTGGAATACAGATTCATCCAAAGAACACCAGGACACTGTGCTTGCTGTTTATCACAGTCATCCCGATGCCACCAGCAAAACAAGGGAAGGAGATGTTTCCTTGCAATGAAAGCAGCCTGGCAACCGAGAAGTCCTATTTCAGACTCATTTGGTTTTTCCACTGGATTTTGTTGAAAGTGATAAAATAACAGTGTTCACGTACAATTTGGTTAGGGATCCTCCAGTTCAGTTAATCAAGTCGCTGTGATCATGCTTCACGTGCAGTTGCTTTTCTCAGAGACCCAAGAGAAAAGAATGATCCGCTAGGTCATCCTTCTAAAATTTACTAAGTAAATGAATCCACTCTTTTACAGTTGTTTAATTAAATAAAGATTTAAATAATGTAATTTCCCATAGCTAAGTCTATCTCTTTCTCTTCACCTTTAACGCTGTTTCATACTGCATAATTTGCTTTTAGTGTCAAGTTTAACTAGAATTTATGTTAGTATTTGTGTGGAGATGTTTTCAACAGCCAGCAGTGCTGGACGTTTCTAAGAGAACTCTTCCTTTTCTCACCTCCCGGGAAATCTCAGACCGCGGCTGGGTGTCTCCTACAAGTACAGGCCATTTCTGGCCAGCTGAATAAAACTTTGCCCATCCTGAGAACAGGAGCTGAGAACCCTCCATCGTTCACATGAACTCAGGGCATTTCGCTCTCACGCTGAAATATGCGAAGAGATTTGGAGGTGGACGTAGGATAGAGTATGTCCTCTTGTAGCTTCTCTACACAGGTTCTCATATCCTTCCTAAGCAGCAAAGGGCTCCACATGCTGGCTCTTTGGCTGGTAGTTTTGTCATAGTTTTTCGTTTGTAACCAATTTTCAGAAGCACTGTAATTACACTCAGAAGTGATTCTCTGACGTTGTAAAGCAGAAACCTGTAAGTTTAATTTGTAACTTATTGTAAGTTCTACCTTAGATGATCCATGGTGGACAGTGCCAAAATGAGAGAACCTAATGTGTCTGGAATTGCAAATCAGCTTGGAATTGTCTTCAGGTTTGGGGGGTGGGGAGTGGTAGGCGGTGTGAACAGCAGTTGAACACGTATGGCTGAAATTATTTAAGTTCCAAAAAATATTTTCTTTCTTCATGATAATACTTAATCTGAGCTAATTGTTCTATATAGTTGGCTCCTACTCCTTGGCATTGGTACAACAGGAGACATTTTGGCATAGAAAATTGGGAGGAAATAATCTCTAGAGCACTGTAAGATTCATTGAGAGCTCTTTCTCCATAACGTCCTGAACGTAAGGCTCCTTTTATATAATCTCAAAAACCCAACGAGGAATTAGTAAGATTAATGATTCTGTGTTCATGCTCTCATTACAAGCTGTCAACATTTCTACTGTAAAACACCTTTTTCTGAGGTTTATAACATGTCCATAAAATTCTCTTTCAGTTCAAACTTTGCATACAATTGTACTGATGGAATGAATACTTGTAATGTGACCCAGTTTTAACAGAAATCATACTGATTCACAGGTCATATATGACCTGTTTTCTTCTGCTTGCTTTCTGAAAGCAAACTCTTCCCATGAGCGCTACTCATCTCACAGAGCGGGAAGAAATACAGATCACACAAAATTTAACTGTTGTCCTAGAAGGACGTACCTTTTTATGTCTGACTGAAGCAGCAAGATGTCTGCAAATAGTGTATGATAATGAAGTAAAAGTAGAGTTAAAATTATTATTTTGGCATATTAGGAAAACCAGTGCCCCATACAGGTTGCGCCATACACAAATCAGTAATCCAAGGTAATTAAAAAGAAAATTAAAACCTTGATATGGGACCGACCTTGTTAGAACACACAGAAGAGCCATCCTTTTAAGAGCAGGCATTGAGGCCTGGTGTAGTTTCACCCCTTGTTTCTAATTGTTTTCAAGCTTTGCCAAGGTCTGGTAGAGTCTCTGAGTGTTTGGTTCAGAAGAGCGAGGCTTGGGCCACTTTTGCCTGTACCTGGCGGTGTGTGAAATTATTATAGATTACACTGTCATTTAGGGTGTATTTTCATTATGAATACAATTTACATTGCTGGAGACTTTTCCTGAAGGAGAAGAAAGCAATATGCTCTGAGTATCTCTTCTGAGGGGAAGCACATTTAATCCTTGTCATCTTACTGTATACTTCCCTGCCAGTTACTACTTCTGTGTACTCTTTGCTGTCTTTTAAAATGAAAATGAGTTCTGTTTTACACATAAATCAAATTTAGGTGTGAGGAATAACACAGTTCCACAATTGGCATCTCCACACTATCCAGATGCGTCATGAAATGTAAGCTAGACGGTGGCAGAGCCATTTTACCTGGTTTGAGACAGGAGTGGACCTGCCTATTACTAATTATTTCTCACTTCCATTCAGTTGTACCTAAATGTATATGTTGGTATAAACTACAGAAGTCAGTTCATTCGAATTTCAAAGCACTAATAGATTTTACTCTCTTTATGTATTTGCTGAAGTAATGAAAGCATATGGCAATGAATGCCCACGATCAATTCTCCAACCAATTGTAAAACAAAAAAATGATGAAACTCCATAGGGGAGTTACGAGCTTTATGTTTCAGAGATACAGAATTCAAATGCAATTAAGAGCTAATTTTATTCAAATTCCCCTCATCATTATGATTATATTACAGGTTAATTTTGTCGTCTTTAATGCAAAAAAGAAGTATCTGAAGCATTTCTCGTAAAGCATTGTCTCTAAAATCCTAGGGAATTTAAGCAACAAGTCGTTAGCCTGATAGATGGCACACGGTAGCTGTTCGTATTAAACTGGAATCCTGTTAAAGTTATGCTTTAATTATCATTTCAAACATTTGACTATCTATATGATTGTATTGCATGTTAGTATCCTACCACTTACCTATAGCAAAGTAAGAGAAGTGACTGTGCATGGTACAAAGTCTCAGGATGAAAAGAGGAAACAATTCCCATGGTGTACAGCGAAGTGGTGAGAAGGAGATGCTGGTAAGGTAATAGGGAACGAGGAGAACCTGAGACTAAACTGGGGAGCGATAAGTTGCTGGAATCCTGTCAATTACATGCCCAAAATTACAGTCACCTTTAAATTTCACCCCATAAGCCTGAATAATCTCAGAAATGAGGTATAAAATGGAGGAAATTATCCGTATTCATTTTTTAGGTGGAACTCTTTCTCACTTTAATACTTTTGGCCTGCATATTCCTGCAGCGCTGACTGACATTTAAAGAGCAGAAAAAGGCAAAAAATGATTGAAGGTGGGGTAGAGTGAGGTCAGTCTCGTTCATTGCTGTGTGTAAGTTATGCAAATTCAGTGTCATTTAGGCATAGGTAAGTGAGTGGCAGCAGGATGGAGAATACCCAGTGATAAAGGAGCTCGTCTAACCTCGCAGCACCAGACACACAGCACAGAGTAACTCAGCGACACTAAGAAATGCCCAACCACCAAGATGAAGAAACTAATAAAGAAAAAAGGAAGCTGGGGACCCTCAGCGCCCCTTAAACTTCCGCCATTGATCTCTGTACTAGGGAACAGACTTCATTCTAATTATGCCTTAATAGAAGACTTAAAAATAGCTGATTTTTTTCTATCCGGTGGCTGAATGAAAAGGAAGGTCGGATATGTATTCCACATTCACAGCTGTGCATCATAATGGTTTCTCATCCCACAGGCTCCTCTCCCAACCCTTTAGTTTTAGGGATGAATTCTGACACCTTCTGTTCAAAAACACTCCCTTCCTAAAGTCCTATGACATTTATAGGTACACAGTCTTCGGTGCGTGTATCACGTCCCGCTCAGTGCTTGCCAGGGTTTCCGAAGGAGTGCATCCTGATCCTGCCCTCTCGAAGAGGAAGCAGGTCATTCTAGATTTTTATGTAGATTTGCGATGTGGTCCCCGAAGGAACAGTTTTAATGCCTGTCAACACAGGGTTGCAAAGTTGTGCGTTTTGGGCAAGTGATGAGAAGTCTGAAGTGGGGAAGGGGAAAATGGCAGTAGCTTGAGAGAAGTAGAATAGGTGCAATGTGAAGAATTCACCTCCTCTTTCTTTTCTCTGACCTATTCTTAATGTTTTTTTCTGACCTTTGTCTTCTGTAGAAAAACTTGCAAATGTGGGAGCGAAAGGTCTAGAAAACTGAAAGAGAAATACGAAGAATTGGCTACTTACTCCCTTTTCCACTGATGATGCCATGGAGAACTTCCACTATTAAATTTCTGGGTTTGACTATACTGGGTTCCAAATCAAAGTTGCAGCCTGTGAAGTGCCGTGAATTCAATATTTAGAGAGCAGGATTCGGAGGAAAGGTTGCAATTTCCCTTCATTCTTCCTTTTCTCTGTGCTAGAAACTTACCCTTTGTGAGGTGCCTACTTGGTTCAAGGCGAAAAAAGAAATGCTGATAGTTCTAGTCAAGGTTTTAGCTTTGAATCATCTCAGATAGAATGAAAAGATGAGTGAAAAATCCTTTTCTTTACAATTATTTTTTTTCTCATTAAAGCAATTGAAGGCAGTTCTGTCCATTTACTGTTAGGAGCTTAGAGTATTCTGACATTTTTACATGCCTGTATTTCAACTCTCATTTGTGAAGAATCCTCTGCACATCTTACCTGGTCTAATTCGGAGGAGCAACGTTTTTCGTGAGAACAGCTTTCATTCAGCAGTTATGGGAAGAGAGTCAATTAGTGGCTTACGGTTTCAAAATTTTCTTTTCACCCTTTTCTTTCACGAATTGATTTCCAACATGCACTCCGTGTCTATATTCCGTTATTTACCCTTGGTTTCATGAACTCCTGCAGATGGGTAGCTTTTGCCTTGTCACTTCAAATAATTCTGCTTTTGAAAACTGAAGAACTAAATCAGCGTAAATTAATTATTAGCCACAGAACACAGTTCATATATCTGTTTCCCATTCACTTGACTATCATTTATTTTAGATCTGCTATGGTAGGGTTAAATTTAAAACAATTTTTTGTTAGGAACTATTCTTGTATCTTAATATTTCAGATGCAGGCAGAACTAAATTCGATCCACACTTGGCAGGATATCTTGCAGGAAAGTTAAGATGCTTTAAACATGGTAGAGAAGGGATTTTCCAAAAAAAATACTTTAATTTCCCATCCAAAAAGGAGAGAAAATTCTCAAAAGCACTTGCCATACCAACACTGAAAAACATAAGAAATCGGCTGAAACAGAACAGGTTGGTTATCGAGCCCAATTCCCATGAATGGTAGGGCGTCATTGTGACTTTGACTTCCAACATTTTACAGAAGAGCCTTTTCATCACTATTTAATTATATTTCATAAATAAATAGGTTTTGAACTGCAAGACTTTTTAAAATGTCCAAATCAGAGTAAAATTTTCAAAGCAATCCACTTGTAGTTACATTTCATGAACAGTTTCAACATTCAGTTCCTTTCAAAACTTTCAGAAGCTTTAGTATTTTGTAACAAGACAAGGTTTAGTTAGAAAATATGTAACTAAATGAAATACTTGCTTCATGAGCGGGACATTCCCCCTTTCCTTTCTTTAAATGCAGAGTAGTTCCCTATGCTGAGATAGAGATTTGTGAGCTTTTGCAAACTGAAAAAAGACATTCTTGCAGTAGCTTCAATCCTGCTTAAATGAGAACGTGATGAACTGCTGTTCTACCCATCCGTATTCTAAAGTTTATCTCTGTAGATCACCATGCAGAGAGCTCTCTCCTCTTCTCTGTATACATGCTGTATTTCAGGTGGCTAATATGATTCTTCTTCGTAATACCATAAGGTAACTTTGGGATCCCATAAGGATAGTCAGTTATTAAAACTGTAATTATTATACGGTGCATTGCAGCTAGGCCAGTCTCAGAAAATCTGTACTAGTCCAAGATACAACCAAGTAAAATTGAGAAGCTTAAAGCAGTAGGCTGTATTTGAGAAAAATGGAAACCAGCACCTGAAGCTGTAAGTTCAAGAGATAGGTGTGTCATCGTTAGCAATTCGTTAACGACTTCCCATGGCGACAAGAAAGAAATGGTGTTTTGCTGAGGTTTTGCTTTAATCCATGAACTGTTTGAACATTTAAAGAATAAAAATATATAGGCTTTCAGTATTGTAGTTCTTTTTAGCCTTTAGTTGATCAAATTGTTTTGCATTATACTGAAAATATTTTCCAAAGGGGAGTTAGGGGGGGAACTACCAGTTGTTCGAAGAGAACACATGTAAGCCAACAGTATCGAATACAGCAATAAAGCAATATTTCAAAAACAGAGGCTATGCCAGCTTCCAGTCAGAAAATCTGTTGGATAATGACACAGGCAAAAAAAGCGCAACGTTTTATTCTGTTGTTGCAAATTGCTTTCTCTCTTTTTCACCATTCAGAACAAGACATTAAATTATTGAAAATCATATAATGTAGGACATTTTGCCAGTGCTTCTGAGCTCAGCTGGAAGAATAGGGCTTAGAATCCTAAGTTAGTTGAGGTTGGAAGGGATGTATGGAGGTCATTCAGTCCAGTCTCCTGCTCAGTAGCTTCAAACCCAAATCAGGTTCCTTAGGACTTTTGCTATTTATTTTATGAAAATTTCTGAGGATGCAATTTCTACCATCTCTCTGGGCAACCTGTTCCAGTGCTTAATCACTCTAATAGTGAGAATATTTTGCTTATATCCAGTGGGAATTTTCTGTGTTGCGATTCGTGACTATTGTCTCTTGATATTCCACTTTGTACCTCTGCAAAGAGCCTGGATTTGTCTTCACTAGAACTACCAGTCAGGCAGTGAAGGCAGCAATTAGCTCCCCGCTGAGACTCCCTCAGGGTAAGCAAACCCAGGTCCCTCCGACTCTCTTCATACATCACAGTATGCTGCAGTCCTCAAATGCTCGTTCAATAGCTGGCATCTTGAGAATCAGGAAAAGGGCAGAGATCACATGCGGAGTGGTTTTCAGGAGTCACGATCTAGCAGTTGGGCCTTTCCTTTTCCTGGGCTGGGAAGGACAATCCTGCTAATAGGTAACTACTCCTGATGCAGTAGCCCAGCCAACACAGAGGATGTCCTTCCACATAGGATAGTTTTCTCTAATTGCTGCCAACCGCATAGCCAAGCAGCTGCAAGACTTCAGCACAATTTGAAGCCCTTGTCTAATCTGTAATGTTCAGAGGAAGGGAATGTCCACACAGAAATAACTCCGGTTCCTTCCTGATCCTCAGTCCCGTGGAAGCAATACAATGTATACTGCAAACAGTAATCCAATCTCTTTTCAACCTCTTGTGGACATCCTAACAAACCAGAGACCTAAGGACATATGTCAGGAGCTGCATTGCCCTCCTCCGCCAATTCTACTGGAATCACTTCCACAAACTTCCAAATCCCGTCCTGTAAGTCTCCTGTCTGCGGAAGTATTTCAGTGTGTCATTCCTGAGGTAGGTAGAAAACAACTTCTCATTTGCAATCAACATGAATTCACGTCCAATCTGTAGCGTTTTGGTCTTGTACCTGTACTAATCTTTTGCTTAAATACATCTTCCTTCCTAAACAGTTCTTCTAAAATGTGTTCGTGAAGTGTCACCTTGTCTACTCTTAGTGTTTTATCTAAACTAACCTAGCCAAACTCTTCTAATTCATTTTTTTTAAAATGTGTTGCTTTCACTAATCATTGTGGTAGACTTTCCCAAGTACCAGATCCATTCTTGTATAGTAATTTGACCACAGTCCTTCATTCCATTCAGGTTTCTCAGATGCTAAAAGATAATCATTGTGCTCCTGCATGGCCAAGGTTAGAACTGACCCGAAGGCCATCTCAAGCATTTCCATTCCTTTGTAATTACCAGCAGAGCTACTGCTAGGGATCTAGGGCTCGGGTCTCCACTCACATCCAAAAATAAATGGTGAAAACCCCAAACCAAGAAAGATTCAAGAAGAAGAGGAAATTGCATATGTACTCCTTGATTTATCAGGACAAAACAGGAGAGTGTCCTGCATTCCACAAGTGCTTTTTGATGTTGAAAGAAAGCATAACATGTAAGGCTATCGGCCTCAATTCACATCAGCCTTATTCTGTGCAATACTGTGCATCAAAATAGGGAAATTACTCCATGATTTGCCACCTGAATTTTTTTCCTCTGCAAGCTCAACACGTGAAAAGCAAGATTATTCGTAAATAACGTTCAGATGTTTCCAGAATCCACCTGCAAAATTTATTTTTCCGGACTCCTGGGGCTCTGAACTCTGCTGACTGTATTAAATATGCATGATAGGAGGAATGATTAGACTAGACCTTTCCCTTGAGATCTTTAGCAAAATGGTGGTTTGTGCTGTGGATTTATCTCTCCACCTTGTTCCTCGTCCGCTGTCTCCTAGTTGTACTCACTCCATTGCAGAGACTTAGGCAAGTAAATATCATCGCTTATCACAGAAGGCAAGCCTGGGGCCCTCCCCATCTCTTCCGTTTTATTTACACATGAAGAGTCAGTAGTTCGTAGTGACTGAGCTATGATCGAGGAGCTTCCTGGAATTAAATTCATTAGTAAAACAAGAAACATTCCAGACATGCACAGCACAGCTTGAAGTACTCAGCTGAGGAACTATTTAAAGACAGATAGCTGAGTGGGTAGTAGCTAAACACACATTGTGAGTAGAAATGGCTAGGACAAGTGCACATACTCCCTCTTACATTGGACAGGAAAATAAATTACCATGTATCCTGAAATAAATTGCACAACAAGAGCTGTCCTGCAGCTTTTAGGCACAGACCATCCTTGGGGGTGAGACAGCAGGCAGCAGGATCAGCAAGCGGAGCCCCTGCCATGGTGCCTTCTGCAGCTCCCCAGCCTTTGTTCCATACCCTGCCACCGCGAGGGTCTGTGCTGCGCGCAGCTCCCAACATGGAGAGGGGGCCAAAGTCCCCGGGTCCGCCCTGCATTCTCTGAACGTGACCACAGACCTGTTCATCCCTGTAAAGGAGAGACTTTGCATGACGCTTTCTTTAGGCATCCCCTTCCCTTACCGGTCACCCTGCTGTTCCTTCTCCCACTTGCTGTGTCTGCGGAAAGAGTCACCGCTGTGGATCTCACACTGGTGCCCAGTGAGGGTAATCATATAGGTGGTGGGAAATCTCTGCCCATGAACATCAGGTGGCATATATGTGGGCCTGTAACTTCTTAGTTTGAAGAGCATCGGACTGGTTTTGCAAGGAGCAGATGCAAATAGCAGAGCTGCCTGTAGCTTTGAAGAGGTTGAATGGTATCTTTTTCTATCAGATCTGTAGACTACGATAGGCTGCACGCCAGCCGTTTCCAGAGACTGCTTTTTGCACAGCAGTCTGTAAATGAAGAGAGAAAACTCTATTCATGACATGAAGGCAGCCGAAAGAGACAGAAGCTTGGAAAACACAGATAGAGAAGAGCTCCTAGGGGAACTCAAATAGCCATTGCGAGATGAAAAACACCATTAAGCTCAAGTTAAATTTGCTGATACTTAACCACCAAACTGAAAGTGGAATTCACAGTTTTAAAAATCCCAGGCACTAGGAGCCTGATGGAATTTATGAGGATCTCTAGAGAGAACACAAGTGGTTAAAAACAAGATGAGGAAGATTTAGTTCACAAAAGAGCTATCGGCTGTAGCTGTCCCCCCACACAGAGTCGTAGGAATTGTGCTCTAATATGGAGCATAAAATTTCCCGGTGAAATATATTCCTGCCCATACTAGTGCTAAAATCTTAGACTTAGTTTTGGAACCTGTCCTAAAGGAGGCATTGGGGTTTGTTGCTCTGCCCCTGTAGCAGGCCCAGACGTAGGACAGAGTCATGGTACCTTTGTAAAAGACATCACCCATTTGCAAGAAACGTTCTGTGTTGCTGTATATGTTCATGGTAGACAATACCAGAGCCAAGACCGCTACCTGCTTCCCTCTCCCTGCCTGCGGCGCGTGTGACCCCCTCCTTGTGCTTCCCCATCCGCCCGCCGCTGTGCGGAGGTGCAGGGGGGTTAATGCCGGCTCGCCAACGCTCCATGTGCAGGGGAAATCCTCCTCATGATCAGATCCAGCGTGCTGTGCCTCAGTTCACAACCAATTTACTTCAGCGGAATGATAGTGGCGTGGGATGCGCTTCAGTAGGATAAGAATTCTTACTGTCCTAGCCATTGATGGCAGAGATTACTCAACATTTCTGTTAGATCCAGCCATGTGTCAGAACACAGGGGTGGCTTGTGTGGAAAATACAGTGTACGTACTCCTGATTTTCGTGAGTGAGGTCAGGGAGCAGGAGTCAGTTGTAATGTTTCGCCTACCTGAATCTTTATTTCTGTGCCCAGAGCTATTTAGACTTGTCCTTGGAGCGTTAAGGCCCCTGTGAAAGGTGTAAGGGGCAGGGAAGCAGAGGGATCCGGTCAGTAGGAGTTCAGAGAGCTGGCTGCACTACTCACTGTCTTCATGGCTTACAAACACTACTGAAACCCCGGTAGCTACTGGTCTTGACATTGCTGGGAGCCTTCTGTAGTGACCTGCACTATCGCCATGGCTGCAGCCAGATGAAGATAGAAGAGATTCTGGTATTCTGTTCAATACTTGAATCTATTCTAGTTCTGTTACCCGGGACATTTCTTCCAGATGAGCTGGGATCCTGGCATGGCGTAGGTTGAACTGAGCTGAAGGAGCGTTTGTTAGGTTTGGTTTGGTTCTGTAAAATGGAGGGTGTTCATTACACTGCCAGAAAGGGCAATATAAAGAACTTGATTGAGCACCTGTGCTTTGGTTTGCTTGAGTTTCCTGGATTCTTTGGTTTTCTTTAATAAATTTGTACAGCATACGGCAACAAAGCCCCGTTGTTTCTCTGGTGCCTGCAGATAAGCACTCTCTTACTCCTCGTCCCTCTGCTTTTGTGAAAGGCAGGCATGCGTAGCCCCCATGCTCAGTGTGAAGCTGATCTGGACAGCAGTGAACAGACATGATTTCAGACTCCCTTAGAAAGATTACACTTACCAGGTGTCATTCTAGAATTGATATTGTTGGCTTTCCGTAAGCATAACTTCTAGGTATGTGTTGGTTGAGGTGGTTTTGTGATTTTAACCTTATGATTGTACTGCTTCCTGCACTGCATCTACAAGTGATAGAGAAGATAAGCTCTAGCAAAGCTAGTTCTTGCAAAGAGCACTTGGGATTTACATTCAGCCTTTTCCCTCTTTTTTAAAATCATTTAAATGCATTTTGACTTACTTGTTTTAAGTCATCTTTTATTCCAATAACAATTGAAGGAAATCTTTTGCCACAAAGATACTTGGTTCAAATCAAACAGGTACGGTAGCCACAAGAACTACTGCCAGCTGTAACAGCTGATGAATTCGTAATTCCTGGAGTACTGCTTTGCAATTTTTAAAGTACTTAAAATATTGTACATCTAGGAAACAATGTAACTGTCATTAATAGGTCAACATTTAATGACAGTTGACTGTGCAGGTTTTTGCATTGGCAACATTACAGGACTAACACGCTTATCTCAAGCTCCGTTGCATCCCTGTTAATAGGGACCACTGTGAAAATACTCGCTCGCCAAAATACTGACATCCCTGTGCCTCTGAAACAGAGAAGGCAGGAAGAAAAACACTTTACAAGCATAACACAGAAGAATACTAAGCCTTACGGGTAGGATATGTTCTCTTAAAATATCTACAATATTTCTGTCTGCACTGATTTTCACTTTTTCACCCTTTGGCCTCTTGGGGTTGTTTACTTTTTTCCTTTTTAATTTTCTGTTTCCTATATTCTGAATTATTTTTCGTATTTCCTTTACCCAGAGTGTATGAGCACATCCGAAAGGACACCTGAGAGGCATGAATGACCCATACATCTATGCAGAAAAAGCATGGCTATAGCACAGTTCTTAAATGCTGACACTCTTAACTCTAACAGTAGCTGTTTTTTCCTCAATATTATGCATTTTTTTAACAGAAGAGTAAACCAGTAGTAACTGAACAGTCCCTGACCTCTGGGGGAGTATAAAAAAAAGATGCTGAGAGATGGCTGGAAGCGGAGTGAGGGCAGAAGCAGCTTGGTGTGGCTCAAAGGCACAGTTCGTATCGTTGTGCCAGCGCCTGGCCTGTTCTCACCCTCACCCCAGGGTGAGGAATCGCCGTCAGGGCTCTCCCGCTCTCAGCCGCAGAGACAAAGTCTAGCCGTGCCATCGCTTCATCAGATCAGCTTTCGGTTCAGCAGGCGCCAGAGGCGAACTGTCTGGAGACGGCTGTGTCAGCCCTGCTGTGCACAGAACCTTTGGAATCAAAATCCCTCTCTTCAGTTGCTGATGCTCAGTAATATATTTTAAATATGAATTTATACTAAAACTTGTTGGAATTCAAATTTGGAGTGGAAATGGAAATCACTCAGTGCCATGCTTCTATTTTGCTTTTGTTGGGATGGGTGAGTACATGAAAAAAATTTCGTTGGCAGGCTTTCAGGTTAAAAGAATGTAAATTGTCAGGTGTTATTTTAGTGTGGAAAAAAATTAAATACCAAAACTGCAAAAGTGTTTCCAGGGTAGCATATGGACTTAATCATGTGTTGTGCAAAGTGTAGATTAGTAAGTATTTTTATTTTTTCCACACACAAAAGCTCCCTGAAACATACCAGATTTTCAAGTTCAATATGAATTATGAGATAGAAACATAAAGTATACTCACTATAATGTAGCCCGTGAGATTTCTAGATGGTTAGCAAGGTAACAGCTGTAGTTTTTGTATTTTTGAGCTGTAGTTTTGATCCCAAAGTACTCTGAAGCTATTTTTTAAGTACAAACAAGTTCACTTGCTGCTGACTTACAGTGCTGTAGGATACGAAGTTCAACGGCCTATGGAAGACTTCAAGCCAGATGAGTATCCTGAAGTTACTAAGGAAATTTAGGAAGATACGTTTTAATTGCCCAGACTATATTTTTACTACAAATGAACACTACTCTTTCTGAAAGCGTCTTTCTATTTTCAGTCACCCTCGGCAGAGGAAACTCCAAAAATATTTCCTCACTCAAGAATAAGTAGGTGTGGAAACTCCTTGCCACAGGACACTAGAGATGCTAGGATTTTACAGGATCCGCCAAGGCAAGGAGGAATATCATAGCCAGGGTTATTAAATATATTGACACTTCTGGATCACAGAGTGTTTGAGGTACAGGTCTCTGAGTGTTCAGCAGATATTTGCCGGGAGCGTTGCCATCTGCTTGTCCTGGCCTTGTACTCTGCCCTGGGCATCCACCATGGTCCTGAGCAGAAGGATGCAAAACTGGGTGGAGCTGTAGTGGGATATGGTGCAGCTGTTCTTACCTTCTTACCTTGTACGTGTAAATTCTGACAGGAGCTGTCAGATTGAGTACTTTGGAGGTAACAATATTGGAACCGGTACAGCAGAGCATTTAATGGCCCTTTTTAACATTAAGCAAATGCTTAAATGACATAATCTAAAATAGAATGTCGTGATTTAGTGAAGTGATAGTATTAATATTATTCTAATTATTTTTTAATAAAGTACCAGTACCATGTAAGTAATAAAAATATAATCCTTATCCTGTGTGCCCATAACTTTTCTTTGGCTCATTTAGTGATATTCCTTATAGTTATAAAAGTAGAATCTTTGTAAAGAAGTAGTATCTTTTTATTTAGCTTCAAAGGAAATTATATGCTTAGTTCATGTTAGTTCTGTGGCATGAGCTAGCTCTTGGTGCTTGCTGTTAGTTTGATTTGGAAAAGAAAACAAATCAATCTCTGTGTTTCAGTTCCTAGTGACCTATCAGAAATAGTGCAGTGGCTTTAAATGAGCAGTTTATTTAGTAATCTCGCTATGAATATTTGATCCAAATCAGGCACCAGGCTGCACTTCTGTACTGTTCCTGCTGACAATGCTGGTTTTCTTTTTCAGTTCAAACTCAGTGACAGCTGCATTACTCCTAAACAAGGAAAAGCCCACTTCTTATTCATGCAGTTAAAAATATTTATATTTTGAAAGACCATAAGACAATATGCCATGTATGTAGAGGGGACCTGATGATGCGTAACAACATTTAACTGTTCACTTTCAATGAATAGAAACAGATAGCTTTCAAGGAAAACAACGTATTTAAAGCATACATCGCTTATGTTTCACTCGCCTGTAAGGAGCTGGCATAATGGAAGGGGGAGCTTTGTTTGTACACAGCCAGCAATGATTGCTCGGACGTTCCTACTGTGTAACTGCGGAGTTTGTGTTCTTCTAGGGGTGAGGCAAGAGTCATTGCTAGATGGCCAGTGAAATGTGTTCATGGAGTCTGATAATGACCAGAAACTCCGTGGTCCTAGAATAATGTTTTTTTTTCCTAATGCTAAGAGTAGTAATTGGAATTCCACTTTGTGAGTTGCCAATGTTCCCTAACGATTTTTGGAAACTTCATGAACGTTAACATCCCATGGGATAGCGTGGCGATGGTATCTCAGCTCCTTGTCTCCTAAGCAAAACGAAGAGAGTCCAATTATGATGCGTTACTCAATTATTACTGTGTTGCACTGAAGCTTATAAATGGATGTAGGACGTAGCTTCCTCATTGCCTCCTCACTGCAGCTGTGGTGTGAATCAGAGGCCGGACCCAGGAAGATGCGCGGTATCTATTTTCCACTGGCAACAGCGTAGGTGTAGATTTCGACATTCAGTGGGTCGTGCCAATGCTTTGTGCGACAGCACACAGTGTCACGACACAATCTGTGTGCAGACAGAGTCTGCAATGGGAAGAGAGTTTGTTCCCTTGGCTCCTGCAGTGTTTCGGAGAGGAAAAATTTGCATGTTCAGGAAAGCCATTGCAAAGGGAGAACTCTGAAGTGCAGTGTTTGTGCCGCCGTACAGGTGTACTGCTTTGCATTTCAGTCAGTGTCATCATAACCTGTGTGGCGTTATCTGCTTGCACAGTCAAACAGTAAATTTTATGCATCTTTTTAGTTATACGTAGTTAAGTTTAAGCATTTGTTTTATTTCACAGAATAACGGAATGTGAGGGGTTGGAAGGGACCTCTGTGGGTCATCTGGTCCAACCCCCTGCCGAAGCAGGGACACCCAGAGCAGGCTGCACAGGACCGCGTCCAGGCAGGTCTTGAATATCTCCAGAGAAGGAGACTCCACAACCTCCCTGGGCAGCCTGTGCCAGGGCTCCGTCACCCTCAGAGGGAAGAA
>Ga0065711_1035397_pt1 | contig 22382 bp, 18 predicted proteins | sample Hoacrofraction12_FD_59098 | JGI IMG/M metagenome (GOLD analysis project Ga0065711, IMG submission 59098) | Hoatzin crop microbial communities from Cojedes, Venezuela - Epithelial fraction 12 v2 (version 2) | ecosystem: Host-associated > Birds > Digestive system > Esophagus > Crop | place... | reverse complement strand
AACCGTGTCGTGAAGTGTCACATCTACACGTTTTTTGAACACCTCCAGGGATGGTGACTCCACCACTTCCCTGGGCAGCCTGTTCCAATGCCTGACCACTCTTTCAGTAAAGAAATTTTAGCTAATATCCAAAATGGACCTCCCCTGGCACAACTTGAGGCCATTGCCTCTCATCCTATCACTAGTTAGAAGAACATATATATGTATCACTAATAGAGTGAAAATGCTTCTGTGATCCCTCAAGAAGATCTTACAGCTTTATCTCCTGGCTCCTTGGCATATCTCACTCTGGGTAATTGCAAGAGTTCAAGGAGGAGAAGAGGGAAACTCCAAGGATTGAGATAAGAACCTGGGTCTTCTCCTAGCCATGTGCCTGGATACTGAAGGCTGTTGCATTTGCTTTTGCCTGATAATTCCTGGAGGCAAGAAATATTCCTGGCTGCTTGGGGGTTTCCCTTCCTCAGGTGAAGCAGAACAGCTTCTTCCCTGACAGAATACTGCGTAGCATGGTGATGAGGTTGCTTCTGACTTCTGGGAACACATCTCCTCAGGTCAGAGCACTCATGCAGCTGTGGTGTTGTTTGTGATAGTTTGTTGATCACACAAGAGCTGGCGTGGAGCTCATTTGAAACAGGTATATAGTTCCACCAGCCAAGTTGTATGGCATGTGTCTTCAGGAAACAGGCTCCCCTAGGACCAGAGGCATGCACACGTTCTTCTGGTGCTGCTGAGAGGCATTGGTGATTCATAGTGTGCCACCAGCCTAATTTGAAGACTTAAGATGCCATAGACCACGTCGCACGTGCCTACAGACACATCTCTGATTTCTGGGCTCGGAATTTCTGAGCTGAATGGCTGAAGATGAGAAGAGCAAGTTGTGCTCTTGTGGGACCAAAGTGCTTGAACTGCCTCTCTTGTGTCCCGATGCTGGTGTGCTGCAGGCTTGCGCTCTCTTCTGCAGTGGTGGCCTCAGCAGAGGAGTGTGTAGGGCTGAGCCCCTCGGCACCCTGGCACGTGGCCTACAGCTGCGTGCTGACCAGTTTGAGCTCACAGGTGTACTGGAAGAGGACTGTCCGGAGTGGGATGAACAGAGACACTGGCTGCTTTGCAGCTTGTCCCTCAAACCAGTCTTGGACTGCAGTCTCAGGGCTGTAATGCGAACTGGTCTGCTTTACTGGGAGCTGGGTGGTATCTCTTAGCTGTGCAGGGACAGGAGACTGGCTACTCCAACCCGTGCGTGCTGTCAAGGAGCGATCAGGCGGTCTGAAGCCCGCTGTCGCACTTGCCAGGAGGTCTCAGTGGTTCTGTAGCGAGTCTCACTCCAGTCACAGTCCTCGGAGCTGATCCCGTAAGGCAGCGTGAGTGGGTGGCAAGAGATGGGGCTAAGACAGGCATTTGCACCCAGATGCAAGCAAGACTGTTCATGGCAACAGAGGTCGAGGCATGGATGGGAATAATTGGCGAAGGATAGGGACTGGTTTTTCTGGGGCTGCTGTTGAAGACATGAGGTCAGTGTGCTTGTATGTGTTGGAGGGCAACGCTACAAAGTCCAGCCTGCGTGTAAGTGGCAGTCACTGCAGATGACTTGTCTGCGGCGAGTTGCTCAACTTCACCTGCCTGCACCCCGCAGCCGGGCCTGCGTGTAGGCTGCGGTCATCCACCATGCTGGGAGCTAGCCGTGTCGCAGTGTGTGGTAGCCAGGGCACTTGTGGCTGTGCTGCTGCAGGGGAGGAAGAGGCAGCAGGGATCTTGGATCCTGTCGGTTTTAATGTCCTCTTCCAGCAGGAGAGTCATGTTTATCTGTGTTGGCATTACTGGTATGCATGGGTGGTGCGTTCTGGGCTACCGGAGTCCTTTGCTGGATGGGTTTCCGCTTCATAAAGATTTTCTGACCTGCAGCATACTCCCTTCTTTTCACCTTGCTTTGTCAGGGTTCCTGGGACAGGCAGCCACCCCATTGCTGGCTTTGGGTGAAACTAAGCAACTCCCCATCTGTGCTTTTCTAAGCAAGCAGATGAACTGGCTGTTGCTGCAAGACTGAATCTTCTCTGCTGGTTTTGCTGCTCCAGAAAGTAAGAAGTGCTGGTGACTTTAACTCAGAGGGTTTTAAGATAAGTTAGGCTTGTCTGGTCTCGGCTTTCGCAGCTCACTGCTCATCTCTCAAGCCAGCTGAAAGAGACCGAAATTAATTTCCCAGGACGGACTGGAGGGAGCTCTTAGCTGTGTGGCCTCAGTGAGCTGCCGCTACTTCGCACAGCTCTTCAAGGTTACACATTGGCTGTGGCTTTCTCGTGCTATCTGAAGAAACAAATGCCTGAACTACCCAGTATGTTAAAGAGCTGCAGGGAAGGCTCTTTGTAGCATAAAACAGAACTGTCTGCTTCTTGTGAGATTAGCTGCAGGGAGAAGAGCTTTCTCATTAGACTGCGTCTTCAAAACACAGGCTGCCTTGGACGTGGGAACAAAAGGTACCCCGCTTCTGGGCGTATTCTGACAGCCCACACCTGCCACCGGTACGGATCTGCTGTGTGCCGTGCCTGTGGATGTGCTGACCTCTCAGTGAGACTCCGTCGCTGGCCTGGGCTGTATTGCTTGGCTGGAAGGAAGCAGGTTGGCATGGGTGGAAGCAGTGTGTAGTACCTTACTTGTTTGGTGTATCCTCCAGGTGAAAAAGCAGGAGCACAGACTCTTAAGTAGCTCCTCTGGGACTGACGAGACTTCTGGTGGAGCTGGCTGAGAGGGAACCGGAGGCAGCTCAGCTCTTCTGCGTCGGGGCTGGCGCGGCGCTCTGTACCCTCCTAGCGATGCGTTGTCACGGATGCTGTGCGTGTTGTGTGGCCACAAGCCTCCCTGGCTGCGGGGTCTGTAAACCTGTTGGGCTCCTGGCTTTGCTCAGCCAGCTCTACTGAAGGACGTGCAATCTATTCCTTGTCCAGTACTGAACTGCAACCACACCAGACCTCCTGCAAAATTCAGGTGGCTCAAGACAAAAGCAATACTACTGCTTTTCTGCAAAGCATCTATCTAGCCTTGGCTACTGTGCTTAGGAGATCAGGGAGGACTCGAAAGCACTGCTGTCACACTTAAGAACAAACCTTATCCATTGGGAACAACCTCTCTGCAGAAGAGAACTCTCCCTGCAACCCCTCTCCTTGCTCCTTTTTGTATAAACCTGCGTGGCCCATCGGCTCAGCCTCCGATGTGCACGTTGCTTGCTGTCGGAGGGTGGCGATGCGCGTTTCCATCACGCGTGGCGGCGGCAGGGCATTTCGGCATCTCGGGGCATCTCCACCACCGGGTACGTGGTCGTGTGTCGGCATCCCAGGCCGTGATTCTCTGCGAATTGCTGGAGCAGCCCTGGCTGCCGTGCTCTGCCCTGTGCCAACACAAACACTTGTGCGTTCATGCACCGAGCAGGGCTGGGGAACTGGTCCTGCTGGAAAATTCTTTGCACGGTATTTTCTCCTCCTTTTTTTTTTTATTTTCTTTTTAAATAACCAGACCAGTTCCCTGATCTGGCTCACCAGGAGGGTGCACAAGCAGCTATGCAGGGGCCGGTCCGGGAAGCGTGAAGTGACACGCACTTGCGGGAGGTGGTAGTTTCAAGGGCCCCGCTGCGGAATGCGAAACCCAACCTGATGGTGACGGGCTGGTTCATCTTCGCGCCTGGCATCTTGATTACTGCGCTTCAGCCCTGCTTAATTAAAACAAGTTGCCCTGTCGCAGTAAGGAGAAAATGTAATGCTGAGTGGGCAGCAATGTTGTGGCACTTGTGAGGCAGAGCCTCTAGGCGTATTGGGACTGCAGCTGCTGTGCGTCTGGAGCAGCTGGGTGCTCTTCTTCCTTGGCCACTGCATCTTGTTCGAAGGATCAGAGTACACTTCTACAGCTGTGGCCACAAAACTTGGCAGAAAAGGAGGATCAAAGCCTAGGGGGCAGAGTTTGCAGTCTGGTCTGGTCTGCCCACAGTGGGACAGATCCTGAAAGCTCTCATCCTTTATGAGTAGATGTTGGAGGTGTTGGAAGGTGCTTCCCTGCCTCCAGAGCTTGAGTGCCAAGAGGTAGCTGCTGTGTGATGGTCAGCTGGTTCATGCTTCAAACAAAAGCAACAGCTATTGCAGCTGAGGACCTCTCCCTCAAAGATAGTCCCCTTCTCAAGTCACCAGCCAAAAATAGAAGAGGAGGCCAGTAAGAACTCAATTAACCAAGATTTTCCAGATTCCTTTGTACTAATAATGATCTGATAGAGAGGCAGCCAGATTAACTGGCGTACTTACCTCTTGCCACTAAAATGGCGCTTGCCTCGCTGAGCGAGAGAGCATCCTTTGCCCTCCGCTGGAGAGCTGCCTGACCGTGGCCCGTGGAAGGAGCACCCCGTGAGCCGCGAGCCAGCCTTACTCCGGTTGGCGTAAACTGGTGGATGGAAGGGTCGGGATGCTGAAGCCCGCTGGTACGCAGCAAGAGCTCGTTGGGGGCGGGGGGCAACGACACCATCTGAAATGGGGAGGGTGGATAGTTGTAATGCTTTGAATAGCCTTGGCCGGAACACTAGCCCGGGATAAAAGTACTGCTTAAATCTAGGCTGTCCGGTCTGCGGGCGGTTTATGGGACGGTTTGTAGCTGTCTTTTTCTACTCTTTGGCCTGTGCTGTTAGTCTGGACCTTTGGCTGTTCTAGAAAGAGAACTACTTCATTAACCTGCAGGGTCACCAGGCAGCACTGGTGCTTTGAGCAGTGGAGGAACAAGAGGAACAACTGGAAGAGCCATTAGCTGAGATGGTGCCACATTGCTGCTGACTTCTGCTGCAGCTGACTTGCACGCAAGCTTCGCTTCTGCCTTGCCTCATAAAAGCATCCGTTCTGTTTTAGCTACCTCAGAATTTATGGCTGACTGTTGAAATTGAAGGTGTGCATGGTCAGCTTCATGCCAGCAGTCCATATGCCCAGAGAAGGAGGGGTGTAGGTGAGGGTGCTGGTGTTTTGGTTTTTTCCCTTAACCATTTAAGCTGTCAGAAGACTGTGGACATCTGGGGCTGGAGTTAATCATGCGTGGGCTATTAACTGCAGAATATCAAGGTTTAACAAAGCTAAAATTTCTTTCAGCAGGTGGTTTTGTCTTCCCACACAGTGACATCAGTATTTCGAGGTTAGAGGCTCTTCAGGCTGCCCTGCCTCAGATAGCGTTTCTGTTAGAGAGGCTAGTGCTGCTCTTCAATGTGTACAAAAAGGTGAAAGACAGACCTTTCTGTTTTGAGTTTATTTTAGAGCTGTTCAGATCAAGTCTTTTTCTAGATGCTCCAGTGTCATATTTAGTAGGCAAACCAGAGAGCAAATGCTTGTCTTGTTCTTGTATGTCTCTATAAACAAGAGCAAGCCGTTGGTTTTTCTTCCCACAAAGTTTGAAGAATCTTGCAGGATGCTCAGGGAGGTGTTTGAGGTGGGAGAGCTTGTTACAGCTCATTCCTTTTCAGCTGGCGAAGAAGGATTTATTAGGAGAAACAAATGTGGAAATTTAACAGCATTATTCAGATAATGGAGGATTTCAAGTGTTTTTGACACTGCTGGAATAGGCTGATCACTAACTAGGATTAATATGAGTGGGATACAAATCATCCTTAATCTAATTTAGGGCTTGTAGCAGCTTGTGGCAAAGCCAGTGGTTTTGCTTACCTCAAAGAGCAATTTGAAAAAAGCTGCTTCCTTTTACATATCCCATGGCTCCAAATTAAAGAAATGTGGTTCCCCGATTGGGCGGGGTGAGATCAACTAATAAACTACAAATCTCCCCTTCATCATGAAAGAGTACTTCAGATCTGTGCTCTAGCAGGAGGGAGCTCGGATGGGATGAGCACAGAAAGATTCATGTATTGAGACTGCGACCAGGATGAAGGCTGAAGAATAGTTAGAAATGGTGCATTTAAAAAAAAAAAAAAGTCTGGAGTATGTCAGACTTCTGGAGCCAATAATATTGCTAATGAGTTGTGAAAGCCTGGCCCATTCTTAATTAAATTGAAGATGCCACTAAGCAGCTTTCTAGTTGTCCCAGCAGAACTGAATAACTATTGTTCTGCAACAATGGAGTGCTCAGCAAGAGCAGGGGCGAACAGGAAACCTCAGGGTTTCCCCTGAACAGGCTGCTTTGATACTTGGGGAAAGGGTTCTTCCACTGGTTAATGCATATGAAAAACACTGTTAAAAATTTTACCCCTCACATACAGCTGAATTCAGTGACACCAAATCAAAAGGGCTAGGCAAGTATTTCTAATCAGCTGTCTGAGCTGCTTAAAAAAAACAACCCATAAAAAAACCATAAGCTTTTTAAATAGTAAAAAAGCAACATGTAGGTGCAGTATAAGAATTGAAAGGTGGGGTTTTTTTGGCTAGAATATGTGAGATACCATCAGAGATCCTTCAAAGGATCCGCTGCCTGAACTTAAATCCAGCCTCTCTGGCATCAGTTATGATGTGAATGGTCCACAAATAGTCTCAGTAGACTGAAAAATAAACTGGATGATGATGGAAGTAATTTCTAAAAGCACATCCACATTAGCTGGTTATATCTAACAGTCTGATAATAAAATTTTGAGCTTAACTAATGTGAAGTTGTTGGTAGAGCAATCTTGCTTTAAGCTGGAATTTATTTTTAGCTCTTTCGTATGATAGCCCAGCCTGGTGATTCAGCCTGTGTTCTGCGCCCCTAATCCTCCTGACTACTCAAAACCTTTCTCATTGGTGTAACTCAGCTGCAATAAAAGGCCATGGAAAAGCCTTGACCATGGGGTGTTTGCTGTCTGAACAGCGCAGTCCCTCTCCCTGATGCAAACCCAAATTAGCTGAATCCCTTCGATGCTGTCCTGAGTCAGTGTTTGTGTTAACCTTGCTGTGTCTGAAGTCCTTCAGCAGCAGATCATTATGGAAGCATGACCTTTCTGCAGTGCTTGTGTTTTGTGGTGCCATAAGGAAAGGTTACTGCCTTTCACGCCTACTGGAGCTGTAGTCAGTGGAGCAAGAAGTGTAGTCTTTAGATAACCATACCGTTATATAAATTAGGCAAATGCTCCTCAGTGCTCATGTGTCATGAAATTGGGTGATGTCACGAAGTTACATCGCTTTGTGGGTATTCTGACTGGTATCCACATGTGCATAATCCTATAGTGTCCCTTGAGTATTTGGGGCAAAGAGGGTCCCTCTCAGATCCCAGGCCTTAAACTATCTGGTCAAAGGGTGACACCACAACTCCTGGAGGAGCAGCTTGGGACAAGACCATTTGGGACAACTGAGTAGAAGGACACATGTAGTGCAACTTCACCAAGTTCTTATGTAAAGCTGTAGAAAGCAGACTTTATTAATCCTGAATCATGTTTTCTATTATTCTCTTGAAGTACGGTAGCCAACCTCAGGGGACAGGAACCGGTCTGAGTCTGCCTTCATGTTTGTAGGGTGGCTGCTGAGCAGCAGCTGGGCAGCTCTGCACTGGGACAGCATGGGTCTCCATTGGTTTAGATTGGGCTGCACTGGACTTCCCTCCTCTGAGGAGGACCTAGCTATCCCTGCTAAGATACAGAAATCAAACTAGGATTCAAACAAGTGTGTGACGAAGGCTGTGGAGAAGCAGCACACCCAGCAGCCTGGGCAGAGGCTCGGGTGTGAGGGGAAATGTAAGGGTGGGCTGGCTGGACACGCTGGGTAACGAGAAAGGAAGCATGGCGTGTCTGAGCAAGCCTTGTCTGTTAACACCACGAGGGAAGGGGTGCTGGCTCCATAGTCAAGGTACAGAGCGGCTATTTCATTTCCTGACAGTCCATGCTCCTTTCAGGAGCATTGCTAAGGTCTGTGGACCATCAAATGGGTCCAGGTGTTCTTGGCAATCCTGTATGAGCTGCCCCTGAAGGTTCAGATATGGGGGGAAGTTAGTCTTGATCCTAGATAAAGGTATACGGTGACATGTCTTCAACTGCACTGGCAGTCCCTTTCCTCTATAAAAAGCTGGAGAGATTGCTTTCTAACTGCTTCACGGTAGAGCCTTCCCCTGGGGAGGAGAATGCAACCCCCCCTTTTGCAACGCATCCTCCTTTTGCACTCAAAACCAAGCTGAGTGGGAGAGCAAAGGGTGTGCTAGCCGCTGGTAGTGCAAGAAAAGAGGGAGGAAAGTGGCCCCCAGCCCCCCCATCAACCAAAATGGTGCAATTCCCGAAGTCTGGCTTCGCGTGTGAATGTACTGGAAAGGACGCTCAAGGGAGCAGAGTTGGGGAGGCCTGGCAGTTCTCCCCGTAATCCTTCTGCACCAACAGGTCGTACTCTTTAATATTTGACATATAGTGAGATCAGCTTGTGTGAGTCACTGACCTTCGACACGAGAAGGAAAGCGTATAGGGAGTACTTATCTGACCTACTTTGCATGGATGAGCGCAAAAGCACAGTGCAAACAAGCAGGGGCAAATCTAAAAATCCAAATTACCTCATGACGTGCAGCTAAACAAAGGATGGAAGGGCAATTTCTTCTTAGAAATTACACTAGAAATATGCTTGCAGAAGCTTAAGGAAAAGTGGTTTGGTTTGTTTTTCCAGTAGACAAGGAAAGTGGTAAAAATTTTAATGTCTACGTGAGGTTTTTTTGTTCTTTTTTGTTCTTTAAAAAACAAAAAAATCATCTAACTACAATGATGGCCTACAAGGGTGAGATCTTGGGCCTGATTAGGTTGGTGGCTGCTTGCATACTTGTCTTCAGAGAGGTCGAATCTAATGGGCTAGTTAACCACCTTGGAAACTAGTTGTTCTATGGAAATTTGGGGAATGGATAAGGTGTTAAGGACAGAAGAGAAAAATGGATAAACCCGGTATCTTAAAGGAATGAAAAGGAGATAGGGCCAATAAATACAGCCACGTAGGTCATAAAGTGACAATGAGACACGTGCTTTGACAGATCATACTACTGCTGGCTTCTTCCTAGGGTGAAAATGAGCGTTATAGTCATTTTTAAGTGACACTGTGTTAGTGCAAGCTAGAGAAATACAGTGGGCTTGGGTGCAAAGCTGGCAAGAATGTATATTGTTCTTTTTACATAATAAAAGGAGATTTCACGCTCCCAGTGAAACCACGATCAGCTTGGATGATGCAGTGCAGCATCTCCTAAACTTGCAGATGGGGCAGTACTGGAAAGGGATGATGAGGGCATCTTGAGGATGGGATCGTTGGATGGGGAAAAATTAAATTCAGAAGTGACTTACAGGGCTTTGGTTTGAAGTCTGAGAAGCGAGGATGACTGGCTCGGTAGTGGTAACCCTGCAGAAATAAACCTGGGGCTAGTCGTGAGCTGAGAGTCAAACGTGTTACACCGATAGGAACAGCAAGGGTATACAGCAGAGGCCAACAAGATGCATGGAGTAATCACTCTGCTTTATTTAGTGGTGTCTTCTCTGGATATCCTGAACAGCTTTGGGCATTGTGTGTTATGACAAACGGGTACAGCAGAACAGGGGTTTGGCCTCTTGTTTCAGCAGCTGAACTTCTGTGCTGGTTAGTGTGCTCCTTGAAGCATAAATAGAGAAAGCTCAGGGCTCTGTTCTCCTACATGGAAGGCTGTCTTCTATCTCAGAACTTAGTCTGAGCACCCATGCTTATAAAAAGGGAATCTCATTCCACTTCCACTTAGATGCTGTGGCTTCAGATATGCGAACAGTGCTGGAAGGGCTCAAAAAGGCAGGGAAGCCAAACTGCTTTGTCTCCCTCTTCCTTTCTGCTCCTGAGAAGCAATGTGGTAATTCACAGATGAGGTGGTTGGCAGAGCAGCCAGACCTGAAGCGGAATGGTTATGTATGTTGCGTAAGGACTGAGCATCAGCTGCTACCAGGATGCAGCTCTGAACGAATTCCTTGCTTTCTTCTGTCCCCAAGCAAGCGCAGCCTGGAAACAGTGCCGAGGAGGGAGGCAGCAAGACTGACCTTTCCAACACCAGACCAAAACTACCCTTTTGGGGAAGTGGGATGGAATGAAGAAAGATGAGAAAACGCAATCTGAACAAAGAAAGTTTGTGTAACCTTCAGGAGCCTTTACAGGACTCTGTGTGAGCAACATGATAACTTTCAGTAATCTCACCACTAACGCACTTTTTCCTTGTCTCTAAAGCAAACTACAAATCTGAACCTTCCTCCTGAAGATCTTGATTCATCTGGTGATGACGACGATGCATTCTCAGGTTCAGGTGCAGGTGAGTTATTAGCACTTGTACTCTCAGTGCTTGATCCTGCCACAACATGGCAATCAAGATCTTGATGAGCATCCAAGCTAAAAGGGGAGGTGTGAGGAATCACACACACACCCCCGCCTCACAATATGAGCATTAGGGGCAGAGAACAAGCCTAATGTATTATCTCGTATTGCTTCAGATACTACAATTAGCAAACAATGAGTTGTAGGAGACTTGGAAGGGAGCAGAAGCAGGTATGCTCCATGTCACTGCTAATATGAGATATTGCATGAAGAATGTTATGAAACTAGAGTGATTCTTTACTCATGGGGAAGAGAGACTGTAAGAAGGACCTTTGTCCTCTGTTACAAGCTGGTAGGAGATACTATCTGAGGGGGTGTAAACCCTAACCTGTCAACATACACCAAGTGCAAATTTTATCTGTCATCAGATGTGCAAGTTCCCATGTGCCATAATTTTTTAAAAGTGGAATAAAGGGGTTTTAGGGTGGGGAAGGTCTATCAGAATGATTACTAAACTGCATGAGAGAGACCTTTGGTGTTGAGGGGATGCTATTGAGGAAAGAGCAAGCTATTGCCAGCTAAAGCATGGTATCCTGCTTCCTTCCAGCCACATGCTTGTAGTTTAGATTAAATTCTGCAGGAATAAGACCCTGAAATCGGTGCCAAATGTGCCAGTGACTAAAGATGTTGAGTATGTGCATGACTGCTCTGAATCACATAAAAGATATTTATGGGAAAAGAGTCAGATAAGCATCCTGAGCAGCCATTGTACCGAAAGGAGAGGTCCCCCTTGTCGACCTGTCCGCAAACAGGCTAGCACTTGTGCCTTGGGGAGAAGCGGATGACTGACAAAGTATTGCTGAACAGTGCATTGGTTTGTCCCTTCCTTACTCCACTGGAAAGGATAAGGAATTACCAACTGAACTGCTGTTATTACAAAAATTGGCTATGCAGGTTAGGCATCCTCCTTAGACCAGCATCCTGAAGATACTATGCATAGGTCTCTAAACTGGGCAAGGATAATACTTTTTTTTGTTTAGCAGGTCCCCTGACTGACCAGTCTCGCACCTGGAGACTCCCAGAACAACTGACTAATTCCTCATTACTGGCAACACCAATGGATTTCAACGAACAGCCGTTTCCAGGGACTGAGAGCCGAACTGAAAAGGAAGTAATATTTCCTTCTGCAACTAGTAATGTAGTGACAGAGGAGCCAGCTGTAGCTGTGAAGGATGAAGTATCCATCCTCAGCTCACCTGATGAGAAACCAACGAACGATGTGGTTACAACAACAGTGAGAAGCCCCACCACTCACTTGCCTTCAGTGGTTCATGTAACTCCGTCAGAAGCCTCGGGCACAGTCCATGAGCTCGAACCCAAAATCCCTAGCTCTGATGTGCCTGACACTAAAGAGTTGCCCGAGCCCCACTCTACCATCCGTCACGAGGGAGACGTCGCTGCCACCCCCACGACAGCAGCTCCGAAGGACGTTGTTCCTACGCATGAGGACGTTTCTGAAGATGGCTCTGGAGACCCGGTGAGCACTAAAAGCTTTGACACCTTTTCCAGATGGCTTTAGTTGTATGTCGCAAGTTGGTTTTGCAGGAAAGGGTGGTAATTTGTCAAAAACAATGATTGATTTAACAGGGTATATTGGGGGGAGGATTTTAGATGAGAAAAAACAAAGCTGTGGAAAGTCTCTAGTCACAGACATGATGAGAAACATGAATAACCTGCCTTGTGTGTCCTAACAGGGAGACTTCATCTTGACTAAAGATGAGGATTTGGTCCCCACCCAGAACACAGAAGTTCTGGCTGACTCTGGGAGGAATGCCAAAGCAGCAGGAGCCTCGGGAATTATGGAGAGAAAAGAAGTTCTTGGAGGTACCTGATATTCTGGATTTCTAGTTGATATAAGCAGACTCTTGTGGGAGCCTTCCAGGCAGCAGAAGCTGCAGCTCTGCAAGTCCATCTCTGAGCATGAAAGCCAGCCTTTTACGTTAGAGCTCTGAAATGAGGGTGGGGGTTCATGATTCTGTGTTGTCAGAACCCTAACAGCGGCAAATACTAATTTGCTAATAGCAAAGCAGCCGCTGCTAATTATCTGGAATTTTATATTTAAACCTATTCCTTCGCTCCCCTCAGAAATAACGGTAAAACTGCTCCAGTGCCGCCTGGGTCAAACTACTGGAGTTGACCAACGTAGCCGTGCGTGCTTTGCAGTGTGGGCCGGTGGGAGATCTGTCCCTCAGGGTTCGCCTCCCGCAGATGAGCGGGCTCTTGGGAACGGCAGGACGACTGCTTTGGGAGGGGGCAGAAGGACAAATTAAACTTCTGGAAGTCATGAAGTCGGGGACCGCGCAGTAAGGAGCAACTTGGAACTAGCATTACCTGCTGTGGCATCTAGAGTAACTTGTGGCTTTTTCCCCCTTCTAGGTGTTATTGGTGGAGGACTGGTAGGCTTGGCATTCGCAGTGTTTCTAGTTGCATTTATGCTGTACAGAATGAAGAAGAAAGATGAAGGCAGCTATTCACTGGATGAACCAAAACAGTCAAACGGAGGATACCAAAAACCACACAAACAAGAAGAATTCTACGCATAAACACTGATCTTCGGGACACTTCTTATTCCATCTTTCTTGGACTCTTCTCTCCCTGCACGTGGACCTCCTAGTGTGCTTTGCATTAAACTTAAGCCATATGATCAGTGGGTTATTTACCCTTTACTACTTTGCCATTGGAAATTTTATAACTACAAAGTAGACCTGGATTCATTGAACACTCCCCGCTTTCTTGCACAACTTTTTTTAATTTTTTTTTTTGTTTTTTTAAACAGAAGTGGGACTGCAAGTTCCTCAACTCGTTTTGGTTTATCTAAAGACTGCTGGGGCAGGCGGTGGGGAGAAGATAAGGGAGCACTGTGTGTATAAACCTCTTGATACTTAGGGAAAGGGCTAGCAAGAATAAACAATTACCAGTGCTCGAATTCTGTATAGCAGGGACCCTTCCTATTTAACTCATAGATGTGTTTTAAGTGTAACAAATGGCTGCGCTGTGCAGACGTTTGGTACACTGCAATCCTTCATAACTGCCGTATTTGGAGCACTTAACGCCTATGAAACATCAAGCTGAACAAGATTTCTAGTGAAATGAGGTGTGGGGGCCAGCGTAAGCAAATGACTGTCACGTGGTTTAAAATAACTTACATTTTGGAAACACTATCCCATATTCAGAACCAGCTCCCAAGCAGCTGGTGTGTACACTAATACAAAACAAACCCCAAAGACCCCGAAACGAAGCGGACAGTTCATTTTGCCAGTAGCGTTGGACTGTCCCACTACCCTCTCGCTCCTTCTAGGCTTAGGTAGGGAATGGATTTCTCCGAGGAGTCTCATCTCAGACATTTCCCCTTCTTGGGTGCTGAATCAGGGCTTGGTGGTCATGCTGCGAGTGCCCTTACGCCGCGCTGCTGTGTGGTGGCCGGGTGACCGGCGGCGTGTGGTAGCACCTACCTCTCTGCGCGCTGTTCACAGGGGCTGTCTCGGAACGTGGCGTGCCGGCCGTGCCACAGAGCGCCTTGGCGCACAGGGCTGGAAGGTAGAAAGCAGAGTATTGTCACTTCGCAGCTAAGGAGTAGAGAAGCGTAGCATCTGAAAGAAGCCTGGTGAAGGCTAAACGTAGGTGGCCTTAAATATGTACAACAGTTGACGTGCTTGACTCTCACGACTCTGGAACGGCGCTTCAGAAGCTGTTCCTGCACTTTGAAGAGAAGCAAATCCAGGGATGTCAGACTAGTAAGGGCTGGAAAGCACCTCCTGAGGAAAGTCTGGACGCCTGAAGCTGCTGGTGGTCAACGTGCTGTCGGACGCGAGGCACGGAGGCCTCGCTGAGGGTCTGGAGTTCTCCAGAGCGTCTCAGACCAAGTGAGAAGAAAAGTGTGGTGTTCCGCACAGGCCTTACTTCTGCTCTGCCTTTGGTTAGCTTCTTGCAAGTTCAGGTCCTCATCCCTCAGTGCAGAAGGTATGGGGTGGGTGGAGGAGTGTTTACGACTGGTGTAAATATTTATACCGTTGAGCCAGGGGAAATGATTGGAGAATATTGGAGAATGTTGCAACAGTAGGTACGAATGTTGCACATTAACAGTAAAACTTGAGAGCTGTGTAATTTAAATGAAGTATAAAACACTCCTGAGCTGCTACACAGCTAAAATTGGTGCCTTCTCTGCAAACCCAAGGAAAAAAAACACTTTGTGATTGATTCCAAACTCTTCTTTATGCACAAGGAAAGCTTGTGCCTAGGTGTAGCTGGCTGTTTTTAAGTAAAGCTGCAAAGTCCATTATGTCTGGGTTGTTTTTTTTTTTTACTGAATGAATTTTTATAGGTTAATGCAATGACCAGATGGTGTTAATTTCAGCTGTAATTCCTTGCTATGTATAGAAATGTAGAAGTGTTGTTCGATAGATTTATCTATGAAAAGGTTCTGATAAAGCACAGGAAGATAAGGTGGTAAACTTCAGTTGTACCTCACAACCTTGCTAGGGGGAAAAGAAAAAAAACTGTATATTTTGGTAGTCTAAACTGACAGTTTGTGGAACAAACATGACATTCTGTGTTATTTAAGTGGTACAAATGAAATACGAGTTCTAACAGAAGATGCAACACGTGGTTATCTGTGTGCTGCGTAAAGGTATACTGCAATAAATGGCATTTGGGCAAGAATGCATCTGATATGTGAACATTGCTGTATACAACGCTTCACAAAGTAGATGTGCTTTTTAAGACTGCCCAGGTCTTTAAGAAAGTTAAGGCATTTGGGCTGAGCCCCCAGTGAAGCTGCACTGTTGCTGCCGCACAGCTCCCTGTTCCATACCCTTACTGATGCAGCAGAGTGAAGGTCCTCGCTAGCACACCGTCCAGTAGCAGCTGAGTTGCCACCCCCAGGCTTTTCACTAGCTAGCCTGGTTTTATCCCCTTCCCCCTTACAATCCAGTTTAAAGCCCTATCAATGAGCCCTGCTAACTCCTGAGGTAGGATCCTCTTCCCTTTTTGTGACTTTTCACAAGGGTGTGTAGTGATAGGACACACGGGGGAAAGGCTTTAAACTAAAAAAGGGCAGATTTAGATTAGGTATTAGGAAGAAATTCTTTACCATGAGGGTGGTGAGGCACTGGCACAGGTTGCCCAGAGAAGCTGTGGCTGCCCCCTCCCTGGCAGTGTTCATGGCCAGGTTGGATGGAGCTCTGAGCAACCTGGTCTAGTGGAAGATGTCCCTGCCCATGGCAAGGGGGTTGGAACCAGATGATCTTTAAGGTCCCTTCCAACCCAAACCGTTCTATGAAAGTTGAATTCCAACTGTGAAATGTGAATTTTAGTGCTAAACATGTGGAAGTCTGGCTTGGAATTCAAAGGGTGTGAGCGTGGCCAGCTTCCCTGGTACCCTGCCCTGGGGCTCGGGGTTGCAGTGGTGGGGGCTCTGACCGGGCTGTACGGGAGCCTTGAATGCAGGGCCCCAAGAAAGAGACGTTGGCGTTTCATGCTGGTTCTGATTTTGGGAGCTCACCTCGCTTATGCAGTATGTCACCATCCTGAAAAAGGTTTAAAAAAAAAAAATAAAAATTGTAGATCTTCCATGGGGCTCCCTGTTGCTGTCTTCTGCCCGCAGGAGTGTAAAAGCAGGGGGGGCTGCAGGAGGGGCAGCTCCAAGGCTTTCTATTAAAATCTGCTTCCCCAGGCAAATGTGGAGGCTGTACGTCCAAGGAGGGAGGGCAGAGCAGGCCTGTCCGAAGTATTCTGCTGTACGGCATCGATTGCTCTGGGGCGTTAGGGCTTGTGAAGGAAGAGGTGGAGCAAAGCAGACGCAGAGCAAAACGTCCCTCGCAGAACAGGGAGGTCAGCAGCTGCTGCCTGTCTGGGTGGGTCTCATTGCAGCTTATACCATTATTTTCTGCTATAAGGCTTTGAGCTGTAAAAAACTTGCTTTTTTGTTCTGTGAACTAGCCATTTTAGTTTGTAATCTCCTCTTGCTTACACTAGAAACCTGTGGGCTGCATGTTTCCCATCAGAAAATGTTTGGAGGAATCTTGGTAAGCAGAAGGTTTTGAGATCGGGCAAAAGGATTGAAGGATTGAGTTTGGAAGACTTTGGTTCCGTAGCTAAATGAAGCTGGAAAGTGCTTTCTAACTGCATGCTGACTTTGCCAGTCCCTTAAACTGGGTGAAAGACTTGCAGAAGATCAGTTGACTGTTTTGTGTAGCGGTGGCTTACCTACTGTGAGTCCTCTCCCGTGGGGCTTCCCAAGGCGTTTGCTTTCACTTTCCTCATCAGCGATAAGGTGGGAAGTTAAGAAGGCAGGGAGGGAAAAATGAATTGCTGAGGAAAGTGGGAAATGTCTATGTGAAAACCTTCACAAGCGAAACACGGTGTCTGATCCTCGGTGTGCACTTGTGAGAAACTTTCTCGTACCAAGAGAGAATAATCTGTGGAAGGGATAGTCTGTCTTCTGGCACAGGTTAGCCTGGGTTTTCCTGAGTCGCGGTTCTGTTCCCTGTGCTTCCGGATTTTCTTCTTCATCCATGCTGGAGCAATTATCACATTGCTCTTGCTCACAACTGAGATGCAAAGAGTGTGGCTGGCAGAAAAGCTGACCCCTTCTTTGTGCTGGAAAAACGAGCTGGAGGGTGTAAATGCACCGCATGTTGAGGGAGGCAAACCTTGAGAGGAGGAGGACTTTTCACAATTCTCACTTTGTCAGGTTGCATTAGACCCTATAAAGGAAGCTAAAGCAAATCTCAAAGGCTGTATAATCTTGTAATTGAAATAGAGCACAGCAAAAAAAAGAGGGCCGCTCCATGGGGGTACTGAGAAGAAAAGCTATTTCAGACATTTCATAAATGCCTTATCTGAGTCTTCATCAGGACTAGTGTGCATATGGATGACAATGAGTAGTGGAACAAAGGTACAGGGTGAAATTTGCTCCATTTGAGGTAGCAGCGAAACTCAGAAAACCTTTAAATATGCAGGAGATGTGCTAAAGGCTCAAAGCCAAATAGCTAACTTGGTATTCTGGGGTGGTGTTTAGCTCATTAAACTGGAAGCCTGATGGACAGCATTTTTAGTAAGCTCGTCAAATTAGAGGACAGCAATTTTACTGCAGAAAATGAAGTGCAGAGTCTGCACTAAGGAAAGAGGGGAGAAAAGGTATGCACCCAGCAGTACGCAGGACCTTACAAAAGGATCTGACGGATAGAAAAATCAAAAGATAGGATGCTGATACATGGGATAAAATATAAAATGGATTCACCAAAAGTAGATTGTGCCACGTCTCTTGCTTTTTGATAGCATTTTTTTCAGTCAGATGCAATCTAATCTAATTGAACTTCAGTAAAGCAATTTATGAAGGCTGCACAGAAAATGAATACTCAAAAGGAGGAAGCTGGGGATTAGTGGAAGAATTGTAAAATGGTGAGGAATGGGCTAAGGAGGAGCCTGCACCAGGCTGTGCAAGACAGGGAGTTAGTAGGAAGAAAATACTTCGCCTTTGTAAATATTGTCATTAAGCTGAAATGGAAGGGAACAGACGGACTTACATTTGCTGTTGGGAATTTGGGCAGCCTCAACAGTGTGGAATATCAAGAGCAGAATATTTTAATGTTCTGACAAGTAACAATTAGGATCAATTTCCATAGGAAAGGTCAGGTGTTGGAGAGGGTTACAACAGGAGTTTCTGCTCTGACCTGGGAATAAGAGAGGGGAAGAAAGGACAAGGTCAATTAGTCAATTTTGGAATAATTATGTGTGATGCAGTCAATTTTAGAATAGTTATCTGTGTAAGAAAGGAGACTATAAATAAATACAGGATGTAGTAGCCAAGGCATTTCCAGCAAATAGAGGGAATTTTCAGCACCGTGGGTATCATTATACAATGAACCAGTGAGCCCTTCACTTGCCAACCTACATGCTCTCGGATTAATTCATGCTGGGAAGGAGCAGAGAAAAAACATTAAAATGATGTGGGAATACAGAGTCTCTCCTCACAGTAAACTAATGGTGTTTGGTTTGTTCATCTCGGGGAAACACAGACTGACAGGTCCTACAGTTGCTGTCTGTATGCTTGTCATGGCACAGGCCAATACAGAACATGGACATGAGCAATGCAAGCTAAAGAATGATATGGGAGCAAGAAACAAAAAAAAGAAACTGGCAAGTATAAACACTGAAATAATTAAAAACCTTGAGAATCCTTCCATTAATGGTGGGGGGCAAAGATCAAAATGGATTGAGTATGAAGTTTGATGTTCATGAAGATTACGGTATGAAATGTTCCTGAGCCAGTAGGGCATCTTTCAGCCAATAATCTGTGCAAAGAATAGCGACCACTTAAAACCCTTCCTCTCATATCCTGTTTTTCATAGAATCATAGAATGGTTTGGGTTGGAAGGGACCTTAAAGATCATCTGGTTCCAACCCCCCTGCCATGGGCAGGGACACCTTCCACCAGACCAGGTTGTCCAGAGCTCCATCCAACCTGGCCTTGAACACTGCCAGGGAGGGGGCAGCCACAGCTTCTCAACTTTCCTCCTAACAATCCCTAGACCAAGACTGGAGTTTTTTAGGCCACTTCACTATGAGCTGAGAAGAAAAATTCTTTGTCTGATACAGACAAGATCAGCTGAGTCACAATTCCAGGTGGAAGCTTCTGCAAAGCCACCTCTTTTAAGAGACTAGACTAATTAGGCAAGTCAGTGTCACTTCTGTTAGGAGAAAATATGAAATAGGTCTTCCTCAACCGGTTTCCTCAAACTGTCCATCATTAAACTTTCCAAATTACACCTGTCTGCAAACACTGCCTGAAAAAAATCCTAATTCAAACTCTAAACCATTGCATTTCTACACTTTTCATTGCTTATAGCATAGTGCAGATAAGCTGGACTTCTAACAAAATTTAGCCCCACAAGCATAAAAGCAGCAAACACAATAGGAAAGTGTGGGGACAGAGAGAGGATGGTGCAGCATGTAGCCACCTGGAGCAATACGCTTCTTCAGGTATCAGCACTGCTGGGTTTGTGACCACCCTTTAGTCTGCTCCGTTGTTCCACACACAGACAGCTTCACCTTCCTCTAGTGCCAATGGTCTGCTCTTATTTATCACATACTTTATTTACCCTAATAGTTTACTACTCTCCTTCCCCAAGTGTGCTTTAGCATGGGAAAAGCAGATGGGCAGCCTGCTGGACCATTCTTTGAGAAGATAACAAAGCATAATTGGGACCAATGTACGCTGCTTAGTGTGTGCAAGCACACATACATATGTACACGCACTGTGTATGCATATGCATGCATACACATGTATGTGCTTACCAGACATCAAAACAGGAACTACGTGAGGGCAATCACTAAATTTAAAAAAGCCAGAAAATGTGAAGTGCTTTCAGAAGTAGAAAATCTCACTTCAAAATGGCATAAAGCAAAGAATAAATAGATGTAAAAATAAAGGAAATTAGCACTTGGACAGATAGCGGATCTCAGAACACGGCTGTTCCAGTTTGACTAAACCCATGTGACTTTGCTGTATAGAAAAGGTCCTCAGCATGGACCCCTACTTGGCTGTGCCGACCATCAAAGTATTCCTGGCCCCCGAGAGCCTTGTGAGGGAGAGCTTTACGCTTAAGATGCACCACCAGCCCAGGGGTCCCCAAACTGTGGTACATGTACTGCTGTGGTGTGCGCTATATTTCCCAATAGTACGCCTAAAAACCCCAGAACCAAAACTCCGAAAATACACCGTCACAACCTGTCCCACCTGCCTTATCTCTGGCAGCGATAGGCAGGAGCCAGCCAGATGCCTCCTGTAGAGCTAGGAAGGAGCTGCTGCGGATGAGTGAGGCGAGGAAGGGACTGGGGCAGCATGGAAGAAACTATTGCTGATGCCACCAGTGCATTTCCCCCTCTGAACGAAGTCTGGGAACTCCTGTCTTAGGTGACTGGCTAGCTGTTTTCCTAGGGTGGTAAAACAGGTTGCATTTCCTTCTGAAAGGAGAGGCTTTGAGTGCCAGCAGAAACTCAGCAGTAACTGAGAAACGCGGCTTCCAAACAAGCTGTGATGCTGGTGATACCGTTCTTTTCTGCAAGGCAGTGGCTCCTGACTCCCATCAGGTTTGGAAGTAGAAGGTGCTGAGAGCAAGGCGCTGCTCCCCTGGACGATGCTCTGGGCTGCTGTGGCTCCCTGAGCGGGAGCACATGCTGCTGGCAAACCTGCTGCTGCCCTGCTGCGTGAGACCGGGAATGTGTGACCTAGAGGAATCGCATAGCTTTTTTTTTTATTATTCTGACAGATACATCCAGACTTCCTCAAGCAAAGCCTTAGCTGAGGAAAGCGTAAAAGCATCAAAACTTAAGATAATCTCTGTGTGGAATGAAATCAAATCAACGGGAATTAAGGCTGAAATAATTTCAAAAGGCCATAAAAGAACATTATTGTCTGTTCAAAAAACCCCACAGATCAGAAGCCACCAAAATAGAGTGGAGAGTGCATAAAAAGAGAAAGTTTGCAGGTATCACAATGGAGTGAGTGGATGGCCCATCTCATTACTTATCCATCCACACCTGGAGGATACCTGGAAAGCTACCTTTGCTGGCAATCAGAAACCATCTTAATAATCCGTCCTCTATGGTCAGAGGCTTTCAGGGCCAGCTCTGAGCAGACACCAGGGTTCGGTCAGCCCTTCAGGGACTGTCACATGAAGTGAGTCGACTGTACATGCAGCTACATGCAGCATGCAGCCCTGCTGATGGAGGAATTGGTCCTTTCTCATTCAGTACTTCCAGGCCTGAAGTTGACTTTATGAATAACTTAAAATAGCCGTTGAGTGTTCGATCTTCATGATCCAGAGTAATGGGTCAAGAAGGTCTTCTTGGAGTTCTATTGTTCTCAGAGTGGCACAGGGCAAAATACGGTTGTTGTGGTGCTACATTACCTGCCTTTTATGCAGACAGAAAATGTGGCTGTATTATTATTGCTATTAATGTACTACTGGAGGAAAAGCCAGTTTGCATGTGCTCTTAAAAATGTTGGTTGAGCCTGCACTTCCTGCTCAAATACTGCTGTTAATGTTTGATAGCCGTCACCGGAAAACAGAAGCCTTTGAACTGTTTAATGTTCTTGGGAGGTGGTTTGTCTTTTTTGTTCTATACGTAAACTGGAGCCTAGCTGCAAGTTTCTTGGGCACGGCATAAATGATTAGAGGCCAGTTCAAAAGCGTTGCTGGTTTTAAGTATTCTTTTCGGACGTTACCATTTCTACTTTCAGACAGAACCCCTCCTGCTGCAGCGCAGCTCTGTGTGCTGGCACAGCTCTAAGGAGTGGTTGTGTGGTTACTCCACAGCCGGGATTCGTCACACATTAACCACAGCTGCAGAAACATGTCTATGGGAAAATCACATCCAAACACCGAGGGCCTTTGAGTCCGCTGCTTGTGACTGAGGAGGTGGGTTTCTGTTCCAGTTTTCTTCAGTGTTTTGCAACGTACATCTGGCCTGTTTACTTTGTCATCATGGTGCATCATACCTTTTCCTCTGGCAGTCTTCTACCTCCCCCACTTCCATGGACCATGGTCTACTGAGGTCTTACAGGTAGAGCTGAGTCAGCCGATGTTTCTAAACCAGCAGGTCTTGGCGGGGGGGAGGGGGGCACTCACACTGTAAAGCCACACAGTCTCATTGCTACCGGAGGCAAAGCAGGTGGTGCCGAATGATGACTCAGAACTCTGTGATTATAACAACTTCAGGCCCATGAGGAGCAAGGACACCCTTGCTCATTGCCACGATGACAGCTTAAGGCTGTAGCAAGTTATCTTGCTTTTTACTCCGTAGAAATCCACCATCCATTACTGTTGTCCTCTCTACACCTGACTCTGCATAGGCCTTCAGCAAATTATGGATCTTGCACTCAATTTCCAAGTCCTCCTCTCCAGATCTACTCAGAGGTAGTAAAACTGAAGAGCTTAGAGGGAAAGGAGAAAGAGCACAGCGTTTCCCGTAGGAACGTGTGACTTGGTAGGGCCACTCTGCATGGAGCTTTGGCCTCTGACAACTGTTGGTGCTGCAGTCCACATCTCAGGGCTTCCAGGAGAGGGTCGCAGATCATCATCAACCAACCATGGATTCTGTTATCCCCCC
>Ga0065711_1035396_pt1 | contig 22382 bp, 16 predicted proteins | sample Hoacrofraction12_FD_59098 | JGI IMG/M metagenome (GOLD analysis project Ga0065711, IMG submission 59098) | Hoatzin crop microbial communities from Cojedes, Venezuela - Epithelial fraction 12 v2 (version 2) | ecosystem: Host-associated > Birds > Digestive system > Esophagus > Crop | place... | reverse complement strand
GCTCCACCCAGCACCGCAGCCCCTGCTCCCCCTCGGCCCTCTCTCACTCTGACTGCTTTTCAGGACTGAGGCTGGCAGAGCAGCTGGGACGCCGAGAAGATGAGGCCAAAATCCGCCACGGCCTTGGACTCTCCCTCTGGGCGAGTGGGAACCTGGAGGAGTCTCAGCACCAGGTACACCACGGTCTGCCCTGAGCTGGCGGGCTTGCGTCCTCTGAGCCCTTTGGGTCGTCCTGTCCTCGGGAGAAAGTGTCTGCTGCGTGCTGGGGAGGGTGTGACAGGCACTGGGCCGACCTGGGCCCGCGCACCTTCCTGCTCAACCTGAAGACACCTCCGCTCTGCCCGGGACACTGTCGTCCTGAGGGGCTGTCTGAGGCAGAGCTCTCCTGGCCGGGGATCCCCCTGCTTTCCCAGCCAGTGCTTTTGTGCTGTGTCTGTAAGGAAGTCACTGTGGCTGTTTTCCCTCCCAGCTGTACCGGGCCTCAGCACTGTTTGAGACCATCCGACACGAGGTGCAGCTGAGCACAGATTACAAGCTGTCACTCTTCGACCTGCAGACATCCTCCTATCAGGCCCTGCAGCGAGTACTTGTCAGTCTCGGTAAGAGATGCCATCATATGCTGAGTCTGAACTCCAAGCTCATGCCAAGAGTTCAAATGAAGTGGTGGGGAGGCGGTTCGTGATAAATCCTTCACTCCTCATCTGTCCGATGCTGTACAGCGTTTCTTTGCCAAGACAGAAATAAGGGTCTCCTGCTTTGGGTTTTTGGCACCTTTAGATCTTCTTTCTTGCTTTCTCCATTCATTTGCCATTCTGTGGCTCATTTTCCCATACACTGTGTCACTGCCTGCAGCCAGGATGACCTGTGGGACTGTATTCTGGTGCAGAGGCTACTCGTTCCAGAAATAAGTGCTGTGACCCTGCTTACCCAGGTTTTAGTTTGGGTTGGGATAGCAGCTATTCCTGCACATTGTGCTGCAGACCACATTGCTGTCAGGTCTGAGAGATGGCTTTGTCTTTTCAGGTCACCATGATGAAGCTTTGGCAGTAGCAGAAAGAGGACGAACGAGGGCATTTGCTGACCTGCTTGTGGAACGCCAGACTGGGCAGCAGGACTCTGATCCCTATTCTCCAGTGACCATTGACCAGGTCCTGGAGACAGTGAACAACCAGAGGGGACTTGTTCTCTACTACTCGCTGGCTGCAGGTTATCTGTACAGCTGGCTGCTGGCTCCTGGGGCAGGTGAGGTCCTTTTTGGAGATGGGAGCCTGTGAACAAGCCTTACAAAGGGAGAATAGTACCATTTGTAGCTAGGAATGAACCTGGGACCAGAGTGAACGTACAAGGGAGTCCTTTCTATCTAGTACATTAGAGCTGAATAGACTGAAAACTATGGCATAGCCACAACAATAATGACGTAGAAGTGCTTATTCAGGGCTTTGATGTTCAGCTGTAGATGGAGATGTTTCACGTGTTTAGTATTTCCATTTTTCAACCTCCAATCTGTATATATTTCCCACAGGGCAGAGCAGAGCAGTAAAGAGATTGCAAGTATGTTGGCTCTATGAAAATCTTCTGTGCATAAGAATCCCTACTTTAATAATATTTCTGTGCTTTATCCTTCCAAAAGCTTTTGACATTTATTCACTGAAGTGGATTGCAGAAAACAGAAGGGCGTCCCTGCTTCCTGATATGCCATTGAACTGACTGATCCTCTGAATTCTCCTCATATGAATGTGGAAACACTTATCACAGAGGAGCAAGGAGGATTAATTTGAAGAGTATTGCTTTTTACAGACAGCTGTTGTTCATTATCTAATAAAGTGATGACTGTAAATTTTCATGAGTTCTTTCTGGATATAATTTAATAATTGCAGCCCTTCACCATGACAAAGCTAAAGAGATAAAAAGCACTGTTTAAATTGCACCACAAATGCTTCGGGAAGGAAAGCAAACATTCACAGATGCCTGACTTCAGATGGGATGACAGAGGTTGGAAGATAATGCTTTTTGGGAGCATTTTGCGTTGTTGCGTGTGTAAGTGTGAGATGGCGTTGTCCTGCTATGTATCCAGTCACTAACTGGCTCTGCAGGACTGTAGTTTGCACAATACAATGCCAGTAATTCCATAGTACTGATACGAAGCTGAGCTTACTAAAATTATATGGATCAGAAGTGTAGGGTTTGCTACTAGACTCCATGACCAGTCTCAGGTGGGTGTCAACAGGACGGGGCCACACTCTTTTCAGCGGTGCCCAGCAATAGGACAAGGGGCAGTGGGTACAAACTGAAGCATAGGAAGTTCTATCTGAACACAGGGAAGAACTTCTTTACTCTGAGGTGACGGAGCCCTGGAACAGGTTGCCCAGAGAGGCTGTGGATTTTGCTTCTCTGGAGATACTCAAAACCTGCCTGGACGAGGTCCTGTGCAGCCTGCTCTGGGTGACCCTGCTTCGGCAGGGGGGTTGTACTGGGGGATCTCCAGAGGTCCCTTCCAACCCCTACAATTCTGTGATTCTCCTTGCCCAGACTGGGTCTTACAGAAAAGCAGTTGCACTCCTGAAGTTACATGGGTTTGTGACTGCCTCCTTGAAGGCACGGTCACCTGTTGGGAAGAAGAGGGATCTGTGGTGCTTCAAGGGTTCCACTTCAACAGCTTTACTGGGAAGCTCTTAAGCTGTGACTCCAGCCCAGCTGTGGTGACCTCCTCTTGTTTTGTTAGTGCTGATGCAGAGAGTAGCTTCAGTGACGGCCCAGGATCCTTATTACCCCGCTGAGACAGTACCCTTAGAGCCTCTTCGCTGATCTATATTTGCTGCTGTTGCTGCAGAAGGAGTTGCTTTATTCTTTATTCCTCCACTCTTCTTAACTGGTTGAATAATTTATGTTGTCAAGGCAAACAGGGCATCCAGAGCAGCCTTTTACTGTTGATCACAGGCTGTAGAATTAATTCTATCAGGAAGGATAAGCCAGTCTGAGTGGAGGAAGTGTTTATCTGCAGTAGTAGTTGATCTTAACAAAACAGTGAGTGTCCTTTATCTGGTTTAACCATTGTGAAATGCTATATTTTAATATTTTGCTATGCATTAATCCATCTGTTTCTTTATATATAATGTATTTTCATGCATAGAAGTGAAATGAAAAGTCTTTGTGTGATGTGAGGAGATTCTGCTGTAGTAATAACACTCTTATTCAGCATTTGGGCCTTGTGTGTTCAATTTATGTCATCAGAGGTTATTAATAGGTATTTTTCGTGTGCATCTATTGAAATGTGAATTACTCTGGTAGGTGCTTGTATGAAAGATCTACTTTATAATTTATGTGAGAGTGCTGCAATAGCAAATGCATTCTGAGCATCTCATAAAAGCACTGCTCTGCTTTTGTACCTTTGAGCCATCATCTGCAAAGTACAAAACTGGATTTTAAAAGCAAGGCTGTAACATAGGATGCTGGAAAAGCCCTGTGGAGACATGGCATGGAATGCTTTGCTCCACTTGTACTGGAAACGCTGAGTGCTAGGGTCTGTGCCACCTTCCCAGACAGCTGCTGGCAGTGCTATTCCTGCCCTGCAGAAATAACCTTGTGATTCTGGTGCCTTGCAGGAATTCTGAAATTTCATGAGTATTATCTGGGTGACGGCCTGACAGAAAATGCCGGAGACTTCCACGAAGCCAACAGTGTGACTCTGCAAACAATAACAAACTCCGCGCTGGAACAGTACATCTCAAGTGTGCGGGAGGCTCTGGGTGTGGATTCCTACTATAGCCGGTAAGCTGGGGGTAGCATCCTGGTTCACGATCTCCCACCTGAAAGCAGTTCATGACAGTCCGGGATGAGCTAATCGTCCAGGAAGTCTGAGAACTGAGAGTCAGAGTAGGGGCAAGTTTTCATTGCAGCAACAAAAAAATCACTTTATCTTTGTATCCATGGCTGTTTTTTTGCCCAGTAACTCTGTATGCATATGCAAATAATGTTTCCAAAGGGGACTTAAGTACATTTGTTGCCTGATTTGTTAACCAGCCCCCAAAACTGGTGTGAGTGGAGGCACTGGCTCTTCTGCGTTATACGCTGTTTTAGTCTTTTTTCAAACTTGTGCGTTTCTCTGCAGCACCAAGATTTGTGAGTGAAACACTCTTGAGTCTCTGAGGCTGTGGGCAAATGTCCTCTTCCTTGCCCAGCTTTGATGGTGAAAGCACTAGCAGTGCTGCCCCAGCCCTTGAGAGCTGTTAGCAGCCTGTGTTAGAGGCTTCCACCCTGCGGATCAGTCTGCAGGGGTAGTGCACACCCAAGCGTGGTGTTTCAGGTAATGATGTTGGCCAAGAAAGAGGAAATGATGGTATTGATCTTCCAATCGATTTGTGCTCAGGGTTCTGTGGGCAGCTGGGAAGCTGTTCAGCTCTCCTAATTAATCCTTATTCATCTTTTGTGCTAGCTACCGTAGGCAGCAAATGCAGCTGCATAGCTGACACTGCAGTGGCTTGAGTTAGAGCGTTGTTGTGCAGAAAGCAGCAGTAAAACCAAACTGTGCCGTGTAGTGTGCTCACCAGCAGTATCCTCAGCTTCCTCCCCTTGATGCTCACACATTAATTTGACAGGATGGGCATTTTCCATCAGATCGAAGTAAGAACATAACCCTGGACCTGAAGTTTTCCCGTGTTTCAACTGTGCAGAGTAGTACCGTATTTCCTAGTTGCTTTCCCCAGGGCTTGCTCCAGTCTCTCACAAACAAATTAATTCTCCCCTTGGGGTAGGGGGAACATGGCACTTGATTGTGTTATGTCCCCAGCACCAGTAATGAAAATGGTTGCAGTCGGCTTGCTGGGTTTGAGGCTCTGAGAGGGCTGCGGACATGTGTGCTCAGCACGGATGGTGAGTCCCTCCGTGCTTTTTCCTTCTGGGGAGCATTGGATGCTCGAAGGAAGTTGGAAGCTATCAGAGGTTCTGGACTCATGCCTGGTAGATTGCTTTTGTCATTTTCGCTGGTTTCAAAGTAAATTAAACAATGTGTGTTAATGCTGGGATGCTAAATGTGTCCTGAAAGGTTTGCAAAGCAGTATGGGCTCACGTTGTGGTGACACATTCTTCTGGTTTTACCTTTCTTTAGGGAACTGAAGAGAAAGCTCTGCCTAAGACTTTTATCCTTTTTTTTTTTTTCTTTTTTCCCCCTCCTGTACCAGAAAAATACCAGATTTGTGAAGGTTTGGGAAAAGGTGTCTCTGTCTAATAAATCGGTGGTGCACAGTCGCAGGCCTGTCTGTGCTTCTTGATGCTCTGGCATTGCTAGTCCAGGGAATGCATGCACTGGGGTCCCCAGCCTGGCCTCCTGCTCCTGGAGCCAGATTCTGGGCTCGGGCCAGCTTGAAGAATTGCTTCAAAGGGCCACTGCCAAGCTGCTTAGTATGAGCACTGGGTTGCCAGTCAGGAACCAGTGCTGCGCACTTTGTATGCGACCTTTGAGGCCCGTCCAAGCCTTGCTGCTGTTGTCCAGCTTCTCCAAGAGAGACGGCAGCTCTCCCATCTTAGGCCACTGCTAGAGACATGAGCTGGGACAATCTCAGCAATGCAATGGCATTGCCTCTGTAGCTTACCCTCTGTCCAGAGGACTGCTTGAGCCCTCTGGCCTGGGGCTGCCCACTCTGCGCCAGCATTTCTCTTCTCTGATAACCCACTTCTCTGTCAGGGCTGCGAAGTCTTTGGGACCTCTCTGATTTGGGTATGGGGATAGGACCAGTGCTGCCACAACACAGAGCAGCAAATGGCTTTTCTCTGGTTCCTCAGAGAAGTCATGTGTTGTAAGGGGAGCCCTGAGTATCTGCAGGCTGCCCTTGGGGAATATGGCCGGCGTGTGTGGGCTGGGCTGTGCAGGGTCTGAAATAGCAGAAAGTTTGAACAGAAATAGTGTGTTCACACTCAAGCATACAAAATGCTGAAAAGCAGCCATTATTCCTGCTTGTCCGGGAACATCTGAGATAAAAGAATTGCAACACTTTTGAAAGTGTCAAGAAAAAAATCTGCAAAATGACACTGGCTGGGCCTAGTATGATTTCAGCTCAGAGTCATTAGCTAAGAAAGCTCATTAAAATGAAAAAAAAAAAAGACCAGCAAAATCAGTGATCTGTATATCAGTGTGCTGTTTGTAAATTCTTGGCAGCTGGCTAAACATTTATATGCGGTTTATGAATGGAATGAATTTCCCAATAATTGTCTACGTTTACATAATGTCTTGAGGCCTAAGTGCTATTATTGGCATTATATCCAACTTCAATAGAAAAGTTTGTTACCTGTACTACTAGAAAAGAGCTTGTCCAGAACACTGCCAGCTTGGGAGGAAATCTCGAGTTTTTTTGCTGTGTTTTGGGGTGGTTGGATTTTTGTTGTTGTTTTGACAGGATGGCTGTTGCTTCAGTCTCCTAAAGAACACAAGATGCTTTTTTCTTAACTTTTAGTGGGAATCTGCCCCAAAAATTGCCCATCACCTGCTACATAAATGACTTGCAGATTTTTGCAATCTGCTAAGATTGTTTTAGACGCCCCTGTTATCGTTAAAATTAACTTAATCTTGTAAGAGCTAAACAAATTACACAGTCCCAGAGTCTTCATGCAGTGACAAACTGAAGACAGATCAAAATCTTTGAGGCACAGCTTCAGAGCCCTAGAACCTTACAGTCCATAACCCTAACCCATGGTATTTTTGTAAAAGGTGCGGACAGCAGAATGAAGCAGATTTGTGGCCATATTTGACCTGGCCAGGTTGCAAAGGAGGAGGAAAGTAAACCTCTCCCCAAACCAGAAAAACCTAAAATGAGCCACGCATTGGTCTTCCAGACAAGAGAGGAAACTTAGTAAGAAAGAGGTGAAAGAATCTGAGTTCAGATGGACAGCGTGTATCTAGAAGAAAACTTCTCTGCTTCACTGCCCTAGTCTCCAAGGAGGGAAGCGATGTTAGAGTAATCTGTGTGGTTTTGCAGCTAGGAGATAGATAAAGCCATGGGATCTGAGGTTTAATTTCTCTCCTGAGGATTTGTGTTCCCTTGGGGCAGCTGCATGATGAGTTTGTTTTCCTTTATGGTTGTTCTACTGCTTTCTATAAACATTTTTGTAATTACAACACCAGTTATCCTTAAGTGATGATACAAGATACAAAACAATTTGAAAAAATCTATGCTACTATTCTGAAAACTTCTGGTGAACATGGTGTTTGATCCTGTTTATCCGAGCTTGACACTGGAGTCTGGAAGTTACTTTGGAGAGTCACTGAGCATTTGGTATTGCCATTGGGGGAGGATGAACTTTAGTCATCCGGTGAGACGAGGGATTTGGGGATGCAGTCTGACTAATGCAGACCTTTTAAGTGTTACTGAAATAGTGGCAGTATCTGTAACAGATTTTGAGCATGAACAGGTGAGTTAGCGGTAGCCAAAATGGTGCATCTGGCACAGCGAGCCTACAGTCAGCAGTCAGGTTAGACTTACATGAGGACTTGCTCTTTGTCCTGAACTCAATCCGAGCTTGTGTGAAATTACCCACCAGTCTCACAAAAGCAATGGCAGGATTGTGTCTGCTGCGTGCTGTAAACAACAGGCGTTGCGGAGATGGGCATGTGCTTAACTCATAATGTTGAGATGGCTGGAAACTAGAAGTAGTGGCAGCCGTCTCCAGTGATCCCCACATCTCTGTGTGTTGGATTTACAGTTGTGTCTCATTTGGATGCGTTTTGGGTTTGTACTTTCTGAAAAGGTGCAAAACCTTTTATGATTGTAAAGGTGACTTTCTGAAGGGAAACAAAAATTTTTTACAGCTGACTGGATTATTCATTTCACTGTGAGTAGTAACAACCTGCTTGTTAGTCTAGGGTTTATATTAAGTACTCTGAGAAAGAATAAAGGGTCTTTCAGCCAGCTGAGTACTCAAAACATAAGGGAACAGATGGGGGAGTAGCTTCATATTAAAGCCCTGAGAAGCTATGAGCATGTAAGCACTGCTGTCTGAATGATCATAATAATGAAATTATTGCTAACATATGAATGGTACATTTAAGAAATGGCCCATCTTTGGTGGTGGTGCTGGTATCCAGGGTTTTTGGTTTCTTACATAAACTTACATAGACTTCTGCTGCTGTTAGCTTCAGTCACACCTTCCGAGTTACATGTTTCAAGTGTTGCTCGAAAGTGAGTTGCGTGATTCCTGTTAGAGGAAATGTCAGAAGTTACTCCCTCCAGCCTTCATGTTTCTTGAGTTTTGCAGATGTGTTCCGCATGTTGACACTTCATCCAGTTCTGTCTTGTATGTGCATATAGACCATGAGCTCTCTGTTCTTTCAGGGAGAACAGAGTTGCTCCCTCCAAGATGTGAATGCTGATGGGAAGGACAAGAGGGGGAAAAAAAACCAGACTGAATTGGTTCCACCTGCCCTTCTCTTAAAGTGTCAGGGTTGTGTGATTCAGAAGGTTATGTTTATCTCCGCATGTTGATGGTTGAATCTTACCTTCTAGATACGCATATGCACAACCGAAATCTGCAGTTAGGCCTTGTGTAGCAGATTTGCAGATACTGTTTTCAGTTCCATTCACCGTTTGTCACCACAGATTCTTCCTGAAAAGAAGGGAGTCCTGCAGTCTTTAGGTTCTGGGATGAGTTTCTGATTTACTGTGATGTCAGCTTCCTCCTCTCTGCGTGGTGATCGTGGTGGTATGTTTTTGGTTAAGGATTCTGGGTTTAATGCTTAATGAGATCACTGGGCTGGTGTGGTATGATCACAGGCAGAAGCTCTTTCCCCAGTTCAAAATTATATGCAGGGAATTAAACAAACAAATCTTGTCTGTTCCATGTGGGTGAACGTGATGTTCTGCTTTGAAATTCTTCCTCACATGGACGAAGTGCTTCCCTACAGCATTGCTGACTGCTGCCATGTTCCAGCACACCAGACCCCCAGGAGATGCTGTCATCTGCGGTCCCTGGAACCTGTTCTCTGCCTTTCAGCAAAGAACAGAGGGATTTAAATACATAGAGTACACATGTGAAAACTTTTGTTTCACTCTGACTTCTCAGTCCAAAGCTTGTTTAAGTGCACTGTATTGGTGTGCTTTTGTGTTCAAATTTAAGTGCCATTGCCTTCCGTAATGGTGTAAACATGTTTATAGGTACTGTTGCGTCTCCAGAGTGGCACATCTTCCCACTTTCTGCTCCTGGATAGGAAGGGACGCTGTCATGGGATGTGTCATCAGGATTTCGCTGTGGTGGTGTTCAGTTCCATACTGCACCCTTAGCTTTCTGCTAGAAGTGGTTCATTTCAGCTGGTCTAATTAAGCTGACAAATAACACATACTTGCAAAAAAGTAGTGTGAGAGACTTTAAAGTCTGCTTGAACTTGTGTTGGGACAGACTGCTTTCTCTTAAGGGAGAACATGTGGCCTGCTCTCTTGGGTTCACGAACTCGAGATTTTTTCCTCTTTAAGGAGCACCAAATACTCAATGTGAGTGTTACTCAAAACTGTGCCAGGACTCAAAACTGGGTGTGCCTGCAGCTGGAGGAAGAACATGCAGAAGGCAGCTGTTGACATCCTTTTCCCTTTTTCTCCCCCCCCGCCCCCCACCATTGGCTGTTGTTCAGCTAGTCCCATTTCAGTGTTCATGAAGTGACTGGCTTTTGTGAGGGCTTATTCTTTCAGATTATTAAATTATTTTGACCTGGAAGTATACTTACAAGATATCCTGTGGTCCATACAGCAACATGGGAACAGCTCTAGTTACCTGCATGAGTACGTGTTGTGCATTGATTTAATTCATGTGCTCTTTATTGGAAAATGTGTCTGTGAGGAAAGGCCCAAGTTGTCAGAAACCCAAACAGAAACAGAAATGAGATGCAAGGAAGCTTCAGCAGTTAGCATAGCAGGTTCAGTTTTAAGTGTACAAATTCCAGGGTTTGTGATGCGCCATATAATATGCAAATTATTTATCAGATTAAAGGGAGGAGTTGTTAAGGATGCACATACAATAGTTGTGTTTCACTTCTGCTTTTAGCAAGAGAAAATGCTAACAGCAATTTGACAGAAAATCTACACTGAGATGGTAATTTATATATTAATGTCGGGAGGTGGAAAATTTAGAGATACTGGGCTTGAATTCTCTCTGTATTGCTGCTGTCCTAGTGGCATTGATAGAGTAACTTCTTCTTCTCTGTGCTTTCCCTGTTTGTATAATAGGAGCAGCAACATAGCTCTATTTTTTTATGTTGCACTTTGCCAGTGAAGAAGCATACAGAGCTTCAAGTTGTTACTGTGGAAATCTGAAAAGGATGCACTTAACACATGTTCTTAGGCAAATCAAGGGCCGAGTTGGTGTCTTCTACAGACCTCAGCTTTTCTGTGTTGTGCTACGGCGTCAAAAGTCCATACCTGCAGTGCATGGGAATATGGGTCCTGTATTTCTACTAGTTTGTGCCACTTAAAACCTTGAAGAATGCCTAGAAGAAGAGGAGGGGATGGGGCTGTTACTCTTTTGTATGCCTAACAGGAGGAGGTGGTGCAATCCAGGGGAAATTTGACCTTAGCATTTGTTTGAGGTTGTGTCTGAAAAACATTTCTCTCAAACTGGCTGAGCATTTGTCACAAAGCTGTTGCTCTGTCTTGCATCAACGACTCCTTCACCCTGCTGTTCCCCATGCAGAGCCTGTGCCAGTAGTGAGACTGAGAGTGAAGCTGGGGATATCATGGACCAGCAGTTTGAGGAGATGAATAACAAGCTGAACTCAATGACTGACCCAACTGGCTTCCTGAGGATGGTTAGCAGGAACAACGTTTTAAACAGGTGAGAATACAGCACTGCACTGTGGGGATCAGCAAGCAGAATGAGACATCTTGGTGATGGGCTTCTCTCCACATTGCAAATTTTGGGTGCAGCCAGTGCCATTGCTTGTGGTCTCCCTATTGCCCCGAGTTGTGGGGGCATAGAGCAGAAAACTGATACTATCCTTTACAGTTGCAGTAACCATCCCTTCTTCACGCCATGGATGTATGGGGAATATTAAGCATCTCTTTTAGAAGTGAGGTTCATATGTTAGTACTGTGCAGCACTCTCCTTTTGAGCAGAGAGGCCCATAGGCATTTCCCTTCTGTTCTTTTCTTTTGTGTTCATGCGATGCAGTGAGAATTTCTCCCCACCTCAGGAGAGCTCTACATCTTGCTCCTGATAGGATTTAGAATCCATTACCACCTAGTGTTGCCTCTGCATGCAGCCTGGGAGCTTCGAGTGCCTGGTGGCCTTCCATATATAGGTGGCCTGTTGGGGGTTGGCTTTGTTCTACAGCCTCAAGTGTTGGATGCAAGGGACACAGAAGCCCTGGAACGGCATGGGATCCTTTTGCTTCCTTCTTTAGAAATAGAAATTTTCAGTTGGAAGGAGGAAGGACAAGGAATGAAAGCATCATTGTGCCTCTCATGGGAGGGAGGACCCAAGGCACAGGCAGAGACCTAGATAGGACTATGTATTTCACTTAAGAACTCAGTAGCTTCGTTTGGGAGGTGCAGAGTGTGTAGAGTAGGTGTAGATTCATTGCATTTCTAGGTGAATTTGATAGCTTAGGGTGATAGCCAGCAAGAACTTGTCAGCAGTTGTTAACTGTTAACTCTGTCCTGGGGGGCAACCATTTCAGATTTGCTCTTCTGGCCAAGCACTGTCTTTGACTATATGAACAATTGCAGGGGAACTGTTTTGTCCCTGCTGTTTGTGATGTGTGGAGCTTGGAGCTCTCTGCTGCACAGTTACTATTGAAATACTTGTTTCTGTTGATCTTAACTGTTGTACTAGTTAGCTGGGAATATGCTGCATTTCCAGAGTTACAAGCCTGTGCTAGCAGCACAGTCTCCACTCATTTTCTGCCTCTAACAACTTGATCAGGTCTCAGTCTTTCACATTACTGTGCTGATTAGGGCAAGCATTCAAAACAAAAATTGAAGCCAGAATTTTTCCAGTGTTACCACTCCCCCAGTGCAGAGGGGCTGCATGACGCAGCCCAGGGTTTCTGGCTAGATCTGTGCTCCAGCATGGTTGTGAGTGCTGGATACCGTGGGCCTTTCTCAGCTGGAAAAGAAAATGCAATCAGCCGCAGTGTTGTGAACCATCACTGGAGCTTGAGAGCCGTAACAGCATCCCCATGAAACTGGGAGCTGCCTGTTGGCACCAACAACTGGCCTGTTTTTCTTTCCAGAATCCACAAGCATATCTGGTCAAGCTGCTGTATTGTTATAAATATTGTGTATATTATATTGATGTATGTGCAGCATCTGTGTCTTTCTGCTCCATAGGAGCCAAGAGCATTACCTCAAACCCAGATCCAGGAATTTATTGCTGCTGCCTTGACAGGCAACTAGTTGGCAGCTTTTAGGAGAAGCTCAGGATGGGCAACTTGGGAACTTAGTTAAAAGCACCCTCACAGGAGCTTCAGGACGGGCACTAGAAGCAGCCATGTCTTTGATGAAGAGAATGAGAAGACACTGCTGCAAGGCTGCCTGCCCGCCCACCTTTTGCCTGCAGACAGGGCATACTGTGGGGGGGGTCTAGTAGCAGAGCTAGTGCTGCCACATCTGTTTTGCACCTGGCTTGCTGAGCCCTGGATTTGGAGCAGATGCTGTGGTCCTGCTCAAGTGCTGGAATACCTCTTGCACTTAATATCTACTCCAGTCCCATAGGCGATCAAACTGGAGGCTACAGAGTTTAGAAGGGCACTGTAGAAAACGTTAGCTGGCTATACTGTGTGGTTCTTTGTAATTGAGCTGTGTAGGGAGTGTTGTGGCTCATGGCATGCAGCACACCAGGGTTGGGACAGCAAGGAGACGTTGTTGCAAGAGCCGTGAAGCTTCAGGAAGGAAGCAGATGAAAATGTGCATGGAAGAGAGCAGGTTAAGAAATAAAATGGGAGCAGGCAGCATTTCTGTGCACTGGCCTAGACCTCTAACAAGGAACTGTGAGCTCTTAGACTTTGGTTAAGCAACAGAATTGAATGGTTAGCAAGAGTAAGAGCTGTGATCTTGCAGCTCCAGGCTCCAGCTCACTTCCTTTGTGCTTTTCTGCTAGCTGGTACTGGAGTGAGTTGATGTAGCTGTAGGTCAATGCAGAGTGGATTGTTGCTGCGGTAGTGCTTCAGAGAATGGTAAGACTGTGGCTCACGAGCAGTGGTTGAAGGTATGGCATTTGTTTGCTTTGGCTTCTGCACTGCAGGGGACAAAGAGGAGTAGGGCCTACTTGGAGCTGAGAGTAAGAGCTTGTCTTCTCTACTGTCAAGGCAGGCCCGGCATTCCGCACATGGGGCCCGGATGCATGTTCACATCTGGTGCTTGAATGTTGGAGATGTGAAGGGAGTTTGCATGGCTTGGGGCCAATGCAGGTTCCCTCACACACAGGAACTGCACATACTCTTGAGGTCCTGTGTTACAAAATGAGGCCCTGGAGATGCTGGGGCTGTTTGGAACCATCCAGTCTCCATGTCTGGCAACAAGCAGGTGACTGAAAGGAAGCCCTTGGTTTGGGATGGGTGCCCTGTGGCTGCTGTCATCAGGTAACCTGGCTTTTAAGCAGCGAATAGTATAACTTTTTGGCAGTTCTTCTTAGAAAAGAAGAAATGGACTTTGGAGGAGAAGGAAGCACTGAAGGGATGCTGCAGTGATCTCAGTACTGGGCAATAGCTGTCTAAGCTGTGGATGCCACTGATACAGCCCCCAAGATAGTCCCAGTCACTCGTGTCTTATGCAGCCCCGGTTTTCTCTACTCCTTAGGGCTCAGACTTTTGTTGGGTTTCCAGATTAAAATCTGATTTGCTCCCTGATAGTCGTCTTCTGCTCTAGCAAGGGACTTGATCACTGCCTGTACCTGAATATAGCTCCCCCACGTTTTCTTTGGCTTCTCCACCATCATGGGAGTACAGTTTGTCTTCCTTCCATGTACCTGCAGAAGACAGGAGAATCAGCCCTGATGCTGCTCAAAGGGTAAAACACACTTTCTTAAGGGCAATTTTTGCAATGCAGCATGGTGAGGATTTGTAAAAGGCAAATTGGGAGGTAAGGAGCAATATAACTTGAGATGTGAAGTTCAGTTCTGCGAAGGCCATTGCTGTCTTCCAGCTCCACTTATGATTGCAAAGAGCTTGGTTTTTTTTCCAGCAGAGTCAGCATGCTCAGGGTCCATGGCCAGTCCTACAAGCATAGTTGGAGATTTCCAGAGCAAGCTCAGTGCCCCAGCAAGAGCAAAGTTTGTGAATCCAGCCAGAGGAATCTAGCAGACAGTGGTTACAATTCATGTGGAGCCTCAGCAGCAGTAGAAACATGGCTATTGCCAAGATACTGTTTCATCTTTTTTTTGCTCAGGGTTTGATCCTGGTAACCATTGTGTGATGTCTGAGCATGTCTCCCCTCCTCTTGGTGTGGGACCCTGCCTTTCTGTTGATTTTGGCCCCGTTGGCTGTGTTTACGTCGTCACACAGCGAGGGCCAGCTGCTCCCCGATGGACGGGGAGCCAGGAACAGCAGCAGAGGCTGCAGGCAGTGACCACGCCAGCAGGAAGGACCCTGTCCCACAGTACCCATGAAGTGAGCAGGGCAGACCTGGGGACAGCAGCCAGAGTTGGCCAAGAGTCCAGCTCATCAAGTGAGTTCCTGGTGATGAGGTAGGTCTGAGGTCAAGCCAGGTGTGCAAGTACAAGTCAGGTCTGGTGGTGGTAAATGGTGTCAGGCAGAGCCTGCTGATGGTGTTCCAGTCTGTCGGGAGCGGGCAGGGCTGAGGGGATGTTAGTCAGCAGGTCAGGCTCTGGATCGACAGGGTTCATGGGCAGGCACAGGCAGGGCTGGAATGGAGCTGGAGGCAAGCATACCTGCAACATAGCTGAAGCAGAGACTGAAGGCCCAGGCCCCAGCTTAAATGGAGTTTCTGGGCCCGTGGCCAGGGTGTGTTGTGAAGGCCCCAGTTCAGGCTGGTCAGGGTCATTGAAGCCTATTAATGCCCTCGGAGGCCTGACAGCTTGCCCTGGAGAACCGTGCAACTGACCCCCTCCAGAGCATGGGGTGTACCAGGGGTGCTGGCTGGCCCGGGACCAAGCAAGGTCTTTGGAAGGCAGATAGGAAAGCGGTGGCTGGAGAGTCTCTTACCTGTCTGGTTCTCCACCATACCGGGTGCAGCACAGTGGCTGCCCAAGAGCAGACCGCACAAGGAGAGAGTGCTGGGTGGTCTGTGGGTTTTATGCAACCACTGGTGGGTTCTGGAGGTAATTGCAGATCCCTGAAAGGATCCACACGAGGCCATATCTGAATATTTTCTGCAGCTTCCCACAGCTTGGTAGTGTGAGTGTGTCAGGGCCCTGAATGTGAATTCAGGGCTGCATCTCTAGGAAAGGTCTGTTTGAGGATGGCATGCAGAATGACAGGCCTGATGGATGCCATTGTCCTGAGGCTGTCAGACCACTGCAGCAGTAAGTCTGACTCCCAGCCCTCCAAAATGGCTTTGCTTGGTCATGAGTAGTACCTGACTTGTCCAGCATCCTAGTGAATGCCAAGGCAGGAGCAGCTCTGTGCTGATTCCGATATGAACCCCTCCTTTCTGCCTGGAAACACCTTCATCCTCTACAAGCAGACCCCAGCCCTGTGAGGCTGGTGGTAGGCCAAATCAGTCTGAGCTCAAGGCTTGCATGACATGGGCTTTCTCCCCCTTTTCTGAGGCTGTCATGGGATCATTGCTTTGTTCTTGCATCTCCAAGACAAAAGGCAGGAGCAGAGTTAGCGCTGATGCATGCAGGCAGTCCTGAGTCCCAGTTTGTGCTGTTTCCTCTGCTTGCTGCAGGTCAGGCTGCCGTATACGAAGAGTTATAAATAAGCAGCACTGCGGAGTCTGTGCAGAGGCTTCCAAATGAGAGATTTTACTGTTCCAGAAATACAGGGACCCCTCTACATTGCAAGAGCAAGGTAGAAACGATCCCTGCAGCATCCCAGAAGCCAGCACTGGCACTGCGTAGAAGGGGTGATTGGCCAAAAGTTTCAAATGTCTCCCTCTTGTCACATTGAAATCACCTGGACTCAGATGCCTGACAAGCCACCTGGAGAGCCATTTGTTTGCGCTGGTTTGGGAGGAAAGGGAGTGGGCTGGCCAGGGCTCCAGGTCTGCTCTGCCTGCTGCAAAAGATCTCTGTCCATCCTCCCCCTATGGATTTTCTCACTTCTTTGTATACACAAACACAGAGGCAAGAGATGTGAGAGATTTATGATACTCCCTTGGTTTTGTTATAATAAAAAGCAATCCGAGTGGCAAAGGAATAAATCTAGAGCTGCTTGGCTGCGAAATCAAGATGAAAGAGGCTCTGGTGATGAGAGTAATCAAGCTGCTATTCCCTTCAGTGAGTCAGTGTGTTGAAGTGCTTGATGCAGCTGGTGAGGCTGGCGATTGCCGCCTGCTGGCAAGTGGCCGCTTCTGGGGGGGCTTGGGGCTGCTGGGCTTGGGCTACAGCTCTGTGAGCCCACTGGTTCCAGGGTACCTGGTGGGGTAGCCCTGCCCTTCTGGGCTGGTGTATCAGGCAGGATATACTAGAGGGGTGTGCTTTGAGCGCAGGGTTCAGGGCAAATGTGTGAGATTGGGAAAGCAGAGTTTTTAATTTCCAGGAATTGATCCAGGTGAGAGGTAAAAATAAGGAACAGGCACAAGGTATTTCTTCTGAGTAAACGTTCTTTAAAAAAACAGACATTGCAGACTAGTGTCCTCACAAAATGTGTGAGTTTGGTCGTAAATCACGAAACTATAGCTGCTTTCCTGGTGTGTAAATTGGCAAAGGCACATAGCATTGGAATGCGTCTGAGAGGCAAAAGAGCGCTGTGCTTCATAGAGACAGGAATGGAGGGAGGCTTTCTCTGCGCAGAAACATCAGAGCGTGATCTGGACTGGGATTTCATGGAACTCCCCATTGAATGCGTTTGGCACCCTGAGGGTAACGGGGCATGTGTTGCCTCATGGGTGGCCTTTTGTGCTGGAGATTGCTGTGTTCATTACTGAACAGCCCCAGTGGTGTGACTGGTTACACTTCAGACCTTGCGCTACAATTACTGTTCAATGTCTTATTTCCCTCCCTGCCTTTTCTTTAGGCCCACCTGTTAAAACTTGCTGGAAAGTTATCCTTTTCACATAAAATGGTTGTTCATGGCACCAAGCCAAGGATAACCTTTCTGGGGAGCACAGCTGCTGGATTAGTGAGACCAGAATGGGGCAACATCATTTCCTCAACAGGACAGTGACTTTTTGTAGCCATGCCATCTCAGTCTCCTCTGGATGACGGTGTTTGGTGGCTAGTCATGCCAGTAGAGCACGTGCAGTGCTCTGTCTCTGGAAATCTCAGAAATGGGCTCTGGGTCAGCTCTCACATCTGACTTCATGGAGCGCTTCAAAGGAGTGGCAGCAAGTGCAGGGGTAATCCTCGTGCCTTGTTGTTCGTCTGTTGTTGTATTTCCTTCTGGTACCATGTAGATTAGTTGGTGCAAAATCCAAGTGCAAATCTTCCTGTGATTGTAGCCAGTTGTTAATGGGTCTCATGTTTGCCTGCACACAACAGCTATACATAGGTATGCGACAAAAACTGTGAACAGCACTTCAGGCACTAGAGTTTATAGAGAAACTCCATAGCAATGCAGTATGCTGTCTGCAGCTGGTTCACCCTGCCATTAATCTTCATTGTAGTGTGAAGCTGAAGGGGAGACTAAAGCCCTGCCGTGAAGCGTCTTACGGAACAGAGTCCTCTGGCTGGACAGGGACTGACTCATCGTCAGTGTTGAGAAGTCAGAGCAACCTGTAGTGGACCTCAGATTTCTGCAACTAACCTCTCACTTTCCTTTTGTCCACAGGAGCTGTCAGAGCATGACCAGTTTGTTCAGCAGCACCATGTCTCCTGTTAAGGATGGAACATCATCTCTTCCAAGGAGGCAGAATTCCTTCACCAAACCCCCACTCCGTGCGCTCTACGACTTATTGATAGGACCCATGGAAGGAGTAAGCCTTTGGCGTGAACAAATGTAGAGATTCAGTTATGAAAAATCCCCCGTCAATGTGGGAAAGCAAGAATAGACAGCTTGGGGATTGTATCTGAAGCGTGGTGATTTTCACTTGGTCTTCCCAGGTGATGAGACTGGGTGTGCTGGGAGGTGGAAACAAGGGATGTTGCTGTGGACACTGCTTCCAGTCAGCTGCCAAAGTGTAATGCTTTTGATAAACCGAAGCAGGAAGCATATCCTTAATTCACTAATACTGATTAGCAAACTCAGCAGCTCTATGTAGGAACAAATAGGTCAGGGAGATGGAAAAAGCAGTACTTTTTGCTGGAGCCCGGCAGCACCACTGGCCCACCCTGCGCCGCCACAGCTGGACAAGCTGGGCCTCGCTTGCGCTCCATCTCAGGGGTTAGTGCTTTTGCAAGGAGATGGACGTGCTCCTGGCAGGTCCCCACAGCAGTGGGTGGGAGCTGCTGCTGGGGCTGGTCAGGCTCTCAGCAGCCTGCACGGCTCCCTGCTGCTGTCGCCGTTCTGAGCCCTGCTCTGCCAGTGGCGGGGCTGCACTGGAGCGCAGTGCGAGGGGCGAAGGGGGCGGCGGGCACGGGCCCCCGCATCATCCTGTGCTGGTGGGTCGCAGGGTGAACGTGGAAGCAGATGGAAACTGCGTGGCACGGTGTCGTGTGGCAGCCATAGCTGGCTGTCACTCAGTCAAGAATTAGTCTTTTTCTCAATTTGTATCCAGCTGAACGAACAGATTGAAATGTCACAATTCTGTCATGTGAGAGAGAAAAACCAGCTTTACCTTGGGTTACTTTAAAGGCTGTTTGAATGCTTTAATCGTGTCTGCCGAAGTCACCTCTGTTGCAGAGGCATCATGTTTGTGAGCCTGAGTCTTTGTTAGCTCTGTCAGCCTGCCATCCCACAATCACGCTGTGAATCTTGGAGAGCGGGGCTTTCTGCTCCAGAGGCAGTACGTGCATCCTCTTTGCAGAGCGAAGATGCCAGCCCTGCTTACGGGTTTTCTCTGTCATCTGCTATAGCATTCTTCAGAAAGCTTCACCTTGGAGTTTAACACCTTCCTACAACTAGTGTAAACAGGTAAGACAGGCTGGGAGGAAATCCTCATGGGGAACCCCAGGAGCCTGCTTCTCTTTCCCATTGAGGACAGGCTGTGGTTGGGCACTGCTTGGCAGGTTTGGATGTCTGAGGCCCAAAGTTGGCTCCAGTAAGGTACTGTATGTCTTGGCAGGGCTTTCAGAGAGCAGAGAATTAGTGGATAGAGTGTCCTTACTAGCTGCTTTCTAAGAAGATGTAGTTCAGGTCTTGTGTGTGGTTTGGCAGTCCCATTGTATTGGAAACTTGCAGTTATAGTGACACTAGCTGCAAACGAGGGATCCATCCAAGGCAGGAGCTGTCAGCCGGCCCAACCCTGCACAGCCATGCTCCCCACAGGTGGTGGACCAGAGACTTTTCTACCTTCATGACAAATCGCCGTTGTAGCCGGTATCGTTGCTGTGAAGTAGAGCACACGTTCCTGTGTTTCGCAGTTCATGCTCTTGTCCTTTTTCTCACTGAAGAGATTATTTTTGTGTTAGAACTTACCCTAAAATTAATTCTTGGAGACATATGAAACACAAATGATCCTCATAGTTTTATTTCTGTTTCTGTAAAGCACATAACAGCCATTGTGAGGAAAAAAATACTAAACTCCAGGGGTTTTATGTGCGAATTCATAGTTCTGCTAGGCACGTGTCACTATGGCTCAGATGCTCTGATTGTGTTGCTGACAGCTAAAGCTCCTGGAGCAGTAAGGAAAATGGAATATACATTAAAAACCAAAAAAAACTCAAAACATTTTTGGAAAGCAACAACTGCCCTGGTGGGAAGCTGCTGCTTGTCAACTCGGGCTCTGCAGAAAGAGGCACAGCTGAACAGAGGCTGGTAGGTGTAGCTGCAGAGCGTGCAGGCGGGTTCACCCCAGGCAGTGAGAGCCGGGGAGGCCTCCCTTGCGGCTGCTGGGGCTGTGAACAGCATGTCAGGACAGAGCAGAGGTGGTTCACAGGAAGGCTCCCGAGGCTGCTGTGTGTCAGCGACTGCCCTGTGTCTCCATCTGCAGTCTGTGGGGCAGGGTGAGCTCCAGAGCTGTAAGGAGGACAGGAGAGACAGCAACAGGTCAGCAGCTATTTTTAACTCCCTTTAAAAGAAAATTTTCCTATCCTTCAGCAGTTTTGTTCCCACTTCAAATGGGAAGAAGCCTTTAAACGCACCTCGCTGTCTCTCTTCAACTTTCTACTGTTTGACGTTCTCCCTTATAGCTGACCTGTGTTTTGGTATTTCTGACTCATTCCAGACTCCCTTTAAGGGATACTGCTGAACTGATTTTTCTGTTTCTTTAGCAATGTTCATTCATCTTTGCTGCTGCCTGAGAACTAAAGCTTGAGACTGACTGCAAATTCTTGTTATTCTTTGATTGCTAGTGAGATGGGGTCAGTGTATCTCAAATTAAACATCAGCTGTCAGTGCATCGCAGTGCAGTCTGCAGGTCTGCTCTGGACAGGCCCTGAGCAAGGTGGAGCAGAAGAATTATGAGTTAGGACCGGGGTGCGTTTGTCTGAGCTCTAGATATGAAGCTTCACACAAGCAGTAATATTCACCCTCAAAATGCACAGTATCCCTTTCTTTTCTGTTGTGCTGTCTGACTAGCCGACATGTCCGCACTTCAGGATTTTCTGACATTACTTCTTCACCCCTCTTGTTTCAGAAGTCTGTGTTTCCATTAGACATTTCATAGTGGTAGTTCACTGTTGGCAGCGAAAGAAAGATGATTCATCTCTCCCCTGTTAAATGGGGACTCAGCTGAAATACGCATGCTCTAAAGCAGCGATGTTAGAGGGAGTGATGTTAAATGACAGAAAAGAGGTAGAACATGGATGTTATTTCTTCCAAGAAGAGTGTATCTAGCTAGCACCTCAGAGGATTTGATGGTTATTATTTATGAAATGTAAATCATGTGTTTGAAAAGTATACTTCCTTTACTGCTGTTCTGTTGAAGCCCCAGAATTTGCGTCAGGAAGAGGTAATGTTTGGAGGCATTGGAAGCTAGTTCAGAAATCCACTAGGAATGGTGTCAGGCAGTTTTGTCTTCATTTGCTGAGCAGCCTGAGTAGCTGGCTTTCTCCTGTCAAAACAGATATTTTCAACATCTGATGGAAATTAAAATGGCTTAAAATGAAAATTCTCGAAAGAATTGAGAATCTAGAGACAAGGATCTTGTCCTGCGTACTAGATCCTTGTCTCTCCTGCAGTGAACACTGCAAAGTTAGCTTGCCTTTGGGAACATCAAGCAGTCTAGACAGCAATAGAACAACACTAATTGAACTGGTTATCTCCAAAACTACGTCAGATTGAGGGCTTGGTCTCATCCAAGCTTGTGCTAAAAGTTTAATCTTTTAAGTTAATGGTTTATTTGCTAGGCCAAGCTATGGCTTCTACTGTAGCTTAAAGGTGTAGAATTGCTTAGAAATGTACTGCTGTTTTCCATGAGAGTCCTTCAGACTTCCTATTTGTGTGCTGCAAGTGTTTAAGCTAGAGCAAATTTCAGTGCTTCGAAGTTACTCTTTCCTGGGGTGATAGCTAGTTATTTTTATGATGTACTAGATCAATAAGAGCAACATTCCCACAGTTAGGTGGGACCAGGAGCAGTTGCCACTTCTTGTGCCCAGCTGCATGTTCTGTATTTATTTTAATCTCTCTGCCTCACTTCTCTGTCCATAAGATGCTTTTTGTTTAGACCTATTTGTGACTCTGGGTTGATGACAGTGTCAAGTGTCTTGAAGCGCAGGTCACAGACACAATCTGTCCGTAGATTGTTTGCTCTTGTATAAGAAATTGTTATTTTGAAATTCATTATCAGAAAGAATATTCTTTTTCGAAGGTTAAGGTTGTAACAATATTGACGAGACATAGGTGGTTGGGGTTAACAAAGATTTTTACACTGGAGCTGAAGGAGTTGCTGTACTGTGGTGAGGCTGGGCCCCAGTGTGCTTGCCGAGGCTGGGTGTGATGACCGAGATCTGTAGAGCATCAGTGTGCCTGGGGCTTGTTCATCTCAATGGGGTTGTTTGTGGTGGAGTTGCTTTATATGTGAGGGAGCAACTGGAATGCATTGAGCTTTGCCTGGGGGCAGATGAGGAATGAGTTAAGAGCGTATGGGTTAGAATTAAGGGACAGGCTCATAAGGGTGACATTACTGTGGGTGTGTACTACAGGCCACCTGACCAGGAAGAGGAAGTTGATGAGGCCTTCTACAGGCAGCCGCAAGCGGCCTCGCAGTCACAGGCCCTGGTTCTCATGGGGGACTTCAACCACCCTGACA
>Ga0065711_1035395_pt1 | contig 22383 bp, 8 predicted proteins | sample Hoacrofraction12_FD_59098 | JGI IMG/M metagenome (GOLD analysis project Ga0065711, IMG submission 59098) | Hoatzin crop microbial communities from Cojedes, Venezuela - Epithelial fraction 12 v2 (version 2) | ecosystem: Host-associated > Birds > Digestive system > Esophagus > Crop | place... | reverse complement strand
AAAAAAAAAAAAAAAAGTGTGTCTATCTTGTAACCTTCACTGGAGAGGTACTTTGTTCTTTTTTTTTTCCTGTATGCTTGTGTGTGAGGCCTCATAGTACGTGAGCAGTAAAATGCTGGTTTAATCTTTGCTCCTTCGCTATATATGTGGTTCTAGAACTGTGCAAGTTACTGTAATATCAAGAATGGTATCTACAGAAATAGCACCTTGTTAAAATGCACTCAACCTCTACTGTGACCAAAATCTTCACTTATAAATACATGATATCCCCTTAACTTGTGAACTATCCTCCTTGCTGAATAAGCACTTCTGCTTTGTCCCCAGTCTCTCTGAATTACAGTTGGCTGCAATTTGATAGTCACCTGGGGAAATGGAATACATATTGGGATGTTTTTTCTTCTTTCACGTAATAGTCACAAAATATGCCTTGCAATACACTACATATCTGACTGCTTCAGAAGGAGGGAAAACTTCCTCCTGCAGTGAGGCAGATGTCATTTAGTATATAGATGTTTGTGATAAAGCAAAGAAATACTGCACTCCAGGCGAATTTGATTTTTTTTTTTTTTTTTCTATTTCAGATTATGGACATTTCTAGCAAAAACAACTCTGCCTACTGTACAGGAAGGGAAATGATGGCAAGAATTTAACTCCTTCCTTCTCTTGACTTTAAGGAGTTTCCTGAGTAAAAAGAGACAAAACACTGAGGGGGGGAAAGTGAGACAGATGTATGTAGAATGGAGACTGGGAGCCTTAAAATGAAAGAAGTTGGGCTATAAGCTCCAGTAACAACAGTGCTGCTGTGTGTGCACCATGGAGGCTGGTGTCAAGAAAGCAGATTTTTTGCCGCGAATGGGAACAGTTTGTAGATTTTTGCTACTTCAATATCCAAATTGAATTAGTTAAATGCATCTTAGCTTCCAGCTGATGTCTGCATCATCCATTTACAACAAATAGTTGTTGCTCCTGCTCATTGTCCAGCATAATTTTTCTGTCTGTGAAATAGTTTCTACATTCAGTTTCACAGCACCATAGGTGAGGTATCTCAGCATCATGCACTTTCAGTCTGCCTGTTTTATTATTAAAAAGGTAACTTATTTGGGTTAGTAGTGGAAGGAAAACAACAATTGAAAATGTATGAAAGAGTGTGAGGAGACGGAGAAGCTCATAGTAGTCGAAGACAGATTTATCACTTTAATGATATTTTATGGTGTGCTTCTGAATATGCGTCAACAGGTTGTAAATTATCCAAAGGGAGGATTTGCACGAGCTCTGAAACGCTCTCAGTGTCCCAGCCCAATTTCAAGCTGTGACAAATAAGCATAAATACTGCAGGCAGCATTTTGTTCATCTCTCAAGTATGCAATAACTTGTAAAACAGAATTAAAAGGAACAGCTGTGAAACCTGGCTTAACTGACCACTGGAGAGAGTGATAAAAAGGGGGAAATATAATTTCAATAGGTGTGTTAAAATTATCTGGAATGCTTTACGGCGAATATGTTTTCTTAGAGTCCTTACTCCTCCTTCCTTCAGCGGAGACCTGCATCAACATCCTTTGCAACCACATCATGCACCTGCATAAATGAGTGTATCAAATGACATGCGGATTTGATCTTGGTTTCTTTGTAACCTGTGGAAAAGCTCTGACTACTGGTCACTCTGGACAAGTATTTGTTTAAATACACTTTTCTAGAGGGATTGGTCTTAGCATGTGAATTTCTGAAGTCCTTACTTCTATATCCCTTTGCAAGACCTAAATTCAGCTGAAATCTTTACTGGTGGAAGAGGGGGAGGGTTCTCTGGTGGTCAGTGATGAGACTTAGGAGGTCTTGGAAGCTGGAACCTTGCAAATGTAATTTTCAGATACGCGATCCAAATGAAAAGTGTTTATTAAAGAAGTCCATTGATACTTTGGGATATATAGTGCAAATATACTAGTGCACATACAATGCTTGAATGCTTGGCATTAGTGTGTTGAAAGCTGCAACCCCAGAATGACACAGTAGGTTGATGGTGAGCAACTTTCTTACTGATGACTGTATTGAGCAGTTTGATCAGCTTTGTGCTGTTAAGAAGCTTCAAACCTTCAGTTACTATTGTGGGATAATTAATTACTAGTCAATCATTGAAAACTTACAGCATGCTGTGTCTGGAGACATCAGATCTATGCACTGCCCAAAAGTTACAAAAAAGTTAATTTGAATGTGCTTGACACCATGAAAAACACAATCTCCCAAACCTTTTTCATCATCAAAAGGCTGAACTCACCATGTCAATTTTGTTGCTGAACCTCATCACTAGATGTTGCAGTAACCAGATAATTCTGTGTGCTCTCCACCTGTGTGTTCCTGACTGCGTCTAGCACACCACCCTGATTCTATGGTACCTCAAACGGACCAGAGAAGGCTTTCACTTTGTGTTTCTTATGGAGTGGTCTCTGCACATCGCAATGTGCTTTCTGTGAACTTACAACTTTCCTTGCAATGTGTGCACATGTGCCTGCGTGCACTTGCATGAACGCACTCTAGGCTATAGATTTAATAAGAAGCTGTTGGTTTATCTGGGAAAATCCTGATCTGTCCAATGTCTTGGATGTCTAGATATGAAATCTATCATGCAGGGAAGCATCTGCTTCAAACCACGAATTAAATCACACTACCTTCATAGAATCGAAATATAAAGAAGTCTGAGAAATTGCCATCCATTTTTCAAACCAAGGCAAGGTCGCTAGTCTACAGTCTAAACTCTTTGCTTGCTCCTCTTCTTTCTTTACACTAAAGAGTTGTTTCTTCCTGACCTGAAATCTTGAGCTATCAGCTTCCTCCTCAAAGTTCAGATTGTGACTTAAGCTGTTGAACAGTATGGTTCCTATCAATAATATTTATTTCTTGTGTTGATATAAAATCAGGCTATTTGTTACTTTTTATGAGAAAGATTGAACAGCTATTTTACAAGCTTTAGTTAATGCTAACTTAGACCAGTATTTTGACTGTCAACTACAGCAGGAGGCTGCTGTGAAATCACAGGGTAGCACCAGACTGGTTACATTTAGTGTAATTCCAATTAAGTTAGAAGATTTATAGTTAGCTGAGAAAGTATATTGCTTTATATCACACTTTTATACCCCACCAAGCTTTCCTGTAAAAATGAAACATGTTTTCATATGTATGGGTGGTTAGGTTTGCTAGAAATTTTGCTGTTCATCAATTTCTATGCACAATGTAGTAGCTTTAATGGATTTTAGGCTGAATTACAATGGCTGAAGTATTTTTGGTGGAAATTAAAAAAGATGCCTGTAGAACACTAATGCTGTAGCATTGACACAGCACATGCTGAAATATAACTTGCATGCGTAAATGAAGCCAGACCTTTAAAACTCTATGGTTCTTTTATTGATACTGCAAGATTCTAAACATGGGAAATTTAATGCCTCAGCTGTTTTGGAGATCATTTACTGAAACTCTTTAAATTGTAATATAACTACAGTAATTTTTAGTTGCCTTCTGCTTTCCTATTTGATAGGACCTTTTTTGAATGGTGCTTAAAGTATTTATCTCCCCATTGGCCTGAAGAGGATGTGTGTGGGGGGGAAATGATGACACCGAGAAGTCCTTGCTGGTGAGAATCTAGTAATTAGTATTTGATGTTGGTAGAGATGGTTTTCCAATGCTTGATGACTGCAACCTAATTTGCATGAATAAAAATGTTGTTTTCAGGTACATGTACAAGTGCAGTGATCTGCAATCTTGTCCCTGAGCAAAAAACCGCCACTGAGTCACTGGAAGCCTATTTTGTCTTTATTGTAGGTGGAATTTAGGTATTGAAATCTCTTGAGTGCTTCTGAGGCTCTTGCCTTCTGTGGACGTGTGTGTGAACACATAGATCTGTTTACACTGTGTTTTTCCTTCTTGTTTAAAAAAGTTAGTCGTCTGCTTCTGGTACTCATTGATGTAGCTTCACTGATCAAGTGAATTTTACGTAACTGAAATAGTTTGGCCCTCTTCCGCTAATGATAACACCGTATTCTACCAATAAAGTCTTATGCAAATTGAAATAAATTGTTCTCATTTTTATGCTTCTTATCTGTTTATATTGTTAGTATAATTATGTTATACAAATTATAAATATGTTATGGGGAAGGTCTCATTAGCACTGGTATTCTTTCACTGCAAGTGATACCCATTCAGATCTTATCAAGGGCGTTACAAATTCTTGTTTAATACTGTTGTTATCGGCTCCATTAAGGACCTTTTCCATTCTTGATGCAACAAATTCATTGTCAGCAAACCTATTGTTGAATTCTCCATCCATGTACCTAGAAGGACAAAGTAATGGGAGAGCTTTGGATGGCTTCCAGGATTATGGTGATGGCCTTATCACAAAAGCCAAGGTTAGTGAAGGCAAAATTCAAGTCTGCATATCTTGAACTGGTTATACTAGCTCAGGTTTAAAGCACTTCTCTACTTAGAGAAAGGTTTCTCCAGAAAAAGAAATGAGCCAGGCACAATAACTACAGCGAGGAGCAACTTGTATGGGTTGCTTTGGATGCTGTGTTGAACTACTATCAATATCCAATGATTAATAAAAGTTCTTTTTAAACTATCACTTGCATTTATAGGTCTTGAGCAGTGCATAGTCAGAGCTCACTGATTTATCAGAGAAGTAGAAAGCAAGGTGGAAAGGAAGACAACTTGACGTACTTTTAAATCCAATTTGAAGCCATAGATTAAGCATCTTAGTAAGTGCTGCTCCTGACCGAAGTTTGGATGAATGGTTTCTGTGTGTTTGCGTATCTAGAGTTGGTTATATATATTAGTCTTATCATGAGCTTCCTGGGGTACTGGCATTTGGTGATAATTGTCTTGTCTCTAACTTTTTCCACATGGGGAATATTCTTGCGTTTTAAAATCTCTCTGGAATAATGAACAAAAACTTCTAACCTTGAGCATGAAGTAACTCATCTAAAGATATGAAATGTTGAATATTCTTGCTTAACTTGCTTTCTTACACCAGCTCTTTTCTCCTCCTTGTCCACCACATTCCCTTAGTCATTTAGGCCTCCATTTTGATTCTTTCTTCCCTTTTACCCTCTGATACTCAGATGACAACCCACAACTGTTTATTTAAAGACTGGTGAGAAAGAGGGAGAGGAAGAATTGCAGTTCCAGTAATGAAAAGACCATGCAATTTATTATGAATGATGGTATATATATCAGGAAATGTTATTATTTATTACAGAGAATTGGCTAGTTACCAAGCCTGTTGACATGACTTGCTTCCCCTTCGTGGGAAGGACCAAGAGGTAAAACTGTGGCAAGGTAGTAGTGATTATCCATTTTGACTTGGCATTTGCAGCAAAATGTTTTGGTTTCTATCTAAGCCAGCTTTGGAACTAACATGAACAAAGTTCTTTAAGTGATGATGAAGGAATGTTAGCAATGCAATAGAACAAGAGAAAATTATACCAGAGTTTTTGTCCTGACAAATTTAAACCTTCATAAAGGCTTTTTAAAGCACTATGTTCACACCTTTTCAATTTTTCATGTTTGGCACAGAATGCACTGAGGATTGCTACAGTAGTATCTACAAAAAACACTTCTGCCTCACTCAGAAACATAAGACATTCTTCTGCTCTGGTTTATTACTACAACACTCCAGTTATGAATTATCTGACTTCTGCATTTTGGTGCAATTTGACCCCTTTCACATAGAGAGAGATTTTTTTCTTTTGAGATCTTGCCAAGAACATATGCTCTTTCAGTAATCTCCAAATGTTTTAAGTCTCACCCTGGTATATTGACTACGGCTCTGAGATGGTCAAAAGTGTTTAAAGCTCAGTCTGTAAAGAACTGGTGAACCCATTGTTACCTTGCTGTTTCCCATTTTTTGATTGAGCTCCAAGAGTCCCTTTCTCCTTTGGGCTTTCACAACATTCACTGACTATGACATGTTTAATTTGCTTTGCGAATTATATATGACAAGACACATCTTGCTCACTGCACAGGGAACAGCCCATGCTGTGAACTGTGGTGCTTGTCTGCTGCATGTGCCATTAATCTCAGCCACAGATACTCCTAGAAATGTGTAGGATTAAAAAAAAAAAAACAAAGGAAAATTATTAACCAGGGGAAAATATAGCTGAATAATGAAATGGGATTGAAGAAGTTTTCACAAGCCAGAAAGCAAGATAAGTTATTTTATGTTGACATATTCAGTCATTAGGTTTTATATCTGAAAGCCCTTGGCCAATACCACTGCTGACTGCAAGGCACCGACAAATTTTGAGCAGAGCTCTCCATTGATTCTGGATGCAGTGAGGAAACTTATGGAGCATTTGCATGAGATGAATGTATGGCTTAAATATCACAGATCATCAATGTGGCTTCAAATATTTTGTGGGCTTTTTCAAAACAGTGCAAGGTATGCTTTTAATGTCTCTAGTATAGGTTAGAGCCTTAGTGTTCCTGCCCCCACCTATTTTGAGGGTTTTGAAGTGTATCTGGGAAATCCTGGGTTTGCTGAAGTTAGTGTGAATGGATAGATAATAAAATGGTGTTATGTCAACTTAAAAATAGTTTGACATTTGGAACAAATTGTTCCTCATCATCTGGTACGGTGAAACATGGCTGCTATGGATCTGAACCTAAGGATTTTTGGGTGGAAATCATTTATCTCTTCATACTGTGTTGATTGTACGCTAGTTCACTTCAGCATCACTGTCTGGTTATGCATGTTTACCCTCCCCTCACTGCAAATAATGGTAAACAAAACTTTGTTGTACTTGAGTGTGGGTCCACAGGATCTAAAGACTTGTACGAATTCACTGATCTTAGTTTCCACATACATACGTGTCCTTTTTCTTGTGAAAAGATGTACAGATGTCTCTTCAACACTTTGTGTAATAAGATAAATGTTGACAAAAAAGCCTTTCCAAGGAGATTAAAAAGACTCAGGGCTGTTTTGTATATTAATTTCACATTTTTATAAATAATGGTACGGAGTAATAACATTCCAAGGATAGAAAGAATAGCTCTTTTTAGTTCTTGAAATATGTTGCTTCTGAAGGTTGAATAACAGCATGAATTGTAAGATTCTGCATCGATCTATACTTCTACATTATACTCTTTGATTCATAATTAGGTTACTGGAAGATCTGAAAGAATTACGGTATGATGTGAAGGGAGGGTGGAGTTGATGGGTGAGGTAAATCTATATGAAATGTTCCGAGATGGAGAACCAGAATGTTGTCTCCATTAGAGTGGAAGGTTTAGAGTCCTTTCTCTTAAATGAGGTCGGCTGTATTATTGAAACGAGGTAGGTGTTTGCAATGTTTGGATACTAGTTGCAACAATAATCTGGACTTGGTCTTCTCCCATGCCCACCAAATGTTTTTTAGGGTTACATTTTTTAAGAAGAAATGATGCTTTAAAACTTGTTTAGGGAGACGATTCAATTGGCATTTCTATATCTCAAGCTTTTAAGAAATTTGATACTGCTGGATGACAAGTATTACACATGCTACACTGTGCATTGTTGAAAGGCTTGGGAAGATGATGTGCAGATTTTGGACTTCAAGTGACTGCCAAAATTTGAGCTAGTTAGTAATAAAATAACAAGCTCAATGTTTGCTTCAGTGAATTTTACTTCAAACCAACAGGCTTGCTTTCTTTGGAGGACCTTGGAGAATTTTTGGTGATTTTCCAAGAGAAGTTAATACAGGTCTGGAAGAAGAAATGCTTTCTTTACGGTTGCGTTGCTTGTCAGCTTATTGCACCACTTTTGAACTTTAACTTTTTTCTAACTTGAAAAATTCTCATAGTACAGTGCTCACTCGTTTTCTCATATGCAAATGAATTTCGTTCCATCTTAGTGAAGAAAGTGAAAAAAAACTTTCCTCTCCAATCAAAAATTTGGAAATGTTTCTAGCTATTGCTTTTCAAAATAATAAGAAATATGGTACATCTAATTAAACTGTCTTTTTTAACATTGCATTCTGTATGCAATATTTTGCTTGAAACTGTCATGTTTTTCTACGTTTGTCAACAGCACATGCCTCAATCTGTACTTTTTAGTTTCAAGATGTCAGATTCGTTAGTTTGATTAGACTGTAAGTCATCAGACTAATAATGCACATCCTTGCCTATATCCAGATTCCACTGAAGTGAGTAGGAGTTCAGCTATCAATTTCAGTGGAAATAATTTCCTACTTTACATCAGGAAAAATATTTTACTTGTAGAACTTGCACTAATGATTGGAAAAATCTGAAGATTTAAATGCTGGGTGAAGAATCCAAAAGTTGAGATATTCATTCCAACATATGCAATCCAGAACACTGTCTGAAAATCTCATTCATACAATTTGTAGAAGTCCCAATTTGGGAGCAGTAAAAACCTTTTCCATTTGCACATTTTTGGCACTATTTTCTAGATTCACTTGTAAAACAAGATCAGCATAGTTGTGAAGTTGTAAATAAAGAAAAAATAAATAAATAAAAGAAACTGAGCCTTGAACTGCCAAAATTAAAATTCAGTTTCTGTTTGAGCCTTTTTTTATATTAATTCTTGCCTGAATGATGACTTTTAGTCGAGATGTTAATACCTTAGTCTGTACACTTGAGTTTATTGATCCAGATTATGATCAATACTCAAGAATAATAAATGCTGGAATGCATAAATAATGGTAAATGTTCTGTTTTGCAAAGTTCAGACTTCTGTTTGAAATATAAAACATACTTGTCTTGCAAGGTACTTTGATATTTTTCACATTTATTTAAAATATAAAGGGTGCAGCTACAGTGGAGAGCAGAATTGCTCGTGAGGTACGACACTGTCCTGTGCTAAGCCTATTACCTTGTCTCTGATATAGCACATGTCCATCACTAGGGCTATTATACACGGGGGACTGGAAAAAGATGACTTAAACAGAGGTAAAAGACAATTGGAGCGTGTTCATGAAGTCTTTCTAGTACCAGTCTCCTCTACTGAAGAATGCTCCTGACAAGAGTGACAACTACTGTCTTCAGACCCTGGATATGAATGGATGCCCTGCTGAGTGACATGGGATAGCATCTCTGGGTAGAGTACATGTTGTCCAGTGTCATACTGAAACCCATATTTCTGCATAGAAAATGGTGTCAAAAAGAGTAGATTCTGCTTTAGTCCATGTCAGCATCTGACTGGAGAGGCTTCTCCTTAAAGGGGGAAGAAGTTTGCTATCATAATGCCGTCTCTTCCCCTGAGTAAGTGGGAGACTTCTACAAAGTGTTATTTCTTCTGAGATGTCCTGGCAAGATTTGCAGCTAGACTGGAAAAAGAAAAAGAGGTAAAGGTCTAAAGCAAATGAAAATCAAAAGGCTATGTTGTGGCAGGAAAAATACTGAAACAAAGTGTTAGAAGACAGGATTTGAAAGGCCATATTTCTGCCACAGAACCTTTCTAAGCCTGTCTAACTGGTGAGGCGCTTGACTCTGTGCTCCAGGTATGGCAGGTGTCCTTTTTATTAAAGATGTCTGTAGGACTTTACTGCAGTCACTGAGCAACATCCTCAGGCAGAATCTCCATGGTGACTGGCCCTTTGGAAGTAAACATGGAAAAGCATTGTTTTGCCTTGTCCCACTGCTGGTCTCACAGGCTGGGAGAGCACAACTGTGTTCTGAGATATCCAACAGAGCTGTTTGCTTAGTGCTTTCACAGTGTTGGTGGCAGTGCTTGCTAGTACAAGTAGCTAAGTACAAGTTCAGTTTCATTTGTACAGCTCTCAAATACAGGGAATATGAACTTTCTTATTACAAAACGAGCTGTTATCAAACATGGAAAATCTCCCCTGTATTTCAAACATTTGAAGTTACTTTTACACTTGAAGGATGAGAAGAGGTAGATGTGGCTTATCCACAGCAATAATACAAAGCAAGTGTCTATTTGAATTAAAGTGAACAAGTATCCATATGTGAACAGCTGTTACATACTTGTCAACTGTAGATCTATTGGAAGGAGTATTAAACTGAATAGACTCTTACACGCCCCTTGCTCCTATTCCTAATTATGTGCTGTCTGCATGGACTTGTCGTACTTTCAGGGAAGGAGAAAAATAACACCTGAAAATGGTACTGTCCAGAAATTCTGTGTGATCACAGAAATGTGGTAGCTGTTGCTCTGATGCCAATGTTGTAAAAGGAGATAGTATTATCTCTCCTTTTGCTTAAGCAACCACAGGAGCAGTTTTGCAGAAAAGAAAGTAGAATTTTTTTAAATTTTCTAATCACTTTCAAATCATCACCAAGCCTCTGCAAAGTATGGGCGGTTAGAATGGATTTTAATGACAATTTTTATCTTGCCTTTCACTTGTTATCTAAGAAACTGTCTGATCATTTAGGGACCTATGTTTGCTGATTAAAGCGATGGTATAACAGGCCTCTGATAGTAACAGCTTTAATCGGAGAGGTACTTTCGTTTCTGTTAGTTTGCTATGCCGAACCCAGTTGATGCTTGGGGAAAAAAGCAGAGGAGCTGGTGTACGGATTTCCTTCCCACATCTATCAAAAAACCCCCCTAGTATTAGTGTTTCTAGTCACAGATCTGGGATACCTTTTTGTTAAAAGACCAAGCAAAGTGAGCTGCAATATGTGTGATTGTTCTTAGAGCAGTGTGGGAATCCCACTGGATTTACTGGTGCCCTTCTCATGCAGGGCTGCACTTCTCTTCCACCCACACGTCATGACTGAAGCTGGGATTCACTGGCAGTGTAAGGGTACTGTGCACCAGTCTGGCAATGAATGCAGAAAAGTGTGCTTGTTCATTCAGATTAACAGTTGAAGTTGTGAAAGCTTTTGTGGTGGAGATGTAAACTACTTCAATTTTGCAGCACTGGTCCTGACCCTGCTGGGGTTTCAGCCCTTGAAGATGCACTATAGGGCAATGCATGATCTTTTTAATGGGGCAACATATCTGTCATATGCACTATGCCTATGAGATGTCTATATGTAGTCTAAATGGACACATTTCCTGTAAACTGATTCTGGTAGCCAAAGCCTGTGTCTTTGGCGGCTGGCTCAGTCGTGCCTGTGGAGGAGAACGTGGTTTCCTAGGGCAGGTTCCACCCCGTTTGCAATCCTCTGACATGTGATAGCATATTTCTTGGCATAATATACGTTATACCATGACCTGCTGCTGCTCCGCCTAGGTGTGCCTACCAGCATGGACAGTATAGTCTATAGTGGTAATTCTGCTGGTATGGACAATACAGTCTGATAGTGGTTTATGCTCTGGTCACCCACCAGCTGGTGGAAGGGTTGGCTGGAGACCTCTATGAGAAGCATTGCTGAGAGCGGTGTGGGGTCAGCAGCTGTTTCTTTTTTCTGCTCTCTTGTCACTACTGGTGTGGCCAAAAGCAAAGCCAAGACTCTGTCTCCAGTGGTTTCCTCCCGAGACTGCCGAGCAGGCTCTCACTGAAGACAAATGGCCCTTGTCCTCTAGTGCAGCCAGTCTGGCATACGGAGGAAAAGGATGTATGATTTAGTCCTTTTGTCTCCCCTCAGAGAGGAGGAAGCTGCTCCTGAGATCTGCATGCTCTGTCAGCAAGCCTGTCCTCTGACACAGCATCCACAGCTTGTTAGCAATCCTGGGAGAAACAGTGTAAAGCTACAGCTATAGTTTAACCAATTTTCTAAAAACAGTGGTTTGCCTCTACATTAGTCTAAATTTTTCTCAGTGCAGATTAATGAGCAGATGACTGGTCATATTCTAAACAATCAGTCACGCTGTCCTGAGAAGTGAGATGGGAAACTTCTGAGGGATAAAGATATGTCTGCCCTCAGTGAAGTGTAGGGGGCCTTCTGGCCAGGTCCTGTCCTACAGAAATCACTTAAGGATTGCTTTGGGACTTTGCCTGGCTCCTGCCTTGCCTTAACTGGCGGTTGGTTTACATGTGGTTTCTGTGTTGATTTAATGGTACTTTGGCTATGTTTGCATCTCACAAGCCTGAGACTTATGAGACTTGCTACTCCTCTTTGGCACAGAGTGTACTGGCTATTGTGTGTAAAATACCCTGTATGTGGGAGGTGCTTTTTATTATGAAATTAGCAGACCTTAAAATATTACAAAGTACATAGCAAAGTACATAGTGCTTCTTGGTTTGTAGTTAGAAGAATTCTAGGAGAAAAGTAAATTAACAGTATTTTAGTTGAGCAAGGAGAAGACACTAGTTTTCATATCTTAATACCACCAGCCCACCCACCATCTTCCCAGAAACTCATGGATTTAGTAATCATGTAAATAAATCTATGATTAATATATCTAAGTGGTAAAACAAGCTTTCCATCTTGTGCCAGAAGTCAAAACCAGCGCTTTGCTGCGGGGATTACTTTGCAGCAAGCTGATGTACTCTGGAAAATAACTCGCTGAGGGAAACAAAGTTTCAATACCCTTGTGGAGAATCTATGGTCAGATAGCGAGGGCAGAAATGGAGTTTATTGATCTGGCTCACAATGACAGAGCACAGGCTGATAAGTGTGCTGCCTTAGGAAGAAAGACCTAAAATTGCCAACAGGAGTCCGTGCTGTATACCACAGAAAAGTTATATACGCAGTAGCAGGAGTTTAGCAGGTTATATGTGGCTGTTCGGAGGCATCATTTTTTTTTCCTCCTACATGCAGTGAGTCTACATCCCTAGACTGTTTGTATAAATCTTGCTTGCAACCAAAAGTGAGCTCATATGTCACTCCCCTAAGATCTGGGTGGTATTTTTTTTGACTGAATATTTTGATAGAGTCAGCTCTGAACTGGAAAGCCGAGTTCTGAACATTTTTTGCTTAAGACCAGCATGCAGTGTTTCGACTGACTCCCAACACTTTGATACCCCAGGGGAGGTGTGTACACCCGCTGTTCTCATTCTTGTCCAAAGATTGGACAGTGGTGTAACTGCACCTCCTGCAGTGCACAGCTTGTGAGCTACTGTGGGGTTCTAGTAACCTCAAAGCTACAAGGTGACAGAGAAGATGCGTTTTATGAAGAGCCTGTGCGAGGAGGAGGATGAAAGAATCTGCCCTCAACTATGGTTCTGAAGGCACCATGGCCAGGGATCCATATGGAAGGAAATAATTTTGGCTTGGGCTAGGAATGCTTTCGACTTGCTCTTTTCTGAATTATGTTTCCCGTGGGTGGCCTATGCTTTTTTCCCAGATACCTTTTTTGTTTTTATATTATTTTGCTCTCCCTCAGTTTCCAAAGTTTTTGACATGGTAAAATTCTTCAGAAAATAGTACAGTCGGAACACTTTGGCAAAATAGGGTTAACTGCTGAAACACAACCATATTGATTCAAGATATCTTTATAAACCCTAATGGTTGCACTTTTTAAGGTGTTCTTTGAAGATGAAATGTAACTTCCACATTTTAGTCTCTCTGCATAAGGAAAGTCTTATCCATGAGTTCATCTTCTGTTTTTAGCATTATCAGTTTTAGTAACTGTTGTCCTTGTATATGTTGCCATGGACAGATAGTGTACTGTCACTTCTGTGATCTTTTTTGAGTTGTTTAGTGCAGCACTGCATTGCTAGGCCTATGTATAATCTTATGCTATAACTGTCGCTATAGAAAGACACAACTACAAATAAAGCTTTCTGACTTCCCCACCCCCCCACCCCCCCCATGTAACTGGTGACAAAGCTATTATATAAAGATTTCTCCTGAAATGAACCTCTGTAGTCATCAGAGGTACTGCAAACTGCTTGGAAGACATGCTTTTAAACTGTGAATTTGAAAAGATTGTAAGGATTAATATAGCTGAACTTGATAATAATGACCTATCAAGGATGTTGGGATAAGATATTTTAAAAGTCTGAATTTGTCATTGTGAATTCTACAGGTTCATTTAATTTTTCATTAGCACAACAGACTAAATATCAATCTTTCCTTTATCACTGTGTTTCGTAGTACTTTGTCAGACAGTTAATTTAAAGCTGGTCTTCTTTCGATCCGCATTTGATGGATGCATAAGGGACTGGAGAATTGCAGGTGGTTTGATTTGAGCTTCTGCAGCACTTCCAGTAGCTTGAAATGTTGCTATTTCTTGAATTTCCTAAAGATGCACTTTTCTGAAATTTAAATAATTTTTTGGCTCATTGTATAGAGCAGGCTATTATAAAAGTACTTAATCCTAGCAACACTCTCTGCATCTTCATTTTACTGTGACATTATTGAGTCAAGTTCGTTTTTAGCATCTTTGTATCTACAAATTATTCTGCTCAGTAGGTTGGTCAGACTGTCTTCTCTTTAAAGATGGGATAAGATATCACCCTTCTCCCCCACCCCTAATAACAGTTAAAATAGAAAAAGAGAAAAGGTAGCTTGGCTGTAATAGCTAATATACTGTATCAAGAAAAAAGAAAATATACGAAAGTCATCTTGTTGAGAACAGAAGAGGCCAGCTAGAAGAGAGTTTTTGAACATAATATTAGCATAAATATATGAATAGGTGAGGAAATGAGAGAACTGCCTTTTACAAACATGTGACTGTCTTTTTAAAATGATGATTAAATACTTGTAACTTTTTTTATATTTAGGATTGTTAGAGTAGAGTATGAGTTAAGTTAGCAGGAAAGTAGCAAGGTATTCCTAAGCCAAAATCATGGTATTTTCTAATCTGTGACCATGAGACACAGTAAGTGCCTAAGCTCACCAGCACTCTGCACCACAATCCAAGGGTGATAGTGTGGGCTCCCATCTCACCTGCATGTTGCAGGTGGTGGAAAGCTTGTAGAGAAGATCAAGAAAATGCCTTCCAGCAACTGCAGGCTATGCTCAGATTCTTGGGTATGAAGAAATTGAGTACATACTTCAACATCAGGTGTCATGGGAGGAACATATTACACCTGCTTCATGGCCCTTCCTGGAGTAGGGCCCTTCCTGTCTATTGGCCTGGATTTCTGGACCAGCCTCTGGAAAGAGCTTAAGTAAACTTCTGGTTGATTTTTTCGAAAATTACGCTATATCATTACTGTATTCATCTTTGTTACACTGAAACTGATGGTGTAAAATATTTTCCTGCAAGTTTTAAAAGCAGGTTTTTTTATTAAAAAAAGATATGGGAAAACGTAACAATGTCCACCTGTTGACAGGTGTGACTTTCATCACCTTCCTATGGGTGTTTGCAGCTACCTTATATGAGGCTAAACAAGAAAGGTAAGAGCAGAATCGGCCCATGTGAGTGGGACTCTGGGAGAAGAAAGATTTTTCTTTTTTTCTTACACCATAAAAAGACAGAGCCCTGATCTGAGTGATGCCAGTTAGAGAAATGATCTTTCAAGATAAAGATGAATAAATTAAATCCTGCTTGAAGTATTAGGACTGAGTCATGAAATAAGCATCTAAATATTTTCAGTGATTGAAGCTTTTAGATGTAGATAACCACTTAAGCTTGCTCTGCTTTTGAGCTGAAAATAGCAAAACAGTGATATGGCAGTGCAATGATAAGAAGGGTGTAACATAAAAAAAGATGGGCATGAAAGGGAGGGTGAGTATGAAGCAATGGAAGCTCTAGTTGTTACTAAAGGTAAAAAGCTGTTACTGCTGAAACAGTGATTCTTCAGCTACCAAAGCACACATGCTGTTGTTTTTACTCTGCTGCAGTGCATATTGTTATAATGCAGCAAAATATCTGAATCGTCACGCCATTGGGGAGGCTAACGATTTGGGCTACAATAGGACTTGTTTCCAGAAACAAGATTTGGAATCCTTCAGTTGTGTTTGCAGTATTTCCAGCTTGGTGAATAAATATATCCAGAACATGCTGTAGCTGATACACTACTTGTGAGTTAAAGCTGCCTGTTCTTGAAGAAATCCTGTTAGAAAACAAGGCTTTACTTCTGTCAAAGGGAGCTGAGGGGAACAGATGAAACACTCCAGGGTGAAGTGGATAATCATGTTGCTGGCTGAAGTACCAAGATGAGTAGTTCAATGCTACCAGTATATCTTACTGTACCTTCCTGACACCTAAGTTGCAGATTCCTGAAAGCCATACAGATGGCTGTGGAGTCGTCATGCTTACAACACTGCAGTGTCCCTGAAAGGGGCACCCTGAAAGGTGAAAGATCTTTCTGACAGTGAGTGACTGCAGAGTGAGCCCAACAGCTGTTATTTGCCTATGCAACTCTCCACTGAAGTATTTTTTTAATAACTTTACCAATTCTGCCTTAACTTACTCTAGCCTTCAGAAGAAAACTCAAGATGTGTGTAGTCTGCAGTTAGTGGTCATACAGCAGATCTGTTAATTGCTGCTACATCTTGGAGAGTGACCCTGCTTGTAGTAGTTTGTACAGCATTATCTTTGAAAGGAAGGTGGAGAAAACACTGCCTACTTTGCCTAGTGTCCAGGCTGTGTCAAAAATGAGACATGTCTCACTGCTGCTCCAGCATCATTTTTGTTCTTCCTGTTCCTAGTGAAAGAGGGATTTGAACTTGGACATGACTGTTCTCACCATTATGTCACAGCAGGATTTCTATGATACGATCAAGCAGCACAGTAAAGCTGAGGAAGATGAGTTAGCAGTAGCTTTGTATTTGTATGCCATCATGGAAGAGACTACAGTGGGGAGATCCCACGGAACATCCTGTGCTGTCTTTGGGGTCAACGATGTCTCTGCAGTCACTAGGGTACGATCAGCCTCCCTTAACCAGGTCATCTCTAATTTAGGTGTCTAGCCTGTCAGATGTCAAGGCTCCTTTTAGAGTTTTCAGAGACAGACTGATAGGTTTTGGAGAGCTGGATATTAATCTTAGAGAGGATGAACTGGCCCCTAGAGACACATACACTTTTCTTCTTTGGCTGACTACAGAAAGAGTCTAGCCTGGCCATCCGGGAGTTGTGCATCCAGTGTGAAGTTTAGATAAGGATCTTGCAGCTTACTGTTAATGGGACCATTAAAAGCACTGATACAAAGCAGGAGAGGGCTAAGGTTTCCAGTGTATGAACACACTAGATTACCATGCTGTAAAGAATTTATTTGCCGGTAAATGTTAGATAATTATCTTTAAAATGGCTATGACTTGAGTTCCTGCTGGCTAAGAGGCATCTTGTTGAGTCTTTCAGAAACAGTAGATTTTCTGCGGGTAACCTGAAATGATGGAATAAGTTCAAGTTCTCAACTCTGATATTCAAATGCAGACAAGGCAGCCACTACCTATTATTGCTTTATCTTTTGCATTTGACTGCAAAAATGCAAATCTTCTTCCAGGATCTTGGCTTTTAGCTGTTGTGCATAAATAAGTGTTACTTGTGAGAATGGTCATTAGATACAAACCTCAGCTCATTATGAAAATATAAAGTGCCATCAGGGAGAGTGTTGGAGTGATGTCTCTGGGGTTTTTTTGTTTTTTTTTTTTGGTGTTTTTTTTTTTCTTTTCCAAAAGTTTAGAGCAGGTCAACAAACAATACACCTGAAAGTTGATATTATTTTCTCATAATGGCTATTAGTAACTGGTAGTGCTTCAACTGAATTTATTTTCCAAAGAGGCATGCTACTATTCTCATTAATTTATTTTTTGGATTTTTACCCATTTTAACTGCACTATTTTTATGGCTTTACTGGGAAAGCAAGATATGCTGTTGTAGGTAGAGGAAAAAAAAAGCCTAGTAAGATACAACATGCTGACAAATTAATTTTGAATCCCAGCAACTTACAAAGGGCGTGGAGCTGCCTTTTTTTTTAAGGGGAAATAAGTGGATTTATCACTGTGTAGTTCTTATCTCTTTTCTCTTTGGAGACTTGTACAGGTGATTTGATCTAAGGAAACTTTCAACCCTATGAAAGAGGGCCATATTAAAGTGGCTGTTTGAAGAACAGACATCCTGTTCTGCAGGTCCTTCTCTGTCCATCTAGTGCATCCGTAGCATGTCCTCTCTGAGGATTTCTTCTCTGACTCTTTTATCTCTGCTTTTGTAATTGAGTGTATAGTGTCTTATACAACTGTGTTCAGGTTGTTTTCCAAAAGATGTTGTTGGGTTAGAATGCTTATGTTTGAATGATGCAGTCTTAGTTCTAGTCTTAGAAGATGTTAGTTTTAGTTGTTAGCAATCCTTGACCAATACAAGCAAGATTCAAACATTGCAATGCGGTTAATTTTATTGTTTTCCTTCTAGTATGACACCATTTCTAGAATAAATGAGACAGGAAATGAGCTAATAAATGATTTTCAAGTTTTTTATCAATCAAGCATAAAAGAAAGATAAACGCTGGAGTTAATGCATTGCATTGTTCATTATCTTGTGTGGCTGAACTGTGGTTTAGTTTCTGCACGCTACAGCAAGAAGTTATTTGACTGAAATCTGCTTACAGTTCAATAAATCAGGTCTTTTCAAGTTAGACAGTTCACTCAATTTATTCCAAGAGATGTGCCCGTTCTGGTATGTTTTCGTGCTTTCTTAACACTGTTCAGGAATCTCATTCTCAAATGTATTATTGGTGCATTTCAGCTGAAATTTAGGCAATGAGGTCTATTTTGACATGACAAGATCTGAGCTGATTATCGCTGCAGGCTTTGGAAAATGGAACACTTTTATTCTAATATCTGTTACATTCTGGACTAATTGTTGGATATTTGTATCTGTAACCAGACAAATTTCTATAGATTAGAAGACAGTACTGAGACCCACTTGTGTTTTAAGGGGGTGTGTGGGTTTGAGTTTTTGTATTACCTTTAAATTCCCAGATAAACATCACTGCACTGAAGTTTTCTGCTCTTTACTCCTTTTGTTATCAAACTGAAAGGGTATAGCTGTAGTAGAAATGCAAGCTGGTTTCAGGACATCCAAACTTTTTTCTCTGTATCTAGATGTAGGGAAGGTCTAGTAATCTCTTTTGTTTTAACACGGGATCCCAGCATGAGTAAAACCAAAGAATCTATGTACTATTGTACATTATCTATCACAGGTGGAGTGATTAGTCACATCCCACTTGTTCTCTTTTGCACCTATGTATGAGGACAGCTCTCTCTGTTTTCTATATACTTTAATATCTGCCAGTCGGTTTTACTTGACATAGAACGGCTCAACAGTGCTACTCTAAGAGTGGTCTTTGGCAATGTTCCTTTCTTCCTTTCTTTCTTTACCATGAAGTTATCTTCTAGCCATTCTTCTCACAGATACAACACAAAAGTCACTACCTGGATTCTCTGTGTAATATTGTTACCCTCCTTCACAGCTTCTGACCCTTGACATCTTGGGAGAACCATTGATTTCTCTTGGTATAGTGAAGAGTTTTGACCTGTTCTTCATGTCCTGCCCAAGTACCTGTAATGTCTTCCCTGGTAAAGGTCCTTCCTGTTAACCAGCTTCACCTAAGCTGGATTTCTGTTGGATAGGTGCACTACTGAACTAACCTTCTTAGCACGTTTGTTCTTGCTCTCTGACAGCTTGGTTTGTATGTTGGCAGAGCCCAGCAGTAAGAGCCATGGGTTAATCTGGTTTAATAAACGTAATAACTGGTTTAATAAATGTAGTAACTTTCAGAATTTGGCTTTGGCCTTTCTTTCCAACAAAAACCTACCTCCAGCAAGAAGCCAAACAATTAACCTCTGCTAGTTTTGTTGAAATTTGAGCAGGTGACGTAACTGTGCTTCCCTTCCAAATGCCCTTTTCAGGTCACATGGAATAATCTTCTTCTCTAAACCTTGTTGTTTTCTTTATGCTAAACCTTCCTTTAGATGCCAACCATGTGTTTTCTTGGAGGCTGATAGAAAAGTCTGAGCCAGACCACACAAGGTGTATTTGGAATAGCTTGCCATCAAGGAGAATAAAGAGAGCTGATTCGGTCATTAGTATTTTAGATTGCAAGCATTTGAAAGTCTGACTGGGTGCTTTGGATTTGTGCACAGAGTGTGGCAATAGCTTCATTTAAGATATCTCAAATCTGATGTAAACTTGGTTGCTGAAGAAACTCAAAAAGCAAGGAGCAGAAGAGCTCAATCTGCTTATACACTGGAGAATTTAAATTCAAAAGATTATTATGTGAAGATGTCTGAAGAATAGCAGTCACCAAACACAACTATTTTTGTATAATCTGGTGGGCTGATACATTGTGTGTTCTGGCTGTCATTTCTCTACCAACTCCAAAAAGAGTGCCTGCATCGAAACATCAAAGATGTTTACCCAGGTATTTCCTAAGCTTCTGTGGCAAAACCCCAAGTAGACATGGAGAATGAGCTACACGGTTGGGATTTCTCAGGATCCTGCAGTGTCATCATTGTAGAGAGAAGCAAGTAGTAACGACCTGGGCTTTAAAACATCGTTACATTTTCTGTATTACTATTTCAGAAAGTCTTATTCATCATAGCTGTAGAACCTAATACAGTGTCAGCAAAACCACCGGAGGAGGCCTGTGCTTCTGTAGGCTGGTACTAGCAGCTCTGATGTAGAAATCCATTTGAGAAGCAAGTTCCCAGTAATTTAGCAGCTAAGCATGTGGGGGCTCCCAAGATGAAGAAATATTTTCTTACATCTCCAGGCAGATTTGATTTTGTTTGTTTGCTTCCCAGAAGTTGGATTTGCTGTTCTTCCCTCACTTTCTGCTGGAGTTTGTATTTTTAACGCGTGACCAGGGTCCTCAGACTGAAGCTCACTCAAGAACCTGGACCTGTGTGCTGGTGAGGATGTTTCTTTCACCCCAGCAATTCTGAATGTTGCTTATCTCTCTGTACATGGTGTTTGTCATGGCATCATTCCTGATGTTTTCTTGCAGCTGTGTAAAATTTCAGCTAATTATGTGGCTTTATTGTTTGTTTGCCTTTGTACTCTATGAATTGCCTTCTAAACTAAAGCTTTTTGCAGAGAGTGGCTACTGTTTTAGGTGTCCCTGGCGCATTTCTGGTAATGCTTTTGGAAGGCTTCTGTCATGTAGAAAGAATGAATGGTTTTGCAGTGAAACAGCTTTCTTGTAAAAGTGTAGACCTCAGATTTCCCTCCTTGTGGGCAATTTACTAAGCTACTTGTTGTGTTTGAAAAAAGGAAATAATAGCACAGACAAACACTGAAAATTAATAGCTGATATATCTTGGTGCACCATGCTACCAGCTCTTATGCAGTAGGCATCTCTCAGTCTCTGTTCCTTCTGTCCTACTTCATATAAATAAATATTCCCTCGGCCAATTCCCTTATAGATTTGTCTGGAGTGCTCATGGATCTCTCTGCTGTTTTGAACCCTCATTCTTTAAGAATAAGTGGATATGCTGACTAAAGCGTCCAAGGCTCCAGTTTTATCATCATTGGATTTACATACACACACACTCTCTCTATCCATTTTTCAGAGTCTCCTCTAGAATGACAGTAGCTGTAGGAAAAACAACGGAATCTATCCTATCTCCTTGCTTTTACCAAGAAGCTGAATTTCAGTCAAGTCCCAAGGAGAGACTCCACAGCTGTAGAATGATGCCCTGTAGGTTCATAATCTGAGATTTTATTTCTTCCTTAGACGTTTGATCTGGCTGCTTATCCTGAGGTGTCTGCTCATTGCTTTTGCTTTAGGGGAAAAGAGAACTTGATCCTTCCTTGAACTGAGAACATCTTTCAGCACTGGTTGCAAACAGCAATTTGAGATATTGTGGGTGCAGAAAACTAGGAGGAAGTGTCAGTACAGATGCTAAACTGGATTAAGTGGTGGCTGAAAATATATCTGAAATTCCACTCTTCATCTGATTGATAGTTGTTGCCATGGGAAACATTACTTTTCAAAAACACTTCTCTTGATGTGGTTACTTCATTTCTTTGGACTACAAACTGTGTTTGTGGAGTTTATTTCTATTTTTTCTTCTATCTTCACCGTGAACGGAATGGAGGGAAAGAAGAGAAATCTCTTTTGTAGCAGAAGCTAACTATCTACAACACAGATGACACCTGGATTGTATTCTCTCTCTGAAGTACAAACATCAGTGATGCTTTTATAAGAAGTCTAGAAAACTATTGGAAGAGACAATCAATGTTGTATTTGACTGCACTTGTCAGAGGTCTGTATGCTAGCAGTAGTCTGGTGTTGTTTGCAGTGGGGTGGGGTGAAGAGAAGATGGTGCTGTTTATATATAGACTTTCTCACAGAGCTGTCTAAGGATTTGTTGAACATAATTGCAATAGGCAGATTGGCATTCTTCTTGCAAGGTAACTCTGGCCTTGCAATCTCAGTGCTTTTAAGGACCCAGCTGCAGAGCCCAACTATCTTTGAACATGTAGTGTTCAAGCCTTTGCTTTAGTAGGGTCTTATAATTACAACAACACTTTCTGGTTCTTCCTGTAACTTCTAGGTCTAAATTACTGGTACATCTCTGAATGCTAGACTTCCCCATCTCACGATAGTCATGTTCAAAGGATGTCTTGTCTTTTTTTTTTTTTTTTTTTTTTTTTTT